>OIGD01000058.1_pt1 | contig 132667 bp, 136 predicted proteins | sample 1582211 | NCBI WGS metagenome assembly OIGD01 (sample SAMN04414078, study PRJEB24778) | human gut metagenome | material: faecal | host: Homo sapiens
ATTTTTGTTGGAGTAAAAACTAAAAATGTCTATAATAATCAATGTAAACGGAGATATTATGAGCAAAATTACAGTTGACGGAAATATGGCATGCGCAAAAATTGCATATAAACTTAGCGAGGTTAGTGCAATCTATCCAATAACACCTTCAAGCCCAATGGCAGAAGCGTGCGATGAAATGGTTAACGCAGGCGAAAAAAATATATTTGGAAAAGAACTTAAACTTGTTGAAATGCAATCGGAAGCGGGTGTTGCTGGGGCAGTTCATGGAAGTCTTAAAGCGGGCGCTTTAACAACAACTTTCACATGCAGCCAAGGACTTTTGCTTATGATTCCAAATATGTTTAAAATTGCTGGCGAGCTTTTGCCAACTGTTTTTCATGTTTCGGCAAGAGCGGTTGCAACCCACGCTCTTTCAATTTTTGGCGACCATTCCGATGTTATGGCGGCGCGTTCAACAGGCTTTTTAATGCTTGCCTCGTCTTCTGTTCAAGAAGCGCAAGACGACGCGTTAATTGCCCATGTTGCATCACTTAAAACAAGCCTTCCATTTATTCATTTTTTCGATGGATTTAGAACATCTCACGAAATTCAAAAAATTGACGACATTTCCGACGAGCAAATTCAAAAACTTCTTCCTCTTGAAGAAATTAAAAAATTTAAAGCACGCGCGCTTTCATCTTCAAACCCATCTCAAGGCGGAACAGCGCAAAATCCAGATGTTTTTTTCCAAAACAGAGAAGCATCGAATGTGTATTATGATAAAGCATATTCAATCATTCAAAAAACAATGGAGGATTTTGAAAAAGTTGTTGGAAGGAAATATCGTCCTTTCGAATATTACGGAAATCCAAATGCTGAAAATGTTGTTATTGTTATGGGAAGCGCAAGCCAAACATTCAAAGATGTTGTTAAAACTCTTGAAGAAAATAAAGAGTTTGAGGGGCTTGGGAAAGTTGGAGTTTTAAATGTTCGTCTTTTCCGTCCTTGGAACGCAAACGCGCTTTTAAACGCACTTCCAAAAACAGTTAAAAACATTGCCGTTCTCGACAGAACAAAAGAAAGTGGGGCGCTTGGCGAACCTCTTCTTACCGATGTTAAAGCAAGCCTTTTTGGGAAAAACATTAACATTATTGGCGGAAGATATGGGCTTGGAAGCAAGGAACTTACAAGAGAAGACGCTGTTTCAGTTTTCGAAAACCTTGCTGGCGAAAAGAAAAACCCATTCACAGTTGGAATATGCGACGATGTTACAAATCTTTCTCTTCCTCTTTCGTCAAAAACAATTTCAAAATTTATGGAAATTGAAAAGGACAATTTGCTTGAACTTATGTTCTTTGGGCTTGGCTCGGACGGAACAGTTAGCGCAAACAAAAACAGCATAAAAATTATTGGAAATTCAACAAACAAATTTGTTCAAGGCTATTTTGAATATGACTCGAAAAAATCGGGCAGTTTAACAGTTTCCCACCTTCGAATTTCAAACGACGAAATTTTGATGCCATATGAAATTAGAAAGGCAAATTTTATTGCAATTCATAACTACAGTTTCATTAACAAATTCGACATTTTGGGGCATTTAAAACAAAACGGAACAGTTCTTTTAAACACAGTTCTTTCCGAAGAGGAACTTAACGAAAATCTTCCAATTTTCTTTAAGAAAGACCTAATTAAAAAGAACGCAAAGTTATATATAATTAACGCACAAAAAATTGCAAATGAACTTGGTCTTGGGAATAAAATTAACATCATAATGCAATCGTGCTTTTTCAAAACTTCAAAAGTTATTGATTTTGAACTCGCAAAAGAAAAAATGATTGAGGCAGTTCGAAAAACATATGGAAGAAAAGGCGAAAAAGTTGTTCAAGCAAACGAAAAAGCCGTTCTTTGCGCAAACGAAATTAAAGAAGTTAACTTAAATCTTTTTGACGAAAAATCATATTCCAAAACCGAAAGTTTCGAGGCAGATTCATGCAGCGGCATTTGCTCGAAATGTCCTAAATTTGAAGCAGAATGTAAATTTGCAAACGAAATTATGCAAAAGATTTCAAAACGCGAAGGAAACGACCTTCCTGTTTCAAGTTTCTCGCCGGACGGCGTTGTTCCAACAAACACATCGCAATTTGAAAAACGCGGAATTGCGCTTAGATGCCCGAACTGGCTAAGCGAAAATTGCATTCAATGTGGGCGCTGCATAATGTCTTGTCCTCATGCTGCAATAAGAGCAGTTTTAGTTGACGAAAACAACCTTTCAGATAAGCCAGACGGCTTTATAACCGTTGCTGCGTTTGGTGTTAAAGGTGCGCAATATCGAATTCAAGTTAGCCCTCTTGATTGCACTGGTTGCGGAGTTTGTGCAAATGTTTGTCCAGCAAAAAACAAGGCGCTTGTTATGAAAGAAGCAAAAGACATCAACGGGGAAGTTAAGAACTATGAATATAGCAAAACTCTTGAGCAATTTCCTTCGCCATTTAACAAATATTCAACAAAAGGCGCGCAATTCTTAAAGCCATATTTTGAATTTAACGGAGCATGCGCAGGTTGCGGAGAAACTCCATACATTCGCCTTCTTACCCAACTTTTTGGGAAAAATATGATAATTGCAAACGCAACAGGATGTTCAAGCATCTATGGCGGGTCATATCCTTCGTGCCCATATGCAAAAGATGAAAACGGAAACGGGCCTGCATGGGCAAACAGTTTGTTTGAAGATAACGCAGAATTTGGATTTGGAATTAAACTTGGACGCGAAGCAAACGGCAAAAACGAAAGTGTTTGGATTGTTGGCGGCGACGGCTGGGCATACGACATTGGCTATGGCGGGCTTGACCATGTTCTCTATTCAAACAAAAACGTTAACATTCTTGTTCTCGACACCGAAGTATATTCCAACACAGGCGGGCAAGCATCAAAATCAACTCCAAGCGGAGCAGTTGCAAAATTTGCTTCGGGCGGAAAATCTGGAAATAAGAAAGACCTTGCGACCCTTGCTATGATGAGCAAAAATGCATATGTTGCAAAAATTTCGATGGGCGCAAACTATGAGCAAGCAATTAAAGCGTTTAAAGAAGCCGAAGAATTCAACGGCCCAAGCATCATAATTGCCTATGCGCCTTGCGTTAACCATGGAATTGATATGTCGAAATCGCAAGAGGAAATGAAACGCGCCGTTGAAAGCGGCTATTGGGAGCTTTTCCGTTATAATCCAAACAATAACTTGCTTTCGCTCGACAGCGGCGAACCAACAATGAGTTATGAGGAATTTGTTGCAGGCGAAACAAGATTTTCTGCTCTTAAAAAAGCAAACCCAGAGCTTTCAAAAGAACTTTTCGAAAAAGCACAACAATGCGCAAAAGAAAGACGAAATCTTCTTAAAAAACTTGCAACAAACAACGAATAACAAAGGCTTTAAAACCCTAAACGCAACTCAAAAAAAACAAGCGGAGTTGCGTTTTTTATATTAAAACAAGTTTCCCACAACTTTTAGAAAAAATTAAAGACCTTCCAAAAACCAAGACGAAATTCGAATTTTCTAATTAAATAAAAATATCAAAAAAAAGCCTTTTTTCGCCAGAAAAGGCTTTTGTTTTTTCCTTTTGCAATTTTAGAATTAGATTATGGCAAGAAAAATTGTTATAACAAGCGGAAAAGGCGGCGTTGGAAAAACAACAATTTGCGCAAATCTTGGCGCAAGGCTTGCTTCGCTTGGATTTAGAGTTTGTTTGATGGATGTTGACATTGGGCTTAACAACCTTGATGTTGTTATGGGAATTGAAAAGCGCGTTATGTTCGACATTATTGATGTTGCCGAAGGACGTTGCCGCGCGAAACAAGCCCTTGTTCAAGATAAACGCATTCAATCGCTTTATGTTATGCCGTCTGCCCATAGTTACGGAAGTTCAAACATAACTGGCGACACGATTAAAGAGGTTGTTATGTCGCTTGACGGGACTTTTGACTACATCCTAATTGATTGCCCGGCAGGAGTTGAAGCGGGCTTCCACAGGGCAGTTTACGCTGCAAACGAGGCAATTGTTGTTGTAACTCCTCATATTTCAAGCATTCGCGACGCCGATAAGGTTCTTTCAATTCTTTCTGGATATGAGCTTATGAGCAAATCAATAATTGTTAATCGAATTCGCGGCGATTTAGTTATGAACGGCGAAATGCTTTCGGTTGACGAAATTGCAAGGGCTCTTAAAACTCCGCTTTTGGGAGTTATCCCAGAAGACGACGACATTTGCGCGCTTGCAAGTGTTGGAGGGCTTGCGAGCGGAAACACAGCGGGGCGTGCTTTCACAATTCTTTGCGAGAATCTTCATGAAGGAACAAAGAAAATTTACGACTACACAATGCGCTACCGCGGAATTTTTGGTGCGCTTAAACGAAGTCTTAAAAGGAAAATTTAATGAAAACAATTGCAGAAATTGGAAACGACAGGCTTATCAACGTCCTTGTTAAAGACAAAAATCAAAGCCCAGCGCGAATTATCAACATATTAAAAAGCGAAATAACAAATGTAATTTCGTCATATGCCGAGCTTGACGATGAAATTGAAATTAGAATGACAACCGTTCGCGGGAGAGTTTGCTTTGAAATTAAAGCAGTTGCAACGCGAATTAAAGAATTTGGACAAATTGCTAACTAAGAAAAAATTCCTCTTTTGTTAACTTCTTCCTTAATTTTTTCCATAGCTTTTGTTTCAAGCCGTGAAATATAGGAACGCGAAATTCCAAGTTTTTTTGCAACTTCGCGCTGGGTTAGAGGTTTGTTTCCCATAAGCCCAAAACGAAGTTTAATTATTTCAAATTCACGCTTTGGGAGAACTTTTTCAATAAGTTCTCCCATTTTTTCCGTTAAAATGTTGCTTTCAACAATCCCTTCAACTTCATCTTCGATTCCAGGAATAACGTCCATAAGTTCAATGTCGTTGCCTTCTTTGTCTTGCCCAAGCGTTTCTTGAAGGGAAAGCGTTTGTTTATGCTTTTTATTAACTCTTATGAGCATTAAAATTTCGTTTTCAATGCATCGCGCGGCATAGGTTGAAAGTTGCGTTCCTTTGTCATATTCAAAACTGTTGATTGCTTTAATAAGCCCAATTGCGCCAACAGAAATTAAATCGTCCGCTTCTCCCGCGCCCGAATATTTCTTAACAATGTGTGCAACAAGCCTTAAATTATGATTTATCAAAATGTCTTTTGCTTTCTTATCGCCTTCCTTAAATTTTTTGAAATATTCTCGTTCTTCTTCTGGGCTTAGCGGTTTTGGGAACCCCGACGCGCAGTTAACAAAAGACGAAAAACACAATATTTTGTTTATAAATGTTATAAAGTTTTCAAAAACCATAATTCAACTCCGCAATTCTTTGTGTATATATATGCCGAATGATGTCGAAGTTTGACAAACTTTTAGATGGAAAACAATTAAAAATTTTTATTGTTTTTGTTAAAAATGTTAATCCAAAATATTTCTTATCCTCCTATTTCTAAAGGGAAAAAGACGAATTGACCACACTAAAAAATTTGTTGAAAAACAACAAAAATTGCTTAATTTTAAAAAAGTCATATTTTTTGTTTGACACCACATATTGTGCTGTGGTAGCATATTTTTGCAACACAAAAAACAATATATTGTGAAAAGCAAAAAGGAGAAGAGAATGATAACACAAGTTTATAAAAGGGACGGAACATTCCAAAATTTTGATGTTGAAAAAATAACAAAGGCAATTTTCAAAGCAGCAAGAGCGTGCGGAGGAAACGACGAAGAAACTGCAAGAAATCTTGCCAATGAAGTTGTTGAAACTTTGGAAAAAAAGTTTGGTTCAAAAATTCCAACCGTTGAAGAAATTCAAAACTGCGTTGAAAAGGTTTTAATTGAAAATCGACACGCGCAAGTTGCAAAATCCTATATTTTATATCGCGAAAAACGCAAGCAAGCCCGCGAAAACAATGCCTTAATTGGCGCAACAATTGATATGTTCGACAAATATCTTTCCGAGCGCGATTGGGCAGTTAAAGAAAATGCTAATATGCAAAGAAGCATTGCAGGGCTTAATAATTATGTTCGCGAGGCATTCACAAAAGGTTATTGGCTTAATGAAGTGTATCCAGATTACATTCGCGAGCTTCATAACAGCGGCGCAATTCACATCCACGACCTTGGGTTCTTTGGAGCATACTGCGTTGGTTGGGATCTTCGAGCAATATTAACCGATGGTTTCACGGGGGTTGCCGGAAAGGTTAGTTCGAACCCACCAAAGCATCTTCGCTCATTCCTTGGTCAAATTGTTAACGCAACATTCACAACTCAAGGCGAAACAGCAGGGGCTCAGGCTTGGAGCAGTTTCGACACATACAGCGCACCTTTCATTCGCAAAGACAATTTAACCTATGCGCAAGTTAAACAAGCAATTCAAGAATTTGTTTTTAATATGAATGTCCCAACGCGCGTTGGCTTTCAATGTCCTTTTTCGAATGTAACTTTGGACATTAAAGTTCCAAAAACACTTAAAGACCAACCGGTTATCATTGGCGGAGAGCCACAAGACACAACCTATGGCGACTATCAAGCCGAAATGGACATTTTCAACAAAGCATTTTGCGATGTTATGCTTGAAGGCGACAGCAAGGGAAGAGTTTTCACATTCCCAATTCCAACAATCAACGTCACAAAAGATTTAGATTGGAACAGCGAAGTTGTTGACAAAATTATGGAAATGACTTGCAAATATGGAATTCCATACTTTGCAAACTATGTAACATCCGACCTTTCCCCAGAAGATGCCGTTTCAATGTGCTGCCGTTTGCGTCTTGATGTTTCCGAACTTAAAAAACGCGGCGGGGGGCTTTTTGGATCGAATCCTTTAACGGGCTCGATTGGGGTTGTTACAATCAACCTTCCAAGAATTGCATATCTATCTCAAAACGAAGAAGAGTTTATGCAACGTCTTGATAAACTTGCCGACGCAGCAAAAGATTCGCTTGAAATCAAGAGAAAAGTTGTTGAAAAACAAACAGAAGACGGGCTTTATCCATATTGCAAATTCTATCTTCGAAATGTTAAAGAACGTTCTGGGTCATATTGGGCAAATCACTTCAACACAATTGGAATTGTTGGAATGAACGAAGCAATTATGAATCTTTTTGGAAAAGAGCAAAACATAACAACCGATTTAGGGCAAGAATTCGCAAAGAGAGTTATGAATCATCTTCGTGCAAAAATGGTTGAATATCAAAAAGAAACAGGAAACAGTTATAATCTTGAAGCAACACCAGCCGAAGGAACAAGCGCGCGCCTTGCAAAACTTGATAAAAAACGTTTCCCAAACATCATAACAGCAGGAAAAGAACAAGTTTGCTACACAAATTCAACACAAGTTCCTGTTGAATATACCGACGACATTTTTGAGGTTATTCGCCTTCAAGACGACCTTCAATCGCTTTACACAGGCGGAACAGTTTTGCATCTTTATCTTGGAGAAAAAATTGAAGATAAGGAAGTTTGCAAAAAACTTATTCAAAAAATCTTTAATAACAACAAAATGCCATACATATCAATAACCCCAACATTCAGCATTTGTCCAGAACATGGATATATTGCGGGCGAGCATTATTCATGTCCAAAATGCGGAGCAAAAACCGAAGTTTGGAGCAGGGTTGTTGGCTATTTAAGAATGGTTCAAGACTATAACGAATGTAAACGCGAAGAATATGAATTACGCAAAAAGTTTGTTATTCGAAATGAACAAATAAGTTAATTAAAAAAATGGAGAAAAAAATTGAAATTTGCAGGGCTTGTTAAAAATTCATTTGTTGATTTCCCAAACAACATTGCGGCGGTTGTTTTCACATTTGGTTGCAATTTTAATTGCTGGTATTGCCACAACAGGCGAATTATTGAAGGTGAAAAAATTGAAAAATACAGCGAAGACGATATTCTAAATTTCCTTGACAAAAGAAAGGAGCAACTTGACGGTCTTGTTATCTCTGGCGGCGAGCCAACACTTTGCAACGACCTTGAAAGTTTTATTAAAAAAGTTAAGGAAAAAGGCTTTTTGGTTAAACTCGACACAAACGGTTCAAATCCCGAGGTTCTTGAAAAACTTATTTCAAAAAACTTGCTTGATTTTGTTGCAATGGACGTTAAAACATCGCTTGAAAAATATGAAGAAATAACGCAAGGAAAAGTTGACATTGAAAAGATTAAAAAAAGCATTGAACTCTTAAAGAACTCAAAAATAAACTATGAATTTCGAACAACTTTTGCCCCAGATGTTTCGCTTTCCGACATTGAAGAAGTTTCAAAGTTAATTTCAAACGCAAAGGCATTTGCAATTCAAAAATATAATCCGCCAAACGAAAATGTTATAACAATTCCACATTCTTATAACGATTTTGAAAAAGCACTTGAAATTGCAAAAAAATATGTTAAAAATTCATTTTTAAGAAGCGCATAATTTTGCGCTTTTTTTGTTTTATTTTGTAAAATTTTTTGATTTTTTTTCTTAATTTTTACATAATATTAAAATTCATTTTTTTAATTATCTTTTTTATGCTAAACTGATTTTAGGGGGAAATAATTATTTAATGTCAAACATAGTTTTAGTTGGAGCAATTGATGAGGATTTAAAACAAATTGGGCTTGCATTTGCACAAAAGCTTGATTTTTTCTATTTAAACTGTGAAGATATGATTGCATATTCGCTTTTTGACGAAGAAAAAATGAAAAAAGTTTGCGGGATAAAATATGCCGAAGAGCAAGAAAAAAAAGTTATTTCCGGGCTTAACTTATATGAAAAAACAATAATTTCGATGAATTGCGAAACCTTTTCTAACAACATCGACGCAATTTCTCAAAATAACATTGTTATATACCTTCGCCAAACACCTTCTCAATTTAATAAGCGGCTTGAAAGCCTTAAAAAATTTGGAATTAGCAAGCAACTTCTTGGGAAATATGAAATTATGCAACTCGTTTTTAAGGAACGTGATAATTATCTCAAAAAAAATTGTAATTTTTTTGTTAAATATGATATATCTAAACTAGACGATTTAATTGAAACACTTGAATCGCTTACATCGGAGTTAAAATGAAAATTGAACAAAAATGTGTTAACACCGCTCGCGCACTTGCAGCGCAAGCAATTTCAAATGCAAATTCAGGGCACACCGGCTCGTCGATTGGAGCAGCAACAATCTTAGTTGCGCTTTTTAAAGACCATTTAATTTTTTCGTCTTCCGACAATCTATTTTTAAACAGAGATAGATTTATTCTTTCGGCTGGCCATGTTTGTCCGCTTTTATATTCAGTTGAACATATGTTTGGTTTTCCAATTTCAATTGACGATTTAAAACAACTTCGAAAATTTGGAAGCAAAACACCTGGACACCCACATTACGGCGAAACTCCAGGAGTTGAATCAACATCAGGTCCTCTTGGCCAAGGAATTGCAAACGCAGTTGGTTTTGCAATTGCTCAAACGATGCTTGCCGAAAGGTTTAACGTTTTAGACGACCCAATTTTTTCCAACAAAACATATGTTTTTGCTGGTGACGGCTGCCTTATGGAAGGTGTTGCTCTTGAAGCAATTAACCTTGCAGGAAAACTTAAACTTGAAAATTTAATTCTTCTTTACGATCGAAACAGAATAACAATTGATGGCGAAATAAATAAAGTTACAAATGAAAATGTTGAAGCAAAATTCCGCGCGCAAGGCTGGAATGTTATTTCAAATGTTAATGGAAACAACTATCACGCCGTAACAAAGGCAATTTCAAAGGCAAAACAATCTTCAGGGAAGCCAACAATAATTGTTTTCGACACGATTATTGGCTATGGAACAGAGCTTGCCGGAAAACCAGAAATCCACGCAAAGCCACTTTCCGAAGAAGAGCTTTCAAAATATTTAACTTCGCTTGAAATTAAAGAGCGCTGGAGTGTTCCAGAAGATGTTAAAAAATTCTGTGAAGTTGCAACAAAAAGAAACTATGAAATTGAAATGAACTGGCGAAGAAAGGTTAATTTATATTCAAAAACCAACCCAGAACTTTATAAGCAACTTTCGCAATTTCTCGACAAAAAAACAATTGACGTTGAAAAAATTGTTGGAAACAAAATTAAAGAAAAGAAAATCAGCGGGCGAGATGCAAACCATAAAATTTTGAACATTCTTGCAGAAAAATATCCAAATATTGTTGGCGGAAGCGCAGACCTTGCCTCTTCAACACAAGCATTTATTGAAGAAGGAGATTTATATTCTCCCGAAAACCGCCGCGGAAGGAACATCGCTTTTGGCGTTCGCGAACACGCAATGGGCGCAATTGCAAATGGAATAAGTCTTTATGCAGGGCTTAGGGTTTTTGTTTCAACCTATTTTTCATTCTCAAACTATCTTTTGCCAGCAATTAGACTTAGTGCAATTATGCATCAACCTGTTTTATATTTCTTCACCCACGACTCCCTTATGGCAGGGGAAGACGGCGAAACACATCAGCCAATTGAACAAATTGCCGCGCTAAGAACAATGCCAAATGTTAATGTTTGTCGCCCTTGCGACACGAATGAACTTATTGCTTGCTACGATATTGCTCTTAATGGAATTAACCCAACTTGTTTTGTTCTTGCAAAGCAAGATCTTCAAGTGCAAAAATCAACCGTTGAAGGCGCTCTCAAAGGCGGCTATGTTCTTGAAAAAGACCCAGGGAAAGTTTCCCTTGTTCTTTATGCAACTGGAAGTGAAGTTGACCTTGCGTTAGGCGTTAAAAAAGAATTTAACAAATCTGGTGTTAAAGTTGCTGTTGTTTCCTTCCCATGCATTGAAGAATTTGAAAGACAAACTGAACAATATAAAAATTCTGTTCTTTTCAAAGATGTTAAGGCCCGTGTTGCAATTGAAGCATCATCCGATAACATTTGGTATAAATACATTGGCGAAAAGGGTAAAGTAATAAATGTAACACAATATGGAAAAAGCGGGCGAGGAAGCGAAGTTTATAAAAAATATGGCTTTTCGGTTGCAAACATTAAAAAAGAAATTCTTAAAATTCTTAAGGTTTAGTATGTTTTTACTTTGTAAAATATTTATTTTGTGATAATATGTTATCGAAAGTGGGGAAAAGTTAGTCAGTTAATTGATTTGTTTTTCTCCTTTTGGGCTACAATAAAAAGGGAATCATGAAAAAAAGTCTTGCAAGAATTAAGTGGAAATTGCTTTTCATAATCTGTCAGGTGTTTTTGCTTTCGGCAGTTATTGTCGTTGGTGTTTTTGCTGCCCAAAAAGCAGATGTTGAACTTAATGGAACAATAACTTTCGAAGCAAATCAAGTTTACGCAAAAGTTACAGGAAGCGTTTCTGGCGCGCAAGAAAACCCAACATATCAAACTTTAAACTATTCCTTTAATTCAACCCCAAGTTCAACTGCGCTTGATTCTTGGAATAACAATCTAAATTTTCAAAACACTGCAAATAACATTGAAATTTCAATGACAATTGAAAATTTAAGCACAGAAAGAAGCCTTACAATAACAACAGCCGACCTTTCTGCAACAACTCCAAACTTGGGCAGAGCAATTTCAATAGCTTCAAAAACTCTTCCACCATCAACAGGCAGCGGAACCAGCAAGGTAACAATAAAATTTACACTTTCTGTTACATCACAAAGTGCACAAGTTGACACAAACTATCATTTTAGAGTTGTTTTAACAGACCAAAATGCAACAACTTAATTAAGTTTTGAGCAATTTTTATCTTAAGCAAAACAAAAAAATAAAATTTAATAACAACAAACGCCAAGGACAGTGTGATTTTCCTTGGCGTTTTTGCTAGGTAAAGAAAGTTTTTCCAAGAAAGAAAAATATGGAAACTTTTCTTTACTCTTATAGTATGTGCACCTTTAAGCAGTATATTCAAAAAAATTCTAAAAAATTCAATTTTTCTATTTTATCTTTCTATTTAATGTGTTATAATCAATAAGTATGAGAAACTTGTCTTATGAGAAAAAGAAAAAAATTTTACTTATAACAGGAATTTGCCTTCTTGTTTTATGCTCGTTTGCTTTTTTAGTTTTATTCACGGGGCTTATTAAACCCATAAAACGCTTCTTACTTGGAACTTTTGGGCTTTTTTCCTATCCTCTTTTTATCGTCCTTTTCATTGTTGGACTTATGCTTATTAACAAAAAAAAGTATGTTCTTGGCGCTCGTTATGCCGTTTACATCTCTTTTGCGCTTGTTTCGCTTTTGGCAATTATTCAAAACATTATTGTTGGCTCGTTTGAGGGCGGTTTTTTCGATTTTCTTGGATATAACTATCTCAAACAACTAACGCCTGGCGGAATTATTGTTGGCGTTTTTATTGCACCAATAAGATATCTTCTTGGCAACGCGGGTGTTTATGCAATTTATTCGATTTTGCTTATTGTGTTTTCGTGTTTAATTGCCGATTATTTGCTCTATGTCCGCAAGAAAGCAAGAGAAAACGCACCAATTAAACTTCAAAAACAAAAGCAACAACTTAAAGCTGAGGCGAAAGCAGAAAAAGCATTGAAAAAAGAAGAAAAGAAAACAAGTGATTGGATTTTAGACAAGGACGGAAACCTTGTTGGGCGCGATGGCGAACTTTTTTCCGCATCCGACGAGGAAATTCACGCAAAGACGCTTTCAAAAATTGATAGGGCAATTGCACGCCGAAAAAATAACGAAGAAAAGCCAAAAATAACACTTAACGCAAAGATTGAGGAAGAAAAAGAACTTTCAAAATCGGACAGTGCAAAGCAAAAACTTGGGCTTATGAAGAAAGGAACAGTTATTGCAAGCTCCCAGCCTGTTAAAAAAGAACCAACTCTTCGCGAAAAGTTTGAAAAGCATGAACTTTCAAGAAGAGATTATTTGCTTACGCCGCCTTCGCTTAGCGAAATGACAATCTTTTCTCACGAAAACGAAATAAAACAAAATCCTTCAACAAGAGAAATTAACGAAACATTCAATTCAATGAAGGAAGAAAATTCTTTTTCTGCTTTCCAAGCAAACCCAACCCTTGGAAATCCCCAAACTTTTGAAAATCAAAATGATTTTAACGAAAATCAGTTGTCTCAAAATGAGGAAACATCTTCAACAAACTTTGTTGATTTCGACGATGAAAGCAGCTTTAACTCGCCAGAAAGTAAGGCAGTTGCAGGCGACATAATTGAAAAAATTATGAAAGACGAACCAAACATTAACATTAGCGCGGAAAACCTTAAACCAGCTGCAAAACCAATTGCTCCTCAACCAACATACAAGCATGAAGAAAAACCAAAACCAAGGCAGCACCAAAAATATGTTGCGCCAACTTGCGATCTTCTTTTTGATGTTAAAAATGACGACACAGAAATTCAAGAAAGCGTTCAAAAGAAAGCTGTTATATTGGAAAACACTCTTGAAACCTTTAATATAAATGCAAAGGTTATTCGAATTGTTGTTGGTCCATCTGTAACGAGATATGAACTTGAAATGCCTGTTGGCGTTCCTGTTAAGAAAATTCTTGCCCATCAAGACGACATTGCTCTTAACCTTGCTTCAAACGGAGAAATTAGGATTGAAGCTCCAATTCCGGGCAGAAGTGCAGTTGGGATTGAAGTTCCAAACGATAAAATTTCAACAATTGGAATTAAAGAAATTCTTTCAAGCCCAACTTTCCAAAATGCGCAAAACCCTTTAACTTTTGCTCTTGGAAAAGAAATTAGCGGCGAAATTCGTGTTTGCAACTTAGAAAAAATGCCGCACCTTCTTGTTGCAGGAGCAACGGGGTCGGGGAAAAGTGTTTGCTTAAATGCAATCATTATTTCAATGATTTTCAAGTCATCGCCAGACGATTTGAAACTTATTTTAATTGACCCAAAACGCGTTGAATTCTCGATGTATAACGGGCTTCCACATCTTATGCTTCCAAATGTTATAACCGAAACCGACAAGGCAGTTAACTCCTTAACGTGGGCTGTTAACGAAATGGAGCGTCGTTTTGGATTGTTCCAAGAAGCAAAGGCAAGAAATCTTGCAGAATATAACTCAACACAAGCAGTTCTTTCGGGCGAAAAAGAAAAGATGCCTCTTATCGTTATTATTATTGATGAGCTTGCCGACCTTATGATGCTTGCAAAAAAAGAAATTGAGGAAAAAATAACTCGTCTTGCTCAAAAATCAAGAGCGGCAGGAATCCACCTTATTCTTGCAACGCAGCGTCCTTCTGTTAACGTTATAACTGGAACAATTAAGGCAAACTTCCCATCAAGAATTGCATTTGCCGTAACAAGTTTTGTCGATTCAAAAACGATTTTGGATTCCGCAGGAGCGGAAAAGCTTCTTGGAAAAGGCGATATGCTTTATGCACCACAAGATAAGGCAGAGCCAACAAGAATTCAAGGCTGCTATATCGACGGAAAAGAAGTTGAAAATGTTGTTAATTTTGTTAAGGAACACAACAACTATGAATTTGATATGGAAGAAGCAAATAATGTTGTTTCTGCGCCAAAAGGATATGGCGGAAATCCATTTGCCTCAAATCCAGAACAAAGCGACGAACTTTTGCCATATGCGCTTAAACTTTTCATTGAAAACGGCCAAGCATCAATAACAATGCTTCAAAGAAGGTTTAGAATTGGTTTCTCGCGCGCGGCAAACCTTGTTGATGAAATGGAGCAAAAGGGCTATGTTGGCCCAGCAGAAGGCTCAAAACAACGCCCAGTGTTTATGACAATGGACGAATACAAAGCACTTTTTGGAGATGTTGAATAGCATGGATTTAAAACAAAAGAAAATTGCATTCATAAGTTTGGGGTGCGATAAAAACAGAGTTGACCTTGAAGAAATGATGCATAATCTTTCTTCTTTTGGTTTCACCTTTGCAAATTCGCAACGTGCACAAATTGTTATAATTAACACTTGCGCGTTCATTTTGCCTGCAAGAAAAGAATCAATTGAAAACATTTTGGAAATGGCTGCGCTTAAAAAGGCAGGGCAAATTGAAAAAATTATCGTAACAGGCTGTTTATGCCAAAGATTTAAGGACGAACTTGAGAAATATTTGCCAGAAGTTGACAAATTTGTTGAAGTTAAAGACAACAACAAAATTGTTGAAATAATTGCAAGTTTATACGGCGAAACAGTTAAATATTCCTACGAAAAAAAGCAATATTTAATTGCGCCAAAACACTATGCCTATCTTAAAATTGCCGATGGCTGCAACAACGCATGCGCATATTGCACAATTCCAAGAATTCGCGGGCGATATATTTCAAGTCCAATTGAAGATGTTGTTGCGCGCGCCAAACAACTTGTTTCGTGCGGAGCAAAAGAACTTATTGTTGTTGCGCAAGATGTAACAAGATATGGAACCGACCTTTATGGTGAGACAAAACTTGTTGAACTTTTGAAGGAACTTGTTAAAATTAAGGATTTAAAGTGGATTAGACTTCACTATTTATATCCAGAACTTGTTTCAAAGGAACTTCTTGAACTTATTTCTTCGTCGCCAAAAATTTGTAAATATGTTGACATTCCGCTTCAACACATCGACGATAAAATTCTTAAGGAAATGAACCGACGAAGCCGCGAAGATGAAATTCGAAATTTAATTAAAGAAATTAAAGACCTTCCAAACAACATTTCAATTCGTTCAACCTTCATCGTTGGGTTCCCAGGGGAAACGCGAAAACAATTTAACAAACTTTGCGAATTCCTTAAAGAAGCGCAACTTGATAATGTTGGCTTTTTTTCCTATTCCCGCGAGGAAAACACAAAAGCGTTCTATATGAAGCGCCAAGTTCCAGAGTTTATTAAAAAAAGACGCCTTAAAAAAGTTCAAAAAATTCAAGACCAAATTGCATATCAAAAAAATCTTGAACAAATTGGAAAAATTGAAGAAGTTATTGTTGATTCCTTCGACGAACAAACAGGCTATTTTGAAGCGCGAAGCGAAAGAATGAGCCCAAATGTTGACTTTTGCGTTAAAATTCCATGCACGCAAAATGTTGAAATTGGCAAGTTTTACCACGTTAAATATATTTCTTTTGAAAACTACTATTTCATTGCAGAGCTTGCACAAGAATAGAGTTGTAAAAATCACTTTGAAAAAAGATAACATAGTGATATATTAAATTTGTAAATTAAATTGAGGTGTTAAATGAATTTACCAAATCGAATTACTCTTGTTAGGATAATTTTAATTCCATTTATGATTTTTTTCTATCTTGCATCGTTTATTCCTGGCTCTTGGGGAAAAATTGTTGCGCTTGGAATTTTCATCATTGCCGCATTAACCGATATGCTTGACGGTCAAATTGCAAGAAAACGCAACTTGGTTACAAATCTTGGAAAATTTCTCGACCCAATTGCCGACAAACTTTTAACCATGGCAGCGCTTCTTCTTGTTGTTTGCGATGGAACAGTTCCAGCGCCATATGGAGTTCTTGCCGCTTGCATAATTTTAGGACGCGAACTTATTATAAGCGCATTCCGTCAAGTTGCTGCAACAAAAAATTTCGTTATGGCAGCCGACTGGTATGGAAAAATTAAAACAATTGTTCAAGACAGTTCGCTTCCAGCGCTTTTCTTGCTTTCTTTCTTCTATTCAAGCGGAGTTGTAACAGGAAAAGGTCTTTTTGCCTTTGAGATTATAAACTGGGTTTTACTTGGACTTGCAACACTTCTAACAATTGTTTCGGGAATGAATTATCTTATTAAAAACAGAGCAGTTTTAAAAGATAAAAAAGAACAAACAGAAGAAAACAAGGAAAATTAAACAGATATGAAAGAAGGGATTTTCAAATGTTTTGGAGTTTCAAAGAGCGATGTTAAATCGCTTCTTTCTTCTTTAATTGAAAACTCAAACGGCGTTGAATATGAAATTGAAGGCGAAAACCTTCTAACAACAATAAAACTTAGCGCGCCTGAAAATAATTTTGCATTTTTCGATTGGACAAGGCTTATCTTTGAAAAACTTAGCCAATATATCTATGCCGAAACCGATATTTCTCTTGAAGAAGCCGTTTTCGAGCTTCTTAAAATGCGCAAATTAACGCTTGCAACTGCCGAAAGCATAACAGGCGGGCAAATTGTTTCAAACCTTATAAAAAAGAATCTTGGGGCAAGCAGCGTTGTTGTTGAAGGGCTTGTAACCTATGCAAACGAGGCAAAAATGAACAGGCTTGGGGTTTCACAACAAACTCTCAACCAACAAACAAGCGTTAGCGTTCAAACAACCTACGATATGGCAAAAGGGCTTTTGGAAACATCTTCTGCAAGCATCGCAATTGCAACAACAGGTTATGCAACAAGCGTTCAACAAAGCGAAACAGCTGGGCTTGTTTACATTGCAATTGGAAACCGCAACAGAATTGATGTTTACAAGAACAAATTCAGCGGAACACGCGAGGAAGTTATTGAAACAGCCGCAAACGCTGCACTTTTCTATTTAATTAAAAAATTACGCAAAAATGATTTCGATTTTTAGCAAAATGAGTTATAATATTATTGTAATAAAAAGACGAATTTAGGAGATAAAAATATGGCAGATAACAAAACAAACTTAGACTTGGCAATAAGCCAAATTGAAAAACAATTTGGAAAGGGAGCAATTATGAAACTTGGCGACGCTCCAATTCAAAAAGTTGATGTCATTCCAACAGGTTGCCTTTCCCTCGACATTGCTCTTGGAATTGGCGGTGTTCCAAAAGGAAGAATAATTGAAATTTATGGCCCAGAATCTTCGGGAAAAACAACAGTTTCGCTCCACATCTTGGCAGAATGCCAAAAACAAGGCGGAACAGCAGCATTCATCGACGCAGAACACGCTCTCGACCCAAGTTATGCCGAAAAACTTGGCGTTAACATTTCCGAACTTTATGTTTCTCAACCAGACAATGGCGAACAAGCCCTTGAAATTTGCGAAGCTCTTGTTAAAAGTGGAGCAGTTGATATAGTTGTTATCGACTCCGTTGCAGCCTTAACTCCAAAAGCTGAAATCAACGGCGAAATGGGCGATTCCCACATGGGGCTTCAAGCAAGACTTATGAGCCAAGCGCTTAGAAAAATTACTGCTATAACAAGCAAAAGCAACACTTGCATAATCTTTATTAACCAACTTCGTGAAAAACTTAACACAATGGGCTTTGGCGCAACACCAGAAACAACAACTGGGGGAAAAGCACTTAAATTCTATGCAAGCATTCGTCTTGATGTTAGAAAAATTGAATCTCTTAAAGATTCTTCAAACCAAGTTATCGCAAGCAAAACAAGAGTTAAAGTTGTTAAAAATAAACTTGCTCCTCCTTTCAAAACAGCAGAATTTGAAATTGTTTTTGGAAAGGGAATTTCAAAAGAGGGCGACCTTCTTGACCTTGCAGTTGCAAACGACATTGTTCAAAAAACAGGCGCTTGGTATTCCTACGAAGGAAACAAAATTGGTCAAGGACGTGAAAGCGCAAAATCCTTCCTTGCAAACAATCCAGAAGCAGAAACAGAAATTGAGCAAAAAGTTAAAAAAGCACTTAATATTGAGTAGTATGCAATTTGCATAGCACTATATATTGTTTGCATAGTATTATAATTTTCATATTTTAAAAACATAAAAAGCACAGTTTTGTGCTTTTTTTCATACTAAAACTTTAATGGAAACTTTGTTTAAAGAAACAAAAATTTATTATGAAATAATTGGAAGCGGCGAAGAGCTTTTTGTTTTTCTTCATGGCTGGGGCGCAAACTTAGACCTTATGAAAAATCTTATGTTTTCTGTTGGAAAGGACAACTCGTGCCTTTCAATTGATTTTCCTCCTTTTGGAAAAAGTGAAGAACCTCTCCAATCTTGGGATTTAAACGATTATGTTGAACTAACAGCAAAAATCATTTTTGAAGCGCAAAATCAACTTCAAAACAATGAGAAAGAACAAGACATTATAAGTCTAGAGAATAAGAAAAAGCCCGCAATCAAGTCAGTTTCAGCTATTTTTGCCCATTCTTTTGGCGGGCGAGTTGCAATTAAGGGCTTGGCTGAAGGCAAATTTGAATCGAAAAGGCTGATTCTTCTTTCAAGCGCAGGAATTAAGCCAAAATTTTCGCTTAAAACGAAACTTAAAATTTCAAGATATAAATTTTTAAAGAAAATTGGAAGCAAGAAAGCAGAAAATTTTGGATCGAGCGACTACAAAGTTCTTTCTCCTGTTATGAAACAAACTTTCAGTAAAATTATAAACGAGGATTTATCGCTATGTTGCCCTAAAATAAAGGCGAAAACGCTTATTATTTTTGGTGAAAACGACAAAGAAACGCCGCCTTATATGGCAAAGAAACTTAACAAACTTATTCCAAACAGCCAGTTATATTTAATTAAGGATGCCGGACATTTCGCCTATATTCAAAATGCAGCACAAGTTATTCCAATTGTTTATTCTTTTTTGAAATTCACAAGTTAAATGTTTTTGTTTTTTTTGTTTTTTGTTATATAATCTTAAATAAGTAAAAGGAAAATATATGTCATTTTTCGACCCATCAAACCCAAATTTATATGTTGCAATTGCGCTTTCAGTTATAAACGGAGTTATGCTTTGTTTCTGCGGATATAAATTTTTGCATGTTTTACAACTTTCGGGCTATAAAATTCAGGGCTATAAAGTTTGGCTTAAAGACACGCACGCGAAATATGTTGGACGAATTGCAATGCTTTCGTTTATGAGCCTTGCATGTATGCTTGTTACAGTTGCGCTTTTCGATTCATACATCAGCAGCCAAAGTTATTTTGCATATCTTGGCTTAATTTTCTATTTCACTTTTACAATTGTTTTCATCGTTAATATGTATCACGTTCCTCAAAAAACGCCGCTTGTTCAAACGCATCGTATGACGCGTCTTTGCATTGTTCTTGGGCTTTTGATGGCAGGAATTACATTTGGACTTATCTATGTTACAACAGAATTTATTCCATATGTTCGTTTTTCAAGCATCGCTTTAACTCCGCTTTTGCTTCCAATAACTGTTCCAATTGCCCACGGAATTTTAGTTCCATTCGAAAACCTAAATTGTTTGAAATACATTCATTGGACAAAGCGAAAACTTAAAAAATATCCAAATTTAATTAAAATTGGAATAACTGGAAGCTATGGAAAAACAAGCACAAAATACATTCTTAACACACTTCTTTCTCAAAATTACAGTGTTTGCATAACACCACACAGTTTTAACACACCAATGGGAATCACGCGCGTTGTTTTAGATTATTTAAAACCAAATCACGATGTTTTGATTGTTGAAATGGGCGCAAAGCAAGTTGGCGACATCAAATATCTTTGCGACATTGTTAACCCACAATATGGTGTTTTAACTTCGGTTGGAAGCCAACATCTTGCAACCTTTGAAACACTTGAAAACATTGCTAAAACAAAAAATGAGTTAATTAAATCGCTTCCAAAAGAAGATGGACTTGCAATTTTTAACGGAAACAACGAAAAATGTATGGAACTTTATGAGCAATGCGAAGTCAAAAAATTCTACACTTCAACAACCGAAAATTTTGGCGCATTTGCCTTTGCAAAAAACGTTAAAATTTCAAGCAACGGAATTTCCTTTGTTCTTGTTATCGATGGAAACGAAGTTGAATGCAAAACAAAACTTCTTGGCGAACATAACCTTGAAAACATTTTAATGAGCGCGGCTCTTGCCTATAATCTTGGGCTTTCGCTTGAACAAATTAAAGTTGGAATTTCGAAATTAAAACCAATTAACCACCGTCTTGAACTTAAAAAGGAAAACGGAATTACAATTTTAGACGATGCCTATAACTCAAATGTTGAAGGATCGCTTTGCGCACTTAATGTTTTAGACTTATTCAAAACAGGTAATAAATTTGTTATAACACCTGGACTTGTTGAACTTGGCTCTAAGGAAAAGGAAGAAAACATAAATTTTGGAAAAAACATTGCAAAGCACGCAAATTATGTTATTGTTGTTAACAAAACAAACAAAGAAGCAATTAAAGAGGGGCTTCTTTTGGAAGGTTTTAACGAGGAAAACATTTTCTTTGCGCAAACGCTTATTGAAGCAAGAATTATGCTTAAAGAAAAGACTCAAAAGGGCGATGTTGTTCTTTTTGAAAACGACCTTCCAGATAACTACATTTAAAATTCTCTTTCAAACAAATTAACAAAGGACAAAAGGAAATGCTTGAAAAACTTAACATTAAAAATGTTGCGTTAATTAAGTCGCTTGAAATAAATTTTCAAAGCGGTTTTAATGTTATTCTTGGCGAAACAGGCGCAGGAAAAAGCATAATTATCGACTCTCTTAATTTCGCGCTTGGAAGCAAAGCCGACAAAACGTTAATTCGAGCGGGCGAAGAAACAATGGCTGTTTCTGCGCTTTTTGTTGATGTTTCAAATAATGTTAAATCAATTTTATGCGGCTTTGGGCTTGACGAATCCGACGAAGTTTTGCTTTCAAGAACATATAGCCAAAACGGAAAAGGCGAAGCAAGAATCAACGGCGAAATTGTTGCAATTTCAATGCTTAAACAAATTGGCGAAGCCCTTGTTGATTCCTATGGACAAAACGAAAGCATTGCGCTTTTAAAACAAAAAAACCACCTTGAAATTTTAGATTTATATAAACCAAAAGACGAAATTCAAGTTAAAGAGGAAATTCAGGGTTTAATCCAAAAGCTTAATGAACTCAATCTAAAAATTAAAAAACTTGGGGGCGACGAAGCAAGTCGCGAGCGCCAAATTGACCTTCTTTCATTCCAAACAAATGAAATTGAAAACGCAAATTTGCAGGAAAATGAAGATGAAATTTTGGAAGAAAAACTTAAAAAACTTTCAAACTCCGAAAAAATTATGGAAGCAATTTCCTCGGCTTACGAACTTCTTGAAAATGAAAACGGGGCAATTTCAACTCTTAAACAAAGCCTAAATAATCTTCGAAGCGTTGAAAGATATGACGATAAAATTGAAATTCTTTCCCAAAAACTTGACGAGTTTATAATTAACATCGACGAACTTGGCGAAGAAATTTATTCGCTTTCAAACGACTATGATTTCAACGAAAACGAACTTAATCAAATGATTGAAAGACGCGACGTCCTCGATTCTCTTAAACGCAAATATGGCGGAAGTTTGGAAAATGTTTTGAAATATTTAAGCAAAGCAAGCGAAGAACTTGAAATGCTTAAAAACTCGAAAGATATTTTAAACTCGCTTGAAAATGATAAGAAGAAACTTCTTGAAATTGCAGTTGAAAAATTTAACGAACTTGGGAAAATTCGCCGCGCTCATGCTTTGGAAATTGAACAAAAACTTTCAACCGCACTCACAGAACTTGGAATTTTAAAAGCGCAATTTAAGGTTAACTTTTTCCCTATTGTCCGTTCAATTGAAGAAGTTGAAACTTTCTCATTAAACTGTATGGAAGATGTTGAATTTTTGTTCAGCGCGAACCTTGGGGAAGAACTTAAACCGCTTGCAAAAACAATTTCTGGCGGCGAAATGAACCGCTTTATGCTTGCATTTAAGAATATTATTGCAGATATAAACGGTCCTTCAACTTTAATTTTCGACGAAATTGATTCTGGAATTAGCGGAAAAGTTGCCACGCAAGTTGCAGAGAAAATTGCAAAACTTTCAAAAACCTATCAAGTTCTTTGCATTTCCCATTTGCCACAAGTTGCATCAATGGGCGATTGTTTCTTCTTTGTTTCAAAAGCAAACGACGGCGAAAGAACTCAAACCTCAATTAAAATGCTTTCAAACGAAGAAATTGCGTTTCAAATTGCGCTTTTAACATATGGAAGCGTTGATGATAAAAAACTTGAACTCACGCGCGAAATGCTTGCCTTAAACAAAGAAATTAAAAATAAAATTTAAGCCTTATTATTAAGGCTTTTTTGGAATAACATTTCTTTTCCCGCGCAAACTAAAAAAGAATTATGCACTAAGCGCGGGGGAAGAATGAAAAAAAGATTAAGCTTAATTGTTTTTATTGGAGTGATTTCAATTTCACTCTTAATTTTATGCCTCAGCGTTCAACTTATCGACCTGCACAACCTTCCTCAAAGCCTTCCAATGACATATGAAGACGTTGAAAACATCAACCTTAAAAAGCCGTTTGGCAAGGGCGTAACGGCAAATTTGGACGAAAAAACCGTTAATGTTGGCGGCGAAAAGTTCAGCATTAAAACTCTTGTTTTCAAACTTTTTGGCTTTATTCCAATTAAAACAATCGACGCAAACATCGTTGAAACAAAAGAAGTTTATCTTGGCGGAATTCCCGTTGGGCTTTCAATTGATGTTGACGGGCTTATTGTTCTTGGAAACAACAATATTTCAACGGAAAGCGGCTATGTGAATCCATTTGAAAACTCCAAACTTAAAGTTGGCGACATAATTTTAACCATTAACAACACCAAAGTTACAAACTTTGAGGAACTTCAAAAAATTCTTGAAAATTCGGGATATAACGGCGAGGAACTAACTTTGGAAGTTCTTAGAAAGGGCGAAATTCTTATGCTTGGGTTAACGCCAGCGCTTGATAAGGAAAGCGGAAAATATAAGATTGGGCTTTGGGTTAGAAATGATGCAGCAGGCGTTGGAACATTAACATTTGTTGACTGCGACACACTTAAATTTGGGGCTCTTGGACACCCAATAACCGACTATGAAACCGGCGCAACAGTTCCTGCAAAAAGCGGAAAGATTTTCCCATGTAGCATTGTTGGCCTTAGCAAAGGCGAAAAAGGAACTCCGGGCGAAATTAAAGGAATTTTTATGCAAGGAAGAAACCAAAAAGGAACAATTGAAAAGAACTGCCAATTTGGTGTTTTTGGAACATTAACCGATAAATCTAAACTTATTGACCCAAACAAAACCGCCGACGTTGCAAGCAGACTTACGGTTAAACCCGGAAAAGCAAAAATTGTTAGCAATGTTTCAGGCGTCAGCGAGGAATATGAAATCGAAATAATTAAAGCAAACTATCAGCCTTCTCAAAGCGATAAAAGCTTTGTTTTCCGCGTTGTTGATAAGCGTCTTCTCAATTTAACAGGCGGTGTTATTCAAGGCATGAGCGGAAGCCCAATTATGCAAAACGGAAAGCTTATTGGCGCAGTTACACACGTTTTTGTTTCCGACCCCACAAAAGGATATGGCGTGTATATTGATTGGATGATTGCAGCGGCATAAGTTGTCATTTTGTGTCGAAATATTGAATATATTAAAGCATGAAAAACTTTTCGCCGTCGAGAAAATGGAGCGGAATTAAATACAAACTTGTCGACACAATTAGTCAGCATAAGAAAACAACTCTTTTTCTTATTATTTTTGCTCTGATTGGTTTTTTAACAGGAATTTTCACGGCGATCCGTTACGGCAACGGCGAAAGTCTTGTTTGTTTTAACGATTTTTCGCTTTCCCAATATCTTTCCGGAGAACTTGGAACGCGCGATCTTTTTCTTTCGCGCCTTTTTTCAACAACAATTTGCACTTTGATAATTTTCATAACCTCATTCAGTGTGTTTCTTCTTCCCGCCGGATTTATTCTTATAACATATCGCGCATATCTAATCTCTCTTAACTGTTCTCTAATTATTATTGTGAATGGGCTTGGAGGAATATTAACCTGTCTTCTTATCATTATTCCGTGTCAAATTCTTTCTCTTTTGGCTCTTGCGTTGTTTTGTTCGTTTTCTTGCAAGAGGGCAGTTGCAAAGAAAAAATACGGAACTTCGTGCAAAATTTGGGACAAACTCTTAATTTGTTATATTGCGCTTATTGTTATAAACGGACTTGAAACTCTTTTGTTATATCTCTTTTCAAGTCGAATCATTTTGGTTTTATAGGAATAATTTTTTAACATATTCTCAAACTAATTCCAGATTTTAAAAGGAGTCAGTTTGAGATGAAAAAATTAATTATCGGAATATGTTGCGGTATTATGTGCATAGTATGCGCATTATCTTGTGTTAGAATTGAAAGTGTTGCCGCAGAAGAACCTGAACTTTCGATTAAAGGAAAATCGGCAATTTTGGTTGATTTTGATTCTGGAAATGTTCTTTTCGAACAAAATGCCGACGAAAAAGTTCAAGTTGCAAGCATTGTTAAACTTATGACAACGCTTTTAACTTTTGAAGAAATTGACGCAGGACGTTTAACTCTTAGCGAAAAATTAACAACAACAGAAAACGCATCTGGAATGGGCGGAAGCCAAGTTTTCATCGATCCATATGTTGACTATACAATTGACGAAATGCTTAAAAGCGTTATTGTTGCATCGGCAAACGACGCAAGCGTTGCGCTTGCAGAAAAAATTTCTGGAACAGAAGAAGCTTTTGTTAAGAAAATGAACCAAAGAGCAAAAGAACTTGGCCTAACAAACACGGTTTATGCAAACGCAAGCGGACTTCCAGAGCCTGGACAACATTCAACAGCGCGCGATGTTGCAAAACTAACTAAAATTGTTATGTCCCACAAGAGATATTTCGATTACAGCACAATTTGGATGGATAAACTTGTTCATCCATCTGGCCGCGAAACAGATGTTGTTAACACAAACAAACTTATAAGATATTTCAAGGGCTGCGATGGAGGAAAAACTGGGTCAACCGATGAAGCTGGTTATTGCTTAAGTGCAACAGCAAAGCGCGGAAATATGCGTCTTATTGGAGTTGTTCTTGGGGCAAAATCGGCAAATGAACGCTTTAACGAAACCTCAAAATTGCTTAACTTTGGGTTTGCAAATTTTGAAAATAAGCAGCTTGTTTCATGCGAAAATCCACTTACTAACGCCGAAATTTTAAAAAGCAAAACGAAAGAAGCGCCTGTTTACGCATCGGAAAACTTCTTTGTTGTTTCAAGAAAAGGCGAGAAATCGAATTACGAAATGAGCATTGAATTAAACGACAAAATTAAAGCACCTCTTGCTTCAAATAACGTTGTTGGAACGCTTAAAATAAGCAAAGACGGCGTTATAATTAGGGAAATTAACCTTGTTGTTTTGCAAAATATCAACGCAATAACATATGGCGAAAGTCTTAAAGAAATTATATCGCGCTGGTAGGCTTTTAGTTGACAAACTCCTTTAAAAAAGATAAAATCTATCTTAGATAAAGGAGTTTTATTATGCTTATTTTACTTTCAGGATGCTCAGGTTCGGGAAAAAACACAATTATAAATCTTTTGCTTGAAAGAAACCCAAATTTAAAATATCTTCAATCTTGCACATCTCGCGCAAAAGAACAACGCGACGACCAAACTCACGCATATATCCATCTTTCAAAAGAGGAATTTGAAGAAAAAATTAAAGCAAATGAACTTTTCGAGCACGAAGAAATTCACGGAAACTATTACGGACTTCTTTCCGAAACAATCAATAATGTTATTTCTTCAAACAATAATTATATTAAAGATATTGGCGTTTTAGGGCAAAAAAACATGGCTGCGCGCCTTGCAAACAAAGTTAAAGTTATTTCAATTTTCCTTGATGTTCCAAAAAATGAATTAATAAGCCGTTTAACAAACCGCGGAGAGAAAAAAGAAGAAATTGAAAAGAGAATGGAACGTTTCGAATTTGAAAGAGCCCACAGACCAAATTATAATTTGATAATTCAAAACGACAATCCAGACAAAACAGTTCAAATCATCGAAAACCTTATAAACAAAAAATAATCATTGTTAAACATTTGGAAAGCAAAACAAAATGAACAGAGTTATTCATTGAAATAAGCGAAACAAGTTTTCCGCTTATTTTTTTTTGCATAGTATTATGCATTATTTTTCTGTTAAACAAAGTTATGCATAAATAATTAAAAAATGAAAAAAGATGTAAAAAAATAAAAAAACCGAAAAATGGCGCAAAAAGGTCGCTAACTATTCGCAAAATGTGTCTTTTACGAATAAATTAAACTTTTCTTTTTTTCTCTCCCCGCTCCAATTTTTCGCATATATTCTTTCTTGAAGCAACCCATTTTGCTTTGAACATAAAGCATTTTTCTTATAAAAACTTTTTAAATTTGAAGGTGAGCAGGTTTTTTGTTTTTAACAAAGTTTACTCTAAAGCACTCTGCGGTTCTCTTTTAAATAACGCATACCCTATTTTTTTAGATACCCCATGCAAACCGGCTTTTCGGTTTGAGTGTCGTTAACAGTTATTCCGTTTGCGCGGCAAACTCCATTATTGTTAAACAAGCAGTCTGCCTTGCAACCGATGTTAATTGTTTTTCGATTTCTGAAAGGTGCATTTTTTTGCTCCTTTTTAAACATTTTTTTTGAATAGTCTTCCGTTTTAAGTTTCGAAACTTCCTTGTTGGAAAGATTTTTCGTGTTATCCCCAACTTTTTGGCTGTTTTCCTTGCCTTGTTTGTTGATTGAGGTTTCAGAAAGTCCTTCTGCAAGTTTATATGACGAGCAGCAAATGTTCTCCCCAATTAAAATTTCTTTTGCCATACATATGTGATTATTATTAAATTCGCACGTTGTTTTTCTGCATCTAATGTCCATTTTCGCCTGTTTCCTTTTAACTTTTATGATATATACTCTATTTTTTCCATCTCTTTTCCTATTATTCAATCCTCTTTCCCTTGACATTGCGCTTAAATTTGTTTTACAATTGTTTTAGGAGAAAATTATGAAAGTTATTTTACTTAAAGATGTTAAAGGAAGCGGAAAGAAAGGCGAAATTGTTAATGTTTCTGACGGCTATGCAAGAAACTTCCTTTTTAAACAAGGGCTTGCAAAAGAGGCTTCATCGGTTGCACTTAACGAAAACAAGCAGCAAAAAGAAGCAAGCGCATATCATAAATCGGTTGAAATTGCAAACGCAAAAGCGCTGGCAGAAGTTATTAAAACAAAAACAATTTTCCTTAAAGTTAAATGCGGCGAAAACGGCAAGATTTTTGGAAGCATAACTTCGCAAGAAATTTCAAACGCGCTTAAAGAGCAAGGAGTTGAACTCGACAAGAAAAAAATTGTTCTTGCCTCCCCAATCAAAAACGCAGGAACCTACTCTATAACCGCAAAAATCTATCCTGAAATTTCAGCTGTTTTCAAAGTTGAAGTTATTGCAGAATAAAAAAGAGTTTTTTCTTTTTTATTTGCGGAAATGGCGAAATTGGTAAACGCGCAAGATTCAGATTCTTGTTGGGAAATTCCCAGTTGCAGGTTCAAATCCTGTTTTCCGCACCATTTTTTGTTGCGCCTTTCTGGCGTTTTTTTATTTCCCTTAACATAACTTTTTAAATTTCTAGGAATGCCTAATTAAACAAATTGACTTAGCTTTTTTAAAAATTTCAATGTCTCCTTTCAAAAGCCAATATTTCAAGATTTGTTTCTCTTAAAATAAGGTCTTGAAATTGAGTTTTGTTTGTTGTATAATTTCTATAAGGAAGTAAAATTATGAAAGAACAAAAAACATTTACAACTCTTGAAGAAATTAAAGAAGAACTGGAAAGAAGAAAAGAAGAAGCAAAGAAAGACGGAAAATACAAAACTAAAAAGGGCTTAAAAATTGGAGCCGTTGCATTAATTGGAGTAACAGCAGCAACAGCTCTTGTTGCTTGCAACGTTAACAAACAAACATGTCTTCCTGCTCCATCGCAAACACCAGAACAAAAAGTAATCCCAGAAATTCCTGTTGCATATCAAACAAACTATTATGACTATGCAATAGATTATCCAGCCGATTTCTTCAGTTCGAAAGCAAACCATATGCAAATAAATCCAGACAGTGGAAGATATGTTGATTTAAATAACTACTTAACTTCTTACATTTATTATGAAGAGGGTTTAGATTCCGAAATTGTTGAAGAAATTAAACGCGCTGCATCATATCTTGAAAGCGTTCTCCACACTATTAACCATGGCTATTCAATTGAAGTTAAAAAAGGAAGCGCAAAGCTTATTAGCCAGCTCTTCTGCAAAGATTCAATTTTCTTCTGTAAAGCCAATGCCGACAAGATTAAAGAAATGGAAAAATCTGGCGCTGGCGCTGGCGCGGCGGCTATGACAACAAAAAGCCCAATGACTCCCCCAAAAATTTACATCAATAAAAATAAAGCAAATGAAATTATTGTTAACGGGAAAAGGATTTCTCTTAACAAAGTTATTCTTCATGAAATGCTCCACGGCTATGGCTTTATCCACACCATAGGTCAACTTGATGTTATGTATTACACCATTGGACATACTTCAAAAGATTCTCGAGGTAAATGGATGATTGAAACTAAAGGAAAGAAATCTTATATTACAGACTATTTTAAATTTACCGATGATGAAGTTCGCTCCTTAATTTACAAGTTTTGCCACGCAAAAAACAACTTGAATATAACAGTTCCAATGTATAAGCAAATTATGGGAATTGAAACCATTTCTCAATACGATTTCAAGGATTCTGTTGATAATTACATAAAACAAAATAGGAAAATTCTTGACACATATAACCCTGGAAAAGAAATTAAACCAGATCAAATTATTTCAATGGACAGCACAGATAGGAATTTACGTGTAGTTTTAAATGCCGACTATCTTGGAATGTATAAAGCATTCTATAAAGGAAGAGTTTTTAAGGGGGAATATTTCTTATATAACACAACAGTAAACGGGAAAACATACCAAACAATTTACCTTAACAATTTCCAATATTCAGCAAATGATAAAGGTTCATTAAAAATTGTTCCTAATAGAAAAGAAATTTCAGGCGATCGATTCCAATATTTCCAAACCGTTAACTCTAAAGAAAGATTTACATTCATTGATTCAACAGAAAAATGGTTTACAAAAAATAACATAATTGCAGAAAAAGTTGACATTGCAAGTCTTTTGGGTGTTGAATTTGAACCAACAAAAACAACACAAACAAAATTAAATAACGGCCGTGAACTTTGATTTGGAAAAACTTAAAAAAAAGAACTCTTTTGAGTTCTTTTTTTGTGTTAAGTTGAGAAAAACAAAACATAAATGATTAACACAAACAATTTTTAACCTCTTTCAAGAACGAACGAATTGTTAAAACCGAAATCATTTCTTGGCTGTAGATTGTTTTATCTTGATTATAAATTGAGCGAACATCTCCAATTGACGCATTTGAAAGATAATTTAAAACTTTCAAGAAAACATTATATGCGTGATATTCTTCGTCTTCAAATTTAAAAAGCGCGGAAGGAACGCTGCAAATCAAACTTTCAATAAATTGATAGTTATTTGATTTTTCAATGTTATAAAACAAGTTTTTAAAAATTCGTATAACCTTATAAAGAATTTCGCCGTCTTCCTTTCCAGAAAGAGTTAGTTTTGAAATTTCATTTGCTTTCTTTTCCAAAAGACTTTTTGCTTCAAAAGGCTTAATTTCGCAGAATTTACCCTTTTCCGGTTCCCAAATTCGGAAGAAATCGTCGTGTTTAATAACAGGATATAGGTTAATTCGATAGCCAAATTCATCGCGCCCAAGAATTCGAATTTTATCTTCGCAGTTATATAAAACCGTTAAGTTCGTCAGTTTTGTTGCAAGCCCTTCATAAAAATCGTTTTTAAAACTGACAAGTGAATATGGCTTTTCTTTCTTTTCCCGAAGTTGGCTTTCTGTTATTTGGGAATTTGCTTTTTTAAGTTTTTTTTCTTGTTTTTTTCTTGCACGGGCAGAGCTTTTATTTCTGTTTTGCCACGCTTTTTTAACCTTATTCCAAAAATTTTTCCATTTATTGCTCATAATGTCAATTGAATTAAGTTCAATTTGAGCATTGCGAATTGAAAGATAGAAATTAAGTTCGGAAACTTGAGTTAAGGTGTTTGTTAGAAAGTCTCCTGCAAGAAACAACTCAACATTTTGCTCGGTGACGAGCGAATTAGTTTGAGAAATTTCGTTTGAAACTTCGTCAAGGTCGTCGCTTAAAGCATAGAAAACATTTCGCGCTTTTTCGTTTGAAACGGCTTGCGCAAATTCCTCAATCATTCCCCTGTCGATAATGTTTCTTTCTTTTGGCATCTAGGCATTCTTTCCTTTTCCAATAACTTTCTTGCCGTGCATAAATGGTTGCAAAACTTCTGGAACGCGAACTGTTCCGTCTTCGTTTTGATATTGTTCCAAAATTGCAGGGAACAAACGACTTGTTGCAAGTCCAGATGCGTTCAAAGTGTGGACATATTCTGTTTTCTTAGTTTCGCTGTCGCGATAGCGAATGTTTCCGCGGCGTGCTTGATAATCTCTTGCATTAGATGCGGAACTTACTTCTTTATAAATTCCCATGCTTGGAATCCAAATTTCAATGTCATAAGTTCTTGCCATTGTTGCAGAAACGTCTTCTGCGGCAAGTTTTGAGGTTCTGAAATGAAGACCAAGTTTCTTAACAAGGTTTTCAGCCTTTGCAACAAGTTCGTCAAACGCTTTATCGGAACCATCTTTTGTTGTTATTTGGAACATTTCAACTTTGTTGAATTGATGTCCTCTAATCATTCCACGTTCTTCTGCACGATAACTTCCTGCCTCGCGGCGATAGCAAGGTGTGTAGGCAAACATCTTAATTGGAAGTTGTTCTTGTGGGATAATTTCTCCGCGATACAAATTTGCAAGTGGTGTTTCGGCTGTTGGAAGAAGGAAACGACTTGTTTTAGATTTTTCGTCAAGCCAATAAACTTCGCTGTCAAATTTAGGGAATTGCCCCGCAACAAAGCCGCACTCATAGTTAAGCATATGAGGTGGCAACATAAAACGATAGCCGTCAGCAAGATGTTCCGAAACAAAATAGTTTAAAATTGCCCACTCAAGTTCTGCTCCTTCGCCAGTGTAAACCCAGCTTCCGTTTCCAGCAATTTTTGCGCCGCGTTCATAGTCGATAAATCCATTTATTTTGCAGATGTCAATGTGGCTAAGTGGCTCAAATGGAAATTCAGGTTTTTTCCCAAATTCTCTAAGTTCTTGGTTCGCCTCTTTGCCCCCAGCAATAATATCTTCGTCAACTAAGTTTGGAATTGGAGCAAGAAATTCAAAAATTTTGTTTTCAAGTTCCGAAACTTTCTCGTCAAGTTTTGAAATTTCTTCGCCAAGTTCTTTCATTTCGGCAAAAATTGTGCTGCAATCTTTTCCTTCTTTTTTAAGCATAGGAACTTTTGCACTTTCCGAATTTCTCTTTGCTTTAAGTTCATCAACTTTAACAAGGTTTTCGCGTCTTTCTTTGTCAAGCTCTAAAAGAGGGCTAAAATCAATTTTCATTCCTCTTTTTTCAATTGCCCTGGTAACGCGCTCAGGGTCGGTTTTAATTAAGTCAATTGAAATCATTTTGTTCTCCTTATGTGTAACTTATTAAGTATTATAAAACAATTTAGACGCATTTGCAAATATAATGAAAAATTTTCTTAACTTACTTGTGTATTATGCTTTGCATAGCACACAAGATATAGTGTGTTATGCATTAAATTTTCTTTAATATTGTTAAATTATTTGACAAATTAAGTTGTTTTATACCATAATTTATTATATGGCAAAAGTCAGTTACCACACAGAAAGAGATTTGATAAACCAAAAGAAAATTCAAGAGGAACTTATGTTTTTTCCATCATATGTTCAAGATTTTATCATTTCAATTGAAAACAACACCTCTTCTTTAACCCGAGTAAACTATTTAACCGACCTTAAACTTTTCTTCACGTATCTTGGAAACGTTTATAACAAAAGTTCAAAATCAATTGACCTTTCCGACCTTGACAAGCTTAAATCGCGCGATGTTGAAAGGTTTTTAAGCTATGTTTCCTATTTTGAAAAGGACGGAAAAGTTCATATCAACAAGGAAAAAGGAAAAGCACGCAAACTTTCAGCAATTCGAAGTTTATTTAAGTTCCTTTTTAACTCCGACCTTATTTCATCTAATGTTATAACCAAAATTGCAACGCCAAAAATTCACGAAAAAGAGATAATTCGCCTTGAACCAGACGAAGTTGCTCGACTTCTTGACGAAGCAGAATGCCCTGAAAACCTTACAAAGCGCGAAATCACTTATAACCGCAAAACAAGAGAACGAGATGTTGCGATTTTAACAACTTTTCTTGGAACAGGAATTCGTATCAGCGAACTTGTTGGGCTTAATGTTTCCGACATAAACTTGGAAGGAAACAGTTTTAAAATAACAAGAAAAGGCGGAAATGAGGTTGTTTTATATTTTTCAAACGAAATTAAGCAATCCCTTGAAACTTGGCTTGAAGCAAGAGAAAAATTAACAGACATTAGTCCAAACGAACAAGCGCTTTTTCTTTCCCTTCAACGAAAAAGAATAACCCCGCGTGCAGTTGAAAATCTTGTTAAAAAATATGCGCAAGCGGTGACCCCTCTTAAAAAAATCTCCCCTCACAAACTTCGAAGCACATATGGAACAAGTTTATATCGCGAAACTCACGACATATATATTGTTGCCGACGTTTTAGGTCACAAAGATGTTAACACAACAAAAAAACACTATGCCGCGATTGACGATGACATTCGCAGAAATGCCTCAACAATGGTTAAATTGAGATAAACAGAATTTAAAACATAATAAAAATCCACAGAACTTTCCGTGGATTTTTTTAAAGGGGGTTATATAGGGATCTAATTCGAATGAATTAAGTTTTCAAGAGTGTAAACAATTTTGTGGGCAACATCATTTGTTGGCAAAATTATCATAACAGTGTCATCGCCGGCAACCGCGCCCATAACAGAATCTAAATTTAATTTGTCGATTAAGGAGCAAATTGAGGAAGCCATTGCTTTAATTGTTTTTAAAACAACAAGGTTTTGAGCAGGTTTAATTGAGATAACCGCTTCTTTAAAAATTGAAATATATTTGTTTGAAATTGCTTGCTCGCCGGAATCAACAAGTGAGTATTTATATTTTCCAGTTTCTGCACTCAAAATTTTAATAAGGCCAAGTTCTTTAATATCTCTTGAAATTGTTGCTTGGGTTATATCAAAATTTGCATTGCGTAAACATTCAACAAGTTCGTCCTGAGTTTCAATTTCTCTTGTTGAAATGAGTTCCAAAATTTTCGATTGTCTAACTGAGCGCGCCATTTTAATTCTCCTTAAATTTTTTCTTAGCAGGTGCTATGCAAGTACTATGCAAACTTTTTTGCCAAATTTGAATTTTGGCTTCAACCTTTTTTCTTTCTTAACCAAAATCGCTATACGCGCCTATTTTAGGGCTGTTTAGCAATTATGAATATTTATAAATTCATAAATATTCAGATTCTTTTTCAAGGTTTGGAATGATTATACATCATAATTTATAAATATGCAAGCGATTTTTGCATAAAAATTTATGCAATTTTTTATAAAAATTTATAATATCAATTTTCATACATTCAAAATTTATAAATATAAATGAATATTCATAACTGCCCCATAACATACATCTCTTAACTTTTGCATAACACCTTAAATTTTGTTGAATAAAAAAATCAGCTCTTCGTCAAGCTGATTTGATTTTTGTCCTAAACCCAATTTTTAACTATAACCCAATAAAACCAAATGCTTTGTTAAAATTTTTAGATTAAATTTGGGTTTAAAAAAACCTGACATTTTCGGGAAGGCGAAAAGCCAAGTTGATCTCAACAATCAAAATCATAACACACAAACAAACAAATTGCAATAGGGTCTGCCAAAATTTTTTAAAAATTTTTAAACAAAAAAAACAAGGCTTATTTTTTACCCTGTTTTTCGGTTTTCTTTTTTCTTGAAAAAATGCTGAAACATTTTCCAACGCCAAGAATGATTTTTGAACAATTGTTAATTGCAAACTTTTTGCACATTGCTTTACCAAAAATTGTTAAGCCCGCAATTGTTGCACTAACAACGCCCGCAATTAAAATTTGAAGAGAGTTTCCCATACTTTCGGAAATTAACTTAACAGTTATCGCTGCCCCCGCCGTTCCCGAAAGAATTCCGCAAATATCTCCGCAAACATCGCAACAAATGCTTGAAACTTTTTCCGCATTTTTAACAAGTGACATTGCAACCTTTGCGCCTCTAACCTTTCTTGAACACATTGCCGCAAAAGGTTCAATTGCGCAAGCAGTTGCCGCAACACCAATCATATCGGTTATTATTCCAAGCGAAACAAAGAACACAATAACAACAACGGAAACGGCAATTCCAACATTTGAAAGCAAGAATTCGCTAAGCACGCTGAAAGCAAGCGAAAGGCTCATTGCAATAACAAGAATTTTAATTGGCCAAATCCACCAAGGCTGATTTTTTTTCTTCGCTGCTTTGCTTGCCGCCGATTTTAAATCGGCCTTTTTGGTTTTTTGTTCGTTTAAATCGGTTTTCGGCAAAGAACATTCTTGTTCTTTCGAAGTCTCCTGGCTTGAATTATTTTCGTTTTTATCTAGATTATTTTCCATATAATATTATAATAGCACATTTTCTTTTATATAACAAGCACAAAAAAAGAAGGATATGTAACATTTCCTTCTTTCCGTTAAAGGTCTCGCAAATTCGGGTAAACCTTGCAGCATAGGTTCGGTTGGATTTCCCGCTTCCCCACTTTTCGTCGCCGAATAAGCAGTTTCCTTTTAAGGGGTTGACATCACCGAATCGCCACTTAGACCACACTATAATCCCCGAAGCGAACCGCGCCACTTGACGCGAACAGTCTAGAGAATTTCTCAAACAAACAGAGATTCGTCCTTATCCTTTTTTGCAAAGTGAATTTCAAAAGCTTGCCAGTTTTAAGCTTTGACTAAATTTGTTTGGCCAAACTAAATTAGCCAGTTAACTTCATCCCAACACTTCACTCAAGGCTGGCTACACTGCACACAGCAATTTTTTTACCGCAATGCAGGTTCTTCCCCAAGAGGTGCCTTCTTTATGAAACCACCAAAACTTGGGTCTCCACGAAATCTGGGCCGCGCTCTGTATGCCGTTACAGTGCTCCCAAAAATCTTAACTTCCAGCATCAGCCCCGGTTTGGGCAACCAAAGCCAACACAAGAAACTTCACAGTTGTGCCATTTAACGCTTTTAACGTCTTGTGGGCAAGTCTGTTCGACTAGAATACTGCGCCTTCACAAGTATTATACTATAATTTATGAAAAAATGCAACACTCCGCGCTTAATTTGCTTTGAGTTGCATTTGTTTGTTTTTTTATTTGGCAAAATCCTGGGTTTATTGTTTTTTAAAGACTATTTAATTTTTGAACTTTTCTTTGTTAAATTTAGTTTTCGTTCCAATTCCAATTCGCAATTTCTGGCATATCAACACCAAACTTACGAATATATTCGTGGTTTTGTTTTAATTTATCTTTTGCAAATTTCGAAATTTCGTTTGCTTTTTCTTTTGGCAATTCAATGTATTTAATTATTTTCAAAAGCTGATTATATCTATCTGTTTTGTTAAGCGCACACATATCAAACGAAGTTGTTATTGTTCCTTCTTCTTGGTAGCCCGAAACGTGGATATTTCGATTTTTTCTGTTATATGTTAATTGATGAATTAAAGTTGGATAGCCATGGAAATTGAAAATGATTGGCTTGTTCAAAGTGAAAAGCGCGTTAAACTCGCTGTCCGTAAGACCATGAGGATGCGCCTTGTTTGAAACAAGTTTCATAAGGTCAACAACGTTAACAAAACGAACGTTAAGTTTTGGAAGAAGTTTCTTCAAAAGCGAAACTGTTGCAAGCGATTCAACAGTTGCTGTGTCGCCGCAAGACGCGATAACCAAATCTGGGTGCGCCGTGTCGTTCATTCCCGCCCAAGTCCATTCGCTAACACCTTTTGCACAATGCTCTTTTGCTTCCTTAATTGAAAGCCATTGCCAACGAGGATGCTTCGACGCAACAATTGTGTTAACATAGTTTTTGCTTTTTGCGCAGTGGTCATAGCAAGAAAGCAAACAGTTTGCATCGGCTGGAAGATAAACTCGAACAACATCCGCTTTTTTGCTTACAATATGATCCAAAAATCCTGGGTCTTGATGAGTAAATCCATTGTGGTCTTGTTGCCAAACATTACTTGTTAAAATAAGGTTAAGCGAAGAAATTGGTTTTCTCCATTCAATTTCGTTGCAAACCTTAAGCCACTTTGCGTGCTGCGCAACCATACTGTCAACAACACGAATAAACGCCTCATAACTGTCGAACATTCCGTGGCGACCCGTAAGCAAATATCCTTCCAACATTCCTTCGCAAAGATGTTCCGAAAGGAAAGAGTCGTGAACCCTTCCTGAAGGCGAAAGTTTGTCGTCAAAATCATAAATTTCCGCGTCAAATGCTCTGTTTTCAACATCAAAAACTTTATATAATCGGTTACTCATTGCCTCGTCTGGGCTGAAAATTCGATAGTTTTTATTTTCCTTGTTAAGAACAAACAAATCGCGAATATATCCGCCAAGTTCAAGCATATCCTGAGCCTTAACCGTTCCGTGTCCTTTAAATTTTACGGCATATTTATCAATTGAAGGCGTTTTAAGGTCTTTTAAAAGCAGTCCGCCGTTTGCATATTTCGAGGCTGTAATTCGCTTTTCGCCTTTTGGTAAAATCTCGGCAATTTCGCTTGAAAGTTTATAATTTTCGTCAAAAAGTTCATTTGGATTATAACTTAAAAGCCAGTTTTTAAGAATTTCAAGGTCCTTTTCGTTTTCAATTGCAAGAGGAACTTGATGAGCTCTAAACGAACCTTCAATTTGTTTTCCATTAACAACTTTTGGGCAAGTCCAACCTTTTGGCGTTCGCAAAATTATCATTGGAAATTTAATTTCTTTGCCCCCTCTCTCGGTTTTAAGTTTTGAGATTTCCAATATACATTCGTCCATTGCTTTTGCCATTTTCTCGTGCATTTTAATTGGGTCGCTTCCCTCAACAAAATGAGGCTTATAGCCATAGCCATCAAACAAATTTTCAAGTTCTCTATGCGAAAGACGAGAAAGAATTGTTGGGTTTGAAATTTTAAACCCATTTAAATGAAGAACCGGAAGAACAACGCCGTCGGTTTTTGGATTGATAAATTTGCAGCCGAACCACGATGTTGCAAGAGGCCCTGTTTCAGCTTCGCCGTCGCCAACAACGGTTACAGCAATTAAAGACGGATTATCTAAAACCGCGCCAAAAGCATGGGCAAGAGAATAGCCAAGTTCCCCGCCTTCGTGAATTGAACCTGGAGTTTCTGGAACGCAATGCGAACCAATTCCGCCTGGGAAAGAAAATTGTTTGAAAAGCTTTTTCATTCCTTCCTTATCTTGCGAAATTTCAGGATAAACCTCGCTGTAAACACCTTCCAAATAACTGTTTGCGGTTAAGAAATTCCCGCCATGTCCGGGCCCGGAAATAAACAAAATGTCCTTATCAAATTTATTTATAATTCGGTTGCAATGCGCATAAACAAAGTTTTGCCCAGGAACTGTTCCCCAATGCCCAACAAGCTTTTTCTTAATATCGTCCATGCAAAGTTCGTGGTCACGCATAAGTGGATTATCAAGCAAATATAACTGCCCTGCGGAAATATAGTTTGCCGCTTGCCAATATTTATTAAGTTTTTCAAAGTAACTTTTTGTTGAAAATTTATCTTTCATTTTTCCCCCTTCTTTAAGATTTTAAATGAAGCAAGATAATTTAATAATAACCAAAATTTAATCAAATTTTTCAACTTATAAATTTTTCTTTATAATTGTAACACGCAAGAGTGTTATGCGCAAAATTTTTTAAACAAAAAGTGTGAAATTCATAAATAAAAACTTTTTATATTTTCTTTGAATAAACTGAGTTAAGAGAAAATCTATGGGAATTATTAGTAAAGCAAAAACATCCTCAAAAATTCAGTATTCAAACGAAAACAAAATTGATGAAGATGTAACTCTTGTTAACTTGAAAAAAACATGTAATTTAATAAACCATGCCAAGCAGTTGCCAATTCAAATTGCCCCACGCAAACATTTCGTTTTAGCAAAAGATTAAATAAAAACCCACAAGAATTATATTTTTCTTGTGAGTTTTATTTTTTATAGATGTTACAAAACTTTTTAGTTAAGAGGGCTATTGTTTTCCTCTTCAAAACGCTTTCTGTCAAAAATTGCGCGCTCGCCGTAAACAAGAATTGGAACAAGATTTTTTGTTTGCAATTTAATGTAAACAACTTGGCTAATCTGCTCTTCGCTTTCGCACAATTTCCCAAAATCGTCTGTGTATTCAAACTTCAAGTTATAAATTGTGTAGTTAGAAACTGTTCCATTATTCCTTTCGGTAACTTCAGTTTCCGTTAAATCAATTATTCTGCCATTTTCTGCATACCCTTTGCGCGAAACGATAAACGATTTTCTTCCGTCAATAACCATTTTTATTCCGCTTGCAATAAAACCAATTGCCGCAACAACCATGATGCCGCCAACTATATACATAAAAATGTTCCCAAGGTTGTCGTCTGGATCTTGCGAACGCGCAGCGGTAACCAAAACAATAACTGCAATAATGATTGCAACTGCAGCAATTGCAATTCTAACAAGCCCGCCAACCATAGTTCCGCGATTAAACTTTTTTCTTTCCATAAATTTCTCTCCCTTGAAGGAACATTAGTTTTTCAATTTTGGCGGGGCGTTTGTAACGTAAAACGATACTGTTTAATTGGTAAATTATAACCTTTTATATTTTTGTATCTATTTTTTCTTTATGCATTAGAACTTTTTCAAGATATTCAAAAAGTTTTGGGTCAATCTCGTCATTTTGTATTTTATAATTACACTCAATGCCATTTTCTTTTAAAATTTCGGCAATTTCATTAAACTTATAATAATTTCCTTGTAATTTCAGCAATCTCTTGTAATTAGATTTATAGAATAGCATTTCACCTTTACCATTTAATTCTTCGCCACCAGCAAATTTGAAATATTCTTCAGATTGTTCTCTAATATCAACTTTAAAACATATTCTTGTTAGAATAAATTCTTTTAATTCGTAAGGCAAGGTATCACTTCTTAATCTTTGAGTTCCAATTATTAAATGAGTTCCAGAAGCTCTGGCAATTTTGATTAAATGTATAATTAATTGTTTTGCTCTTGCATTTGAAATAATCTCTGCTAATTCATCTATAATTATTATATTGTAAGGCATTTTTTCTTGGTGCATTTCATTGTATTGTTGTATGTTTTTTATTCCTAAATCTTGAAATAAATTATATCTTCTATCCATTTCAAGCATAGCGGTTTCAAGCAACTCAACAGCGGTTTCTATTTTGGATGCAACAGGTTGCATTAGGTGGGGTAATCTTTTATAAATACCGAACTCAACACCTTTACAATCTATTAGCCCTAAATTTACTTTCTCTTTCGTATAATTTTTAATAATGTCAACTATAAAACTATGAAATAAAGTGCTTTTACCAGAGCCTTTTTCGCCTATAACCAACAAATGTGGGAATTTTAAAATATCTTCAAAATGGTCTTCTCCCTTTTCGTTTTTTCCTATAGTAACTAAAACACCATTTTTAATTTTTTTGTATTGCTCAAAAGTGTTTTCTCCAAAAATTAAATAATCCGCCGAACAATCTAAAATTTCACAAAGAGCAGGTATAAAATCAAAACTAGGACGACCTGCGTTACTTTCCCATTTTGACACGGCTTTATTAGACACCATTAGTTTTTCAGCCAACTCGTTTTGTGTTAAACCTATCTTCTTTCTTTGCAAAGAAATTCTTTTACCAACATTATTCATAATTTTTTCCTCCTGCAATAATTGTATTTGTTTTAAAAGGAAAAGTAAACCTACTTATTTTATCACTCTTTTTAGAATTATACTAAAATTTCACAAAAAAAGTCTACGATAAGTAGATTTTAACATAAAAAATTGCCGTTTAATTTTTCGTTAAAACGACAATTGTTTGGCGGAAAGGGCGGGATTTGAACCCGCGGAGGCTTTCACCTCACCGGTTTTCGAGACCGGCACATTCGACCACTCTGACACCTTTCCAAACAAAAACAATTTTAACCTAAAAAAAGGTTAAAATCAAGCGTTTTCGTCATTTAATTTTTTAAGCATAAAATCAAGCTCAATGTCGTGAACTTGGCATGCTTCTTCCAATGTTTCCATTTGACTCATTGGGCAGCCAAAACAATGAAGTCCAAACCCTTCCAAAACATTTTTAAGTTCTGGCTTTGTTTGCAAAACTTCTCCAATTGTTGTGTCTTTTGTGAAACGATTATCTCGCGTATCTCTAACTTTTTCGTTCTCGCAATTGCAACGGCATCCGCATTTTCCCATAACTTTACTCTCCTTTTCAAGCAGCAATAATTCTACCACTCTTTAACAAAAAAATAAAGCAAATTTAAACCATAATTTTTGAAACCTACAAAAAGCATTGAGCTTTTTATTCTCAACATTATTTCCTTTTTTGGACATTTTTCAAAACAACAAACAAAAACTTTCTAATCATTCCAAATATTTAATAATTCCGCAAAGAATTGAATAGCAAACCTTTTCCTTATAATCTTCGGAAAGAAGCAACTTTTCTTCCTCGAAATTGCTTAAAAAGCCACATTCAACAATAACCGCTGGCGTTGAAGTGCAATTTAAAATATAGTAATCCCCAACGGCCGGAACACTTTTTGCATTTGGCAAATCTTTTTTGAAACTGTTTTGAATTGCCGTTGCCAAACTCTTCGAAATCTCACTTTCTGGGTTATAGTAAACTTGTGCTCCTCTAACGCTTTTTTGCGGAAATGCGTTCATGTGTATGCTAACAATTAAATCGGCATTGGCTTTTTCGATAATTTCCTTGCGCTTTTTCATATCGTCCTTTTTCTTGTTTGATGCAAGCGCGCTATATAACCCGTCGGTTGTGTTCCTTGTCATAACAACATCAATTCCATAACTTTCCAAATAAGTTTTAAGAGTTTTTGCATACTTTAAATTAAGTTCACGCTCGTTGCTTCCTTCCAAATTTCCTTCGCAACCTCCATCAATTCCGCCATGCCCCGCGTCAACAACAATCCTAAGTTTTTTGTTTGGCGAAGAAGCAAAAGCACTTGGCAAGAAAGCAAAACAACAAAGAACAATTGCCAAAAGAAGAAGCATAACAATTGCTTTCTTTTCAACAACAATAAATTTAAAACGCGGAAAAATGTTTTTCATACTCTATGTATATTTTCATTTTGTAAAAACTTGACAGTAAATTAAAGGAATGCTACCATAATTGAAACAGAGAAAAAATATGAGAGTAAGTTCAAGAGCAATCATAATTGAAAACGGAAAAATCTTAACAATGTTTCGAAGAGTTCTTAGAAACGGGGTTATAAAGGAATACAATGCAATTCCGGGCGGAGGTCAAGAAAGCGGCGAAACCTTGGAACAAAATGTAACGCGCGAACTTAAAGAAGAAATGAATGTTGACATTGAAATTCTTGGCTATCTTGGAAAGACCGACGATAGCGAAAGACAAGAACACTACTTTGCTTGCGCAATTAAAAACGGAACTCCAAATCTTGGCGGCGAAGAGCTTGAAAAGCAATCCAGCGAAAACTACTACGAACCAATGTGGGTTTCGCTCAACAATCCAAAAGGCATAAGCAAAACAGATTTAATCTTTGCAAATAAAGCATTAAACAAAGAGTATATTTAAGCAATACAACAAAATATAGGGTGTTATGCAAGCATAGCACCCTTTTATATTGTGTTTTTTATTTATGAGGACAAAATTTCTTTTTCAAGAGTTTCGCCAATTTCAGCAATCAATTTTTCATCTTCTCCTTCAACAAGAATTCGAACAACGCTTTCCGTTCCGCTTGCCCTAACAAGAATTCTTCCGTTTTCACCAAGCAAACTTTCACAAAGTTCAATTTTATTTTCAAGATTTTTGCTTTTCATAACTTCGTTTTTATTTTTAACACGAACAGCACTTTCAAAATACGGAAAAAGTTTGAAAGGGACATTGAAATTTCTTGTTAAAGCGAAAATTGACATAAGTTGTGCGCAAGCAATAAGCCCATCGCTGCTCTCACCTTTTTCAAGGAAAAGATAATGCCCATTGTTTTCTCCTCCAAACAAACTTTTTGTTTCAAGAAGCCCCCTAATAACTTCGCTTTCGCCAATTCCAACAGTGTTGCACACAACATTTTCTTTTTCAAGTTGAATTGAAAGCGCAATGTTGCTCATTTTTGTTGTAACTATGCTTTTGAAATTATTATATTTTGTTAGAAGATAAATAATTTCTTCGCCGCTGAGTTCATTTCCATTTGCCATAACAACGCGAACCCGATCGGCATCGCCATCAAACGCAAATCCAAGGTCAAAGTTGCCGCTTTTAAGTTCATTTTTCAAATTTTCCAAGTGGATTGCGCCGCATAAATCGTTAATATTTGTTCCGTTTGGCTTTGAAAAGACAAATTGACAATTACATTTCGAAAAAATTTCCTTTGCAATTTCACTGCACGCCCCGTTTGCACAATCGATGCAAACTTTAATGCTTTCCGCGCCGCTTTTAAGTTCGTGGCGAACCATTTTTATGTAATTTTCAACACTTTCTCTTTTTGTTATGATATTGCCAAGTTTATTATAAGGCTTAATTTTTCGTGTTTTATGCGCAAGCAGATTCTCAATTCGATTTTCCTGCTCTGTTGAAATTCGAAAACCGTTTCCATTAAAGAATTTAAAGCCGTTGTCGGTTGAAGGATTGTGGGAAGCGGTTATCATAATCGCGCCGCACGCTTTATGAAAAGGGATTGAAAAAGGAACAACCGCGGTTGGAACAACGCCAAGCAAAATGACATTTGTTCCCATTGCAGTTATTCCCGAAGCAAGCGCGCTTTCAAGCGACGCCGAGGAAAGACGGGTGTCTTTCCCAACAATAATAACATTTTCAGCATTCTCTCGATTGAAAACTTGGGCTGCCGCTCTCCCAATTTCATAGGCAAGTTTTGGGGTTATTTCTTTACCAAACTTTCCCCTGATTCCGTCTGTGCCAAAGTATTTTTTAAGCAAAATGCGCTCCTAAAAATTCCTCAATATATACTCATTTGTGTTAACAGAGGCAATTGCGCCGTCGCTGCATGCGGTTATGATTTGTCGAAGTTGTTTTTGACGAACATCTCCCGCCGCATAAACTCCTGGAATGTTTGTTTCCATTTTTTCATTCGTTATGATATAGCCATTTTTATCAAGTTCAACACCTTCAAGAAGTTCGGTGTCTGGCTTCCTTCCAATTGCGATGAAAAGACCATCAAGCGCAAGTTCTTCGCTTTGCTTTGTTGCGCAATTTTCAATTGTTATTGATTCAAGTTTGTCCGTCCCTGAAATTTTCGTAACATGGCTGTTATAAAGAACTTTAATTTTGCTGTTTGGTTTTGAAGTTTCTTCTTGAAGTTTCTCAACTAAAATTCTGTCGCCTTTAAACTCATCGCGGCGATGAATTAAATACACTTCTTTTGCAATGTTGGAAAGATAGATTGAATCTTCAAGCGAAGTGTTCCCCCCTCCAACAATTGCAACAACTTTATCCTTAAAGAAGTTTCCGTCGCAGGTTGCACAATAACTAACGCCCCTTCCCAAAAACTTTTTCTCGTTTTCAAGGTTAAGTTGTTTTGCCGAAGCTCCTAAACATAATATGATAACTTTCCCTTCAAATGTTCCTTCGTGGGTTCGAATTTTCTTAACTTTTCCTTCAAGCGAAAACTCCAAAACATCGCTAAAAACAAACTGAGTTCCAAGCGACTGCGCATGTTCAAACATCATTGTTGCAAGGGTCATTCCATCTGTTTTTTTAATTCCTGGATAGTTTTCAACAGTGTTTGTTAAAGCAATTTGCCCGCCAGGAACCATTCGCTCAACAATAAGAACGCTTTTCCCCGCTCTTCTTGAATAGATTGCCGCTGTTAAAGCCGCTGGCCCGCCTCCAACAATTAAAACATCAAACATTTTTCTTTTCCCCCTTTCCTTTTTTAAGTCTTAAATCTTCGCCCGAAAGTTTAACAGCAACTCCGTCGCGCTTACACAAAATTCTTGAAAAAATTCGTTCGCCATATCGGTTCAAAAGTTCTTCCGAATCTAAATTTGAATTTATTATTGTCGATTTTCCAGCAATCATTCTTTCGTTTAAAACAAGATATAAGTAGTTTAAAGTTATGTTATTTAAAATTGGCTCTGTTCCAAGGTCGTCAATAATCAAAACATCGCTTTCCAAAAGCGGCTGAAGAATTTCGTCTTTTTCCTCGTCTTTTGCTTTGAAATATGCAATGAAAATGTTGTTCAAATTAAACGCCGTTGTGAAATATGCGTAAACTCCTTTTCCAATTAAAGCATTAACAACGCACGCAGCCAAAAATGTTTTTCCAATTCCTGTTTGCCCCGAAAGAAAAACAGTTTTTTTGGTTACATTTGGGAATTTTTCGCACCACTGTTTAAGGAAATTTGCCGCCAAATCAAACTCTTTCGAAACAGATTTTGCAGTTTCAAATTTTTCGTTTAAACGATTTGCAATTCCCGAGTTTTCAATTAAAAGTTTTGTTTTAATTTCGTTTTTGCATTTGCAATTGTCTTTTCCTGTGTCGTTGCAAAGTTTACAGGTGAAAGAAGGAATAAGGTCTTTTTCGCTTAATCCAAGTTTTTTTAAAACTGCTTCCTTTCTCTTTGAAATTTCAAAAAGTTTTTTCTTTGCTTTTTCCGCTTCTTTTTCGTTTTCGTCGGCAAGGAAAGTTGCAAGCTTGATTTTTGCCTCGGCTTCTTCTTTTTCAATTTCGCAAAATTCGCTGTTTTTTCTTGCTTTTGCAAGATTATTATTGCAAGAAGAAAGAGCAAACTCTCTTCGCTCTCTTAAAACATTTTCAACTTGCTTGCAAATTTTATTCATATTCTTTCCCTAAACTTCAATTTCTTCAAGGCTGTCGAAAAGTGCATCTAACTGCTCTTTTGAGTATGCTCTTGCTTTTGGTTTTTCGGTTGATTTTTCTTTAACGAAAAATTGACCTTGTTCTTTTGCTTTTTCAAGAGTTTTAACGCCTTGCTCGTTCCAGTTTGCCAAAACTCCGTTGATATATTTCATTGGTTGCGCCTTGCCCGCTGCATGGGAAGCCGCCTCCTTAATAACTTCAACTGGGAATTTCCAGTTTTCTTTCCAGTTTCGATAGAAATCGCGATCGAACGAATTAACCTGCCTTTCCGCGCCGCAAAGCGAAAGAATTTCCTTAATTTCTTCATCTTGCGAAAGAATTCCTGCAAAATAGTTTTGAAGGCTTGAAACAGTTAAAAGCCCAAGTTTATAGAACTTTTGCATAACTCTGTCCATTCCTTGAAATTGACGAATCGAGCAAGAGAAACAATATGATGCAATTTTCAAAACTGCGCTTTCGTCAAACCCCATTTGAACCCATTTTGAAATGTATGTTTCAACAATTTTATCGTAGTTCTCATAATATAAGCCAAGTTCCTTTGCAACTTTTTTTGCAAGGGCGAACATCAAAGTTTTGTTCTTTTCATATTCTTCAATTTCTGGAATTGAGAAAATTTTCATCTCATAATAAGACATTAAAATTTCGTCAAGCTTAACAAACGAAAATTTAACTGTTGGTTTTTTATTAAGTTTAATTGCTTGGCGAATTGAGCCAAGTTCAAATCCAAGCTCTTCCGTCCATTTAAGAAAGAGTTCTTTTTCTTCAATTGTTGGAATCTTTCGAGTTCCAATGTCTTTCATAACTTGTTTCAAATCTTCGCTTATATTTTGATAGGAAATAAGTCTGTTTTCAACTTCGGCAACTGTGTTAATTCCGTCGTATGCCCAGTTTTTTGCAACCGTAATAATGTATGGATAGCCAACATTTTCGCCTTTTGTGTTAACGCAATATTTCATTATCATAAGAAGCGCTTCTGGCTCGATGTGGAAGGTTTCAATTGTATCAAAATAAACACCAAATTCGCTTGGCGAAATCATTCGTCCTTCAATAATTTCTTGCGCTTTTTGAGCGAAATTTCCATATTTATCAACGTTATATTTTTTCGTGTTTGTTAGAACATTTTTAAGAGGCATATAGCGAATTTCAACTGGGTCATCACTTAAAATTTGAACAAGCCCTTCGTTTTGCCAAAACTCAAAAATTTCCATGATTTCATCTTCATCAATCTTCAAAACTTTTGAAAATCTTTCAAGCGAATTATCGCTTGAAGAAGGACTTGAACACTTAAAAAGCCCGTATAAATAAACCTTAACAGCATTGTCCGGCGCATATGGCAAAAATTCGCTGATAAAAATGTTATCAACTTCGGTTTTGTTACTAATTATGCTTTGCGACGAAAACTTACAAAAACTCATTTTTCCCCTTCTTTTGTTCAATCAAATTTTATTCTAACACATAAAAATTTTCCGCGCAATTATTTTCAACAAAAAAAGCGGCAATTTTTTGCCACTTTAATTTTTTTAATAGTTAACTTTAAGATTGTCGTATTCTTCCAAACAAACAACAACCTTTCCTCTTTCAACTTCTTTAAAAATTGAATTTAAAAACGGAACTGAAAAAAGCAAATTTCGCTCGCGAATTATAATAACATCTGCCGCGCCATACTGCTCGATATCCTCAATTTTTCCAATCTCGCTTCCGTCTTCGGAAACAACTTTTGAACCAATAAGGTCGTTGAAATAGAACTCATTTTCCTTAAGATTTTCAAGTTCTTCTTCGCGCGCATAGCAAGTTTTTCCCCTAAGAAGTTCGGCGTCATTTCTTGTTGAGATGCCTTTAAGCTTAACATAAAGAGCATCTCGGCACGAAAGAGTTTCAACCTCGAAATCTTTTCCATCAACAATAACTGTTGAAAGATTTTGATAGGTTTGAGGTTCGCGCTCCGAAATTATCTTAACTTCTCCTTTAATTCCCTGAGGCTTAACAATTTTTCCAATTTCAATCATGCTTTCTCTTCAATTTTAACAATAAATTTTTTGTGTTGCCTGTTTGAAAGCGATTTAACAATTGTTCGAATGCTTGTTGCAATTTTTCCATTTCTGCCAATAACTTTTCCCATGTCGGAAGCAGCAACAGAAATTTTAATAACTTCTGCCCCGCGGCCGCTTTCGGTTTCAATTTCAACTTCGTCTGGATAGTCGCAAAGAGCTTTAACAATATATTCAACAATGTCTTTCATTTTGTTCGTCTCCTTTTCGCGACTAATTATTTTTCAATTACGCCAGATTTAACAAGCAATGCTTTTGCTGTGTCTGTTGGTTTTGCGCCGTTTGAAATCCATTTTTTTGCTTTTTCAGCATCAATTTTGATTTCAGCAGGATCAACAAGTGGATTGTATGTTCCAAGAATGTCGATGAAACGTCCGTCACGTGGTGAACGAGAGTCCGCAACAATAACACGATAGAAAGGTGTCTTTTTATCTCCCAATCTTGTTAAACGAATTTTAACTGCCATTTTTTCCTCCTATTTTTTTTCTTATATATTAAATTCATTCGAATGTTAATATCAAATTCCAAATCCTTTTTTATTTTTAAGTTGTTTCATCATTTCTTTGCTTTGTTCAAGTTGTTTCAAAAGTTGGTTAACATCTTGAATTCCTGTTCCGCTTCCCGCCGCAATTCTCTTTCTTTGACTAGCCTTAATAACTTCTGGATTGCGTCTTTCATAAGGCGTCATCGATTGAATTATCGCTTTTTGTTTAAGAAGTTGCTTTTCGTCGATGTTAACTCCTTTAAGCTTCGACCCAAGCCCTGGAATCATTCCTAAAAGGTCTTTAAGATTGCCCATTTTTTTAAGGTTTTCCATTTGAACCAAATAGTCTTCAAAATCGAATTTGTTTTGACGGAACTTCTTTTCAAGTTCTTTTGCTTGCTCTTCGGAAATTGCGGTTTCTGCCCTTTCAATAAGAGTTAAAACATCGCCCATTCCAAGAATTCTTCCCGCAATTCGGTCTGGGTGGAAAGGTTCCAAATCGCCAATTTTCTCGCCAACACCCGAAAACTTAATTGGTTTTCCGGTTATTGCTTTAATTGAAAGCGCCGCCCCGCCGCGGGTGTCCCCGTCCAACTTTGTTAAAATAACACCGGTTATGTCAAGCCTGTTGTTAAACTCTTCCGCCGTTGTAACAGCATCTTGCCCAATCATTGCGTCAACTGTTAACAAAATTTCGGTTGGCGAAACTTCTTTCTTAATTTCTTCAAGTTCTTTCATAAGGGCATCGTCAATGTGCAAACGCCCCGCCGTGTCGATTATAACAACATCATAACCTTGTTTTTTTGCAAACTCAACACCCTCTTTTGCGGTTTTAACTGGATTTTGAGTTCCCCTTTCAAAAACTTGAGCGCCCGCTTGCTTTCCAACAACTTGAAGTTGGCTTATTGCCGCAGGACGATATATGTCGCAAGCAACAAGAAGAGGCTTTTTCCCGCTCTTTTTAAGGTATGCCGCAAGTTTTGCGCACATCGTTGTTTTTCCCGCGCCTTGAAGCCCGCACATCATAATAACAGTTGGAGGTTTAGGGCTTATTTCAAGTTTTTGGTTCGTGCTTCCCATAAGGTTAATAAGTTCGTCACGAACAATTTTGATTACTTGTTGCGCAGGAGTTAAACTTTTCAAAACTTCATCTCCAAGCGCTTTTTCCGAAACATCAGCAACAAATTTTTTAACAACAAGATAGTTAACATCGGCTTCCAAAAGTGCCATTTTAACATCTCTCATCGCATCTTTAACTTCAAGCGATGTCAATTTCCCACGGTTCAAAATTTTGCTGAACGCGTGGCTAAGTTTTTCGCTTAAACTCTCAAATATCGCCATTGATAATCCCTTTTAATCTTGAAATTTCTTTGTATGCCCCAACTTTTTCCTCAAATTGCGAAAGTTTTGCTTGCGCCTTAACAACCGCGTCATAAACTGCTTGCCTTGAAATTTTGTTGTTTTGCGCAATTTCACTAAGCGTTAAATCATTCTCATAATAATCTTGCATAATTCGCTTTTGAACAACGCTAAGGAGATTTCCATATAGTTCAAGTAAATTTCCAAAATACACCGTTTTTTCAATTTCAACCATAATGTAAAGTCCTTTTGCTTTACAATGATATCATAAAAAAAACACTTTTGCAAGCGTTTTTTATATATTTATTAAATTTTTTATCAATAACTTCTGGCAAAAAGAACTGTTCTTGTTGCTTCTTTGCCGCAAAGCGCGCATTTATGGCCTTTTTCAAGGTTTTCGTTTTCAATCATTCTTGATGTTGCGCCAGTTTCCGCCTTAACTTTTAAGCAGCAATCTTCATGGTCGCAAATGTTAACGCGCGCAAATTTTTTGCCGTCAACAACTTTCAAAATTTCTTCCAAACTTTCTGCATTTTCAATTCGCTGGTTGCGGTAGTTAAGCGCTTTTTCAAACATTGCGACGTGAATTTCGTCAAGAAGTTTAACAATTTCTTTTGCCGCGTCGCCAACTTTGCATGTAACTTTTTCAAGAGTGTCGCGACGAACAAGGGTAACAACCCCGTTTTCAAGGTCGCGTGGGCCAATTTCAACGCGAACAGGAACACCTTTCATTTCCCATTGATTGAATTTCCAGCCTGGCGAGTTTTCGGTTTTGTCGGTTTCAACTCTAATGCCAAGTTTCAAAAGTTCTTCTTCAAGGTTTTGAGCGGTTTTTGAAACATTTTCGTTGTTTTGACCAATTGGAATTATGATTGTTTGAATTGGAGCAACGCGTGGTGGCAAAACAAGTCCGCGGTTATCTCCATGAACCATAATAATTGCGCCAATTAAGCGGGTTGAAACGCCCCAAGATGTTGAATAGCCATATTCAAGTTCCCCGTTTTTATTAAGGAATTTAATGTTAAATGCCTTTGCAAATTTTTGCCCTAAATCGTGGGTTGTTCCGCTTTGCAAGCTCTTTCCGTCGTGCATCATTGCTTCGATTGTATAAGTGTTTTCCGCGCCTGGGAACTTTTCACTTTCGGTTTTCTTTCCGGTGAAAAAAGGAATTGCAAGGCAATCTTTTCCAAGTCTTTCATAAACGCCAAGCATTGTTAACGCATCTTTTTCTGCGCCTTCGTGATCTGGATAAACAGTGTGGCCTTCTTGCCACAAAAATTCGCTTGTTCTAAGGAAAGGACGTGTTGTTTTTTCCCAGCGACAAACATTGCACCATTGGTTCATTTTAACAGGCAAATCGCGATAACTTTTAATCCATTTTGCATACATTTCGCAAATAATTGTTTCGCTTGTTGGACGAATTATGAGGTTTTCTTCAAGTTTTTTCCCGCCTGCATATGTCACAACAGCAACTTCTGGGGCAAACCCTTCAACGTGCTCTGCCTCGCGCTTCAAATAACTTTCTGGAATAAACATTGGAAAATATGCATTTTTAACACCTTGTTTTTTAAACTCCGTGTCCAAATATTTTTGAATATTCTCCCAAATTGCATAGCCATAAGGACGAATTACCATTGTTCCCTTAACAGGACCATAATCAACAAGTTCGGTTTGAGTTACAACATCTGTGAACCACTGCGGAAAATCCAAATCCATATCAGTTATTTTTTCAACAAAATTTTTAGCCATATTTTTTCTCCTGTTTCTAAGTTCTTGTGGTGTTATGTATGCATACCACCACAATATATTGTAGTATTATTCAAATTTTTCTTCAATAAATTGGTCAAGCTCTTTTTTAATTATTGTAATTTTCCCTTTTACTTCGTCAAGAGAAGAAAGACAAAATTTAACAAGTTCGCTCCCCTTTTCATAAAGTTTTTGCGCTTCGGAAAAAGGCAAATTTTCATCTTCAAGCTTAAGAGCAATTTCTTGAAGTTGTTTTTCTGCCGATTCAAAAGTTAATTCATTTTCCATTTCTTTCCTCCACATTTTTAACTTCAACATCAAGTTTACCATCTTTCAAGTATATTTCCAAATCATCTTTAACACAAACCTTTGAAATTGAGTTGATATTTTCGCCATTCTTTTCAATTTTTGCATATCCTCTTTCCAAAATCTTATTTGGATTAAGTTTTTCAAGCGCCTGCGCGCTCATTCCAACTCCATATTCATACAAACTGATTAAATTTCGAACGCCATTGTCTAAATCTTTTTTATAGGTTAAAACATCTCTTTGTGCATTTTCACATTTCTTATTTAAGAGATTTGAAATTGCCGAGCAAATTGAAGTTATTTCCAAAATCTTTTCTCTTTGCGGCAAAACAACAAGTTCGGCAGCTGCAGAAGGCGTTGGCGCGCGTAAATCCGCAACAAAATCAATAATTGTGAAGTCGGTTTCATGCCCAACAGCCGAAACAATTGGTTTTTCGCAGTTGTAAACAACTCTCGCAAGAGTTTCATCATTAAACGGCATCAAATCTTCGAATGATCCACCGCCTCTTGCAACAATAATAACGTCAACATCACTTTGAGCGTCGAAATATTTAATTCCGTCGATAACATCTTTTTCCGCGCCTTCGCCTTGAACTCGGGAAGGAAAAACAACAATGTTAACCGATTTATTTCTTCGGGTTGAAACATTGATTATATCACGGATAACCGCGCCTTTTTCCGACGTTACAACACCAATTTTCTTAACATTTTCGGGAATTTGGATTTTATGGCTTTGAAGGAAAAGACCTTCTCTTTCCAATCTATCTTTTGTTTCCAAAAATCTCTTATATAATTCGCCAACCCCGTAGGGTTCAACTTTTACAACGTTAAAATTAAGTTTTCCGCCTTTAACATAGTATCTTGGTGTTCCGGTTGCAACAATAAGGTCGCCATTTTTAAGTTTGGATTCATCAGCGCCAAAAAAGACGCACGAAAGAAGTGCATCTTCGTCTTTAAGCGAAAAATAGGCATTCCCGCGCAAAACAGAAAGACCCGAAATTTCTCCATAAACACTTATGTTATGCAAAAGCTCTTCCGCGTCGAAAATTCCTTTAATATAACCGCTAAGTTGCGAAACCGAAATTGCTTTTTCTTCCATTTCACGCCCTATTCAACTGGATATTCCTTTAAAATTGAGCCTAAAATTCCGTTAATAAATTTTGCACTTTTTTCGGTTGAATATTTTTTTGCAATTTCAAGAATTTCGTTAATAACAATCGCCGGCGCTGTTTTGTAGTGGTAAATTTCGGTTACGGCAAGGTCTAAAAGAGCCATATCAACTTTATAAAGTCGGTCTGTTTCATAGCCAAAAATGTTATTTTTAATCATCGTTTCAATTTGCTCTCTGTTTGCTTCAAAAAGGCAAATTATTTGTTTAACATAAACCTCATCTTCAATGTCAATCGCGTTTTCGCCAAAAACATCTTTTTCTGTTTCAAATTCTTTCGAGAAGAAATCAAAAGAAAGTTCAACATCTCTTTCTTTGTTGAACAAACTTTCATATATAAGCATAAATGCAACTTCTCTTGCAGATTTTCTCATCTGTTTCCCCCTATTTTTAAAACAAACTAAGCCGAAACTGGCTCATCATTTTCAAAATCAACACCCATAACATGAACATTAACACGAGTTGCTCGCATATCAATCATTGCTGAAATTCCGTTTTTAATGTTTTCTTGAATTTTATATGCAATGTCTGGAACACTGTAGCCATAGAACAAGCGAACATAAACATCAACACTTAGCGAGCCATTTGCGTTAAAACGAACGCGGACGCTTGGGTTTTTGTTTTTTGAAAACATACTTGAAATTTTAGATTTAAATGACGAGGCAAGGCCGCTAACTCCGCAAATTTCACGAGTTGCAAGGTCTATTATCGAAAGCAAGATACTTCGATTGCAAGTTATTTTTCCCTTATATTTTTGGATAACATTTTTATTTTCGCTCATATTGTTTCCTTTATTTATACATATATAATAACTCAAAATAAGATAATTAGCAAGCAAAATTATTAACTTATTTCTTTTGAAACATACTCTATGTTTATGCCAAGTGGCATAAAAAAACAACCCCATTTTTCGAGGTTGTTTTTGTTTTTTCGACTATTTTCGTGGGAATTGAATGTTTGCTTGTGCTGCTGCAAGACGTGCAATTGGAACACGATATGGGCTGCACGAAACATAATTAAGACCAACTTTGTGGCAGAATTCAATGCTGCTTGGGTCTCCGCCGTGTTCGCCGCAAATTCCAAGTTTGATGTCTGGACGAACGCTTCTTCCAAGGTCGGCTGCCATTTTAACAAGTTTTCCAACTCCGTTTTGGTCGAGTTTTGCAAATGGATCGCTTTCGAAAATCTTTCTTTCATAGTAGTAGTCTAAGAATTTTCCTGCGTCATCACGGCTAAATCCGTATGTCATTTGTGTTAAGTCGTTTGTTCCAAATGAGAAGAATTCTGCTGTTTTTGCAACTTCATCGGCTGTTAATGCAGCGCGTGGAATTTCAATCATAGTTCCAATTTTGTATGTCATCTTAACGCCTTTTGCTGCGATAATTTCGTCAGCAACGCGAGCAACAATGTCGCGAACAAAGTTAAATTCTTTGCTGTCGCAGGTTAAAGGAATCATAATTTCTGGAACGATGTCATATCCGTCTTCTTGTTTAACTTGAATTGCCGCTTCAATAACAGCAGTTGTTTGCATTTCTGCAATTTCTGGGTATGTTATTGCAAGACGAAGTCCTCTGTGTCCCATCATTGGGTTAACTTCTTTAAGTCCTTCAACAGTTGCTTTAAGTTCTTCAAATGTCAAGCCCATTTCTTTTGCAAGCGCTTCAATTTCGAAGTCTTCATGAGGCAAGAATTCGTGAAGAGGTGGATCCAAGAAACGAATTGTAACTGGTTTTCCTTTCATTGCTTTGTAAAGACCAATAAAGTCTTTTCTTTGCATTGGAAGAAGTTTTGCAAGAGCGCGTTTTCTTTCTTCAACAGTTTTTGAAACAATCATTTCGCGAACTGCTGGGATTCTGTCGGCATCAAAGAACATATGTTCTGTTCTGCAAAGACCAATTCCTTCTGCTCCAAAGTTAAATGCTGTTTGAGCATCTGCTGGAGTGTCGGCATTTGTTCTAACTTGAAGAGCGCGGTTTGCATCAGCCCAAGCCATAATTGTTCCAAAATCGCCCGAAATTGATGCTGGAACAGTTTTAACTGCCTCGCCATAAATGTAACCAGTTGAGCCGTCGATTGCAATTGAATCGCCTTCAACAAATGTTTTTCCGCCAAGCGTGAATTTTTTATTTTCTTCGTCAACAAGAAGTTCTTGGCAACCTGCAACACAAGCGGTTCCCATTCCTCTTGCAACAACAGCTGCGTGGGAAGTTCTTCCGCCACGAGCAGTTAAAATTCCTTCGCTTGCTGCCATTCCTTCAATATCTTCTGGAGATGTTTCCAAACGAACAAGAACAATTTTCTTTCCTTGGCTGTGGAGTTCAATTGCTCTTTCGGCTGTGAACGCAACAATTCCGCTTGCAGCTCCTGGAGATGCTGGAAGAGCTTTTCCAATTGGTTGTGCTGCTTTAAGAGCGGCTGCGTCAAATTGTGGGTGCAAAAGCGCATCAAGTTGTTTTGGTTCAAGTTTCATTAACGCTTCTTGCTCTGTTAACATTCCTTCATTAACAAGGTCAACGGCAATTTTAAGAGCGGCTTTTGCTGTTCTTTTTCCGTTTCTTGTTTGAAGCATATAGAGTTTCCCATTTTCAATTGTGAACTCCATATCTTGCATATCGCGATAGTGTTTTTCAAGTTTATCGGCAATTGCAACAAATTGTTCATAAAGCGCTTTATTTTGTTCTTCAAGGTGTGAAATTGGTTGTGGTGTTCTAATTCCTGCAACAACGTCTTCGCCTTGTGCGTTCATTAAATATTCGCCATACAATTTCTTTTCGCCGGTTGCTGGGTCACGAGTGAACGCAACACCTGTTCCGCTTTGTTCGCCCATGTTTCCAAAAACCATGGATTGAATGTTAACTGCTGTTCCCCATGAAGAAGGAATGTCGTTAACTCTTCTGTAATAAATTGCACGTGGGTTATCCCATGAACGGAAAACTGCTTTAACTGCTTCCAAAAGTTGAAGTTTTGGATCTTCTGGGAAATCATAACCCATTTCAGTTTTGAAAAGGTTTTTGAAGCGTTTAACCATTTCTTTAAGGTCGTTTGCATCAAGTTCAGTGTCAAGTTTAACACCTTTTTCCTCTTTCATTTGGTCGATGATTTTTTCGAAATTAGATTTTTCAAGACCAAGAGCAACATCCGAGAACATTTGAATAAATCTTCTGTAGCTGTCGTATGCAAAACGAGGGTTGCCTGTTAAAGAAGCAAGACCTTCAACAACTTCGCTGTTAAGACCAAGGTTCAAGATTGTGTCCATCATTCCAGGCATCGACGCTCTTGCCCCGCTTCTAACAGAAACAAGAAGAGGGTTTGTTTTGTCGCCAAACTTTTTGCCTGTTATTTTTTCCATTTTTGCAAGACCTTCCATAATCTCTTGGATTATGTCGTCTGCCAACATTTTTCCGTCTTCATAGTATCTAGCACATGCTTCTGTTGAAACAGTGAAGCCTTGTGGAACAGGAAGACCGATGTTTGTCATTTCTGCAAGGTTTGCACCTTTACCTCCAAGGAGGTTTCTCATGTCCGCATTCCCTTCCGAGAAGAGGTAGACATATTTGTTTTTTGCCATTCGTTTTCTCCTAAATTTATTTTTTTGGAAGGCATTGTTTTGCCAACTGAAACTTATTTTACAACATAAAAAAATTATTACAAAATATTTTAAGCAAAAATTTCAATGTGGCTTGTTTTTTATACTTTTTAAACAAAAAAAAGACTTTCAAACATAAATTGAAAGCCTTTTAAATTAAAAATTTTGTTAAAATTATACTGTTTTTTTCTTAAAGTTAACAGCAATAACCCCGCAAATTCCGCCAATAATGCCGCCAAAAAGAAGGTCGTTAACAAGGGTTTTTGAAAATTCAAAATGTCCGTCTAAAATCGAGAAAACAACAAACGCCAAAACCGTGTAGGTAAGCCCAATTAAAAGACCATTAATAAGCCCCATTTGGCTTGACTTTTTAAGAGCAATAAATGTTCCAACAAGCAAACTTATTCCTTTAATAACTTGGTTTATTGGCTTAATTGCTTTTTCTGGAACTGCAACATATTTAATGAAAAAAGCAAAAATCAAAATTAAAACAAGAGAAAGCGCAAGCGAAATTAAGCTTCCTTTCAAAATGTTAAGCCAAAGTTTTGGGCTTTCGGATTTTTCTGCAACAACTTCCTTGTTTTTCTTAAATTTAATCTTTTTAAACTTCATAAATCCTCCGTTATTCAGAGGTATTTATATTAAAAAAACTGTCTAGTTAGAACAGTTTTCATTTTCAATCATTTCTTTGAGAAGTTTAAGAGAAAGGTTAAGGTCGTTTGAAAGCGCAATTTTTCTTTTACTTTCCGCCTGCCCCTTAACTCCGTTTGAATACCAAAGCATATGTTTCCGCATATATTTAACCAAAAACGGCTCGGAAAAATATTTTCTTAAAATTTGAATATGCTTTTTTGCGCAAATATACTTAACATATTTCTCATTCTCCGAAAGTTTTTCAATGTCTTCGCTTGTTAAAACATCTTTGAAGAAATCTCCTCTTTGAACAAAAGCATCAAGCGGCTCTTTCTCTTTTCCGTCTTTAATTTCATTGAGCGTTTTAAAAATTGCTGGGTTCCCAAAACTTGCCCTGCCAACCATAACACCATCAACGCCTGTTTCAAGCATCTTTCGAAGAGTTTCCTCGTTTTCAACATCTCCGCTTCCAATAACAGGAATTGAAACAGACTTTTTAATTTCACAAAGGAGCGCATAGTCAACTTTTCCGCTATACCCTTGGCTTGCAAGGCGCGTGTGGACAGTTATTGCATCTGCTCCCGCTTGCTCGCACATCTTTGCAAACTCAATTGCATTGTCAGTTTTAAAACCCTTTCGAAATTTAACCGTCAAAGGTTTTTCGGTTGCTTTTCGACAATTCTCAATAACTTCCCTTGCCAAATTGATATTGTCCATAAGCGCGCTTCCTTCGCCATTTCGAATTATTTTTGGCGCTGGGCAGCCCATGTTAATGTCGATTATGTTAAACTTTTCAAGAAGTTTCAATTTGCAAGCACGCGCCATAAATTTTGGGTCTGCCCCAAAAAGTTGAACTGCTTTAACTTTTTCAACATCTTCCGTAAGCAAGAGCCAAGCCGATTTATTCGACGCAATTTCTGGCTCATTTTTTGCGAAATTTGGATTTAAGGGCGATTTAAGCGCCTTCCCTTCGCCATAAATAAGCCCTTTTGCGCTAACCATTTCCGTGTAGGCAATTTCTGCGCCAAAAAAAGATGCAAGCGCGCGAAAACCAACATCGCTAACGCCTGCCATTGGAGCAAGAAAAATGTTATTTTTAAGCTCAATATTGCCAATTTTCATAACTAAAAGTTTAATAAAAGACGCAAAAAAAGTCAAATATAATAACTCAATATTTAAGTTTTTCGTTAAGTTCTTTCGAACTTTTGAAAGAAGCAACAATGCTTTGTTTAATTGTTATCTTTTCCATTGTTTGAGGGTTAATTCCAACTCTTTCTTGCCTGATTTTTGGCTCAAATTTCCCAAAACCACAAATTTTAACTTCCTCGCCGCGTTTTAAAACCTCGCCAATAAGTTCGGTTATTGCGTCCAAACAAGAAAGACAATCTTTTTTTGAAAGTTGCGCTTTTCTTGAAACAAATTCAATCATTTCGTTTTTATTCATAAACTAATTGTTTCCATTTTTTCGAATTTTTAACTTATTTCTTAAAAAATTTATTGCTATTCCAAAAGGAATTTTTTCAATTTCATCGTCCTCAAAAATTGGAGTGAAAATGCAAAGCAAAAGATAGGAAAAACCTGCAATAAGCAGCGCAAAAACCATTGAAACAAAGCCCGAGAAAGCAAGAAGGAAAAGTTCGTTAAACCCAACAGCAATTCCAATTGCCAAAAGCGAATTTAAGAAAATGAAACAAATGCTTTTAATCGAAAGTCCAAATCGAACTTCTTCTCGAAGCATAATTACGTTAAGCCCGCTTGAAATTGCATAACACATAACAGAAGCCACGGCTGCCCCATAAATTAACAGCGGCGATTGAACAAGGAAAACAGTTAGCAAAACTTTAACAATTCCCGCAACAAAAAGGTTTAAAAGCGCGCCAAAACTTCTGTTTTTTGCCTGCAAAATTGCAGTTGCAACTTGCAAAATTGAAATGTAAAACACATTTATTGCGCAAATTCGAAGCAAAAGGGCGCCAATTTCAAGAAGTTCGCCTTGCGTTGTGCTTGGATATAAAATTGAAATAATTTCCCTTGAAAATGCAAGAAAAATGAAAACAAAAGGAATTGAAACAAAGAAAATAATTTTGAAAATCGATTCAATTTTTTCGTTTTTTCCAAGCTCATCTTGAAACGAAATTGCAGGAATTAGCGCTGTTGCAAGAGCCGTTGAAACAATTGTTGGGAAATTTATTAGGGAATTTACCATTCCGCTGTAAACACCAAACATTTGCGTTGAAAACAACGACGAAACACCGCTTGAATTAAGCAAATTGACAATTAAAAAACTGTCAACTGCCAAAATAAGAGGCAAAATTGACGCATTAAGAGTTATTGGAAAAACTTGCTTAATGAAAATCCAAAAATCTTGCCAAAATGTCTTTTTATTTTTTGGCTCAAGAATGTCGGTTTTTTCGCGTTTAACAAGGAAGGAAACAAAAAGATAGGCAAGAGCAACAACCTCTCCCACGGCAACGCCAAGCATTGCCCCCATTGCGCCAAATCCAACGCCTTTTTTAATTAACAAAAATGCAAACGTAAGCCCCAAAACAAGTTTTAAAACCTGCTCCAAAATTTGAGAAACAGCGGTTGGAAGCATATTTTGATAGCCTTGAAAATAACCTCTGAAAGCAGTTAAAACACTTGCAAAAATAATCGCAGCCGCTGCTCCAACATAGCCAAGAGAGGCAAGCGAATTACCTTGAAATGTTGCAATTTTCGCTCCAAGCAAGAAAAACAAAAGCGCAAAAATAAGGGAAAAGAAAGTTAAAAGCAAAATGGCTTGAAAAAGAAATCTTTTTGCGCGGCTTTTTTCGCCTTTCGCGCGGCAAGATGCAACAAGTTTTGAAAGCGCGGCGGGAACTCCTCCGCTTGCAAAAATTAAAAACAGCGAATAAACAGGAAAAACAAGTTGATAAACTCCAATTCCTTCGGGGCCAAGAATGTTTGAAAGCGGAATTCGATAGAACGCGCCAATAACTTTGCAAAGAAGCGCGCCAATTGTTAAAATAAGTGTTCCGCGCGCAAATTTGCTTGATGTTTTTCCCTTAACTTTTGCTTTTTCCATTGCTATATTTTTAGGAAAAATTTTATATATATTCAAAAAAATAAAGGCAAATTGAAACGCTTTTTTAACAAAATTTACATATTTTTAAACAAATTTTTAAATTATCATTTAAATTGAAGAAATTTTGTTATTTTGAGCACAAAAAAAGAAGCCTTTTTATGCTTCTTTTAAATTGTTTTAATGATTTGTTTTGCTAATTTGATTTAACAATTCCTCAATTCTTTGCGCGTCTTTTTCAACATAATCGGAAACAAAGAAAATGTCTGGAATTCGTTTAATTTTAATATTTTTTGCAAGTTCTTTTTTTATAAATCCTTTCGACTGATTTAAAACTTTAACAACTTCTTCGCTTCCTTCGTTTAAGCAAGAAATTGAAACTTTTGAAGAATATAAATCTGGCGATGTTTTAACTTCGCTTATCGTAACAAATTTTCCTTTCAAACGAAAATCGTCTAAATTGGAAATTATTGTTGAAAGCGCATTTTTAATTTCAAGGTCGACCCTTTCCATTCTAAATTTCATTGCGCACCTCTAATTATTTTTAATTGGTTGATTGATATAGAATTCAAGTTTGTCGTCAACCTTAACAAGGTTTGCATCTTTAATTTTAATTCCACATTCAAAACCTTTAAGAACTTCAGCCTTATCGTCCTTAACAATTTTAAGACTTTCAACTTGGCTTTCGCAAACAAGGTCTTCTCCGCGATAAACTCGAACAAAGCAGTTTCTTGTTGCCTTGCCGTCGGTGATATATGCCCCAACAACAAAACCAGCCGAAGAAAGTTTAAACATTGCGCGAACATCGGCGTGTCCAATGGTAACTTGTTCATATTTAACAGTTTGCATTCCTGTTATTGCAGCGGTTAAATCGTCAACAACTTCATAAATGATTGAATAGTTTTTAATTTCAACCTTTTCTGTTTTTGCAAGTTGCGCAGCTTTTGGCCCAGTTTTAACATTAAATGCAACTATAATCGCATCGGAAGCCTTTGCCAAAATAACGTCGGATTCCGTAACAAAACCTGCTCCGCTATGAACACAAACAACTTTAACTTCGTCGTTTCGAATTGCGGTTAAAGTTTGACGAAGCGCTTCAACAGAGCCTTGAACATCGGCTTTAATAATTATGTTAAGCGATTTAAGTTTTCCTTCGTTAACTTTGCTCATAAAATCGTCAAGCGAAACGCCCGAAGTTGACGATGTTTTTTCAACTTTAATTTTTGCTTTTCTTTCTTCAATAACTTGTTTCGAAAGTTTCTCGTCGATTGCAGCAACAGAGTCGCCAGATTCTGGAACATCGTTAAATCCAAGAACAGAAACGCAAATTGAAGGTTCTGCTTTCTTAACAGGTTTTCCGTTTTCGTCGTAAAGAGCGCGAACTTTTCCATAGGTTAATCCCGAAACAATGTTGTCGCCAATATGCAATGTTCCGTTTTGAACAAGAACAGATGCAACAGGCCCGCGATTCTTATCAAGAGCCGCTTCAATAACAACGCCAGTTGCCATTCGTGTTGGGTCGGCTTTAAGTTCTTGAACTTCGGCAACAAGTTGGATTGTTTCCAAAAGTTTGTCAATTCCCATTCCTGTTTTAGCCGAAATTGGAACAAAAATTGTGTCCCCGCCCCATTCTTCAGGCAAAACGCCCTTATCGGCAAGTTGTTGACGAACGCGGTCGATATTTGCTTCTGGCTTATCCATTTTATTGATTGCAACAATCATTGGAACGCCCGCTGCTTTAATATGGGCAATTGCTTCTTCTGTTTGTGGCATAAGGCCGTCGTCGGCTGCAACAACAAGAATCGCAACGTCGGTTATCTTAGCCCCGCGAGCACGCATAGCCGTAAATGCAGCGTGCCCAGGAGTGTCGATGAATGTAATTTTCTTTCCGTTTGCTTCAATTGAATAAGCCCCAATTCGTTGAGTGATTCCTCCCGCTTCGCCCGAAACAACATTTGTTTTTCGAATTGCGTCAAGAAGGGAGGTTTTCCCGTGGTCAACGTGCCCCATAACAGCAACAACAGGAGGTCTTTCAACAAGATTTGTGTTATCGGCTTGGGTCATTTCTTTAAGCTGGTCTTCAAAACTTTTTTCAAGTTTAAGTTCAAGGGTTATTCCAAGTTCGCTTGCAACAAGCTCGGCAGTTTCGAAATCAATAACACTGTTGATGTTTGCCATAATTCCAAGCATCATAAGTTGTTTAATGATTTCTGTTGCAGGCTTCCCGGTTTTTTCCGAAAGGTTTTTAACAGAAATGTTTTCGGTTGTTATAATTGCGTGGTCAATAACAGGGGCAACAAAAGCAGGTTGTTTTTCTTTCTTTGTTTTAATAAGTTTTCTCGACCCCATTCTAATTTCTTCAAATCCGTCGGAATTGTTAACAACAAGGTTATTTCTTTCGCGATTTGGCTGCATTTTCTTTGCAGGTTGGCGTTTTTCTTCAATTTCACGCGATGGAGATTTATTTTTGTTTCCAAAACTTCTGTTTTGGTTGTTTTCTGGAATAACAATGTCTGGCGCGGCAAACGAACGGAAGTTGTTTCCTTTGCTTGCTGCAAAGCCTGCTCCGCTTTTTTGATTATTATTAAATTGTTTGTCCTTGCCAAATTGGTTTTGTTTTTGGAACTGTCCTTGTTTTTCATAAGGTTTTGAGAAAGGTTTTCTTTCGCCTTTGAAATCTTGGCGTTGGCCAAATTTGTTTTGAAATTGCTTTTGATTTTCTTGCCCAGAAAAATTTTGTTTATTTTCGTAAACAATTTCTGTTTTAACAGGCGCAACTTCTTCCTCCTTTGGCTCTTCCTTAACCTCTGCCGCCGCCAAAGCAGCCGATTTTTGTTTCTTAATTTTTGATGCCTCGGAAAGAATATGTTCAAGTTGAATTCTTGTTGAACGAAGATCGCGAATTAGCGCTTGAACTGTTCCTGCAACTTGAATATCATGAATCTTTTTGAGGTTAACAAAACCATTTCCTTTTTGTTCTGCCATTAAATCTCCTTTAAACTTGAAAGTTTATCATAAATTTCTTCAGGGACTTGAGTTTTAAACGCTCTGTTAAGTCCTCTGTTTTTTTTAAGTTTTGAAATGCACTCACCTTCTTTGCAGATATATGCGCCGCGTCCTTCTGCTTTTTGGGTTTCGTCGATATTGAATTCCCCTTTGCTGTTTCTGCAAACTCGAATAAGTTTGTTCTTATTCTTCATTTCACGGCACACACAGCACATTCTTAAACTTTCCATTTTTCTCCTTATTCTGCGTCAATTTCTTCAAGGTCGTCAAAGCCGCCAAAATCGAAATCGCCGTTATCTTCTGGAACATTTGTAAGTTCATATTCAACTTCGGCTGGTTTCTCTTCTTCTTTTGCAACCTCGGTTTCTGGCTTAACATCAATTTTCCAACCAGTAAGTCTTGCAGCAAGACGAACATTTTGCCCGCTTTTTCCAATTGCAAGCGAAAGCTTGTTTGCTGGAACAATAACTCTTGACGCTTTAAGGCTGTCGTTTGTTTCAACGCTAATAATTTGCGCAGGGCTTAAAGCACGAGCAATATATTCAAGTGGGTCGTCGGAATAGAGAACTAAATCAATCTTTTCGCCGTTAAGTTCGGAAACGATTGTGTTAATTCTAACTCCGCGATTTCCAACGCACGCGCCAACAGCATCAACATTTGGTTTTTCGCTGTAAACAGCAACTTTTGTTCTGTTTCCTGGGTCACGAGCAATGTTTTTGATGATAACTTCGCCGCTTTCAATTTCTGGAATTTCAAGTTCGAAAAGTTTTCTAACAAATCCAATGTTGCTTCTTGAAACTTGAATTTGAGGGCCACGGAACGAATCTTTAATTCGTTTAACATAAACTTTAATTCTGTCGCCTTCGTGGAACTTTTCGCCAGGGATTTGGTCTGTTTCAAGCATAACGCCTTCGCTGTGGGAACCTGCAATTTGAACATAAACAACACCATTTTCAATTCTCTTAACAACAGTTGTTAAAAGTTCGTCTTCTTTTTCGCTAAGTTCGTCAACAGCAATTTGTCTTTCAATTTCTTTAAGTTTTTGCATAACAACTTGTTTTGCAGTTTGCGCAGCAATTCTTCCAAATTCTTTTGTTGATTCTTCTTCAACAACGCTGTCGCCAATTTGATAGGACTTTTTAAGTTTTCTTGCTTCTTCCAAAGAAATTTCCTTATCCATGTCTTCTGGTTCTTCAACGATTTTTTTATAGCTGTAAATTTTAATTGTGTTTTTCTCTGGGTTCAACTTAACAAGCGCGTTTTTCGCTTCGCCATACATTTTCTTATATGCCGATGTTAAAGCAGTTTCAAGCGCTTCAATAAATTGTTCCTTGTTAATCTTTTTTTGCATTTCCAATTCGTCAAGTGCTAAAAAGAAATCTTTGTTAATCATTTTTTAATTCTCCTCATTTAATTAAATTTTTTTGCAATTAAGGTTTAGAAATCAATGTGCAAAACAATGTTTCCAATTGATTTTCTCTCGAAAGGTGCAAATCCTTCAAGGGTTATTGTTTCGTCGCTGTAATCAACAAGTTTTCCCGTGAACTCTTTTTGTTTGTTAATTGCTTTGTATAACTTGATGTCAACTTCTTTTCCAAGATTTCTTTTCAAATCTTTGTTGGTTTTCAAAGGACGGTCAAGCCCGCAAGAACTAACATTCAAAATATACGCCCCGTCGCCCGTTGGGTTAACTTCGTCAAGAGGCGCATCAATTGCTTTATGAACTTTTTCGCAATCGTCAAGAGTTATTCCGTTTGGACTGTCGATATAGAAAGTTAAGTTCATTCCGTCAACTTTCTTCGCAAATTCAACCTCAACAACTTCATAGCCAAGCTTTTCAATTATTGGGCAAATTTTTTCTTCAACAATTTCAACTGTCTTTGCCATATTTTTCCTTTTAATTGCAATTTTATTTTTTTGCAAAATCCTTTAAATTTTTAAGAAGGTGAGCCTCTCGGCTCACCCCCTCAAATCTTTAAGTCTTTGTTATTATAACACAATTTTATTAAAATGCAACATATTTTTGCCTTATTTTTGCCTAAGTTGCGCTTTTTTTCAAATAATCGCTTATAAAAGGCTCGATATTTCCGTCCATAACTCCATAAACATCGCTTGTTTCAAAGTTTGTTCGGTGGTCTTTAACCATTGTGTATGGGGCAAAAACATATGAACGAATTTGACTTCCCCACTCAATTTTTTTAAGTTCGCCGCGAATTTGATTCAGCTTTTCAAGTTCCTCTTGCTCTTGCTTTTCAACAAGTTTTGAAAGCAACATTTTCATGCAAGTTTCTCGGTTTTGAATTTGACTTCGCTCTGTTTGACACGAAACAACAAAGCCAGTTGGAATATGCGTAATTCGAATTGCGCTTTCTGTTTTATTAACGTGCTGCCCGCCCGCGCCGCTGCTTCGATAGGTGTCAACTTTAAGGTCTTCTGGGCGGATAACAATATCTGGCGCTTCGCTTATTTCTGGCATAACTTCAACGCTTGCAAAACTTGTGTGGCGTCGCGCGTTGGAATCGAAAGGTGAAATTCTAACAAGTCTGTGAACTCCCTTCTCGCATTTCAAAAAGCCATAGGCATTTTCGCCTTCAACAAGGAAAGTTATTGATTTAATTCCCGCTTCATCGCCGTCCAAAACGCTTAAAACGCTTGTTTTAAAACCTTCTTTTTCGGCATACATACAATACATTCGATAAAGCATACTTGCCCAATCCTGCGCTTCTGTTCCGCCTGCGCCGGCATGGATTGTTAAAATTGCGTTGTTCGAATCGTATTTCCCTTTCAAAAGTGTTTCAAGTTTAATTTTGTCAATTTCCTCTTCATAATCTTTAAGTTCTTTTGACAATTCAGAATAGAATTCCGCCGCCTCGCTTTCGCTTGATATTTCAATAAGTTCAACAAGCGCTTCAAGGTCGGAAAGTTTTGTTTCAAGTTTATTTGCTTTATCAAGTTTTGTTTCAAGGGTTTTAAGTTCTTTCCCAACTTTCAAAACTTTTGCGTTATCTTGCCAAAAATCTTCTTGCTCTTGTTCTTTTTTTAACGCAGCAATTTTTTCTTTAACGCTTTCCAGGTCAAAGACACTCCTTTATGAAGCCAAAATCTTTTTCAAGTTCTTTAATTTTAATCTTTTCATTTTCAATTATCATACATTGAATTTTAACAACTTGCCTTTTCTTTGTCAAACAAAATATTCCCAACAAATTCGGTTTTTAAAGAACATTTAGCCCCTCCTTCGCATAACTTATTATTGAGAACAAAAATTTGGAGGTTTAAAATGTCTTTTTATATCAACAATAATAACACCTGCCGCCCAGGAGGACTTAGCGGAAATCCTTCAAGCGGCTTGTGTGAGAAGGCGCTTATTGAAGTTACAAAAGTTTTCGATGCGTGCCGTCAACAAATGGTTGAAACAGGCTTAACGCTTGCCTTAACCGACTTTAATCCAGCAAGCCCAACTTTGCCACTTACATTCATTTCCGCAACAACTTTAATTGATAACCCAGCAACAATAAGCGACGTTATCATCGACAGAATTGAACAACGCCCTAACTTTGCAAATGTTACGGGAACTGTCACTGTTCCAATTCAAGTTAACTATCGCGATGCAAACGGAACACTTGGAGTTGCAAATTCAACAATAACCGTTCCAGAAAGTGTTATAATGTTTGTTCCACAACCATCTGTAACACCACTTGATGTAACAGTTTTTGCAACATTTAATTCAACAATTGGCTCAATTAACGCCGAAGGAAACACAGCAACTGTAACCGGCTGTCTTAACATCATCTTAAAAATATCGGCAAAAGTTGACATTCTTGTTCCTTCCTATGGCTATCCAGTTATTCCGCCATGCCGCCAAGCAGAAACACAAATTTGCCCAGGAACCGGCGACTTGCCTCTTTTCCCAACGGCAATTAACAATAGTTAGCAAAAAAAATAATTTCAAAGTTCGCTCATATAAAGGCGAACTTTTTTTATTTTATTTGCATTTCCGCGCAAAAAATTGTTTCAAAAAAATTAAAATGTTAAAAATAAGTAAATAAAAAAGTTTTAATTTTTAAAATCTTTGTGATAAACTTAATTTTAATTAAGGAGCGAACATGATTATTCTTGCATGCGACCATGCCGGTTATCCACTTAAAGAAGAAATTAAAAAATTTTTTAATAATGAAAATATAACAACAATTGATGTTGGAACTTACAGCACCGATTCTGTTGACTATCCAGATTTTGCGAAACTTGGAAACGCAAAGGTTTTGGAAAGCGAAAACAACATTGGAATTTACATTTGCGGAACAGGAGTTGGAATGAGCATAATTGCAAATCGAAACCCTAAAATTCGCGCTGCTCTTTGCTGGAACACAACAATTGCATCGCTTGCAAGACGCCATAACAACGCAAATGTCCTTGTTCTTGCTGGAAGATACACGGGAAAACGCAAAGCAATTCGAATTGTTAAAGAATTTTTAACAACTCAATTTGAAGCTGGGCGTCATGCAAAACGCGTTAAAAAATTGGGCTAAGGAGAAAATTTTATGGTTTATAGTTTTGTTTTTCTTGGAGAAAGAAACAGAGAAAAAATTTTAGGCGAATTATCAAAAAAAATAAGTTTGTCAACTTCGTCCTATCAAGTTATCTTTTTAACAAACAAAAAACCACAAAATGAAAGACTTTCAAATCAATTTCCTCATATAAATTTCAAAACAATTGTTTTTGGCGAAACCGCAACGCCAGACCAAATGTTTGAAACGCTAATTCATTCCGAAAGCCTTGGAAATCTTGTTCTTTTTAAGGAAAGCGCAAAAACAATCAATTTCGACGATGTTAACAGAATGATTGAACAAGCGCAAAACGGCGCAAAAATTGTTGTTTCAAAACAACTTAAAAATGATAATTTTTTCACGCGCGCATTCGACGCTGTTAAAAACTTTTTCACACGAATTTTTATTGGGCTTAAACTCTACCCTGGCGAAGCAGATATAATTCTTCTCGACAGCGTTCTTTGCGAAACGCTTGCCCAACTTGACGGCAAAAGCGCTCTTTTAACAAAAGTTAACGGCTGGGCGGGAGTTTCGCCAAAAGTTGTTTCAACTTCAAATCAAGAAAAAGAAAAGAAACCTATTCATTTTAAAAGGTTTATTTTCCCTCTTGTTTGGGCAGTTCTTTTCCTTGGAATGATTGTTGGAAACATTTTGTTTGCAGTTTTAGGAGTTAAGCTTCCTTTCATTGGAATGTTTTCCTATATCATTGGCGAAATTGCCATGTTTGGGATTTTTATATACAGTTTAACCAAGGCGTTGTTTAATGCAAGATTTGGACAAATTGCTTATGTCCTTCAAGCAGAAGTTGTTGAAGTTATTGATAATTTCGACGAATAAAGCAAAAACTAAATATGTTATGTAAAATGGGGGCAAAAAAAGATGGATGAAAGAATTAAAAAACTTGCAAAAAACATAATTTCATATTCTCTTAACCTTCAAAAAGGCGAAAGGCTTTTAATTGAAGCAAAGGACTGCAATCCAACAATAATTAAGGCGCTTGTTGCCGAGGCATACGCCGTTGGTGCATATCCATATGTAACGCTTCTTAGCAGCGAAATTTCGCGCGCACTTCTTTTGGGCGAAAGCGAGGAAAGAATTGCGCTTAAAAGCGAATTCGACCTTGAATTTATGAAAAAAATGGACGCATATATAACAATTCGCGGCGCACAAAACATTTTTGAAACAAGCGACGTTCCTTCCGAAAGAATTGCAATTAACACGCGCCACACCGATAAAGTTCGAAACGAGCGCGTTAACAACACGAAATGGGTTCTTTTAATGGCTCCAAGCGAAGGACTTGCGCAAAGTGCAAAAATGAGCACGGAAGAATATGAAGATTTCTACTTTAAAGTTTGCAATTTAGACTACTCAAAAATGAGCAAAGCAATGGACAACCTTGTTGAAGTTATGGAAAAGACAGACCGAGTTCGACTTGTTGCCCCAGGAACAGACATTTCCTTTTCAATTAAAGGAATTCCTGCAATTAAATGCGCAGGAAATATGAACATTCCCGACGGCGAAGTTTTCACTGCCCCAGTTAAAACCAGCATTAACGGCAAAATTTCCTATAACCTTCCAACTTCATATAACGGAACATCTTTTTCGAACATTTGCTTGGAAGTTAAAGACGGAAAAATTGTTAAAGCAACAGGAACAAACGAAGAAAAGCTTAACTCAATTTTAAACACCGACGAAGGCGCAAGATATTTTGGCGAGTTCTCTCTTGGTGTTAACCCATATATAACCCGCGGCTTTGAGGACATTTTGTTCGACGAAAAAATGGCGGGGTCAATTCATTTCACCCCTGGTTGCTGCTATGAAAACGAAGCACCAAACGGAAATATTTCTTCAATCCACTGGGATATGGTTCTTTCAATGCTCCCACAGCACGGCGGCGGCGAAATATATTTCGACGATGTTCTAATTCGAAAAGATGGGCTTTTCGTTATTGATAAATTAAAATGCTTAAACCCAGAAAATTTAATTTAAAGGAGAAAAGATGAAAAAGAAAGTTAAAATTGGAATAAATGGATTTGGAAGAATTGGCCGCTTAATTTTAAGAATTGCAAGCGAACGCGACGATGTTGAGGTTGTTGGAATTAACGACCCATTTATCGATGCCGACTATGCAGCATATATGCTTAAATTCGACACTGTCCACGGGAAATTTAACGGCGAAGTTTACGCAAAAGACGGAAAACTTGTTGTTAACGGCAAAAAAATTGATTTCTACAGCGAGTATGAACCAGCCCACATCAACTGGAACTTAACAAAACCAGATGTTGTTGCAGAAGCAAGCGGGAAATACACTCTTGCGGAAGAAGCCGAAAAACACATTGGCTCTGGGGCAAAAAAAGTTGTTATAACAGCGGCTGGAAAAGGCTGCCCAATGTTTGTTATGGGCGTTAACAGCAGCGAATATGACCCAAGCATGAAAGTTGTTTCAAATTCAAGTTGCACAACAAACTGCCTTGCTCCTCTTGCAAAAGTTATCCACGAAAACTTTGGAATTAAAGAAGGACTTATGACAACTGTCCATTCCTTAACTCCTTCCCAACTCGCTGCCGACGGCGTTTCAAAAAAAGATTGGCGCGGAGGGCGCGCAGCCTCATACAACATAATTCCTTCTTCAACTGGCGCGGCAAAAGCAGTTAGCCAAGTTATTCCAGAACTTAAAGGAAAATTAACCGGAATGAGTTTCCGTGTTCCAACTCTTGATGTTTCGGTTGTTGATTTAACGGTTAAACTTGAAAAAGAAACAACCTATGAAGAAATTATTAAAGCAATTAAGAAAGCAGAAAGCGGCGAACTTAAAGGAATTATTGGAACAACCGATCTTCCTCTTGTTTCAAGCGATTTCATTGGCGACCCACGAACCTGCATCGTTGACGAAAAAGCCGGAATTATGCTTAATCCATCGTTCGTTAAACTTGTTGCTTGGTATGACAACGAATATGGCTACACTTGCAAACTTGTTGACATGCTTAAACTTGTTGGCGGGTCAAACTAATTTTCCCTATCTTATAAGAGAAAAACTCGTTAAAACCTCATAGGAAGTGGTGCCCAAAATTTGGGCCCATTTTTTTGCGTCCTTAAAAACAACAACTTCGTCCCCTTCTTTTGCTTGCGCCCTGCTAACATCAACAAAAAACATATCCATACAAATATGTCCAACAATTTTGCATTTTATTTTGTTAATTTCAACTTCCGCCTTATTTGAGAGATTTCGCGAAATTCCGTCGCCATAGCCAAGCGGAACAATTCCAATTTTCATATTTTCTTTTGCAATAAACCCGTTTGAATATCCAATCCTATCGCCCGCCTCAACATCAAAAACCTTAATCAAATGGGATTTAACTTGCATAACGGGCTTAACATTTGCGCCTTTTAAATAGCCATAAAGTCCAATTCCAATTCGAACCATATCGAAATCAAAATCCATCTTACTAATTGCCGCTGCCGATCCCCCAATATGAATAATTGGTTGTTCCCTCTTTGGAATTTCTTTTAAGAACCGCTTAAAAACAATTTTTTGTTTTTCAAAAAACTTTTCGTCGCAATCGGCAGTTGAAAAATGCGTTAAAACCCCTTCAACATTGATGTTGTTTTTTTCGCATTTCTCAAAAATTTTTTTAAACTCTTTAACGCTTGAAATCCCAAGCCTGTTCATTCCCGAATTGATTTTTATATGAATATTTATGCAATCATAATTTTCATTATTTTTAACCTGCAGCATCAAATTTTCAAATTGCGAAAAACTTTCGATAACAAAACTTAAATTATTTTCCCAACAATCTTTAAAAAATCGTGTTTTTCCAACAATCAAAATTTTTGAATTTGGGCAAATTTCCCTAATTTTAAGCGCCTCGTTTATGTTTGCAACTCCAAAAAAATCAACCGAATTTCTTAGCTTTTCAACAACATTTTCAAGCCCGTGCCCATAGGCATTTGCCTTAACCATTGCGCAAATTTTCTTGTTCCTTGCAATTTTTTTAATTTCTTCAATGTTTTTTATCAATTGTTTTTTTGAAACAACAATTTCTCCGTTTTTTTCCATTTAATTTTTATATGAAAAAACACCAGCAAATGTTAATTTTTGTTGGTGTATATTTTTGCATAATTATTCATCTTTATGAATTTCTATTCGTCTGTCTTTTCGTTCCCGTCGTCTTCGTTTTGGTTATAGTTTAAGCCAAGTGCTTCAAAAATTTGTTTTTCAATTTCGCTTGGGTCATAGTCGGTTTTAACTTTAATTGAAATAATTGGAAGTTCCGCGCTTTTAAGCGCGTCAACAACAACTGGCGAAAAAGTGTCAAGTTGTTCGTCGCCAATGCTTCCGTCGAAAATGTCAACAACTGCTTTTGGTTTCATTGTTTCGCGGTCGAAAATAACAATATCAACAACTTTGCTTTTAACTGCGTCGTAAAGAGCATGGCTTCCAACTGGCTCTAAAATTGATTTAAGCGAAATTTTTGGAAAAGCAATATAGCCTTTTGGCAAAACCTTGTTAATCAAAACATAAACCTTAATTTCTTTGCGATAGAGAAATTTATCAATTGTGTCGCAATAGGAACCCTTTGTGTCAAGTTTCCCATTTTCGTTTTTCCTCATTTTTTTCATTTTTGGAAACAATGATTTTCTTTCTTTTTTTTCTGGTTTTTGCCCATCTTTAAGTTTCTTTGCTCTGCCCTTTTTAATCCCAAAAGCCAAAACAATTAAAAGCCCAACAACAGCAATGCTTGCAAGCGCAACAATCCAGCCCATAATTCACCTTCCTTATTTATATTTTAAGCCAGTTTTAAGTTTCTGTCAATGTTAAAATAGGCTACCACTCAATTTCTTTTTTCCCAAGTTTTCTTAAAATTTCGTTTGTTTTGTTGAAATGTCCGCAGCCAAAAAATCCGTTATATGCCGAAAGAGGGCTTGGGTGGGCACAAGTTAAAACATAGTGCCTCGACCTGTCGATGTCTTTTCCAAGTTGAATTGCGTTTGCGCCCCAAAGAAGGAAAATAACAGGGTCTTTTCTTTCACTTAAAAGTTTAATAATTTTGCTTGTTATAAGTTCCCAGCCCTTGTTTTTATGGGAATTTGGGCAACTTTCGCGAACGGTTAAAACGCTGTTTAAAAGCAAAACACCTTGCTTTGCCCAAGAAGTTAAATTTCCGTTTGTGTTTGGCTTTTTCCCTGTTTCATCTTCAATTTCTTTAAAAATGTTTTGAAGCGAAGGAGGAAGTTTTGTTCCTTCCAAAACGGAAAAACAAAGCCCGTGGGCTTGATGTGGCTGATGATATGGATCTTGCCCAATTATAACAACCTTAACATCGTCATATTTAACCAAATTCAACGCGTTAAAAACATTTTTTGCCTCTGGATAAATTTTGTAAGTTGCATATTCATTGTTTAAAAAAGTTTGAAGCTCTTTAAACTCCTTTGAATTAAATTCATTTTTTAAAAGTTCAAACCAATTTTTTGTTATTGGAAACATATGCATATTATAACATATATTTTTATTAAATCAACATTTGCTATTGACTTTTTATGGATCTTGCTTTAAACTTAAAGCAACGGAGAACAAATGAAAGAGTTTAAACCAATTTTAAAAACAAATGAATATGGAAAAACCCTTGTCCCAATTAAAGAAGTAACCGCAAAAGACTTAACCCTACAACTAACCCCAAAAGAAGATGTTGAAAAGGTTTCTCTAACAATTTCAAATGCTGTTATCTCAATTTTGGGATATAACCCAGTTAGATACTACAGCATTTCGAAAAATATGCTTATCGACAACATCTCTTTCGACACGCATTCATATTTTACAAAAATTCAAAAAGTTGCAATTCCTTTGGAGGAAAAATTTGTTGATCGCCTTATATCATGCGATAAACACCTTGCAAAAATTCAACACGTTCATAAAAAAGAAGGAAATTCGTCAACCGACGAAATTCGAATGCTTTTAATTGGAAAAATGGACGGAGAATACATTCCTTTCCAACTCAATTTCAAAAGAGAAGAATCAATTGTTAAAGGAAAGAAAAAAAGTTTTCTTAAATCCAGTTTAGGAATTATTTTAAACGGGAAAGACTATGTTAACTGCGAAAGATACGACCCAACACCTGTCCATCAAAATCTTTTCTACGACGGAAACAAACACTACACCGACATAAATCAAAACAGATATGTTCGCGGAACAGCTCATCTCCACTACACCAACAAGCGCGCGTTCATTTCGCTTTTTGAGGCGCTTCAAAACAAAGGATATGACGCAGAAGAAATTTTGAAATCGCAAATTATGGGAAAACAAGAAGTTGTTCCTTTCACGTCTTTCAACAACTGCGAAGAAGCAAAAAACTTTTTCTTTAAAAGATATAACATTAAAATGGATTTCAAAAACCTCTCCGATAAACTGGCAAAAGCAGGCGAATTCTTTGAGCAGCGCGAAGAGGCGTTGAAAAAAGCAGCGCAAAAACCTGCTAAAACAACCCTTAAAGACATGGAAAAATTATCACCAAAACCACAAGAAAAGGAAAAACATCGTAAAATTTTTGTTGAAACTGCTAGCCAAGCAAGACAAACCGATAAAGAAATTGACGAAGAAGTTATTGAAGAAATGGGAACAGAAATTTTTGATGAAGACTATGTTATTCCTTCTTTAACTAAAAATCATTCCCCTGCTCCGAAGTATGAGAAAAAACATTCAATTTTCCACTTTGAAAGCGCCGAAGAAGCACGAGAAACAGATAAAGAACCTCTTTATTCTGGAAACGAAAAAATTTTTGAAACCCAAAGCATTCAAAGAATTAAAGATGCTTACACTGGCGGAAGCAGAGTTAACATGAAAAACTATAACAAAAAAATGAAACATAAAAAACAAAGAGAGGCAAGAAATGGACGAGATTATTGATTTAATTCAAAAACAAAATGATATTTTAAGAATCGACAGTTCTTTTGTTGAAATTAAAACAGGAATTGAGTTTAAAAAAGGCGCTGCGCTTCGAATTTTCATTAAAAAAGACGGCGACACATTCTTCATAACCGACAACAAAAACACATTAAGATTTATGAGCACAATGTATGAACTCACAGCGCAAGACGTTAAAAAATGTATTTCCGATGTTGTCAACCACTATCATTTTAGAATTGAAAAAGGCGAAATTAAAGGAGAAATAACTTCTTCAAACGCAAAAAAGCGATTTAACGAATTTATGATTTGCTGCGAAACCTTGGCAAATATGTATATTTTCTTCGACGAACCAGAAGAAGAATAGGGAAAAAATAAATTTAAAAAGAGAAAATCTGAAAAGATTTTCTTTTTTGTTTTGTAAGAAACTTAAATTGTGGTATCCTAATATTGAATAGGTTGTGCTTTTTTAAGCACAGAAACAGGTTTTTAACATGATACAACAGAAATTTTATAACGCAAAAGACGACTTTGCGCTAATTTGCGATATGTCGAGGGAACTTAACCTTTGCGAAAAAACGGTTGAGCTTTTGTTTTCGCGCGGGCTTACAACAAAAGAAAAAATTTTAAAATTTTTCAACCCAACAAAAGAAGATTTTAACAACCCTTTTTTGCTTTCGGGAATGAAAGAAGCAACCGATAAAATTAAAAATGCAATTGAAAACAAAAAACGAATTCTCATTTTTGGCGACTATGATGTTGACGGGGTTTCCGCAACAGCAATTATGCTTAAAACTCTTTCAAAACTTGGAGTTAGCGCGCAATACTACCTTCCAAATCGATTTGTTGACGGCTATGGATTAACTAACGCAGTTATCGACAAAATTAACGCTAATTTTGCGCCAGAACTTATTATAACAGTGGACTGCGGAATTTCTTGCAAAAACGAAGTTGACTATGCAAAAAGCCTTGGAATTGACGTTATTGTGACCGACCACCATGAAATTCCAGCCCAGCTTCCAAACTCAATTATTGTTAACCCAAAAATTTTAAATCAACCCTACCCTTTCCACGACCTTTGCGGAACAGGTGTTGCATTTAAAATTTCTCAAGCGCTTTTAGGAAACGAAGAGGCTGAAGAATTTTTGCCAATTGCAGCAATTGCAACAATTGCCGATATTGTTTCTTTAACAAGCGAAAATCGTGCAATTGTTTCTCTTGGGCTTCAACTTTTTGAAAAATATTTGCCAATTGGGCTTAAATCACTTTTTAAAGAAAACAAAGTTTCAATTAAAAACGCAAATTCAACCGACATTGCCTTTAAAATTGCCCCAAAACTTAATTCAAGCGGACGCATGGGCGACGCAGCCGATTCTCTTAAACTCTATCTTGAAACAAACCCCGTTTTAATTAAGGCGCAAATTGCAAAAATTGTTGAGCATAACACCCGCCGCCAAAAAGCGTGCAATGATGTTTATGACGATTGCGTTAATATGCTTAAAGATGTTAATCTTTCTTCAATTCGCGCAATTGTTCTTTGTTCAAAAAAATGGGATAGCGGAATTTTAGGAATTGTTTGCGCACGTCTTGTTGAAACCTATAATCGCCCTGCCTTTCTTTTTTCTGAGGAAGATGGCGTTTTGAAAGGTTCGGCACGAAGTTTGCAAGATGTTAATGTCCACGAACTTCTTTCAAGTATGCAAGACATTTTGGAAACGTTTGGCGGGCACAAAATGGCGGCTGGGCTTTGTCTTAAAAAACAACACTTCAATGAATTTGCAAGCCGCGTTAATAATTTCATTTTGTCAAAAGTAAGTTCGAAGGCGTTTATGCCAATCTACTACTACGACCTTGACATTGAGGAAAGTATGATTTCGGATAAGTTTCTTTCCGAACTTGAAAAGTTTGAACCATTTGGGCTTAACAACTCAAAACCGCTTTTCAAAATTTCGTCTTCAAACGCAAAAATTTCGCAACTTAAAAACTTTTCAACTCACTATAACATCAACATTGGCAAACTTAGTTTGTTATATTTCAACTGCACGGAAAAATATTTTTCGCTTAAGTATGCAAAAAGAAAAAATGTTATTTTCGAAATACAAAACAAACAAGGCTCTTTAATTAAGGGAATTGTTAAGAATTTTGACGGCGGCTTTGAACTTGACAAAAGTTTTTCGGCAAGTTTGGATGCGTTTGCTTTCGAACAGCTTAAATATCTTGGACGAGAAGGCAATTGCAAAATTGAATACTATGATAAGCCAAAACTAATTGAACTTCTTGCGGAATGCAACGGCTGCCCTTTTGGAACAATTTTTGTTTCAACAAGAAGCGCGTCCTATCGAAGTTTTGTTGAGGACTACACAAGCAAAAACATCTCCGACCTTTTTGTTTTCAACAACTCGTCCGATTCCGCATATAACGCACTCTATCTCTATCCAACAAATCTTAACACTTTCAAAAACTATAAAAAAATTGTTTTTCTTGAACCTGTTCTAGATAAATCATATTTAAACGAAATTTCAAAGAAAACAAAAGCAACAATTTTTCTGCCTTCGTTTGGCTCTTTCCCTAAAAAACTTTTTTCCTCTCTTAACCTTTCAAGAGCCGCTTTTGCCGATTTCTTTGTTAAACTTAAACAATTTAACGGTCAGAAATTCTTAAACCTTTCCCATTTGTATAACTCAATTTGCAAGTCGATTAAAATTCCGTTTAATTGTTTCTATATCTACTATCTTGTTCTAAGCGAACTTGAAATAATTAAAGTTACAAGCGGCGAAACTTTAACACTTGAAATTCAAGACGGCAAAAAGACAGACCTTTCAAAATCTAAAATTCTTTCAACGGTTAATTTCTTAAAACAATTTAATAAATAAATGAGGAAAATATGAACGTAACATACATTGGAACAAACTATGAAAAAGAACTTGGCGAAATTCTTTCGCTTTTCTTTCCAACCTTTGAAAAACAAGATGACCACACAATTGTTTTTGAAAAAACAGAAACCGAAAACAAAATTACAATTGATGAAAACACCTACACTTTCCCAAAAACAAATTTAAAAGAAAAGAACGACGAAAAGCGCGCGTTCTATCTTGCTCTTTTAAAGCATTTTAACAAGACTTTTGAATGGGGTTCGATAACAGGTGTTCGTCCAACAAAACTTGCCTATGACCTTCTTGAAAACGGAACTTCAAAATATATGCTTAAAGAAACGCTCATGCAAAACTATTGCCTTTCGGAAAGCAAGGCAAAACTTCTTAAAGAAATTGTTTCAAATCAAAATTGCATAATAAAAAACGACAGTCTTGTTGACATTTTCGTTAACATTCCAATTTGCCCTTCAAGGTGCAAATATTGCAGTTTCATTTCGTCGGAATATGACAAAGTTAAAGACATTGTTCCAACGTATATAGATTGCTTACTTAAAGAAATTGCCGAAATTAAACAAATTATTAACAACAAAAATCTCATTGTTCGCTCAATCTATATTGGCGGCGGAACGCCAAGCGTCCTTTCTGCACAAGAACTTGACAAAATTTTAAGTCAACTTTCCTATCCTTCGGTTGAATTCACTGTTGAAGCGGGCCGACCAGATTCAATAACTCGCGAAAAACTTGAAGTTTTAAAGCGCAACAATGTAACTCGAATTTGCGTTAACCCACAAACTTTTTGCGAAAAAACGCTTAAACTTATTGGAAGAAAACATACTGTTAAAGATGTCATTTCCGCCTATGCAATGGCTGTTGAATTTGGATTTAATGTTAACATCGACCTTATTGCCGGGCTTCCTGGCGAAAAATTTTCAACCTTTAAAAAATCAATTGAAACAGCAATTGAAATGGCGCCAGCAAACATAACAATCCATTCTCTTGCTCTTAAACGCGGCTCGAATTTAACAAACGAAGCAATAAAAACAAAAGATATTTCGGCTTTTGATTGCGCCGCCCCAGAAGAAGTTAAGAAAATGATTGACTACTCTTCCAAACGACTCCACGAAGAGGGCTACTTGCCATACTATATGTATAAGCAAAAAAACACACCGCTTGGTCTTGAAAATGTTGGTTATTGCCAGAAAGGAACTGTTTGCATATTTAATGTTGACAGTATGGAAGAAACTTGTTCGGTTCTTGCCTGCGGCGCAAACGCAATTTCAAAACGCGTTTTCTCAATTGAAAACCGAATTGAAAGAAGCGCAAATGTTAAATTTATTGAAGAATATATTTCAAGAATTGACGAAATGATTGAGCGTAAAAAAGAGCTTTTTAGTTAAAAAACTGAACAAAACTTGCCAAAAATCTTTTATATAATCCCAAATAATAAACAAAAAGAGCCGTCTTGGCTCTTTTTTTTCAAGTGAAACTTTTAATTTGAATTTTTAAAAAAGAATTCAAAGAAATATTATTTTTTTAAAGTTAAGTTTAAAAGGCTTTTTCGCAAACACTTTTTTTGCAAGCAAATTATCTTATTCTGCTGGGATAATGCGAATGTTATCAAGAGGTCTTTTTGTTTGCTCGAAAACAATTGTTCCAATTTGACCAAGTTGAGCATCGGTTAAATCTTCTCTTTTTGCTTTAACAATAACATTGATGTTTTCAGTTGTTGTTGTTAAAACAACATCTTCAAAACCAAGCCCTTTAAGCAAGCCTTCGGTTGTAAGTTCTGTTTCCATTGCATCAACAAGTGCTTTTCGACTTGTTTCTGCAAGGTCTTTTGCTTCTTGACTGCTTGTTTCGTCGGCGATTATGCCTTTATAGTATAAAATTGCTGCTTCTCTTGAAGCATCTCTATCTGCACGATAGGAAGAATAGAAATCGAGGTTTGAGTTTTGATTTGAAACCTGCTGTGTTGCGTTGTTATTTAAAGCAATGTTGAGATACCCCGTTACAACCAAAAGCGCAACCATAACCGACAAAATAATTATTTTTTTCGTTTTGCTCATAAAATTAAATCTCCTTTTTAAATTATTTTCCCGCCAAAACTTCAATGTTGGCCTGCGGGACATCAACCAATGCTTGAATTGCTTTGATAATTTCAAGTTTAACTTTTGTGCTTTCTGCTCCTTTCGCAACAACAACAATACCGCCAATTTCTGGCATTATTTCTTTAACAATAATTGCATCGTTTGAAACAATGATTGGAGAAGAAGTTGTTATTTTTGAAGTTGTTGAGTTGCCATTTCCTTCGTTCTTGTTGATTTTTTCTTCATCGTTTGTTGCATAAACGTATTCGGGTCCACTTGCAAGCGTAACCATAACCGAAACATTCCCAACGCCGTCAATTTTTGAAATTATGTTTGAAAGTTTACTTTCAATCATTGCGGCATATTCCGAAACTGAAGTTGTTTGCGTGGTTTCGCCTTTGGAAGAGGTTTTGAAAGTTGAAAAATAGATTAAAAGAACAACAGCAGCAAGAACAACGGCAATAACAATTTCGATGTGCTTAATGCTTCGAAGTTTTTGAAAAAACTTGAAGTTTGAAAAAAGTCCTTTTTTTTCTGTTTTTTCTTCCAACTTTTTCCCTCCTTTCAAGCGTTTTTCCCTTAGCAGAAAACAATGCTGTTTTTTTCAATTTGAACATATTTTAAAACGCTTTTAATAACAAGTTCACTAATATCTTTATGCTCTAAATTTGAAGAAATAACCATTTTGCTTAAATCGACAAAAACAGCATCAATCTTTAATTTGTCCGTGAAAATGTTTGCGCTAAGCGTAATTTTAATTTCGCTTGCTCCTTGCTCCGAAAGATCCGCCTCAATCATATTTTCAAGGCTTTCAATTCGGTCTTTATTAACTTTGAAAATAAAGTCCTCTTGAATTACCATTGCGTCGTTTTCTTTGAAAATGTTTGAAAGGGAAAAATCTTTATTAAAAAGCGACGGAAGAGGCGAAACAACAACCAAAACAACAACAAACGCAAAAATGCCTTTAATATATTTTTTTGTTTGCCCGTTTGGCAAAATTAAATCAACCAAAACCCCAAGAACGCAAACGCCCGCAATTGCCATAACCCAAGCCGAAATTCCGCTCATTTTCCCTCCTTTTATTAAATTTTTCTCAAAATTTTTAGATGTAGTTTGCCGTGCACATAATAAGCCCAGTTGTTATTAAATACATAAAAGAAACGCCAATTATCATTGTTGCAAGATAGGTTAAGGTTTTGCCAACTGTAAAAATAAATTCGGAAACACGGCTGTCGGTTAGTGGCTCTAAAATTGCGGCGGCAAGTTTTAAAACAAGCGAGAAAACAGCAATTTGAACAATTGGCGAAACAACCGACGCAAACATCAAAACAAGCGCGCTTGCTCCAACCCCATTTTTAATTAGCATACTGGACGAGAGAATAACATCAAACCCTTCCGAAAGATAACCTCCAAGAAGCGGAACATAGGAACGAATTGCATATTTTGCAGTTCGAATTGAAACTCCGTCGTAGGTGCTTGCGGTTATTCCCTGAATTGCTAAAAATGCCATGAAAATTGTGAAAACCGTTCCTGTTATCCATTTGAAGGCCGAGCCAAAAAACTTAGTGAATTTTTCAAGTTTAACATTTGTTGAGATGTTTGAAACAATTGTGAAAACAATCATGAAAATAAAAAGCGGCATCAAAATCGATGCAAAAATTTGCATAATGAAACTGCTTAAAAACGCAACTGCTGGCTGATAGACCGCAACAGATGCCGTTCCTCCAATTGCAGTCATAAGAGTTAGCAAAATTGGAAAAACAACTTCCATTTGCGTTTTAATAAGCTGGATTGTGTTTGATGTTGATGTTATAAGCCGCGTCACACCCGTCATTGTTAAAATTATGATAACGCCATAACAAACGAAATGGATTATGTCGCCAATTGATTTTCCGTTGTTTTCGCTTTTGATGTTTGAAACAAACCCACAAATTATTGCAATAATAATTATTGAGGCAAGAAGCGGAACATATTTTAAAATGTCATCAAAAACTAGGTTAACAATTGCCGTGAAAATTGATTTCTGCCCCGTTGCAAAAGTTCCGTTAATAACGCTTTCAATTTTTCCTTTAAAACTGTTTGCTCCAAAAATTTCAAGTTCATTTGAATTAAGCGACGAAAGAACATCGTCGATGTTTGAAAAATTAAGTTTATCAAGCTGTCCTTTTATGCTTTCCTCAAGTTGCTGTTCAAGGCTTTTTTCTTCAACCTCATCGGCATAAACAACCGAAATTTGCGGGCAAAATTGGAAAATGATAACAGCAAAAATTGCGAAAAAAATTAAAATGTTTCGCGCAAGTTTAAATTTTTTGCTGTAAGAAAAAATAAATTTTTTCATGGCAAAAGCCCCGCGATGATTTCAATTATATTCGAAACAATTGGAAGCGCAAGAACAAGAATAACAATCTTTCCACCAAGCAAAATTTTATCGGCAACAGAATTAACACCCGCGTCTTGACAAAGAGAGGCGGAAAATTCGGTTATATATCCAATGCCAACAATCTTTAAAATTGTTGAAAAAAGACCTGTTGTAAGCCCACTTTTTTCAATAATTTTGCTGAATGTGTCGAACACGTTTGTTAAACTGTTTGCAATCATAAGGAGTATTAAAATTCCACCCGTTATGCTTATGATAACAGAAATTTCGGGCTTAACTTGACGAACAATTAAGGCCGTTATTGCGGTTATAATTCCAACTCCAATAATTTTGAAAATTTCCAAATTTTGCTCCCAGTTTTAATTAAAGTTTAAACATTGTTCGAACGGTGTCGAAAAGCGTGTTAATTAAATTTAGCACCATAAGCAAAACAACAATGAGCCCAGCAAGCGTTGAAAGAGTTGCAATTTCCTCTTTGTTTGAGTGCTTTAAAATTTGATTAACAACCGCGGTTATAATTCCAACCGCTGCAATTTTGAAAATGATTTCAACGCCCATCTTTCCTCCTCAATTTTTTAAATTAAAATGATAACAACAAGTGCTCCAAAAAGAAGCATAAGTTTTAACGAAAGTGAACCAAATTTTTTGTTTTCCTCATCTGCGTTGCTTTGAAAATTTAAAAATTTGTTTTTGAAATTGTTGATGTCTACAACTTGGCAACTTACGTCAAGCCGTCCAAGACTTTTAAAAAACAAGGCGATGTTTTCCTGTTCTTCTTTTGAAAGGAGCGTTGAGCCCTTAAACAACAAGTTTGGCGTAACTTCGCTTGATTTAAGACTTAAAAAGTCTAAATATCTTTCCAAAACATTTTTAAAGTCTTTTGAAAAATTTGTTAAGTTGCTTGAAACAATTGTTTTTAAGGTTTCTTTTGAGAAACTTATGTCAACGCAAAGTTTTTCGCAGAACAAAATTAAATCGGCAAAAAATCGCTTGCGCCTTCGATAGAACCTTGCAAACCCAAAGCCAATGTAACCCATTCCAACAAGAACAACTCCAACTAAAATAAATTTCATTCTTCTCCTCTGAAAATTGGCGAAAAATTTTCGTCGAAAACCCCTTCAAATGTTCCCGGCCCTTCTCTTGACGAAAGAACAACATATCTTTCAAAAATTTTCTTCTCCAAAAGTTTTTCGAAGCACGGTTTTTTAAGGAGTTCGGCAACTGTTGCCGCATGGACAGTTGCAATTGTTCCAACGCCGCAATTTGCCGCATATTCAATTGCTTTTAAATCCTCTTCCCCGCCAAGTTCGTCGCACGCAACAATTGAAGGCGAAAGCGCGCGAATTCCAAAAACAAACCCTTCTTTTTTCGAAATGAACGACAGAACATCGCAAAAATTACTGTTTAAAAGTTCAAGGTTTGTTCCGCCCGAAATTTCTCCTCGTTCGTCCAAAACAAGCGTGCTAAGACAAATGTTTCTCGACGAAAGTTGAAACAAAAAATCTCGAAGAAAAGTTGTTTTTCCTGCCCTCGGAGGCGAAACGATAAGCGTGTTTCGAAAAACTCCCTTATCCAAAATGTATCTGAAAGCCGAAAGGCTGCAATTCTTAATAGTGTGCGGAATTCTTATAACAAGCGAAGTGAAATTTTTAATTGTTTTAACTCTGTTTTCCTCGCAAACTGCTGTTCCCGCAATTCCAATTCGAATTCCCCCTTCAATTGTTAAAAAGCCTTGTTTAATTTGGTCGTTAACGGCGTAAATTGAACATTCGCTTGCGCGAAAAACAATGTTTTCAATGTCCGCTTTGGAAACAACAATTGCGTCGGTTTCCTTATTGGTTATTCCATTTTCCGAAAGAAAATAGGAATTTGCGCCAAGCGTTACAATTGCTGGGCGCGCCTGACGAAGCCGAATTTCACACACTTGCTTTAAATTAACGTGTCTTAAAAGAGCCAAAGCAAGAGGCTGAGGGAAGATTTTTAAAAACGTTTCTTCAAAATTTTGTTCCATATTGTAAGGTATTTTTAATTCAACAAAAAAAACTTGCGAAATTTGGGTTTTAACGCAAGTTTTTGTTTTTCTTTAAGAAAAATAAATTGAAAACAATTAAATTTTTTGTTATTTTTCTTATAAAAAAATGCTTGATTAGTTCAAGCATTTATTTTCTTACTTAACTCTTTCCATATAGGTTCCAGTTCTTGTGTCAACTCGAATTTTGTCGCCTTGGTTAACGAAAAGAGGAACGTTAAGAGTGTAGCCAGTTTCAAGTTTTGCTGGTTTATAGCCTGCTTTTGATGTGTCGCCTTGAATTCCTGGTTCGCAATCGGTTATTGTAAGCTCAACAAACATTGGTGGTTCAACCGAGAATGGAGAGCCTTTATAAAATTGAATTGTTGCCATCATATTTTCAACCATGAAATTGAGTGCATCTTCAACTTGGCTTCTGTTAAGAGGAATTTGATCGTAAGTTTCCATATCCATAAAATAGAAAATTTCGCCTTCGTTGTAAAGATATTGCATTTCTTTTCTCTCAATAACTGCAACTTGGAATTTATCCGAAGGGTTGAAAGTTCTTTCAAGAACTTGACCTGTTACGATGTTTTTAATTTTTGCTCTAACGAATGGAGAACCTTTTCCTGGTTTAACGTGAAGAAAATCAACAACTAAATAGATGTTTCCGTCCATTTCAAAAGTAACGCCTTTTCTAAAATCGCCTGCTGTAATCATAAAATCTCCTTAATTTATTTTTTCCAAAGTAAGTTATAACATAATTTTCAAGCATTTGCAACAATTTTTTATGCTCTTATGCCCTTTCAAAGGCATTTTTAAGCGCTAATGCATCTGTTGCCATATTATCTCTCGACTCGCAAATTATCATTGGTTTAAGCCCTAAATCCTTAATTGCTTTCATAAGCGGCTCAAAATTTGGCCCATACTGCCCATTATCGAAATTTAAGTGACGAACTTCGCCCTTGCCGCCATATTCAATCATCGAAAAATGTATGTGACAGTTCGACGCCCTTTCAAATCCAAGTTTTTCAATTGCAAGTTCAAAAACTTTTCGATAGTCCTCATATGTTCCAAAATTCCCAAGGTTAAGCGCATAGATATGCCCAAAATCGAAAGTTGGAACATAAATTTCGTCAACCGTGCAAAGGTCGATTATTTCCTCATATGTTCCAATTTGCATTGGTTTTCCCATTGTTTCTGGGCAAAGTGTTAAATTCCCAAAACCATTTTCCTTAACTTTTTTTGCAAGAATCTCAAGCCTGTTTCGAGTAAGTTCAAGCGCTCTTTCGCGCGAAAGTTTCCCTTGCGAAGCCGCGTGAAAAACAAGATGCTTCCCGCCCATAAGGTTAAGATAGTTAAGCCCAGTTAAAACATAACCATACGATTTTTCAATCATTTCTTCGCTTTCGTTTGCAAAGTTTATGTAGTATGGCGCGTGAATACTCATTGTAATTCCGTTTTCCAAAGCAACTTTTCCAAGTTCTGCTGCTTTTTCGCTTCCCATAACATATCCTTTTCCAAAAGAATATTCATAAGCATTAAGTCCAAGGCTTTTAAGCCATGCGGGCGCTTGCAAACTGCTCTTATAGCCAAGGTCATAAAACAACTTACTGTTCCCCGAAGGCCCGAACAAAATTTTTTCCATCATTCCTCCAATAAAAATGTTTCAACTTTAATTTTTCCGTTATCAAAATTGTTTGCAATTCCAAAAAATCTATTTCCGCAAACAAGTTTAAATTGTCCGCTTAAAACAGGAAGTTTAAAAACGCTTTTCCCGTCTAAAATTTCTTTTCCTTCCTCGCCTAACAAACTTAAAACTGGCAAATCAACAACATCAAAAGAACTTAAAAGTTCATATTTTCCGTTTTTAATTTCATCCAGTGTAAAACTGTTTTTAATGTCAAATTTCCCACATTTTGTGCGTGTTATGCAAAGCATAGCACCACAACTTGCGGTGTTATGCGACAAATCTCGACATAAACTTCTAATATACGTTCCCGCGCTGCATTCAATTTCAAACTCGAAAAGTTGGTTTTCAAAAACTTTTCCCAAGTCCTTTTCTTCAAACTCTTTTTCAGAGTGAAACTCTAAAAATCTTTCTTTAAGTTCGTTCAATTTTTCAGTTGATGGCTTTCCAATAAGTTTAAAAGAAAAGATTTCAACCTCCCTTTCTTTAAGGTCAATTTTTTCGCCCTTTCTCGCCAAGTCATAAGCAACTTTTCCATTAACTTTAAGCGCTGAAAATTGAGGAGGAAGCTGTTTAATTTTTCCAATAAAATTTGGAAGTTCATTTTCAATTTGCTGCTTTGAAACTTCCTTTAAATTGACGTTTGTTATTTCGCCTTCTGCATCGAGAGTTGAGGTTTCAAAGCCAAACGCAAAAACTGCACGGTAGGTTTTTCTTTTTTTAAGGAAAAAATCAAAAAGGCGCGTTGATTTGCCAAGAGTGATTGGCAAAACTCCGTCGCCCAAAACATCAAGAGTTCCCAAATGCCCCGCTTTTTTTGCGCCAGTTATTTTTTTAACAATGTTTGCCGCCGTGTTTGAACTTATTCCCGCCGGCTTGTTTAACACGATAACTCCGTTCAAGTTTCCTCACATACTTTTATTGTCGTTTCTTTGAATTTCTTTAATACATTCGTCCAAAACTTTTTTAAATTCTTTTTTGAAATTGCCATGAATATTGCACCCCGACGCGTTTTTATGCCCGCCGCCGCCAAAAACAGAGGCAACACGGTTAACATCGTAGTTTTCAATTGAACGAAGCCCAAGGCGATATTCATTATTCCCGCGTTCTTTAACGGTTATGTTAATTTTCGAGTCGTCAACATTACAAATTATGTGCATAAAAGTTGTTACATCGCTTGATTTAACGTGTAACTTTTTAAGGTCTTTAAGTTTCGCATAGAAATATGTCACACCCTTATAGTATTGCAATTTTTTTGCCATATAAGCAATAAGTTTAAGTTGGTCAATCGACTTTTTCTTGTGCAAATTGATGTTAACCGTGTCGTAATCGGCGCCAAGGTCGATAAGTTCGCCTGCATATTTGTGGGTTAACGCGGTTATGTTAGAGTTTGAAAAACGATTTGTGTCGGAACTTATTGCTGCAAAAAGGCAAGTTGCCGCATCGGCTTCAATTTCAAAGTTCATTTCCTTTAAAAGTTCAAAAAGAACTTCCCCGCAGGATGAATAGCTTTTAACATAGTTGATTGTTGCGTAATTCGTGTTGCTAACGTGATGGTCGATATTTATTGTTTTTTCGGCGTTTTTATATGCCTCTTCATATTTTCCAAGACGTTGCGTGTTTGAAGAATCAAGAGAAACAAGCAAATCAAATTTTGACAAGTCAACTTCGTTTTCGTGCTTTAACTCTTCTTTATTAAACGCATCTTGGTTGTTTTTTTCGTGTAAATTTATTTTCTCATAATTTTTCAAAAAAGAAAAACGCTCTGGAATTTCGCTGTCGCAAAATAACTGAACATTTTTTCCATTTTTAGTTAAAACATCATATAATCCAAGAATACACCCAATTCCGTCGCAGTCGCAGTTAATATGCGTGAAAAGCGCAAGGCTGCGCGCGCTGTCTAATTCATCTTTAATTTCTTTTGCACTTAATTCCATTTATAAACCTCTTAATAAAGATATCTTACCATAAACTGCCCCGCCGCGCAATAAATTTTTAAGAAAAAATATGTTTAAAAAATTTTTAAAAAATGGTTGACAAAAGTTTTTGTATATATTATTATAAAACTCGCCTGACAAATTCAATTTGTCGCGGGATAGAGCAGCTAGGTAGCTCGTCGGGCTCATAACCCGAAGGTCGGAGGTTCGAATCCTCCTCCCGCAACCAGTTTTAAGAAACGGAAGGTTTCATAAGTATGGCGACGTAGCTCAGTTGGCTAGAGCGTTCGGTTCATACCCGAAAGGTCGAAGGTTCGAATCTTTCCGTCGCTACCAAAATTGGTCCCGTGGTCAAGTGGTTAAGACACCGCCCTTTCACGGCGGTATCATGGGTTCGAATCCCGTCGGGATCACCACAGCAAAAACTCCCTATTTACCAAGTAAGTAGAGAGTTTTATTTTTTTCTTCTCTCTCAGTTTTTTGCAAACCATCGTAAAATTGCGGACAAATTGCCAATATCGGGATTCGAACCCAAGGGTTCGCGCCGCAAACGCTGTTTGCTTTCACGCCTCTGTTCGAAATTGGTCGCCTTTTCGCTTTCGCTCAAATTCTCCCTTTCTCACAGAAAATCGCATTCGCTTCTTCGCCCACTGGGCGCGCTCTGCTCTTTTCCCGTCGGGATCACCACAGCAAAAACTCCCTATTTACCAAGTAAGTAGAGAGTTTTATTTTTTTCTTCTCTCTCAGTTTTTTGCAAACCATCGTAAAATTGCGGACAAATTGCCAATATCGGGATTCGAACTAAAAATTTTAAAAAACATTCCTAAAAACATTTCAAATATTTTTATATTTTTAAAGAAAGTGATATACTTTTTGTATGATAAAAATTAAAAATAAGGAACAAAGCATTGAATTTATTAACCAAATGGGGCTTAACTGTATGCCACAAGCGGTTTTAGACAAAACAAACAAAGGACGTGTTAAACATTTTTTTGAAGATAATCCTGCGAATGAATATATTATTCGCGACATTTTCACGCCAATGGGAAAATATGCATTTGTTAAAAATTTTGACGAGGCAGAAAAATATTTAGAAACAATTTCGGCAAATAAATTTTCAATTTCCGTTTCTTTTAATGGGCTTGAAAGAGTTTTACTTGGCGACATTTTCGTTAAAGACAATTTTGTTACGCTTAGCGCGAGCACGTCGCAAAATGCAAACCACCGCAACATCTACACCACCCCTGAAATTTCGCTTTCGTGCGAACTTTTTGACGACAGACTTTGGAACGTTCCGGGCTTTGAAAAACTTATTGATTACATTAACGAACATAATTTATATGAAGTTATTGTTGAATTTGCGGTTTTCAAAAACAAAGTTGGAACGCAAAAAAACAATGTTGTTATAATTGAACTTAGGAGCGACTATTAAAATGGAAGCAATTGAAATTAAGAACATAACAAAAGAATTTAAAAATTTAACCGCACTTTCAAATGTTTCGCTCGAAATTCACGAAGGCGAATGTTTTGCTCTTCTTGGCCCAAACGGCGCGGGAAAAACAACGCTTATCAAAATTCTTTCGTGTCTTCTTTCGCCAACAAGCGGAACAGCTTTAATTTTGGGAAACGACATTTTGCAAAAAGAAAATGAAGTTAAAAAAGTTATTGCTGTTTGCCCTCAAGAAACGGCAATTGCAAAAAACTTAACTGCTCTTGAAAATCTTGAAATGATTGCTGCAATTTGCGGAAAAACAAAAAAAGATGCAAAAGAACTTGCAGAAAGATTTGAACTTTTGAAAAATCCAAAACAACTTTCAAAAAACCTTTCTGGCGGAAACAAACGCCGTCTTTCAATTGCAATGGCTCTTTTGCCAGAGCCAAAAGTTTTGTTCTTGGACGAACCAACTCTTGGGCTTGACATTGAAGCGCGAATTGAACTTTGGGATTTAATTAAAAGCCTTCGCGGGAAAACAACAATTGTTTTAACAACCCACTATCTTGAAGAGGCCGATAAACTTTCAAACAGAATTGGCGTTATTAAAGGCGGGAAAATTATTGAACTCGACACGCCTGAAAACTTAAAGAAAAAATATGCAAAAGAGGGCGAAACAAATCCCTCAATTGACGATATTTACATTCGAATTATTAAGGGAGAAAAAAATGAGATTTAAAGGCCTTGCAAAACGCAATTTCTTGGAAATGATTCGCGACCCACTAACAAGTTTGCTTGGAATTCTTTTTCCATCAATTTTGCTTATTATGTTTGTTTTAATTAACAGAGCGGCAACAGAAAAACTTCCAATTTTTGAGGTTGATGCAATTCTTCCTGGAATTATTGTTCTTGGATTTTGCTTGGATATGATTTTAATTGCAAATTTCATTTGCAAAGATAAGGACGACTCGCTTATGGCAAGATTCCAAACTCTTCCCCTTCGCCCTGTCGATTTTGTTTTGGCATACTCCGTTCCTTTCCTTGCATTCTCGCTTATTCAAATTGTTTTCACATTTTTAATTGGATTTGTTGTTGGACTTCAAGCAACAGTTGGAATTTTAGTTGCAATTCCTCTTCTTTGGTTCTTCTCGCTTTTCTTTATTGCGCTTGGGATTATTCTTGGAACATCGGGCTCAACAAACCTTGTTCTTTCGCTTGGAAATGTTTTGGTTTTTGTTATAACCTTTTTAAGCGGCGCATGGATGGATTTAAACTGGCTTGGAGGCTTTGGGAAATTTGCACGCGCGCTTCCTTTCGCAAACGCTGTTGAGGCAGGGAGAGAACTTATTGCCTGGAACGGATTTAATTTTAACCATCTTTATTTCATCTTTGGCTACACTCTTTTAATTGTTGGAGTTTGCATTTTAGTTTTTGTTTTAATGTTAAAACGAAAAGCAATTTCAAGAGGCAAAAACAAAACTAAAAAAGAACAAAATTAAAAAGAATAAAAAGATTTTTAAAGGAAAAAATACCTTTTAAGCAATTAAGAGGTGTTTTTTTATGGCGAATATTGTTTCTGTTACGGGGGTTAACACATCGCAACTTCCAAAACTTAAAAACGCAGACCTTATGGAACTTTTAAGAAAAGTTAAGGCTGGCGACGAATTTGCGCGAGATGAATTTATCATTGCAAATTTACGCCTTGTTTTAAGTGTTGTCCAGCGTTTTGGAGGGAACAAGGGAAAAGCTGATGACCTTTTTCAAGTTGGCTGCGTTGGACTGATTAAGGCAATGGATAACTTCAATATGGATTTGAATGTTAAATTTTCAACCTATGCCGTTCCAATGATAATTGGCGAAATTCGAAGATATCTTCGCGATAACACCCCTGTTCGAGTTACGCGAAGTTTGCGCGACACGGCATATCGCGCGCTTCAATCTCGCGAAAAACTTACAGCATCGCAAAACACCGACCCAACTCTCGACGAAATTGCCGAAGATATGAACGAAAGCGTTAAAAACATTGCAATTGCGCTTGATGCAATTTCCGACACAGTTTCTCTTTCCGACCCAATCTATTCAAGCAAAGGCGAAAGCATAAGGGTTATGGACCAAGTTGCCGATCCTAAAAATGATGTTGAAAGCCTTATTGAAAGGTTTGCTCTTCGCGAAGCTCTTTCAAACCTTTCCCCTCGCGAAAAAGAAATTATAATGCTTCGCTATTACATTGGAAAAACGCAGATGGAAGTTAGCGAAGAAATTGGAATTTCTCAAGCGCAAGTTAGCAGAATGGAAAAAAATGCGCTTGAAAGCATAAGGAAAAACATCACATAAAAAAAACGGCTTAATGCCGTTTTTTATTATTGCTCTTGACCAAGATTATATTTTTGCTCAAGTTCATTTAAAAATTTTTCTGTTTTTGCCATTTCTCTTTCGCCATATTTTTGATTAAAATAATTTAAGTCGTTTTGATATGCTGCTATTGATTTTAAGCAATTAACAATTTTTGTGTCGGTTTTGTTTTCAAGTCTTTCTTGATAGGATTGAGTTTTTGCAAGTTTTTCAAGTTCCAATTTTCTTTCTTCAAGTTGGTCGATTTTTGCTTCGCAGAAATATGGTTGGAAGAAGAAAGTTGAAAGAAGATTAACAAATTTCTCTGGAAAACTTTCGCTTATTAAATTTAAGTTTGAATCGAAAGGGCTTTCTGTTCCAACTGTTTGAGCAACGTGCCCAAAATCATCGTCAACTTTAACATAGGTAATCCCAATTCCGTTTTCTTTTGCATATTCCAAGAAGGTTTGAGCTGGATGCGCTGGGTCATATTCAAAAAAATTCATATATTCGTCAATTTCAAATTCATTTTCTGTTAAGAATTTTTCAACATTTTCGCCGTGAATTTCTCTTTCGCAATTTGCCTTGAAAAAGTCAATAAATCTGTTAAATTGCTCGCAATTAGCGCCTTCTTGAAGATAGATTAGTTCAACAACTGAATTATTTTCAACCTCGGTTTTTCTTGCCCAAACAATTTCGCTTCCTTCATAGATTTCAAAACCAACAAGTTGTTTTTCGTTTAGCTTATTAAGCCATTTTGTGTTCATTTTTCTCTCCTTTAAACTTTGCCTATCATATCAAAAAAAACAGGTTCTGTCAAGAAGATGCAAAATTTATTGATAAAACCCGTTTTCAAAACAACAAAAAAGCGATATATCCTATCGCTTTTTAAATTAACCTGCAAAGTTCTATTTCATAAGAGGAAATAAAACAACATCGCGAACTGAAGGTTGATTAAACATAACAACCATAAGACGGTCGAGCCCAAAACCAAGACCGGAAATTGGAGGCATTCCGTGTTCCATTGAAAGCATAAAATCTTCGTCAAGATCCATTGCTTCGTCGTCCCCTTGGCTTTTTGCTTTTGCTTGTTCTTCGAAAGTTTGGCGTTGAACAATTGGGTCAACAAGCTCGGAATATGCCTTGCAAAGTTCGCATCCAACTGCAAGAACTTGGAACATATCAATAAGGCGATTGTCTTTGTCGTTTCTTCTTGCAAGAGGAACAAGACACGCTGGATAGTTATATAAAACTGTTGGTTGAACAAGGTCTTGACGGATTTTGCGTTTATAGATGAAATCGATAACTCCCCCGCAAGTTTTAATTCCGTCGAAATCTTCCTCTTTGAAAAGTCCCGTTTCAACAACCCGCGAAATAAGTTCTTTAACATCGCTAAATTCAACAAAATCAAAACCTAAAATTTCGCGCATTGTTGCTGTGTAGTCAACTCTTTTCCATTCTGCGCCAAAATCAAGTTCAATTCCTTGATACATAACCTTTGTTGTTCCAATAACTTCCGTTAAAAGGGAACGAATGAATTCTTGGAAAAACTTAATGTTATTTTCAAAATTCCAATATGCGGCATACCATTCGCACATTGTGAATTCCTGCAAGTGTTGAGTGTCCATTCCTTCGTTTCTGAAAACTTTTCCCATTTCAAAAACTCTGTCGAACCCGCCGCAAATAACCTGTTTCAAATAGGTTTCTGGCGCAATTCTAAGGTTGCACATTTTGTTAAGCGCGTTATGTTTCGTGAAAAAAGGTTTTGCGCTCGCTCCGCAAACTGCGCTTTGAAGAATTGGGGTTTCAACTTCCATAAATCCATGTTCTGTTAAAAATTTTCGGATGAAAGTCATGGCTTTGCTTCTTCCCATCATAACTTTTCGGCTTTCTTCGTTTGAAATAAGATCCAAATATCTTTGACGATATTTTTGTTCTTGGTCTGTAAGCCCGTGGAATTTTTCTGGAAGAGGGCGCATTGCTTTTGTTAAAAGGTCAACTTTAAAAGCGCGAACTGTGATTTCGCCAGTTTGAGTTGTGTAAATTTCGCCCGTTATTCCAACAAAATCGCCAATGTCAACAAGTTTTTTATAGAATTCGTAGCTCTCTTCGTCAATTTCGTTGCGTCCAACGCTAACTTGAATTGATGCTTCAATGTCTTGAATTCTCAAAAACCCGAATTTTCCCATAATTCTTCTGAAAATAACACGCCCAGCAAGTTTAACTTTGCTTCCTTCTTGAAGGCTTCTTGCTTCCAAAATGCTGTTTGTTTTTTCGAATTTATCAACATATGGAATAACTCCATTTTCCTTCAAAAATTCAATTTTTGCGCGGCGAATATCAACTTCGCTTGAAAGTCCGTTTAATTTTTCATTTAATTTTGCGTAATCCATATTTTCTCCTAACGGGAAAAATTATATAAAAAACATGCCATAAAGTCAAACCTTTTGAATAAAATATATATAGAAAAAAGCGTAAAATATTTTGAATATAGTTTTTTTTATGATAAAATCATAGGTAGATTAGGAGTTGAAAATGCATCAATATATTTTCCCAGTTGTTTTCATGAAAGAAGAAGACGAAACTTATTCCGCCTTTGTTCCAGATCTTAATCTTTCAATCAATGGCGACACAATTGAAAAAACATTCTTGTTAATTCAAGATTACATAACTGTTTATTGCACATATGCGCAAAAAATTGGCGAAGAAGACAGCCTTATTCCAACAAAATATGAAAAAATTGTTGAAACAAACAAAACAAGAACGGTTATGCTTGTTGACGCATATGCTTAGAACTTAAATATAATAAAAACTCGCTTAAATTAAGCGAGTTTTTTGATTTTAAAATTCAAAGTTTTTTAGCTGCCCCGTTTTGGCTGCCCCGCCATTAAATTTGGAAAAATTTATTTCCCGAAAGCAATTTTTCAACTTTGCGTTTAACACATTCCCAAAGCTTAAACATTTGGCGTTGAAATTTTAAAAATTTAGTTAAAAAATTTTTTATTTTTTCTTACTGCCAATATTTTTTATCAAGAGAACGATATTGAATTGCCTCGGCAAGATGGTTAAAACAAATTTTTTCGCTTCCTTCAAGGTCTGCAATTGTTCTTGCAACTTTCAAAATTCTGTTGTGCGCACGGGCAGAAAGTTTAAGTTTTTCAAATGCTTCTTTCAAAAGTTTTTCGCTTGTTTCGTCAAGTTGACAATATTCATTGCATTGTTTAACGCCCATGCTTGCATTTGAAAATATTTTTTCGTTTTTAAAACGCGAAAGTTGAATTTCGCGCGCTTTATCAACGCGTTTTTTGATGTCGGCCGAACATTCTTCGCTTGAAGTTTTGCTTGTTAATTCATCATACGTCACGTTGTCAACCTCGATGTGAAGGTCGATTCTGTCCATAAGCGGGCCCGAAAGTTTTCCAAGATATTTATGGATTTGACTTTGCGTGCATTTGCATTCGCCGTCCTTCGAGCCATAATGTCCGCAAGGGCAAGGATTCATACTTGCAATAAGAATGAAATTTGCAGGATAAGTTACGGTTGCTTCGGCTCTTGCAACAGTTATAACGCCGTCTTCAAGAGGTTGACGCAAAGCTTCAATTGCGCTTCGTCCATATTCTGGCATTTCGTCCAAAAACAAAACTCCGTTATGCGCAAGGCTAATTTCGCCCGGCTTGGAATGTCTGCCGCCTCCTGTTAAACTAACAAGCGAAGCCGTGTGGTGCGGGCTTCTGAAAGGACGCTCGCAAATAATTCCTTCGCGGCTGTCGAGTGTTCCGGCAACGCTGTGGATTTTTGTAACTTCAAGGGCTTCATCGAAAGTTAAATCTGGCAAAATTGTTGGAAAACATTTTGCAAGCATTGTTTTTCCGCTTCCAGGAGGCCCAATCATCAAAATGTTATGCCCGCCCGCAGCGGCAATTTCAAGGGCGCGTTTTGCGCTTGCTTGCCCCTTAACAAACTTAAAGTCGAGCGCCTCACGATGTGAACTAAAAAAGTTTTCATAGTTTGTTGTTTCAACAGGTTTAATTTGAATTTCGCCTTGCAAAAATTTAACAACTTCTTTCAAGTTTTTAACGGGATAAACCTCAATTCCGTCAATAAAACTTGCTTCTTTTGTGTTTTCAAAAGGAATAACAAATTTTTTATGACCTTCTTTTCTTGCAGAAATTAAAATTGGCAAAACGCCGTTAACATGGCGAACTCCCCCGTCTAAAGAAAGTTCCCCAAGAAAAATTATGTCTTTGCACGCTTCAATTGGAACTTGATTGCTTGCGGCAAGAATTCCAACAGCAATTGAAAGGTCGAAAAGCGGGCCTTCCTTTTTTGTGTTTGCAGGCGCAAGATTAACGGTTATTTTGTTAATTGGATAGGAAAAGCCAGAGTTACGAATTGCAGATTTAACACGCTCTTTACTTTCTTTAATTGCAGTGTCGCCAAGACCAACAATGTCGAACCCTGGAAGTCCAATTGAAATGTCAACCTCGGTTGAAACGATAAATCCGTCGATTCCGTTAAGTCCATAGCATTTGATTTTTGAAAGCATAACTTTTCCTCTTTTGCGTTTAATAATTTATGTTTATAGTATAAACAAAAAAGGGTTTTGTTCAAAACAAAAATGAAACAAAAAAATTTTTTAGGAATTTGGCAAAAAACACTTGTTTTTAAATTAAAATTATGATATAAATATGCTTGGCTTCGAGCGGTCCGCTGTTTAATCAAACATGAACGCTATGTTTAGTAAGGAGGAAAAGCTAATGAACATTATCGACACAATTGAAAACGAAAATCTTAGAAAAGACGAAATTGCTCCATTCAACGTTGGGGACACTGTTAAAGTTTTCGTTAAAATTAAAGAAGGCGATAAAGAGCGTATTCAAGCTTATGAAGGCGTTGTGATTGCAAAACGCAATGGTTCAGTTCGCGAAACATTCACTGTTAGAAGAATTTCATACGGAATTGGCGTTGAAAGAACATTCCCATACCACAGCCCTTTAATCGACCATGTTGAAGTAACACGTCGTGGACGCGCAAGAAGAGCAAAACTTTATTATCTTCGCGATTTAACAGGGAAGAAAGCAAAAACAAAAGCTGCAAAAGAAAACTAAAAAAACCGCATATAGCGGTTTTTTTATTGTTCGCTCCAAAGCCAGAAAAAAATCTTCTTCCCCCATAAATTGTTATTTTCTTCTCCCAATTGAATAAGAATAACAAAAAAACAACTCCAAAAAAAGTTGTTTTTTTTATAAAACTAATAGTTATCCAAAATGTCGTTAAGAGAAATCACATCGGCAGATGTTACAATTCCAATTGGAGTTTCGTTTAAAGTTCCTGTTTTTGTTATTAAAACAGCAATAAGCTTTCGATTTTTAGTAAACAAATTTAAAACTTCTTCAATTGTTGCATCTTTTGAAACAACCTCATAATAGTTAAGATTGTTTGATGCGTTTAATATTTCTTCAATTTTTGTTTCAGCAATAAATTTATCAATACTATTTCCGCTTGCAATTTGTTTACCAATTTCGTCCAAAATTCGTTGACCATTTGCAACTCCAATCAACCCCCCTTTCTCATAAACAGGGATATTGCTGAATTTTGAGGTTGCAATAAGTTGGATAACATCTTTAACAACAACATCGTTTTGAACGCAAAGAACGTTGTTATCTTGAATTGCCTCAACTGCTTTTGGAGGTGTTGTTATCAACTCGCAAATATGTTCAATTTTTTCAACAATTTCTTCGTGAGGCTCGGCAATTATATATTCGTCGTTGCTCTTATGAATTATGGCATTACGAAGTCTTCCATAGTCAACAAGGTCGTCCTCATATTTTCTTACAATATAGTTAAGAGGAACTGCCTTTCTAACAACTTCGGAAAAACTCATGCTCCTTTTAAAACCATGTTGAACTCTAATTGCATAGTCAATTTTGTTATAGGCATTGATAAATCTGCGTGCATTGGTTTGCGACTTCATTTTTCTCCTTAAATCCATCGAGCAGCAGCGCCCTAAATTATTCTATTATTTTTTGTTATTATTCAGCTTCTTTTTCTGCTTTTTCAAAAGCTTTCAAAACCTCAGCAACAACTTGTTCGCGTGTTTCAGTGTTGATTGGGTGAACAATATCTCTATATTCGCCATCTGGAGTTTTTCTGCTTGGCATTGAAATAAAATATCCTTCTTTTCCTTCAATAATTTTAATGTCGTGAACAACAAAGCATTCGTCAATTGTCATTGATGCAACTGCTCTAAGTTTGCTCCCATCTTTTTCAACAAGTCTAACTCTAACGTCTGTTATTTTCAATCTTTTATTCCATCCTTTTTTTGTTTTTTTGGTATAGTTTCTAACTAAAACCAAAATTATTCTATCATTTTCTTTTGAATTTTCCAAACAAAATTAAGCCCATTTTCATAAGTTATAATATGGCAAAAAGAATCTATTTCATTGGAATTGGCGGAATTAGCATGAGCTCTCTTGCCGCAATTGCAGCAGCAAAAGGAAACAAAATTTGCGGAAGCGACATAATGGAAGGAGAAAGCCTTAAAACTCTTGATAATTTTAACATTCCGTATTTTATTGGACATAAAGAAGAAAACATTAAATCTTTCAAACCCAATCTAGTTGTTGTTTCAGGCGCAATTTCCGAAGACAACCCAGAACTTGTTTGGGCAAAACAAAACAAGAAAAAAATCCTAACAAGAGCCGAGTTCCTTGGAAATGTTAGCAAAGAATTCAAAAATGTTATTGCAATTAGCGGAACCCACGGAAAAACAACAACTTCTGCGCTAATTAGCGAAATTTTTATTGAGGCAAATCTTAAACCAACCGTTCATATTGGCGGAGTTTTGAAAAGAAATGGAAGCAGTTTTTTGATTGGAAACAAAAAATATTTCATAACCGAAGCTTGCGAATATAAAAACAGTTTTTTAACCTTAACCCCAACTGTTGGAGTTGTTTTAAACATTGAACCCGATCATCTTGATTTTTTCAAAAACTTAACCGCAATTAAACACAGTTTTAACTCTTTTTTAAACAATTCAAAAACCAAAATTTTCAAAAATGGCGACTACGACTACATCTTAAAAAATGAAAAAACCTCGGCTATCTATTCTGCCAAAAATATTAAAAAAACAAGCATCGGCTATAAGTTTGATTTTTATGAAAACGGACTTATGAAGGCATCAATTCAAACAAATTTTTCGGGTCAACATAATGTTAAAAACGCCCTTGTTGCCTGCGCTGTTGCAACCTACTTTAAAATTAAAATCCCAACAATTAAAAAAGCAATAAGGCATTTCTCTGGTGTTAAACGCCGCTTTGAAAAAATAACCCGCCTTGAAAACACAATTGTTATTCACGACTACGCACATCACCCAACAGAAATATCAAAAGTAATTTCCCAAGCAAAAATGTTTGGAAAAGTTTTAACGATCTTCCAGCCTCACACCTTCTCGCGAACTAAAAAACTTTTTAAGGAATTTTTAACCGCATTTAACGAAACCGATGGGCTTATGTTGTTTAAAACATACCCCGCAAGAGAGGAAGAGGACAAAAGCGCGTCGGCAAAAGCGCTTTACGAAAAACTGCTTTTGAAAAACCCAAATTTTGGACAAAGGCAACTTAGTTATTTAGACCAAAACAAATTTAAGCAAGAATATGTTCAATATAACCAAACTTATAATGAAACAAAATTTAGTCAAATTAGCCAAAAATATATAAGTTATTTTGAAACCTTTGAGGACGCAAAAAATGAAATTATTAAACTTTATAAAAACTATGATTGCATTTTGATTTTGGGCGCGGGCGACATTTATGAACTTGCCTACATTCTTAAACGTTCGAAAGCAGACCACCAACTTTCCTAAGAGCCTTAAAATTTAAACGACAAGAAATTTTAAAACTCGCGGTCGAATTTCTCCCCCACGGGTTTTATTATTACATAATCTATTTTTAGGTGTTAATTTAGTTTGACAAAAAGATTATTTTTGTTAGAATAGAATTTGCATGAAAAATCAAAACAAGAAATTAGCAGCGGAAAAATTACCAAACCAAGAGATTCCAACTCCTGATTTCTTCCCAAATGCAAGATCCAAGGGAAAATATGAACAAATAACCCTTGAGCAATCAATTGAAGAGGCGCAATTGCCTTCAAGCGATCAAAGCAGCAGCGAAAATGCGACGTTGGAAAAAGAAAGCAAAACAGAGGCAGAGCAAAAAAGTGTTCAAGCAGAACCATTGCAAGAACAAAAAGAGGTTGCCGAAAATCCAAAAGAACATTCGCGTTTTTTTAGGCACGGTTTAAAAAACAAAGCTCGCTCTTCTGCCCCAATTGAAACTATGAAAAACAAGGAAGAACAAAATCCTTTCGAAGAAAAAAAAGTGGAGGAAAAACAGGAGCCAAAAATTGTTCTTCCAAGCGAAGAGCAACAACTTGAGGAAGCCGAAGAAGCAGTTAAGGCGCAAAAATCGAAAAAGAAAAAATGGACAAGTCTTATTGGCTTTGTTATCAACATTCTTGTTGTTGCGGGAATTTTAACATATCAACTTTTAACCGATAATTCCGAGGTTGCTCCTTTTTCAGTTTTAATTGCTAACATACATTGGGAAATTTTCCTTCTTGTTATTGTTTGTTTTGCTTTAATTATGTTTTGCGAATCGGCAAAATTTTGGGTTTTAATACGAAAAACGTGCAAGGTTAACCGCCCCGTTCTTGCCTATAAAGTTACCGCTCTTGGACGTTACTACGACAGCATAACCCCTCTTGCAACAGGCGGACAACCCTTCCAAGTTATGTATATGAACAAACGAGGGCTTAAAGGGTCAGATTCTCTTTCGGTTTGCATGGGGAAATATGTTTTACAACAACTAACATACATCGCCTTTGCGCTTGTTGTTATGATTGTTGGAATAACTCTTCCAAACGAAGGAACGGGAGCAACTGTTGTTACGGCAACAAGCTGGGTTGGATTTGCTCTTAACGCATTTGTTATTGTGCTTGTTGGTTTTATTTCAATAAGCAAGAAAGTTGGCGACAAACTTGTTTCGGGAACTTTAAAATTACTTTGCAAAATGAAAATCTTAAAGAACTACGACAAGCACTATATGAAGGTTCAACGCACTGTTAACGACTATCAAACAACAATGAAAGTTTATGCAAAAGACCCAAAAACCTTCTTCTCAATTTTTGGAATTGCAACCTTAAATTTGTTCTTGATCTATTCGCTTCCATTCTTAATTCACGCATCTTTCTACGGCTTCCATTTCGAACTTTTTGGCCAAATTTTCATTTATTGCGTTATGGTTGACCTTGCGTCAAGTTTCTTCCCTCTCCCAGGCGGAACAGGAGCAAGCGAACTTTCGTTCTCGGTTCTTTTCGCAAATCTCTTTGGAATTGGCGGCAACTTGTTCTGGGCAATGTTAATTTGGCGTTTCTTCACATATTACATCTACATTATTCAAGGACTTGTTGTTATGGCATACGACTATTTCCGCGGCAACAAGAAATTTGAATGGACAAAGAAAAAATGGGCTCTTGAAGAAGAAAGCAGAAAGTTTGAAGAAAAAGAACTTCAAGATTTCGAACTTTCTCTTGAAAAGAAAAAACTTAAAAAGGAGAAAAAACAAAAATGATTTTAGACGACATTAAAAAAGCAAACATCGAGGCTTTAAAAAACAAAGACACAAACGCAAGAACAATTTATGGAATTGTTTCAAACAAGGCTATGCTTGAAACAATTAAAAAGCGCGAAAAAGGTGAAGTTTTAAACGATGCAGACATGGTTCAAATTCTTCAAAAAACAATTAAAGAATTAACCGAAGAAGCCGAAAACTATGAAAAAGTTGGCAATAAAGTTGAGCAAGCAAACATTCTTGCTCAAAAATCAATTTTGGAAAAATATCTTCCAAAAATGATGAGCGAAACCGAAATTCGCGAAATAATCTCTGCCCTTGCCGACAAATCGATTGGAAATGTTATGAAACTTTTTAAAACCGAATATGCCGGAAAATGCGATATGAAACTTGTTAGCGAAATTGCAAGACAATTTTAATTTAAGGAGAAAAATGAAAGTTTTTTCAATAAGCGACCTTCATCTTAGCATTAACAATCCCAAACCAATGGACATTTTTGGGCCAGTTTGGGAAAACTATATTGAAACAATTGTTGCGGATTGGAAAGAAAAAGTTACCGAAAAAGACGTTGTTTTAATTTCTGGCGACATAAGTTGGGCAATGAAACTTGAAGACGCAAAATCCGACATCGATTTTCTCGCCCCTCTTCCTGGAAATAAAATTATGATAAGAGGAAACCACGATTATTGGTGGAAAAGCATTTCAGGGGTTCGAGGCCTTTTGCCAAACAATTTCTATGCACTTCAAAACGACCACATAACTCTTGGGAACTTCATTTTTTGCGGAACGCGCGGCTGGCAAGTTCCAGAAGGAAATTTTAAAACTGAAGAGGACGAAAAAATTTATAAGCGCGAAATAATTAGGCTTGAACTCTCTCTTCAAAGCGCAAAGGACGAACAACTTAGACTTCAAAGCCAAGGAAAGAACGCAAAAATTATTGCTTTAATCCACTATCCTCCTTTCAACATAAAGCACGAGCCAAGCGAATTTACAAAACTTTTTGAAAAATACGGCGTAAGCGCTGTTTCATATGGTCATTTGCATGGAACAAAAAGCCGAACAAATTTCCTGTATGAACTTAACGGCGTTAAATATTATTTAACTTCTTGCGACCTTGTTGGAAACAAACTTGTTGAAATTAAAATTTAAAAGAGCAAATTGTTTGCTCTTTTTTTAACTCAAAAACAAAAAATAACATAGAATGAAGCAAGGAGGATAATATGCAAAGTTTTTGTTCAAATCACTTCGATTGTTTCTATGTTAATCGTCCATTTTGCACTCTTAAACCATTTTGCAGCATAACGCCTTGCCCAAGGTTTTCCTGCCCTCCAAGTTGCGTTATTGTTCCGGGCTTTGAAAGACCTTGCTTTAACGATTGCCCTTGCTATGAGCAAACGCCACCTTTTTGCCCTCAACCTCAATTAAACCCAAACTTAATTTGGTTTTTGGGCGGAATGTGTTATGGGTCTAGGCGAAAGACAAATAGGTTTTTAGAAAACGGCTGAGTTTATGATTTCTTTTAGATAAAATAACTTTTAAACTTCCGTTTGTTAAACAGAATTTACATTCTTTCGAAACCCGTTGAACCTGCAAAGCAATTTCTTTTTCGCAAGAGATTATTTTTGCATCTGGCAGAACTGTTTGAATTTGTTTTTTAACAAAGTTATAGTGCGTGCAGCCAACAACAACACAATATGGTTTAAGACCTTTAAGCTTTTTGGAAAGATATGGCAAAACACGGTTAAAATCGTCCGTGCTTTCGTCAATTAAAGAGGCAAGTTCGCTCAAGGCAACTTTTGAAATTTCTCTTTTCCTTTTGAAATTTTTTATATATTTTTTAATTAAATCGTTGCTTTCAAGTGTTTGCGGTGTTGCAAGAATTGCAATTTTATTAAACCCTTCATCAACAGCTTTTTTAATTGCCGGTTCAACCCCAACAATTGGAAACGAAAACATACTGCGAAGTTTTTTGCAACAAACACTTGTTGCCGTGTTACAAGCAAGAACTAAAAGTCCAATTTCCCCGTTTTTGTTAATCGAAAGAATGTTATTTAAAACAACTTGCAAAATTTCCGCTTTTGTTTTTGTTCCATATGGCGAATTTTTGGTGTCGGCAAAATACAAATAATCATAGTTTGGCAAAAGCATCATAATTTCCTTAAGAATGCTTGCCCCTCCAATTCCGCTGTCATAAACAACAATTTTTTTCTGCATAAAAATATATATGCAAAAAAATTTAAATTCGCCCGTAAATTTTCCAAACCAAAATTTTCGGTAACTTTTCCCTGTTAAATGCAATTTTAAAACAAGTTATTTTATCAGCGCGTTAATTTCGCTTGGCGAAAAGTTTGGGAAAAGGGTTTCATTGATTGCCCCAGAAATTATTCTTGAAATAAGTTCAACATTTTTTTTAACGTCTGTTGGCGAAAGCATAAGCATTGGAAAAGAATTAAACTCTTCTTTAATTTTTTTGTTTGAAATGTTTTTTGCAAACGACGAGGCATAGATTAAAGTTGGAACGCCAATCGACAAAACTTTTCTTGCCCCAAGAGCCTCTTTTGAAATTATTTTTGAAGCGTGATTGTTCCCGCTTCCAGCGGCAATTCCTTTTTCGCTAAACTGAAAACACGAGCAAAGCCTTGAAACGGAAACTGTTGCAAACGCGTCGATAAGGACAACTAAATCTGGCGAAACAATTTTTGAAATTTGACAAATTGTTTCATATGTTTCAATCCCCGTGTTTGATTGGACATTTGGCGCAAAAGCGCAAACAGAAGGCGAAAGATTAAGCCCGCGAGAAACTATCAATCTTTCAAGTGTTTTTGGGCCAAGAGAATCATTTTCAATGTTTATGTTTCCAAGCCCAACAATCAAAATGTTCTTTGCTTTATCAATTTTAAAGGTGTTTTTAAGTTCATTTTTTAAAACATTTTTTACATATTTTTCAATTTTTGCGCCAAAAAAATTAAGTGTTGGAACATTAACAATTGCTTCCCTTATTTTGCCTTTTAAATTTCTTGAAACGCTAATTCCATATTCAAAATTTGTTTCCAAAGATTTTTTTGAATTTGGAAGTTCATCGAACAAATTTGTAAGCCGTCTTTTCATATCTCTAGTTTTTGAAAAATTTTGGAAAATATGAAAATTTTGCTTGCAAATCTTGGCAAGATGTGTTAAACTCTCGAAAGTAAGAAAACAAAAAGGAGAAAGACCGTGCCAAACATTAAATCAGCAATTAAAAGAGTTGGAGTTAATGAAAAGAAAAACTTGGAAAACAGAATGATTAAATCCAAGGTTTCAACCTATGTTAAAAAGTATAAAATGGCAGTTAAAGACAACAACCTTGAGGAAGCTCAAAAACTTTTAAGCGAAGTGTTCTCACTTTTAGACACCGCAGCAAAAGACAATGTTATTCATAAAAACTGCGCAAACTCAAAGAAAGCAACTCTTGCAAAACTTTTAGATAACGCAAAAAAAATTAACGGCTAATGCCGTTTTTTTTATGCCTTTTTATAACCGCGTTCTAACTAACCCGCTAAAACTAAATTATTTAAAAAATATGCTTTCAAAAATATGTCGCTCATGACTTATAAGCTAGTGTTTGCTATTATAGACATAAGAAAAAAGGAGATAAAAATGGAAGCATTATCAGAAAAAGTTAAAAAAGGTTCAATTTCAAAAGAAGAACTCTTAAACAAAATTGCCTTTGCTTTCCACTATGAAGGTTGGTATAAGGACACAATTGAAGGCAAGTTTGGTCTTAAAACCGACGGAGCCGACCACGGCAGATTTAGAGCAAGCAAAAATGCAACACTTGACCAAAAATTTTTTGCTTCAAAAGAATTTAATGACGACGGATATAGTTTGGAAACAGACAAAAATGGAAACCCCCTTTACAAAAGAGAACAAGTTAATGGTGGCTTTAAATATCTTGTTGACAGCGCAATTAAAGGTTGGAATTCCCTCCCTCCATCTTGGAAACAAGAGAACTTATCGGCAGCAGAAATTGTTTTGAATCATCTTGAACGCTGTGAAAACGAAGGCATGTCAATATCACGTTATTTACCTGCAATCAGCGTCATAATCCACAAATGGTGGGTTGCAAGACAAATTGCTGGGGAATTTGGAATTGACGCTGCAGAAGCTCGCTTACTTGGAACATTGTCAAACGACGATGTTAAATATATTAAAGGCGAAACAGCAAAACCTAAAAAGCCTTCAATGCTTCTTAAAAATCTTCTAAATGTAACCACAAAAGAAAGATTGAACGAGATTTGGGGAATTGAAAAATTTGTTTCTTACGATGAGCTCCCATTCGAAGAACAAATTAAGGACACAAATCAAGTTAAGTATGCGCTTAATGCAATTAACAAAGCAACAAACAATCAAATTGATTATTATCTCGACCAAGAAATGCTTGTTATAGACAAAATAAATCAAATGCAGATGCAAAACAATAAAAATCAAGTTCAAAATAACTAATTTAAATTAAGCAAAAAAATATAAGGCACGCGCCTTATATTTTTTTTAAAAACTTGAAGGTTTTTCAAGCGATGTTTTAACCTAAAGTTTGTTTAAGTTTGAAAAGCAATTTGGTTTTCTTAAATTTTATTTTCAAGCAATTTTTCGGCAATTTTATGCCCCGCTTTTTCCATAACTTCTGCTGTTAATTTTTGGTCATAGAATTCTTCAAGTGTGAATGCTTTTCCAAAGCGAAGAGTGTTTGGACAAAAAACTTTTGGCTTTTTCTTAATCCAAACGGGAACAATTGGAGTTTTTGTTTTAATTGCAAACATAGCCGCGCCTGCTTTAACTTCCGAAAGTTCTTGCTCGGTTTTGTTTCGCGTTCCTTCCGGGAAAATTGTTAAAACTTTTTCATCGTTTAAAACGCGCATTGAAAGTTTAATTGCGTTAAGGTCTGTTTTTCCGCGGTCAACCGGAATTGCATGGACAAATTTCATAATTCCGCGCATAAATCTATTTTTAAAAAGTTCTTTTTTAGCAAGAAAATATTGTTTGCGCCAAGTTGAAAGAACAAGCAAAATTCCGTCGATGTTGCTCGTGTGATTACAAATGAAAATGACGCGCCCTTTTGGGATGTTTTTCTTCCCTTTAAACGCCGTTGGGAACAAAAGCCAAACCCAAGGATAAACTAAAAATTTAACAAAATTCAAGATTTTCCTCCAAAGTATTATATTTCAAACTTGCCTGCAAGTTTCAAGTTATAAACAATTTCCATTTCGGTTTTTGAAAATTCTTTAAACTTTCCGCGTTGAAGCCCGCCAAGCGTTATTTCGCCAACGCGAACGCGTTTAAGAAGGACAATTGTTTTTCCAATTGTGTCGAACATTCTTCGAACTTGATGGTTTTGACCTTCTGTTATAACAACCGAAAGACGGGTTAATTTCCCGTCGAATTTAATTGCTTTAACCTTTGCCGGCGGCATTCTTTTTCCGTTTTCAATTGCCCCAGCGCGAAGAACAGCAAGTTCGCTTTCTTGAATTTTACCTTCAATTGTTACGATATATTCTTTTTCAATTTCATAGCGTGGGTGCATAACGCAATCGGCAAAATCGCCGTCGTTTGTTGCAATTATAAGCCCTTCGGTGTTATAGTCCAGCCTTCCAATTGAGAAAAGGCGTTTGTTTGAAGGAAGAAGCGAAAAAATTGTTTTTCTTCCCTTTTCATCGCTATTTGAGCAAATATAGCCTTTTGGTTTGTTAAGTTTATAATAAACAAAGGCGTTTGAAAGCAAAACTCTTTTCCCGTCATAAACAACTTCGTCCTTTTGCTCATTAACAACTGTTCCAAGTTCGCTTGCAACTTTCCCGTTAACATAAATTTTGCCTTGGCTTATAAGTTCATCGGCTTTTCGTCTTGATGCAACACCTGCGATGCTTAAAAATTTATTTAATCTCATAAAGTAATTTTAAAACATTTCTTTCCTAAATGCAAATGTATTTCACAAATTCCAATAGCCGGTTATTTTTTCAAGTTTATCCATAAATTTTGTTGATTCAATTTCGCTTGTTGAATAGATTTTTTCAACAAAAAGAGTTTCGTTTCCAAGTTTGATTGAAATTTTTCCAAGCTCTTGCTCTTTTTTAACTGGAGCAGAAATTTTTGAAGGGAGGTCAATTTCTGTTTTAACAATTTCAATTTCGTCTTTTGAAAGGGGAAATTCAAACTTGCGTTTTGAGAACGTTTCAACGCTTGTTTTAACGCCATTTTCAACCTCAACGCTTGGCTGTTTCGAATATTCGCCCAACAGCGAAACCATTGAATAGTTTTCAAAACCCATTTGCAAAAGACGTTTGCTTTCTTCAAACATTGGTCCGCAATTTAAAACAACGCAAATAAGGCGCATTCCATCTTTTTTCGCGCTTGCAACGAAACATCTTTTTGCGTTATCCGTGAAGCCCGTTTTAACGCCCTCGCATTCTTCCATTTGCCAAAGCAATTTATTCTTATTTTTCAAAAGTTTTGCTTGAACCATCTCGTTCCCAGAAACTGTTACATTTTTTGTTTTAACAATTTCGAGAAAAGTTGGGTTTTCCATTGCACAAGCGGTTATTTTCGCAAGGTCGAAAGCGCTTGTGTAATGCCCTTCGGCGTCTAAACCATGTGGGTTTGAAAAATGCGTGTTTTCAAGCCCCAAACTTTTTGCTTTTTTATTCATAAGTTCCACAAATTCTTCTTCAGTTTTGGAAATTCTAAGCGCAATTGCAACCGCTGCGTCGTTTCCCGAAGGAAGCATAAGCCCATAGAGAAGTTCGCGAAGAGTTTTTTCTTCGCCCTTTTGAAGATATAAACTTGTTCCCTCAACGCCAACGCTTCTGTCGTCGACTTTAAAAACTTCATCCAAATTTTTTGCATTTTCAAGCGCAACAAGAGCGGTCATAATTTTTGTTGTTGACGCCATTGGGAAACGCCCGTTACAATTTTTTTGAAACAAAATTCGTCCGCTTGACGCCTCGATAACCGCCATTCCTTTTGCATATGTTGCAGTTTCTTCTGTTGCATTAAGAAAAGAAAGATCGCGTTCCTCGGCGGCTGCTGATGGTCTTTTAACAAAAAAGGCAGAAAAAACAAACGAAAAAAGCAAAATTAAGCATAAAAAGATAACAATTAATTTAATTTTTCCTATTTTCATCATTTTTTCTCCTTTTTATCAATTGATTTCGCAAGCTTTTCGGCGGCTTTTGCAACTAGGTCTAAAATCTTTTGATAGTTTGTTTCGGCTGCTGTTGAAATGTATTTAACCTCCAAATTTGTTGAAACAAGAAATCCAATTGGGCTTAGCATAACAGCTCCGCCGCTTCCCCCTGCCATTGGATAGTGGGTTGCAACGCGGCGAGTTGAAATGTCGGCATATTCCCCGCCTCCAACAACAAATCCAATTGAAACTTTTGAAACGGGAACAATTGATGTTCCGTCTGGCAAAGTTGTTGGATTGCCAAAAATTGTTTCGTTTGTTGAAACAGTTTTAAGCGACGCCAAAGTTTTTTCAATTAAGTTGTCGATTGTGCTAGATTTTTCATAAATTTTCATAAAATTATCCTCAAATTGTATTTTGCACTTTTCGCAAGTTTTTATTAAAAATAATCCAAAGATTTCTAAATCTTTTTAGTTGTTTTCCTTAAAATTGAAACGAAAAAACTGAAAATCACATCATAAATTGAAATTGAAACTCGAATTGAAGAGCCAACAGCAAATTTTGTCTCGAAAAAATCTGTTTTGTTTTTAAGATTGAAAGAACCTGTTTTTTGAACCAGTTTAAGTCTTGCAAGCGCGGCAAGAACAGTGCTTGAAAACGCCGATGAAACAAGGGCGCTTTTAAACGGGTCGCCCGCTCCAACAACAGAATAGACATTAAGTTTTCGAACTTTAAGTTTGTTTCCAACTTCGTTTTTAAAAAATATTAAAAATTTAAGTTGTTTTTCGCCAAACTCCGCATTAACATAGTTGTTTTCTTTTTTCGTTATTAAAATTATGCTTGTTCCTTTGCGCTTGATTTTTGCAACAATGAACTTAACAAACCAAAGTTTTAAAAGAAACGAGCCATGATTTTCAAGAAAGTCGTAGGAAACTTTCCCGTCGAATGTCAGCGGGAAAACAACAATTAAAATTACGGCAACAAGAAAAAGAAGATAAAGACTTTCCATTTCTCTCTATCTTCTCCGTTTATCGTGTTTTTTAATCAATTAAAGCGAAACTGTTGCCTTCGCCGTGAGCGATAAGTCGCTTAGCCCAAGCCCATCTTTCATAAGATAGTATGCTGCGCTTCCAATCATCGCTGCGTTATCCGTGCAAAGAACAAGTTCTGGCATAAAAAGTTGAATATGTCGTTTTTCGGTTTCTGTTTTAAGAGTTTCTTTAAGTTTTGAGTTTGCCGAAACTCCGCCCGCAACAACAAGTTTGTTTGCATTAAGTTTTTCGCAAGCTAAAATTGTTTTCCCAACAAGTTCGTTTGTAACTTCTTTTTGGAAACTTGCGCAAACATCGGCAACGTTAATTTCTTCGCCTTTTTGCGTAAGTTTATGAACATAGTTGATAACCGCTGTTTTAAGGCCGCTGAAACTGAAATTAAGTGAGTTTTGCATTGGGCTGTGGGAAACAAATTTAATTGTTTCTTTTCCGTCTTTTGCGGCTTTATCAACTTTTGGGCCGCCAGGATAGCCAAGCCCAACAACGCGCGCAACCTTGTCGAACGCTTCGCCTGCTGCGTCGTCAACAGTTGTTCCAACAAGTTCGTGGGCGTTATAGGAAGGGATGTTTAAAATTGCAGTGTGCCCCCCGCTCACCATAAGGCAAACGAAAGGCGGTTCAAGATTTTCATAGGTTAAATAATTTGCAGCAATATGCCCTTTAATATGGCTTACGGCAATTAGAGGAACATCAAGCGAAAATGCAAGAGATTTTGCGAAGTTAACTCCAACAAGAAGCGCGCCAACAAGCCCCGCGCCATAAGTTACAGCAACAGCATCAATTTGAGATGATTTCAAGTTTGCTGTTTCAAGCGCCTGACGATATAAATTTGAAATTGCGGTGACATGGTTTCTTGAAGCAATTTCTGGAACAACTCCTCCAAATCGAGTGTGGATGTCAATTTGCGAGGCAATTATGTTTGCCAAAATTTTTCGCCCGTTTTCAACAATTGCAACGCTTGTTTCATCGCAAGAACTTTCAATGGATAAAATGCGAACAGTTTCTTTTGTTCGCAATTTTTCAAATTTTTCTTTTGCTCTTTGATAATACATTTCTTCCATTATGCTTGAATTGCGGTTACGGCTGCAACCAAAACGATGTCCCGAACTGTGCAGCCTCGCGAAAGGTCGTTAACAGGTTTGTTAAGGTTTTGGAGAATTGGGCCAATTGCCTTTGCTCCCGAAAAATATTGAATTGCCTTATAGCAAATGTTTCCGCTGTTTAAGTCTGGAAAAACGAAAACGTTTGCATCGCCGCAAAGATTTCCTTTTGGATTTTTAATTTTTGAAACTTCGCTTGAAACTGCTGCATCAAGTTGGATTTCGCCGTCAACAATCAATTTCTTACGTTTTAAAATTGTTGCTGCGGTTCGAACTTTGTCAACACTTTCGCCTTTCGACGAGCCATTTGTTGAATAGGAAAGCATTGCAATTTTTGCTTTTTTCTTCGCAAACATTTCAAAATTTTCGGCCGTTTGTTTTCCAATTTGCGCAAGCTCTTCGGCGTTTGGCGAAATGTTAAGCCCAACATCGCCTGCAAAAACAACTCCGCGTTTTTTAAAGAATTTGTTCTTTCCGTAAAGCATCATAAAAGACGAAACGATCTCGTTTTTATTTTTTGCTTTAATAATTTGAAGAGCGCTTCGAATAATTTTTTCGCTTGTTGTTTCCGCCCCTGCAACCATTCCGTCTGCAATTCCCGCTTCAACCAAAAGCGTTCCAAAATAAATTGGGTCGAGCGCAAGTTTTTGCGCTTCCTCCAAGGTCATTCCCTTGTCTTTTCTTTTTTCGAACAAAATTTTAACAAGGTCGTCATAAATTTCCGATGTTTTTGGATTTATGATTGTCATTCCCTTAATTTGGTCTTTAAAACGCAAAACAAGCGCGCTCTCGTCCCCAAGCAAAATAATCTTAACAATTTTTTTCTTGTTTAAATATTTAACCGCTTCCATTGTGCGTTCGCTGAAATCCGCCTCTGGGAAAACGATTGTTTTGTTTTTCTTTTTTGCTTTGCAAAGTATCATTTTTTCGCTGAACATAAAATCTCCTAAAAGTTCATACATTTTCAAATTCAATCGTAAATTATTTTAAATGAATAAAACAAAATTGTCAAATAAACTTGAAAAGAAAAAGCCTTTCTTTAAAAATATTATATGCAAAATAACCAAAGTTAACTTTGTTTATGCGGTTTTACTTTTAATAATATTTTTTTCAATTATTTTAAGCCCAAAAAAATATGCCGAAGTTACATTAACTGGAATTAGAGTTTGGGCAACGGCAGTTTTGCCAGCACTTTTTCCTTTTATGTTTTTTTCAAAACTTTTAACTTCAACGGGCTATGTTGAAAAAGCATCAAAGGTCTTTTCAAACGTAACAAAAAAGATTTATAACTGCCCCGGAATTTCGTCATATGTTTTTTTAATGAGCATAATCGCGGGCTATCCTCTTGGCGCAAAACTCATCTCCGACCTTTATCTTTCCAAGCAAATTTCCCGCGAAGAGGCGCACCGAATTTGCTCGTTCACATCAAACTCTGGGCCAATGTTCATTGTTGGGACAGTTGGAATTGGAATGCTTTTTTCAACGAGAGCCGCAATTCTAATTTACGTTTCGCATATTCTTGGCGCGCTTTTAAACGGGCTTATATATCAAAAATATGTTCCAAAAGAAATCAAAGATTTGCCCGCTTTCTCAAAAAATGAAACACAGCAAAGCGAAAGTGATGTTCTTTCAAAAAGCATGATGGACGGAATTAACTCAATTTTGCTTGTTGGCGGGTTTATAACAATCTTTTTTGTTGTTATCGAAGTTTTTTCGTCGCTTGGAATTTTCAAACCGCTAGCCTCAATTTTCTCTTCTTTTGGGCTTGACGAAAATTTTTCAAACGGTTTAATCTTTGGGCTTTTCGAAATAACAAAAGGTTGTATGTTAATAAGTCTTTCAAGCGTTAGTCTTGCAATTAAAACATCTGTTTGCTGCCTTATAATTTCTCTTGGCGGGCTTGCAATTTCTTTTCAAGCGCTTGCTTTTTTAAATAAATTTAAAATTTCAAAAAAGTTTTTCTTTCTTCAAAAAACAACGCAAGGCATAATTTCATTTTTAATTTGCCTTGCGCTGTCGCTAATTTTTATTTAACTTAAAAAGCATTTTCGATATGTCTAATATAATCGTCCAAAACTTCAACAACATCAAATCTGCATTGAATTTTTCCAAGCATTTTATTAGATTTTAAATATGAAAGCGCAACTTTACGAATTTTTTGTTGTTTATGGAAATTAACTGCTTCGCTTGGAAGCCCAAATGCTTTTGATGAACGGGCTTTAACCTCAACAAAAACAACAAACTCTTTGTCCTTGGCAATAATGTCAATTTCGCCAATTTTGTTTGAGAAGTTTGTTTCCAAAATTTTATAGCCTTTTTCTTTCAAAAATTCCGCGGCTTGCTGCTCGCCGCTTGCTCCTAAAATTTTAGTGTTCATAGCGTAATTTTTCCAATCCTGCCTTTTCGAAAGTCGTCCAAAATTGCTTTTGCTGTTCGCTCATAATCAATTTCGCCGCCTCGAACAACATATTTCCGTCTTTCCGCAATTTCTTCCATAATTTCAAGAGGTGTTTTATTTTCAACTTGAACAGAAAATCTTTCTTCAAGTTCTTTTGAATAGGTTTTTAAAAGCGCTTCAAGAAGGAAAAGTGAAAGCTGCTCAACCTCAACAACATCGTCTTTGATTGAACCAATGAACGCAAGTTTTTTTGCCTCTCCTTCATCAATTAAGTTTGGCCAAAGCGTTCCAGGAGTGTCCAAAATTTCGATGTTGTTCGAAAGTTTAACCCACTGCTTACCTTTTGTTACGCCCGGCTTATTTCCAGTTATTGCCTTTTTACTTCCGCATAGATTGTTAACCAAAGTTGACTTCCCACAGTTTGGAACGCCAAGAACCATTGCGCGAACAAAATAGTTAACGCCTTTGTTTTTATATTTTTCAATTGTTGCCTTGCAAAGCGAGTTAAGCGAAGATGTTACAAGTCCAATTGCGCCCGAGGCTGTGCTGTTAAGTTCAATTACGAGTTTGTTTTCCCCTGGTAACTTTGTTTTAATTTCTTTAATTTTCTTTTCGTCGGCAAGGTCAATTTTATTAAGAACATAAAGAATTGGCTTGCTTCCAATAATTCGAACAAACTCCGGATTTAAGCACGCAAAAGGAGCGCGCGAATCGAGAACATAAATTAGCGCATCAACATTTTTTGCTTCCGCTTCCATCATTCGAAGGGCTTTTTGCATATGGCCAGGGAACCAGTTTATTTTTTCCATTTGTTAAACATATCCTCCCTCTTTTGCTTTGTTTCTTCAATTGCCATTTGCTCGCGAAATTTGCGAATTTCCTCATGATTTCCCGAAAGCAAAACTTCTGGAACTTTGTGCCCCATAAAATTCGCAGGGCGCGTGTATTGAGGATATTCCAAAAGCCCGCTTGCGTGGCTTTCTTCGCAAAGCGAATCCTTTGAAAGAACGCCTTCAACATGGCGCGCAACTGCATCAACAACAACCATTGCAGGAATTTCGCCGCCTGTTAAAACATAGTCGCCAATTGAAATTTGAAGTGGATTAAAAATTTCAATAATTCGCTCGTCAATTCCTTCATAGTGCCCGCAAAGCAAAATTAAATGTTTTTCCTTTGAAAGCGAAATTGCTTTTTCTTGCGAAAAAACTTCTCCCTTTGGGGAAAGAAAAATAACAGTGCTGTCCTCTGTTAAAACGCTTTTAATTGCGTCATAAATTGGCTGCGCAGTCATAACCATTCCTGCCCCTCCGCCAAAAGGAACATCGTCGCACTTTTTGTGTTTGTCCTTTGAAAAATCTCTTATGTTCACCAAATTTATTTCAAGTTTTTTGCTTGAAACAGCTCGCCCCAAAACGCTTTCGAAAAGAGGCTCAAACATATTTGGAAAAAGTGTTAAAATGTCAATTCTCATATTTTGATTATAAAACAAAAAAGATAATAACGCAAATCTTTCATTCATATACATAGTTTGAAGTTTTAAATAAAATGGAGAACGAAAAATGAAATTTAAAAAAATTGCAACCAAAGTTTTAATTTGTCTTTGCTTTTTAAGCATTGTTGCGCTTGGTGTTGTTTTGTTTTCGGGGTGCTCCTCAAACGAACAAACCCTTTCTTCATACGACCTTAATGTCAACTTTAATGACGAGGAAAAATTGCTTTCTTGCAAAGAAAATTTAACCTATATCAACGAAACAGAAACTGCGCTTTCTTTTCTTTGCCTCCATCTCTATCCAAACGCATTTCGCGAAGGAGCAACACAAAAAGTTGTTTCTCTTTCAAACGAAGCAAAGGCCTATCCAAACGGGAAAAGTTATGGAAGCATCAAAATTCAAAATGTGTCTGTTTTGCATAACACCGCAAAATATAGTGCTACGCAAAACATAGCACAGCCAACATATAGCGAAATAACAGAATATTGGAGAACGAACAGTTTAACTGAAAACCAATATTTTATTGGCGGCGAAGACCAAAACATTTTGTATATTATCTTTAAGGACCAGCTTTTCCCAAGCGAAAAAACAGAAATTGAAATTGATTTTGAAGTTAAACTTCCAAACATAAACCATCGTTTTGGCTATGGAAACAACACGGTTAACATCGCAAACTTCTACCCTATTGCTTGCGTGTTTACAAACGGTGATTTCGATAAATCACCCTACAGTCCAAATGGCGACCCTTTCTTTTCAAATATGTCAAACTATAATGTAACATTAACCGTTCCAAACGATTATGTTGTTTCAAACACGGGAAAAGCCAGAAAAGAAACCCAAGACGAAACAACAAAGACGCTTGAAATTGAAGCCTCCTCCGTTCGCGATTTTGCAATTGTTCTTTCCAAGGAGTTTAAAGTTCTTTCAAAAAATGTTGGAACAACCGAAGTTAAATACTACTATTTTAATGACAGCACGCCAGAAGAATCATTAAAAGCGGGAACCGACGCGCTTGAATATTTCAGCAAAACTTTTGGCAAATATCCATATTCAACTCTTTCTATTGTTCAAGCAAATTTCGTTCATGGCGGAATGGAATTTCCAAATCTTGTTTACATTTCAAACGATGTTGTCGACCCAGATTTCTATAAGCAAGTTATCGTTCACGAAATTGCCCACCAATGGTGGTATAACCTTGTTGGAAGCAACGCCTTTAAAAACGGTTGGCTCGACGAAGGATTAACAGAATATTCAACTGCTCTTTTCTTTGAAGACCACGAGGAATATGGAATTTCAAAGGACTCGCTAATAAATAATGCATACTCGTTGTTTTCGCTTTTCGTTCAGGTTTATGAAAAGGTTTACGGGAATGTTAACACGTCTATGAACCGCGCGCTTAACGAATATGAAAGCGAGCAACAATATACGTATGTTGCCTATGTTAAAGGAATGCTCCTTTTCGATTCTCTTCGCGAAATTCTTGGAAAAGAAAAATTTGAAAAATGTTTACAAAACTATTTCAAAGAATATAAATTCCAAAACGTTACGCCTGAGAATATGATTGCGTCTTTTGAAAAAACAGCAAAATGCAACCTTGAAAACTATTTCAATGCTTGGATAAGCGGCGAAGTTATTTTGTTAAAATAAATTTTTGTGATATACTAATTATATGAACAAAAGTGTTATCGTTACTGGTGCATCGCGCGGAATTGGAGCTCAAATTGCAAAAGATTTTGCAAAAGAAGGTTATAATGTTTTAATCAATTATAATAACTCTGAAAAGCAAGCGATTGAAGTTAAAAAAGAAATTAACGAAAATTTCCCTAATGTTATTGCGGAAATTTATAAGTGCGACGTAAGTTGTTTGGAAGAATGCGAGAGAATGGCAGATTTTGCTATTTCAATTTTTGGAAAAATTGATGTGTTAGTTGCAAACGCGGGCGTTGCGCAAATTAAACCGTTAATTGATGTTTCCGAAGGAGATATAAACAAACTTATTGGAGTTAATCTTCTTGGTGTTGTTAATGCATGTAAAGCAGCGTCTGGAAATATGATTTCAAATATGTTTGGGAAAATTATAACAATTTCGTCAATGTGGGGGCTTTCGGGTTCATCTTGCGAAGTTCTCTACTCCGCCGCAAAAGCAGGAGTTATTGGTCTTACAAAAGCGCTTTCAAAAGAACTTGGCCCTTCAAACATAACCGTTAACTGTATTTGCCCTGGGCTTATTAACACAGAGATGAACAGTTCTCTTTCAAAAGAAGTCGTTGACGAAATTGTGTCGTCAATTTCGCTTGGACGAATTGGACAACCAAAGGATATTTCAAATGTTGCGCTTTTTCTTGCAAGCGACAAAGCAAATTATGTTACAGGCGCAACAATTCAGGTTGACGGCGGAATTATTCTTTAATTTTAAAAACAAAAAAAGCCAAGCATTTTGCCTGGCTTTTTCTTTAAAGAAAATTATTCGTCTTCTTTCTCGTTTTCTTCGTCTTTTGTTTCAGCAATTGTTTCATCAATTGCGTCTTTAATTTCTTTTTCTGTTTCCTCAATCTTTTCGCTAATTTCTTTTGTTTCGTTTTCCAAGCCGCCGTTTGTTTTGTTTGTTCCGCTTGGCATTGCAACAACGCCGAGAACAACCAAAAGCCCCGCAATTGACATAATTATATTATTGATCAATTCGCCGTCTGGAATGAACCCGCAGGCTCTTCCAATTGCATCCATCAAAACAACAATCGCGCTTGATAAACTAACCCAAAAGCCATAGCTTTTAAATTTATTTTTCATAACTCCTCCTTTGGAAAAACAACTTTCTTAATTTCTTTAACGTCATTTTTAACACCCTTAACATCTCTTGAAACTTTTTTGATAAGTTTGCTGTGCGTTTTCAAGTTTTCGTTAATTGACGAAATTGAGGAGCTTGTTTGTTCAAGTTTCCCTTGGATTTCCTTTGTTGCGTTTGCAACCAAAGAAATATTTTTTTTGCTTTCTTTCGAAGAATCTTTAATTTCCCCAACATCTTCTTTAATTTCATCAACCTTTTCGTTTGCTTGACGAATTTCGCTAACACTTTTGTTAAGAGAATTTATAGTTTGGGTGTATTTATCTTCGCGTTTTGCGCTGTCCTTAAGCAGATATGCCAAAAGACACACAAAAAGCGTTGCAAAAATTCCGTTTGAAATAACAATATTTAAAATGTCTTGCCACATTCCATGCTATTCCTTTCTGTTTAAAATTTGTGCATAAACAGCAGGATAATAATTGCTTAAAAGCATTTCATATCTATTGTCTTTTTGAAGTTCATTAAGCGCAACCTCTTTTGGAAGTTTCATTAAATAGTTTAAAACAACATCATACTTTTCAGAATGCATTTGATTTAAAACGCCATCTTTCCCAAGTTTCTCAATCTGTTTTTCAAGATTTTTGTTATGGGCTTCAACGCGTTTTTGCTCTTTGCTATTTTCTTTTTCTTGCGCCGCAACAAACTCTTTTTCCTTGCGGTCAATTTCTTTGTTAAAGTTGTCAACTTCCTTTTGTTGTCTCGAAATTTCGCTGTTAATTTTTGCAATTTTATTTTCAAGTTTAACTGCATATGAAATATCGAACCCATCAAGAGCGTTTTGTTTTTGCATTTCCAAAACCTCTTTTTCGCCCGAAAGGCGCTCGATGTTTTTGTTAAACTCGCTTATTGCAGAACTAATCTGTTCGTCTTTTGTTCCTTCAATTGCCTTAACCGCTTCGTTAAAAATTGACGAACGCGAAATTCCTTGCTTAATTGAACTGTTGGTTGTTTTTCTTAGCGATGATTTATAATTTTTGAAAGCATCTTCAATTGATTCGTCTTTTTCATCTCCGGCGTCCTCAATTTTTGCTTCCAATTTTGAAAATTTGTTTAAGAATGAAGATTCAAGTTTTTGTCTTTCATTTTCTTTTTCATCTTTAAGAGAGTTTTCCGCTTCGGCTTTAATTTCATCTTCGCTTGGCGCGTTAAATTCTTTTTTCTCTAAGCCAAGCGATTGAATTTCTTTTGGCGAAAAAGTCTCTTTTGAATATTTTTTATCAATTTCTTGAAGTTTTGAAAAAGCTTCTTCTTTTTCTTTTTCAAAATCATTTTTGGAACTTGTGCTTTTATATTCGGCCATTTTAACTCCTCCTAGGTTGTTGAAATTTTCAATGTTTTTAAGTCTTATATTTTCAAGGTTCATCGGCTTATATCAATCGTAATTTCTGGGCAGGCAATTGATGCAAAACTGCCGTCGGTTTCAAGGGAAAATTGAAACATTTCGCCTTTTAGATTTGGATATATAACCGAGGTTGAATTTTTCCCCTTAACCTCGAATGTTTTTGTTTCAAGATCTGTTTTGATAATAACTTTGCAATTTTCCTTTGCAACAAGCGTAAATTTTGTTATTTTTTTAATTTTGTTTGGATATCCCAAGTTCGTGTATGGCGAAGTCCAAATCTTTTTAAGAGGAACGCCAAAAATTGAGCCGCTTGCGTCCATTTCCCCAAGTTTTTTCTTGTGCTCATTATTAAAAAGAACCGCAAGCTTATTAACTGTTTCATATTCAATTGAACACATATCTTTTAAATCAACCCCGCGCGTTAAACTAATGTCTCCCGTTTTAAGGTCAAGTTCAATTAAAGAGTTGTTAATATATCCGCCCGAAAATGCTTCGCACCCAACAACTTCGCTGTCGTCATATTTAAGACGGCAACCAAGGTAATATTTTCCGTTGTGATATGCGCTGCAACATTTGTCGTTGTTGTCTTCAAACATCGATTCAATGTTAAGCGAAAGTTTTGTTGCGGAATATCCGTCAAACGAATAAATTCCGTCGCGCGCAAGGAACATAATTCTGTCCCCACAAACACAAACTGAATTTCCATAAATTTTTCCGCTTGTAACAAACATACTCGACAAACTGAATTCCGATTGGTCGCCATAAGCCGAAAGACGCGAAATTCCATATTCTTTAAATATGTAAACATAGTCGTTAAAACTAACAACTTTTTGCAAACACCCTCGGTCGTCAATAATTTCAATATAGCCTGCATTGTCAAGATTCATATCCCAGTTTGTTGGGTCGAGGTTGGCGCTGAAAACAAGTTTGTTTCGTTTTCCTTCCTCAATTGCGAAAACACGCTCATAGTGGCGGCAAATTGAAATAATTTTTGGCGCAGACGCAAGAAGTTCGCTTGAAGTTGCCGGTTGGAACTTAAACATTCCGTCGGTTGGCGAACTTACAAGCATAACATCAATTCCGTTAATGTTATAGTAAACAGCGCTTGGCTCTGATGTGAATTGAAGCGTTCCGTTAAGGTCGATGTTGCTGAAAACTGGGTTAATTCCAATGATCTTAACATACTCAACAAGGTTATCGAAACTTAAAACAAGCATATGGTCGCGATAGTTGAATGTTGTGTCGTAGTATGGAAAAAGCCAAAGTTTGTTAAGATTTGTATATTCGTCAAGAATTTGAAGTTCGCGCATCGTTGCGTTTGCCGTGTTTGTTTGCGGAAGCGTCAAAATTTTAAAACCTGTTCCGGTTTTAAGCTCTCCGCGATTGAAATTATAGTTATAGGAAACTTTTGCATAGTTATATGGAAGCGAACTTTCGTCGGTTTCCGTGTTAATTCCATGCTTAAAAGTTGAAAGAGAAAGTTTTTTTGTTATTTTATTTTTTAAAAGAAGTTCATTTTTATAAATCATTAAATCCACCTCCGTTTTGGAAGACGAATTGCGGATTTTTTTCTTGCTGCAATTAACAAACCGTCTTTAAAACGCTTTTCCCAAATTGATGCGTCGTCGTGAAGCCCGCAAATGAAACAATATTCCATGGCAACACCATATGCAACAAGCCTGTCGGTTAATTTGCCCGAAAATTTTTCAATTTCGCTTGTTAAACTTTCAAGTTTTGCCGGTTCATATGAATATGTAATTTTAACATCGCCTGGAATTGTTTCAATGCTGTCTGGAAACAACTTATATGGCTCGGAAAGCATAAATTTGTTTTCAACTTTAACAATGTCCAAAACATCTTTTGAAAGAGATGAAAGCAAAATTTTCCCGTCGGTTGAAGAAACTGTTTCGGTTTTCAAAAGCGGAATGTAGTCTGTTGCAATTTCGCTTAAAACAAGATTAAGACATCTTAAAAGATGGCTTAACTCTTTTGTTTGCTCGTCAGTTTCGGTTTCTGTTCCGTCAAGACTTTGAACTGAAAGAAGTTCATCTTTTTGAAGAAAAATGCAAGCAGTTTTCAAAATGCTTTTAATTGTCATTTCTAATCCTCCTTTTAAAGTTTTGAGTATTTAATTTGTTCAAATAATTTGTCTTTTGCTTCGTTTAATATTGTTTTTTCGTTTTTTTCTTGATTTTTTAAGTTTTCTTTATCAATTTCATCAATAAGTTTTTCTCTGTTTTCAACTCTCGTTTTCCTAACAAGCTCAATTGTTCTTGCGTCAAGACAAGCATAAGGGACAGTTAAACAATAACTGCCCCCAATTTGCCCCATGCAATGAATTTCAAACTTTTGTTTTTTTGTGTTATAGAAAATTTTATAGTCATCATCAATTTCTTTAAGTCTTGCTCCAATAAAAAACAAGTCATTCAAAATTTCAACAAGCATTTTTAAAGCTCCTTATTTTTTGCTTAAACTATTCGCCGTTGCCTGCGTTTGTGTTTGTTGAAGATGTTTCAACAATTGTTGTCGACTTGAAAGGATTTGTTACAGTGGATTTAATTCCAGAGATTTTCCCTTGTGCGTTTGGTTTGTTGCAAATTAAGTCGGCATATTTAACAAGAGTTGCGCAATATGTTGCTTCGTTTGGATTTTGTTTAATAACTTTTCCGTCGTCGCCTTCAAGCCATTTCCAATCGCAAAGTTGATGCAAAGTAAATTCGTCGGTGTTAAGCAAATACATTTCATCGTCTTTAACAAATCTATCTGCAAAAACTGGAATTCCGTTGTATGTTATTGCTTTATATCCGCCTGCGAGATCCATAACATCAATGTTTCTCTTGAAATAGGACAAATATGTTTGATATGCTTTTCTAACAGTTCTTGAGCAAGTTATGAAGTTAGCGCTAAGCCCGCCTGTTTCTTCCAAACTGTCCAAGCCCGCTTGAATTGTTTCGTCAGAAATTTCTTTTTCTGTTGAATCTTTATAAGGTGAAAGCCAAGGATAGTTAGATTTTGTTAACCCATAAAGAGTTGTTCCCTCGCCAAAAATTGCGCCAAGACCAGTTATTTCAAGCCCTTTCGAATTTTGAACAAAAATTGTGTAGTTTTGAGCAAAAGTTAAAGAACTTGCTGCTGCATCAAGATAGAATTTTTTGTTAACTCTGTCAACAAACTTAATTCTCTTTCCGCTTGATGCTTCAACTTTTGTTGCTCCGTTATAAACATCAACAACCATTCCTTCAATAAGATTGCGAACGCTGTCAACAGAAATTGCTCCGTCGGAAGAGCTGAAGCTTGAAACAGTTGCTAATAAGCCGCTGCCATCGCCATAAAGCATACGTCCGAAATTGAAGCTGCTTGCTTTAACAAGTCCTTCCATTTCTGCGTTTAAAAGATTAACGAAAGCACCTGCGCTGTTTGCCGAAGCTCTCATTGCCTTATCAGAAATTGAAATTTTTCCGTATAAGTTTTTAAGGTCTGTAACAAATTGAACATATTGGTTTTCTGCTGCAATTGGCAAAGTTCCTGTTTCTGTTCCAGCCCCAATTCCGCCATTGATTCCAAATGGCGCAAGTTTAATAATTTGCTTTCCCCAAACATCAGAAGTTGATTGCTCAATTCTTCCAAGAAGTGGATTTGCGTTTGTGTTAAGTTGGTTTGCAACAACGCCTAAATAAACATTTTTTAATGCGTTGCTAGCACTTGTTAATGAAACCATTTTTCCCTCCATCAAAATTTTTTAACGCAATTTAAAGAAAAAAACATCAAAAAATCATATTTTTTAATGTTTTTTACTTAAATTTTAAAGTTTTTTATTAAAACTAATTTTTTAATAATTTCTCTGCCAATGCTTTTGCGTCATTAAGCGATGTTGGCTTTGAAACTCTCTTAAACAAGGTTTCGCCTCCGCGAGTGCTGCTTCCAATAACATTTGGCGCGCTTCTAATCTCATTTAAATAAGATCCCAAAACTCGCTTTTTAACTTCGTCGTTTGAAAGAACAAACTCTTCCATAAACGAACTTTCTTGCGCCATTTGTTTTGGTGTTTTAAACACTTTTGAAAGAACCCTTGCCCAAGCAACTTCAAGCATATCTGGCGAAGCTTGAAGGCCTTTATCTTTCAAAATTTCATTTGAAATCTCGCGCGAAAATTCTTTTGCACTATCGTTTTTTTGCAAAAACTCTGCAACTTTTGTTTGCCAGTTGTCTTGTTCAAACGCCGGAGAAATTTCTTCTGGTTCATCTTTTTGCAAAGAAGTTTCTTCAATTTCCTTTTCGGCAATTTGTTTTTGAATTTCGCTAAGTTTTTGACATTTTCTCGTGAACTCCGCCTGAAGATTGTTATATGCATTAACTAAATCTTCCGCGCACGAGAATTTGCCAAACTGGGAGCCGCTTTGCAACGTAGAGGCACCGTCTTTTTCATTTTCTTCTTTCTCATCAATTCCTTCTTGTGCTTGCTCGCTTTCTGCTGGTTGTTCCCCATAAATTTTTTCTTGTTCCATTTTTCTATTTCTCCGTTATTTTTAATTTTCAACACTTTCTTGCATCGCTTTCATTTGTTTATGCGCTCTTATGTGTTTTAAAACAATTTCAGTAAGTTTTTCGTTTCTTTCTGCCTTTTTCGCAAATTCATTGCCAAGCATCAAAGCCGTATGCTCCGAAATATGAATATCATGGTCGTCAACTTCCAAAGGCTCAATTTTTGTTTCACCTTTCAAAAATTTAAGGTTTTCGCTTGACGCTTTTTTAAGGTGAAGTTCGTTAATGTCTTGCGCATTTTCCCAAACACCAAAACCAAGAAGGTCAAGCGCTTTAACACGCATTCTGTTTGAAAGTTTCCCGTTTTCGTCGTGCAAAAGCCCCGCATTAAGAAGATCGAAAACCATACTGCGTTTTTGCGCAACTGTTTCGCCAACTTCGCTTGTTGTTTCAAAAACAATATCGTCGCTTGAAATGTCAGAAGCGTTAAAGTAGAAAACTTCAATTTCCCCGTTGTCGCCAACAATTTTTGAAAGACGAGGAACGGTTGCAAATTGACGATATAAACGCAAAACGTGTTTCGCCATCGTCTTAATCGCTTCACGAATTTTTTCGGCTGTTATTGAAATTCGAGTGTCGTCTTGTTCAACCAAAACTTGAAGCGCAACACCCGACATTTTCGAGTAGGTTGAAAGCGAATTTCGAAGTAAATCGGAAACTCCGCTTATGTATGTAAACTCATTTAAAAGCATATTTTCTTCGGCTGCGAAATCAACAGGAACGCGGTCGAAATTCATAAATCTTGGCGGAGTTGCCCCTTGGCGATATACCAAAATCTTGCCAGGACTAAGCCCGTCATCTTCCAAATTTTCGGTGTCGATTGAACCGTCCTCAACCGTCAAAACGCCCATTGAAAGCCTGTTCATAAATTCGTGTTTTCTGTTTTTAAGAGTGTTGAAAGAACGTTGAACAGGGATTAAGCGCTCAATGATGCTTGAGCCCCAAAAACAACCTGGCTGCTCAATGCACGCCTGGCGAATGAACGGGAAGCATCTTTCGCCGTCGTTTCCGTTAAAATATGGCAATTCTCCAAGATAAACAAGTTTATCCCCCGCAACAATGATAAGTCTTCCGTTTGGGAACTCAACTGTTGGCATCTCATATTTTTCAATAACAACTGCGTAATTTTTTCTAACACCGCTTGTAACTTTGCTTGTGTTTCCAAAATAGCCATAGCCGCCAATTGCTGTAACATTATCAAGTGAAAAAACATTTATGTCTTCGCCTTTAACATCAACGCCCCAAATGCTTTTAATTTCGTCAATGTGATATGCTCTTGCATGAATGATTGACTTACAATTGTCAATGTCGCTGCAACTTGAACTTTCTGGATAAATTTCAAAAGGTGGGCAAACAGTAACCTCAACTTCCCCGCTACAAACCTTTCCCGTTTCGTCATCTTTCAAAATTGTTCCCTTGCTTGAATTCCAACTTACCTTATAAAAACTCGTTCCGCAAACTTCGCTCCAATTGTTTGCCTCCGAAATAACGCCGCTAACGCAAAGTTTGTTATAAACAGCGTTAACAATTTTTTTGGAAATTTTTGCAGTTTTAACATCGCGTTCATCTCCCGACGCAGGAACAACCGTCATGGTTGGTTTCATGTTAATAAGTTTTGCCAAACGAGATTCAATGATTGGCGCAATGTGGTTGTAAACTTCTCTTTCTTGCCAATAGAATTGTTTGTCATATTCCTCAACCTCGCCCGAAGGGCCAATGCTGCAATATTGATTCCCCATAAGGAAATTCATGTTAAGTTCCCATTGCGTTTCAAAACTTTTTCTCTCTTGCTGCCTAGTTTTGAAATCGTCCAAAACTTCTTTAACCAAATCTTCTTCAAAAACTTGTTCTCTGCCAGTTTGGTTTGAATTATTTTTCATTTTTTCCTCCATTTATAAATTTGATATATAAAGCGAAAAAAATCGCTAAATACTAAGTTAATTAACGATAAAAACCCAATTTGCATTAAATTTTTAATTATTTTTTGCTTTTTTCAAGTAATTCAAGCAATCGTAACTTTTCTTGAAGAAGTTGCTCGTCGGTTAAATTTGCATATTTCTCCGTTTTCTTTTCAAGTTTTTCAAGAAGAAGTTTAACTGCTGCAAGGTCTGGCGAAATATGTTTTTTCGTAACTTTTTTTTTGCTTAATTTATAGTCGCCGCTTTCGTCCAAAACAAATTCTTCAACAACTTCGTTTGCTTCATAGCCAATTGCTTTTTTGTAAAGCGCATTTTTGATTTCTTTTTCTGATATACTTTTGCCCATAAAAAAACACCGCATAATTGATTTTTTCTCAATTATACGGTGCTAAAATTTAAAAAGTAAACATTGGCTGCCAAAACTTAAAAGTTATCTTTTCTGTCTAAAAAGTTTGAAATCATAAGAGCCTTCATTTCTGGAGAAAGGTTTTCAAAGTCGTCTTTAATTGTTGATTTGCCTCCCATTGAAACCCTGTTAAATTCTTCCAAGAAATCTTTAATTTCTTCATCATCTCCGTCTGCACTGTCAACAGTTCCATCTGAATTAAACTCAACATTATCAACTGGTTTTTCTGGCTGATCGTCTTCGCGTTCATCTAAGAAATATTCATTAAACATATCTTCGATGTTGTTCGATAATGAATTTTGGTCTTTTGGCGTTGCTTGAGTTTCCTCTGTCCCTCCAAAAGCCAAATTATCATAATTAACCTTTGTGTCTGGGTCTTCAAGAGGTTTAAGATCTTCTCCAAATTCGTCGCCTTTAAGTTCAAAAACATGAGGACTTTCCGCAGAAATTTCTTCTTTTTTAACATTTTTTTCTTTTTTAATTTGTTTTTTTTCTTCTCTTTTCTCAAGTCTTTGTTGTTTTTTGAGTTCTCGTTCGCTCGATCTGTCTTTCTTTTCGCTTCTGTTTTTAGCGATTTTTTTGAAAACAGGAAAAAGGAAATATATTAGAACTCCAACGGCAAGAACTGCGATACTAATTATCCAAACCATTTTCACCTCTTAATTTTAAAAAAGTGGCCAAGCGGCCACTTTAATTTTGTTAATTAACCATTAAACTCCGCCTTGTTTTTTCTTATCAACGCCAGCAATTGAATTTCTCATTGCAGTGTCGGAATTTAAGTTTTGAATTTTGTAGTAATCCATAACTCCAAGGTTTCCGCTCTTAATTGCGTCGGCCATTGCTTTTGGAACTTCGGCTTCGGCTGCAAGAACCATCGCTTTCATTTCTTGAGTTTTTGCTTTCATTTCTTGTTCAATAGCATTTGCCATTGCTTTTCTTTCCTCAGCTTTTGCTTGAGCAACTGCTTTTTCCGCTTCAGCACGGTCGATGTCAAGTTTCGCCCCAATGTTTTGTCCAACATCAATATCCGCCATTTCAATTGAAAGAATTTCGTATGCTGTTGAAACGTCCAAACCTTTGTTCAAAACAGTTTTTGAAATTATGTCTGGGTTTTCCAAAACTTCTGTGTGGGTTAAAGCCGAACCAACGGTTGTAACAATACCTTCGCCAACACGAGCCAAAATTGTTTCTTCGCCAGCCCCTCTAACAAGGCGAGGAAGGTTTGATCTTAAAGTGATTTTTGCTTTAACTCTAAGTTCAATACCGTCTTTCGCAATTGCAGAAATCCAGCCGGTTTCAATAACAACAGGTGTGACGCACATTTTAACCGCCTTTGCAACATCACGTCCAGCAAGGTCAATTGCTTTTGCTTGGTCAACCGAAAGAGGAAGTTTCGCACTGTGCGCCGAAATCAACGCAACAATAACCTTTTCAATATCGCCCCCCGCCATATAGTGCGTTTCAAGGTCGACAATGTCAAGGTCAATTCCTGCTTTTCTTGCTTGAATATAGGCAGCAACAATTGGTGTTATTTTAACACGACGCATTCTCATACCAATTAAACGACCCATTGAAATATGCGCGCCAGAAACAAGCGCAATAAACCACTGTTTAATTGGAACTAAACAAATGATTATGATGAAACAAGCTGCCAAAACACTTAAAACAGTTATTAAAGCAATCATTCCACCAGATAAACCTAATAAACTTAAATTCATTTTTATACCTCCACTTTTTCAATAACAATTTTATTTCCTTCAACATCTGAAACTTTGATAACATCGTTTTTGTCAAGAGGCTCGCCTCTTGTCATTCCCTCATAAATCTTATCGTCAATCATAAATTTCCCAGATGGTGTGAAAGGTGTTACAGCAACGCCGCGTTGTCCAACCAAATTTCTGTTTTTGTCCTTGCTTTTATCTGCATAATCTCTTGGAACTGCTGTTTTCTTTTCAACGAACGGCGTTTTACTTATAAGGCCAAATCTTGCAGATCGAATAAATATTAAAAATAATAGGAAAATAAAAACAAACAAAAGCGCAATTAAAAACAATGTTTGTGCAATTGATTTGGTTAAAACCGCATTAGCAATGATTGCTCCAACCAAACAAACAATTCCAGAAATTCCGAAGAATCCAAAACCAGGAACGAAGCATTCAATAACCAAAAGAATAACTCCCAGGCAAAGAGGAAGAATGATATACCATTGCATCGTCGTGAAAGCTTCAACTATTTCTTGCCACATATTTTTGCATCTCCCTTTAACTTTATTTATTTCTACATGAGTATTATATCATATATATTTTAAAAAATAAAGTCCTTTTTAAAAATTTTTTTTGCAAAAAAAATGGCGCTCAAAACGCCACCTGATAAATAAAAAAAAGGAGAAGAGAGCGAAAAAAATTATAAAACACTCTCTTCGTGGAAACAATGTTTGATGGGGGTTGCTTCCATAATTTATGCTATCACACAAGTTTATTTTTGTCAATATCAAAAATTTCTTTTGTTCAAAATAACCAAATTATCCTTTTTCTCTTTTAAAGTAGAACAAGTATTGTTGCACAAAGCCAGACAGGTCTTTAAACTCTCCAACAAGCTTTCTTGAAATTGCTGTTGCGGGAAGATTTTCGCCCGTGTTAAAATCGGAAAAAACTTTTCGAATCCATGTGTCAACAGGAAAAACATCAAAACGTTGAAATCCAAAAAGCATAATGCACATTGCAACTTTAAGTCCAATTCCCTTCATTTTAAGAAGCTGCTCTTCAAGTTCTTGTGTTGAAATTAAAGAAAAATCTTGACTTAAAAACATTGGCATTTGCGCAATTGTTTCTTTCAAATAATTTGCGCGATATCCTGCTCCAATTTTTGAAAAATACTGTTCGTTTGCCTTAAGAAGTTTTTCCAAACTTGGAAAAGAGTTAAATTTTTCGGTTTTCAAAATTTCATTAACTTTTTCATTTTGTGAAATATGCGTTGGAACAATCCGCTCTCCATAATCGCGTCGAAGAGCCAAAAGCGAATTCGTGAACCTTTTAATGTTATTATTTTGCGAAAAAAGAAAGGTTACAATTGTTTCAAATTCGTCTTGCTTTAAAATTCGAATTCCCTTTCCGTTTTCAATTGCTCTTTCCAAAATTTCTTTTCCAAAATTTAAGTTTAGGCACTTTATGCGGCTAATTATTTCTTGATAATCTCGTTCAAGGTCGAAAAAATTAACAAAAAAATCAACATCACCTTTCAAAATTTCAATAACAAATTTTCCATTTTCTTCATACACTGCTGCTAAATTCCCAAGCGGAAAGGAAATATAAATATCGTCGAATTTTTTGTATGAAAAAACTTGACCGCACTCAAAAATACTTTTCGCGTCGAAATTCTCGCAAAGAACAATAATTTTGTTTCCGTCAAGTTGATAATTCATAGTTATGATTATATCACGAATTTTCAAAAACAGGTTAAAATTTTTTAGGATAAATTTTGGGTTTCAAATTGGAAAATTTAAAATCTTTGTGACGCTTAAATGGCACAAAAAAAACGAAACAATGTTTCGTTTTTAAAATTATTCTTCAACAATATTAACAAGTTTTTTGCTTCCACTCTTTGAAAATTTAACTTTTCCATCTTTAAGAGCAAAAAGTGTGTAGTCTTTTCCAAGCCCAACATTAACGCCTGGATAAACTTTTGTTCCAACTTGGCGAATAATGATTGAGCCAGCAAGAACAAATTGCCCGTCTGCTGCTTTAACACCAAGGCGCTTTGAATTACTATCTCTGCCGTTCTTTGTTGAACCGCCACCTTTCTTATGAGCAAAAAGTTGAATATTAAACAATTTCATCTTTAACCTCCACTTTCATATATTTTTTATAATCTTGCTCAATTGCTTTAAGCGAAATTTCAAGCGCTTTAAAAAAACTTTGTGCTTTTTCAATTTCGGATTCTTTTGAAGCAAGTTTGCACTCTAAAAGTGCGTTTCGATCGTCTTTTTTTAAGGAAATTTTCAAGCCAATAACATCTTGAAGCCCAACAACTGTCATTTGAGTTGCGGTTGAAATTGCCGAACAAACAATGTCGTTACCTTCTTCGGCAAAACCTGTGTGCCCCTCGGCTCTAAATCCCACTGTGAGATTGTTTTTCTTAAAAAAAGTTATTTTTGTCATTATTTAATCGCTGTAATTTTGATTTTTGTATATGGTTGACGATGACCTTGTTTTTTGCGTTCGTTTTTCTTAGCTTTATATTTGAAAACGATAATTTTGTCACCTTTTCCATGCTCAACAATTTCTGCTTCGCAAACAGCATCGCTAAGAACTGGGTTTCCTGCTTTAACAACTTCGCCGTCAGCAAGCATTAAAACATCAAGTTTAATTTTGTCGCCAACATTACGTTCAAGTTTTTCAACATTGATTTCGTCGCCAACAGAAACTTTATATTGTTTTCCGCCTGTTTGAACAATTGCAAACATTTTTTCCTTACCTCCTCTAACCAAACTCGCTCTTATGGTGACCTTAATAAGGCACTTAATAAAAAACCACTTTAACGCGGCACATTGGTAATTTAACATAATTAAATATATATGTCAAGAAAAAACGCGAAAAATTTTTCGCGCTTTTTTGTTCTTTCCCTATTCAAATTCATGAAATGATTTAATTTTTGAGGGGTCTTTCTCATATTCCGCATCGCGCGAAGCAAGAGCTTTTGCAAAGATTGCATCGTCTCTAATTTTCCCGTCCATATTTTTAATAACATAATCTGGGAAACCTTCTCTAAAAATTAAGTCAGAAATTAACGTTTTCTTATAATTTTCGAACCCCTCTTCGGTGTGTAATGTTTGAACTTCCTTATCAACCAAATATTTTCTGTATAGTTTTTTATCTGAAAGCGAAAGTCTTTTTTTCTTTGCAACGCCTTTTTTGTTAACATAATTTGCATAACGCGGAATAGGCAAATCGTCTGCCGCCTCCGAAACAATTTCGCGATACATATCTAAAAGCTCAGGCGTTGGCTTGCTATAATTTGCATCAATAAATTTTTTGCAATCGTAAATATATTTAACGCACGCCGCCATAACTTCAAAAATAATATTATTATCCTTTTCAACAGCCATAGTGTCAATTAAAAGACGTCGAGGTTCTTCCCCCATTTCAAGGCGCGCAATTTCAGTTCTGTCTGTGCTTTCCATTCCAACAACTTCAACGCCCATATTATATAAAATGTTGATTAAGTTAATTGGAGATTTTGGATCATATCTGTCGTCCAAATCAACAAAAAGTTTTTTCAAAAAACGAGTTACTGAAGGTTCAACTCCCGCTTCTTTCCATTCTTCTTGAGTGTTAAATTTAATAATTTGTCCCATGTTTCTCCTCCAATTCTCTACATTTCCATTTCGGCTTCGTTTTGCTCGCCATCTGTTTGATCGTTTTCAAATTCAGATTCACTAAACTCTTTAATTTGTGGCTTGCTAAATTTTTCTCTTGCCATATCAATTTTAAAAATTTGTTCAAGAATATCTGGTTGATTTCCGTTTTGTTCCATAAAATATGGATTTCCAATCTTATGTTTTTTTCTTAAATAATTTCCCTTTTCTTCGCTATACAAACAAACTTTTGTTTGTTCAATAAGATTTTCAAAGGTAATTGGTTTTTCATCTGCAATAATAATCGAATAATTTCTTTTATTAACAAACTTAAAAAAATCGCAAACATCATTAAATTTTTTATTATCAACTTTGATAAGCCCAAGTTTATCTTCAAATCCATTTTGCGTAATTTCCTCATTAACAACATCAATAAGTTCAAAATAAAATTGGGTTAAACAATTAAAAACATCTGGTCTTAACAATTGGTCAACTTCTTTTTCGGAAGAACCAAAATAAAAAGTTTGAGCAAAATTTGAGAAAGCCTTCCCAATAAGTTTTTCAATTTCGCGCGCATCTTTAAAGCGGTCAAAATTTTCAGAAATAATTCCTTCAACCTTGTTTGCCAAAAGCCAAATCATATTTTCGTATATAAGATTTTCCATTTCAAGAGAATCTCCCAAATAATATTGATTTTGAAATTCCGAAATGTCGTATGCAAGCGATCTTACGTTCCTTTCTGTTAACTCTTCAACCCCAATTGCTTTTGTTAATCTGAAAAAGTCGCCATCATTAAAATATCCTTCAAAAAGAGCATTTCCGGCAAGCAAATAAAACATTCTTGCAAACTGAGTTTCAAAACAATACGCCCCAAGAGGAACATCGCGCTTAACAGCATATGCCGTTTGTCTTAAAGCAAGATATTCCGTAACCCCTTCATCAAAAAGATTATAATTATCATTTTCGCCCGCGCCAAAATTAAAAGAATAACCAAATCGGTGTTGAATTTCTTTTTCAACGTAAAAAGGGTCATTCAAACTTTGAAATTCTTTGTTAGTTTTTGAGTAGTTATGTTTTGAAAAAATATGATTCATTTCATGAAACATCGTGCAAAAATTATTTTCCCTAAAACTATTTCGAATTGAAATAATTTTTTCATCAGCAATATCAGTTATTGCATATGCCTGTCTATCATTTAAGCTAAGATATTTATCAACTCTTAAATCCGCAACATCTCTTCGAATTTTTTTTGCATCAAGCAAAGGCGAAATTCCCATGTAATGAAGCGCTTCAAAATATAACTTAAATCTTTCCTCAACGCTTTTGCCCAAATTAAATTTTTCGCCAATTTGCTTAGCAAGAAGCGGCGAAATATAAAACAATTGGTCTTCATTTTCCAAAGAGCATTTGTTTAAAAGAAGTTTTTTATTCGCATAAACATATTTTTTCTTAGGCATATTTTTCCCTTTACGGCTATATTATTGCAAAACGTAATCATTTTGTCAATATGCAAAAATAAAAACCACCAATAAATCTTGGCAGTTTTTAATCATAAAATTCTTCAAGATATGAATTGTTATTGTAAAATTCTCGTTGCAAACAAGCGCTATGCTTCCCAAGAAAGTTTCTTTCCGCCAATAATATGAACATGCAAATGTTGAACAGTTTGCCCTGCGTCGTCGCCTTGGTTAATTATAATTCGATAGCCTTTTGAAAGCCCAAGTTCGTCTTTCATTTGCGCAAGTTTGTTAAGCATAAACGAAAGTTCCATTGCCTCGCTAACTGTTGCTTCTTCAAGTCTTGCATAATGTTTTTTTGGAACCATAAGAAGATGAATTGGAGCAATTGGTTCAATATCCTTAAAAATAACGCAAGTTTCGTCCTCATAAACTTTTTCTGAAGGAATTTCCCCCGAAATTATTTTGCAAAATACGCAATCCATAAATTTTTTCTCCTTTTTTTATTGTTTTTTATATTATTTTTATTGTTTTTTATTTAATTTTTATTATTTTTTTGCCATTTAATTTAAAAATTA
>OIGD01000061.1_pt1 | contig 128639 bp, 100 predicted proteins | sample 1582211 | NCBI WGS metagenome assembly OIGD01 (sample SAMN04414078, study PRJEB24778) | human gut metagenome | material: faecal | host: Homo sapiens
CATCTTGCTGAATATTAGACAAATACACGCCGTAAAAGAAGTTAAGGTATGTTTTCCGCTGCATGAAATAAGATTTGCAGCAGAAAACCCTTGCCATGTGCATGGAGCCTGCGATTACTCCAAAGTCGTAATCGCCAAAAGAACCTTCGGTGCAGTAATACACCGTGATTTTCCCCCAACCACTTAATCCCCGTTTTTATGAAACAGAATTTTAAGAAAACCGGGCGTCATCCCAAGATAGACGCCACGGCTTTCCGATGCTCCGTCAATTTCTCGGCATCGGAACACGCCTCCCTCCAGACCATGCACGAGCAGTCCGGAATAGAATCCTTGTCGGCTTTTGTCAAAATGCGGATATTCTCCAAGCCATTCAAGGTGCATTATATAGACGACAACACCCGCATCTTCATAGACAGGCTTTCATCGCTCAACGCTCTATACCGTACATTCGTGATTGACTATGACAAGTTTGTCGATATGCTCAAACAGCATTTCACCGAGAAAAAGGCATTGTCATTGCTTTACAAGTTAGAGCAGACCGCCATAGAGATAGTAAAAGTCAACCGCGAGATTGTCGCACTCGCCAAAGAGTTAGATGCCAGATGGTTGCAAAAATCTCTTTAGGAAGTTCTCTTTACGGCGCACTTTCGTACAACGGCGAAAAGATAAACAAGGAAAAGGGTCGTGTCCTCGACACCAACAAAATCTATAATGACGGTTCCGGCAACATAGACATACACCGGGCTTTTGAGGATTTCAAACGGTGGATGCCCCAGCATACCAGAGCCGAGAAAACTATGATGCACATCTCCCTAAATCCCCATCCCGACGACCGTCTGAGCGAGATGCAGTACACGCAACTCGCCCACGAGTATATGGAGAAGATGGGGTTTGCCGAGATGCCGTACATAATAGTGAAACACGAAGACATCGACCGCCACCATATACATATCGTGGCTCTCCGTGTCCGGCCCGACGGCTCCTGTATCTCTGACAAAAACAATTTTTACCGCAGCAAGGAGATAACACGGGAGCTGGAGAAAAAGTACGGGCTTCATACCGCCGAGCGTCAGAAAATCACACCCGATATGCCCATAAAGAAGATTGATCCGTCAGGCGACATCAAGCGGCAGGTTGCCAACACGGTCAAAATGGTCGGTATGCGCTACAAGTTCCAGACCATCGGCGAGTATAATGCCATACTGGGTCTGTATAATATCAGGTGTGAGCAGACAGACGGCAGGGTCAACGGCAGGGAGTATCACGGTCTGGTCTATTTTGCCACTGACGACAACGGCAAGACCATCGCATCGCCGTTCAAGGCGTCTCGCCTCGGCAAGTTCGCCAGCCGCACGGCAATAGACGGAAGAATGAAGAGGGCGAAAGACAAAATCGACAGCCGTCCGACCAAGCAAACTGTATCGGAGGCAATGATGGAATCTTCGGGTAAGGACGATTTCATCGCCAAGCTCAAAGAGCGGAACATCGACCTCATTCTGTGCTATACCGATACCGGGCGCATATATGGCGCGACTTTCATAGACCACAATACAAGGACAGTCCTCAACGGTTCGCGTCTGGGCAAGGAGTTCTCCGCCAACTCACTTGAAAAGTGGTTCTCCGTCGGAGAAAAGCCTTCGGTTATGCCTGTTGCACCCGATATTCAGCAGGAACAGCCACAGCAGGATACCCGACAGCCGCAGTCAGACAACAGTCAATCCCAATCCGGCAATACGCAGTCCAGCACAACAAACGGAGGACAAAGTGCAACAAGTGACAGCGGTTCCGGAACATATCCAAGCCATCCTCAATCCCGGACGCTGCAGAACAATTCTTCCGCTTACGATGATGCGCCGACACTACCCGGTCTTGACCTGTTCCAGACAGGACCCGGATTCGACCCGCAGGAGGAAGCTTTCTATCGCGAGATGCAGCGGCGTAAGAAGAAAAAACGCCGTGGCCCCAAACTATAATTTGTCAAACTCAAAACACAAGATTTATTATGTCACAACAGGAAGATGACCTCAGGGCGTTGTCGAAAATCATGGATCTACTCCGTGGTGTCAGCATCGCCGTGCTGGTTGCAAACATTTACTGGTTCTGCCAGCCCCTTGTATCGGGCTGGGAGTTCCACCCGCAGACCATGAAGGTTCTTCGCGGTCTTGACGAAGCCGGGAGCCTGTTCCACAATCCGTGGAACGCAAAATGGTGGACGCTCCTTCTGCTTGCCCTCTCGTGTTTCGGCACCAAAGGTGTCAAGAACGAGAAAATCAAATGGGGCCAGATATGGCTCATAATCTCTATTGGTGCCGTGCTGTTTTTCCTCGATTGGTGGATGGTGTCTCTCGGCTGGTACTACACCTATATATTCACCACTATATCGGGTTATGTGTGCCTGCTGCTCGGTGGGGTATGGATGAGCCGTCTGCTGAAGAACAACATGATGGATGACCGCTTCAACGAGGAAAACGAATCGTTCATGCAGGAGACCAAGCTGATGGAGAATGAATATTCAGTAAACCTCCCCACACGCTTTTATTATAAAAAACGGTGGAACAAAGGCTGGATAAACGTGGTAAACCCTTTCAGAGCCTCGATAGTCCTCGGCACTCCCGGTTCCGGCAAGTCATTTGCGGTGGTCAACAATTTCATCAAACAGCAGATAGAAAAGGGCTTCGGGCTTTATGTGTATGACTACAAATTCCCTGATTTGTCGCTGATTGCGTATAACCATATGCTCAACCATGCCGACAGCTACGGTAAGAATCCGCCCACGTTCTGCGTCATAAATTTCGATGATCCGGAACATTCACACAGGTGTAATCCGATACACCCGGATTTCATGTCGGACATCGCAGATGCCTACGAATCGGCATACACCATTATGATGAATTTGAACCGCACATGGATACAGAAACAGGGTGATTTCTTCGTGGAATCCCCGATAGTTCTGTTTGCCGCAATCATCTGGTATCTCAAAATATACGAGAACGGCAAATACTGCACCTTCCCCCATGCCATTGAGTTCCTTTGCCGCCGGTATGAGGATATATTTCCTATCCTCACATCATACACGGAGCTGGAAAACTATCTCTCCCCGTTTATTGACGCTTGGCAGGGAGGCGCGGCCGAACAGTTGGCCGGGCAGATAGCCTCGGCGAAGATACCTTTGTCAAGGATGATTTCCCCGCAGCTTTACTGGATTATGACGGGCGATGATTTCACGCTCGACATCAACAATCCGAAAGAGCCGAAGATACTCTGTGTCGGCAACAACCCCGACCGTCAGAACATCTATGGCGCGGCACTCGGTCTATACAATTCCAGAATCGTTAAGCTGATAAACAAGAAAGGAATGTTGAAGTCCGGGGTCATCATAGACGAGCTGCCGACGATATATTTCAAGGGTCTTGATAACCTTATTGCCACCGCGCGAAGTAACAAGGTTGCCGTCTGCCTCGGCTTTCAGGACTTTTCACAACTCAAACGAGATTATGGCGACAAGGAGGCGGCGGTGGTAATGAATACCGTGGGTAACATCTTTTCCGGGCAAGTTGTCGGCGAGACTGCAAAGACCTTATCAGAGAGGTTCGGCAAGGTTCTCCAGCAACGCCAGTCCATGAGCATAAACCGTCAGGATGTGAGCCACTCGATCAACACTCAGATGGATTCTCTTATTCCTGCGAGCAAGATTTCCACTCTGACGCAGGGAATGTTTGTCGGTGCCGTCAGCGATAATTTCGACGAGCGCATCGATCAGAAAATCTTTCATGCCGAGATTGTGGTGGATACCAAGAAAGTGGCGGCCGAGACAGCCGCCTATCAACCCATACCACTGATAACCGATTTCAAGGACGACACCCCGGACAAGTCGAAGATGAAAGCCGCCATACAGTTCAACTATAATCAGGTGAAACAAGATGTAAAGGACATCGTGGAGCGAGAGCTGGAGCGCATCCGCAAAGATCCGAAACTTCGTCCTCTGTTGCGGATAAAATAGCGCATGACAATAACAGAGCAAGCCCGACCATTCATCACGAGTGGTCGGGCTTTGATTTGATATTTGCCTATGATTATAAAGAGATTAAATATTTCGGGTGGATTAGTGGTTGGACATCGGCTGACATCATTTTGCGTCCTGTTCCTCCATGTGGTTGGTAAGCATTTTTGTCAGCAGGTCGAGAAAGTAAGTGCGGCTGTCGAGAGTGCGCACCTTTATCTCATTGAATTTCTTATATATGTAGTTTTCGGTTATCTCCACATCGAAGGCTTTGGCAAGTCTGAGGATCACATCCTTTACGGTGAGCCTGTCGCCGAAGCATTTTGCCAAATGGAAGGCGTAGCCGATTTCCACGAGCGCGACTTTCTTGTGGCTCCATTTCAGTCCTATGTCCTGCAGAAGCTCATCGTCGGTTGTCGGTTCGATGACGACATTCTTTAGATTGCTGATTGTCTCGCGGACGAAGTGGAGTGCCTTGCTGATAAAGGATGTGAGCGATGTGTTCACGGCGTTGCGGTCCGCTTCGGTCTGGAGATGGGAAATCTCAATTTCGACCACGAGCAATGCACTGACGGCATAGCCTTTGTTTTTGTTGGTACGGCACATCTCGAATACCTGCACGATGAAATCGCGATAGGTGATGTGAAGATTCTCCTTTTCGCCAGCCAAAAGCTGGCGGAAGAATTCGGTCTCGGTAAGGGCGAATATGTCCATATCGGGGCTGGTGTTTTTGGGTTCTACATTATGTTTTTTTGTTTCTCGATGGATAGAACCAGCCAGCGTTACAAATGGATTACAGGACAAAATGTTAAAGTCGAAAAGTGTGTGTTTCAGCGTATTTACAGTAATTAGACGTTTTTATTTTTAGGAATGTTAATGGTGGATATTGTATAAACAATTACAGTCTGCAAAGTGACTTATCAATTTTGAGCATAAAAAAAGCGCACATCCACCATACTCTCTGAGCCTCTGGACTGGCTTACTCAAATAGGCAGATGCACGCTATGCAATTGCATAGCGCAAGTTCTGTCCTATAGCTTTGAGTATGAAAATTGTCCAGATCTTCAGATGAGGCTATAAGCGTCTTACGTTATGTATCAGTTCAATGCGATTGGCTCTCCGATCGCCAAATATTCCAATTTCACCACAAATTTAGTGATTTTTTGCGAATTAACAGGCTTTCACAGGCTATTTTTATTTCAAGCCATGTAGTTTCATCTTATTGGCTAAGGTTATACGGCTAATTCCTAACAGCTTTGCCGCTTGCGAGATAATGCCGTCCGTTTTACCAAGAGCATCGACAATCCTCTGTTTCTCAACCTTTGGATCTCTGAGAAGAAGGCTGTCCGGAACCTCCGGCGACGAGCGACTTATTGAGAGGTCGGATGATGTAATCACATTGCCTTCCACATTCCCGGCGGCAAGCTGAATCACGTTTTTCAATTCTCGGATGTTGCCGGGCCAGTTATGATGTTTCAGAGTTTTGACTGCCGATGAATCAAGGCGTTTCACGGAATCCTGGTGTCCCTCAGCATACTGCGTGAGATAGAACTCGGCTACCGGCTGAATGTCCTCCGTTACTTTCCTCAGCGGTTTGACGGTTATGTCCATCTCTCGGAGATTGAAGAACAGGTTTGACCTAAAGGTCTTGTCGCTTACCAATTCTAACAGTTCCGGTTCCGCAGTGCAGATTACGCGGACATCGGGGTGATCTTCGCTCAGAATATGCAGCACGACCGATTGTTTGTCGAAGTTGAGCAGATGCACGTTCTTGAGGATGATGGTACCTCCGGCCGCTTTCTTGAAATAGCCGCCGATACGGTTATACATCTCACTCCTTTCGGAATCCGGATTATGTTCACCTATAAGAGCGGCACCACCAGCCTCTATTACTATGAGTGGCTTGTCGGTTCGGTTACTCTGTCGAAATATTTCCCTTGCGATTTGTTCCTTGCCCATGCCGCTTTCACCAAAGATTATCACATTGGCGTCAGCCGAGGCTATGCGCGTGATTTCTTTCTCAATGCGCTCAAACTCCTTGCTTGGACGATGAATCAATAATTCATCTGCGGTGCCAACATCCCTGATGTATTTTCGCACCGTCTCAACAAGTTGTTTGTCAATGGCAGGTCGTTGTATTACATCTACAGCACATCCGCTTCGTATCAATTCCAGCAAATCGCTTGGATTCAGATTATCCACTATGGCAATCACCGGGAATTTGTATCCCTCGCGCTTTTGCCAGTTAATTAACTCCCGTGCCGTGCCGCCGGTGAATTTCATCGCAGCGACCACGACAGCGCCTGGTGGCAACTTTGCCACCTCTCCTTGTGCTGCCTCCATCTTATCTACGGCTATCGGCTCATATCCGGCTCGCGTAAGCAACCCCGACATAAGCCGACAGTCAGAGATGGAGGCTTCTACAATAAGAATCTTGTTCATCTCTTTTGTTTATATAAAAATGGGTTATATCATTTCCTTTCTTTTTTTTAATTGTTTTTCAAAAACCATTCCCAGACAATTTGATTGTATATAGGAATCGTCGGAATTGGCAAGCTTTTGATTTATGAGATTTATCATTACCTGCTATATTATTAATTTGAATACTTACCAGTTGTATTGATTTAATATTATGGAACCGTCCATTCCACTAAGCGACACGGTCATTTTAATTATTTTTCCCAATGAATCTGTAAATGAAATGGCATATTCAGGCCCGTCTCCAAGAAACGGCATATAGAGACTAATGGATTGTCCGGATTCTAATACCATGCTCAGCCGCTCTTTCTCAGTTACATTTATTTTGCCATCGGAATAGACAACATCACATAAATCTATGATCTTGAAATCTTTCAATGTCTGTAAGGCTGTAAAACGTATTTTACCTCCGTCATCATGTTCGGCTATTATAGGACGTAAGTCTGAAAATGGAATCAACTCCAGACATATTGACTGGTCAATATTGTTTTCATCGTTAAGGTTGTAATCATCCATTGTATAATTCAGTTTGACGGCTGCATTTTGATCAAGAGTATCAGAATAGCTATGATAATACTCATGGTATCCATCGGCATTGAGAGAACTGAACCAAAAATGTTCGCAATTCAATATGTCATTTATATATGAATACTGTCCGCTTATCACACGAGCAGCACTCTCGGCTCCGGTCATGTAAAACCATCCATTATCTTGATAGTACCATGATCTTCGACTTGTTCCGGATAATAGAAGTTCCGGTTTTCCATTGCTCATTGCGTAAAGAGCAAGAATCATGGTCTTACGAGGGCTGTTAGGGTAAGGAACGACATTAGTGCCGATAGCCAGTTCGTTTATGCTGTCGCCATTAAAGTCATAAAAAATGTAACCGACTTCTTCTCTAACCTTTTCCCAAGGTTTTATTTCATCATCGTTAGAATAGCACCTAATTTCATAGATACCTTCAAAGCCGTCGGGAACTTCTTCGCATCCACCGGACATGAATCTTGCAGCGAGTTCAAGCGGCTCTTCGAATCTTGATAAGTCCGCATAAGACGCAATATTGTCTGAACTTTTGTCTATTGCATAAGCAGTAAAGCCAAAAGTTGGCGCGAGATGCAGTATAAATACCATTAAAATATTGAAGATCTTTACTTGTTTCATTTTCAGTCAAATTGTCTATTATGCAATGCTCTGATTAATTGGATGTTTATCTCTGAGGCTTCAGTAAATCGCACTTCATCTGTTTGAGGCTTATTCCACTCCCATTGATTCCCTATACCAGCGCAAGACGATATAAGTGCCACTACCAATACGTTCTTTAACAAACTCCGTAAATTCATTCTTTGATTGATGATTCTTTATTGGATTAACTTAAACATTGTTTGATATATGTGGTTATGGCGTTATATTGAGTCAGTTGCCTATGTTGTCATTCTCAAGCATGTGGAGCATTTGGACGTTGAATTTTGCTGCTTCGGGGAGTTTAGATTCCTGATAATCATATTTTGCCATAACACTCTCACGCATACGGGCGAACATATCTTTTCGATGCAGATTCAGTTGCTCTCCAGAAATATCGCACCGAGGCGTAGGATTATAACCGGCATATTTATGTAATTCCGAAACTGTAAGAACCTTACGGGTCAATTCCGGCCAATAATCTTTATCTAAGCGCGTGAGAGCTATTTTATCTCCTGTCAAGTTCAACCCCATTCCGTTGCCTTCCTCCAAGTCGACTTGCAGAAGATTAATAAGTCCATCAAGTTTTTCGATGAAGTAATATTTTTCTTTAATCTTAATAATCGGTGCTGGAGTTAAATCAAGAGTCACGATTTCAAATGATGAATCACCGAAAAGAGTTCCTTGAGCCTTCCGTGTCTCGGAATTGAATGCCACTGTTCTGCCATCTACGGTCTTAAATCTGCCACATAGCATATATTTGATATAATCATCTTCCATCACCTTCTTAAGTATTAGGTCGGGAGATAGCATCGGGTAACGCACAGGGATAAGAATATTTTCAATCCCATCGTCTGTCTCATTAAGGAATACCAGGGCATCCATATCGGGTAGCAAAGTAACCGTGCATCCTACATATTGATATTCCACAGCTTCCGCATCGCCGTTTACTGAGTGCCATGAGTTTTCATTATATCCCTCAATACATATGCCATACCCTCCTTCAAGCAAGGTTTCACCACTGAATTCGTAACACTCATACGATTCACATCGGGGAGAAGAATGATAAGCACCGGTATGATTGTCGGTATCCCCTTTATGCGAATTTAGACTGTAGATTACGTTGCCGTCTGTCCAATCATAATATGAGAACACATCGGAGACTTTTCGGGGTGCTATGTCATGTTCAGCCTTTTGTGTATTCATTGCAGTCGTACATTTATCGCATTTGTGTGAACTGGCAGAACAACTTTCCGCCAGCAGCGCGATTGTCAAGATGCCTATAATTCTAATATTCATATGCTTCACATGATGTCTGCTTCACTCCGATTCATTAAAATCGGAGTGAAGCAGGGATAGGAACGTATCACTATTACTTGAAAGCATGTTATTGATCAGATTTCGTCTTCGCCTATGAGTTTTTTGAACTGCTTGGCTTTGTCGAGTTGATCTTTATCAAGTTTGTTGGAAGCCGCGGCGTCCTCAAGTGCCTTGAGAAATATATCGGATTCGGGATATTCCTCGGGAATCTTCGTGAGGGCGTCGAGATCAACCTTTTTCATGGCCTCGCCCATTTTGCTGCCCATATCGAGTACATAGTCGAGCATTGCGTTGTAGTCGTCAGAGGTCAAGGCTTCATTATCAGAGACTTTCTTGGCGAGGACCCGGTAGGTCTCGGAACTTACTTCGTGGTCTGCAGGTGTTGTCATTTCTGTCTGTATTGCGTCTGCTTGTGCGGAGTCGCCGGTATCCATATTACTCTTGTTGGAGCATGAAGAGATGCAACATATCAAGATGGATACCATTGCCAGATATTTAAGTTGTCTCATACTAATTATTTTAGCGGTTGAGCCATATTGCCTACCGGCGTTTGAATGCGATAGTTGCCTTTAAGATTTCTTGTAAGACCGGTTTCCAGAATATAGCTCTTTCCCTGATATTCAGCGATGATATATACCCATGTCTCCTCGCCGTTTTTCCTATATGGCCATTCATGAGATTTCAGGTCAAACCATTTGCCATCCTTGAAAATCACTTTTTTATAGTAATTCCCGGCATAAGCTTTGGCGGCATCCTCTGCCTCTTTCTGAACTGCGGCGCTTACAGTTACCCCTTTGGGCATTGCAACAGGATCACCCGGATTTTTAGGTATCCAGTCAGGCCTTAGATTTGGATCGACAAATGAAGATACAAACGCCTGCTGGATTTTATATCCTTTCGCGCCGTCGGCCTTTGCCACAAGCTTGCGGTAACGTGTGTCGTTTTCATTGAAATCCTTGTGATTCGGGAGGCAGTTCTTAAGGATATTTTCCCCGATGAGCAACTGGAAATAAGCGGCGTAAGGATCGCTTTGTGAATAGGCGTTGTCGAAATACTTCTCCGCCCAGCCAAGCATTGTGTCGTATGACGCAACAGTATTCGCCAGCTGGTCAGCCTGCTGACGACGTTCTTTTCTCTGAGTATAAAAATTCTTGGGAAGAATTTTGCCGTCTTCTGTGGTGAAGTCATCCCTGAGAGCATATCCCATCTGACTAAAGGCAATATTATTGAGATAGGTATCCGCATATAGATAATAGAGAAGAGCCTGCGTGGATGTGGGGTCGGCTATATATTGGGTCTGATATGCATTGAGAAACATCTCATCGGCGGGAATAACCATTCCGTCTTCTACCTCTCCCCACATATCAAGCGTTTTTTTATGGTCAATGTCAGAAGCCATCTGCAACTTGAAAAGGCTCAAGAATGCATTGAGGATACGGCTCTCGGAATCTTTGTTCAAGACCCAGTAATACTTGTTGTTGTCAGCATAATATGGCTGATAGTTTACGGTGAAATCCGCCATATTCTCATAGGCTCCGTGAAGTTGTCCGACACTTTTGTTGAACCCTTCCCACACTTCAGTTGAGGTGGCAAGCGGATCAGCAGCTTTTGCCTCATCGCCGGGAGTGTAGGTCTTTTTGTAATCGAAGCTCCCAACCTCTGATTTTGAAGACCCAGAGACTGTGCCGGAGTCGGATCCAGAGTCAACTCCCGCAGCCTTCTCCACGGCTCCTTTGGCTTCGCGTTTCTTTTTATCTACTTTTTCTTTGATCGTTTTCTCGACTTTGCCTTTCAGCTTGTTGCCGAGACCTTTGAACTGGGCGTTGGCAGAAAATGATGCCGCGCCCATCATGAGTATCGCTGCGAGCGCGATACTGCCGATTTCCTTAAGGATGTTCATAATGTTATTTTTTAGGTTATTATTCATTTCTTTTTCTTAAGCCCGAACCAACGACGGAAACTGTCACGTAAGTTGAAGAACGAGCGGATTTCACCCAATACGGGCACTTTGTACCAACGGTATATAAGCCAATCCGACACTTCATCGGGCAATGCATTGATAAGCCAGCTGCGCGCCTGATTACGTACTATGTTAGCAGCGGATGTCTTTGCCGTATTGGCCGCCATTCCTTTTATTACATCAGTCTGTGAAGGCATACCATCCGGCATTTTGACGTATTTGGAAAATCGTTGGAAAAGGCTGTTGTATTCCTGTGTAAGGGGAGATGAGGCGAGCCGAGTCTCGAACTCTGCCTGATCTTTGCACTCTTCAGCCAATTTCAGCATACCGTCAAAGACTCTTTCTGCCTGTTCCTTCGCTGGCGGAGGCAGATTGAAATAGTCGTAAAGACTGTTCTTCCTGACTGCTATCCAGTTTTCTTTATTCATAACCGGTGTTCTTATTTTGTATGTTGTTTAATAATGCCGATTCTTTAATCATCTTTGTTGCGAGTTCTTCCGAACAAATTTTTGATTCGACTAAATCCATTGTTCTGGAAACACATTCGATTGCTTGCATTTGATTCTGACTTAATCATGTCAGCTTCTTCTCTCTCTTTTTCAATCAGGTATGCCATACGCTGATCAATCAGAATTTGCACCTCGTCAGGCTGATTGTCGCCGGTCGTGGAGTGTTGTTCGTCTTCGTTATACATATTCGATATATTTAGAATGATGAGCAATTCGCGTTAACGAAGGCCATTGTATATCGTGTTACGCTTCTTATTGCGAACCTTCGTATACATCGACCCGTTGGCATGGATATAATTACACATTTACTCATTTTTTGGTGTGATTTGTCAGTAGCATTTCGCACGACTTTTCTGCTGCCGTTGCGACGTTCGTTGGAAATGTCATACCTTACTTGTTTTCCCAATTCCTTAAATATATCAGGAGTGCCAGCTGCAATAATGACCGGCGCCGATTGCACGAAGGCGGCAATCAGCAGCGGGGAGAATATTGTCTGTATCGCTCTTTTCATATCTGTGAAGATTGGTTTCGTCGGCAAAATTATAGATAAGCGGCTTGGTCGGGTTTCAATTCAGGAACAAACAGTTTCAATTGAGGAACATCCATGTGATTTTCAGCCTATGATGTTCCAGAATTGCAATAAAATGTTCCTGGATTGAAACCACCTCGGTGTCATGACTGCTAATTTTGCGACAACAAACAATAACACTTAAATCAAGAGACTATGGCGTATCAAGAAACCCATACCACAAGCTATGGAAGCCGCCTGTCTAATTCATTCAAGAAAATAGGCACCGGGCTTGCGATGTTCATCGGAGCCACGGTTCTTTTGTTCTGGAACGAAGGACGAGCAGTAAAGACGGCAGAAACGATTAAAGAGGCACAGGGAACAGCTGTGCATGTCGACAATGTGTCGGAAGTCAAGGCTGACCTTAACGGACAATTGATTCATGCTACTGCAATGGCAGAATCACACGACACGTTGAGAGACGAGATGTTCGGAGCCGCTGTGCCGGCCATCAAACTGATTCGTAATGTGGAATATTACCAGTGGCAAGAATACAGTAAAGAGGAAAAACACGAGAAGTTCGGCGGATCGGAAGAAACTGTCACGACCTACACTTACAAGAAAAAGTGGACCAATGCCCCGATAAACTCCGCAGAGTTCCATGATCCGGCTTACCAGAACTCAAACTTTGTGATAACCGAGCTGGAGAATGAGAAACAGTTGGCGGAAGATGTCACATTCGGGGCATATAATCTTCCCGATTTTCTCAAAAACTCCATAAGTGGTGAGAAAGACATAACCCTCTCTATGGATTCTATCCAAAAGGCGACACTAAACCATGACATCATCGAAAGTCTACGTGCGTCCGGCAGAGTTGACGTCAGGCAACTTGCTGACTCCACCGGGAAAGAGATTCCCTATCTGGCGGTTAACGGCAATACAGCTTACATAGGTAAAAGCTCCGGAAATCCGCAGATAGGCGATGTCCGTGTTACATTCAAGGCGGTCCCATCGGCGCAGGTCTCCCTGATTGCAAAAGTGAGCGGGGACACTTTCGAACCATATATGTCTGCTAATGGAAATAATTTTTCTCGCGTGGAAATGGGTACTGTCAGCATGGGAAATATGTTTCAGGGTGCGCACAATGATAACACCACATTGACATGGATACTCAGGCTGGTAGGCATTCTAATGGCAATAGGCGGTCTTAAAATGACCTTTGAAATTCTCTCCATGCTGTTCAAGTGGTTCCCTGCTTTGGGCAGTATTGTGAACATGGGTGTGGGATTGGTATGTAGCGTAATAGGTTTTGTATGGAGCCTTCTGATTATCTCCATAGCGTGGCTGTTCTATCGTCCGATAATAGGAATTTCCTTAATAGTAGTGGCCACTGCTGCAATCTGGCTACTGTGGAAGAAATCAAAACAAAAAGCGAAAACAGCAACTGCAAATGATTCCGCGGATGATTCAGATAATTCTGCTGCTGCGACTGCTGCCAGCTAAGTTCAACTTTATAACACCAACAAACATGAAACATAAAATTTACCTCGTCCTTTTAGGACTTTTGGCCATCTGCCTTAACACGATGGCACAGACACCCCGTACTGAAATCGCCACTGTCACGGCGACATCCAATATCGCCGATATTCTCGGTGTTGACAAGGAACCTAAGCGTCCCGACTTCACCATTACCACAAGCGAAGGTGCCAAACCCTACATATCGGTGGCTAGATGGATGAAGAAAACCGAGGCAGACGAATGGGTTAATTACGATGAGACGACATTCACCCCGGGCATTTACAGGATGGATATCCAGATGGATATCTGGAGCAAAACATACAAGTTGGCTACTGACTGGTCTCTGACCATGGATGGTGTGAACTGGGAAACAGAACCCGCGCACGTTATCGACGAAACATCTTCTTATGGCAACGCTCACTCGCCCGAATTTATGATAAACAAAGAGGTCACTGCTGTCTCAGCGACTTCTGACATTATGGACATAATAGGATACGCCAAGCAGAAAAAAACTCCCAAGTTCAATATGAGTGAAGGCTCGTTGGCGTATATCCCGTTTTCAATGACAAGATGGCAGAAAAAGAATGAAGATAATATATGGGTTGACTATGACCAGACAATCTTTACCGAAGGGACTTACAGAGTCGGTGCCCAAGTAAGAGTTGAAGCAGAATATTATAAACTTTCTACGGATTTTACGCTGACTATTGATGGTCAGGAATGGGCACACGACAAGCCCACTATCAAGGAAGATTACTCATACAGCTATGGATTCTCACCGGAAATTGTGGTATCAAAACCGGTTTCACATCCGATCACTGTTGTCAATGGCAAAGCCTACATTTGGGAAGGTGATGAAAAAATTGAAGTAACAGAAGCAAAACAAGGCACATACATTACTGTTATTGCTGATGAACCTGCTCTCGGCATGAGATTCAAGGAATGGATTGTAGAGTGCGACAAGTCAGCAAGTGTTATTTTCAATAACCATTCAACAACCTCAATGTGGATGCCGGATGCTCCGGTAAAAATAACAGCCACTTATCGTGAGGAAGGAACGCTAATTCATAATGTTACACTCACCGGACTTTACCGACCTGTAATCGGAGAGAAACCTGTAACAGAAAATATTTCTCTGGGAGAAAATGTGGATTTGGCCGCTTATTGGCTGGTATATAGTGAAGAAAAAGGTGATTACGTTTTTGCTGACGAAGACAGTCCGTTTGAGTCTGACAAGAAATATGCTTTCCGCATTGATGCTCGTGCAGATGACGGATATGATTTCGCTTATGATATGAAAGTATTCTTCAATGGTAAGGAAGTGCCAGAGAGAGACCTCGAAAATCCCGCGCAAACCATGTTCAAAGCTAATTTAGAGGGATGGCTTATTATTGGTATCCTTGCCGATGAAATGCCGGAAATACAATATATAGATGACCTGACTATTTCAGGATTGACTTATCCACAACCGGGTGAAATACTGGCGAATCCTAAAGAAATAAGCGTCTCTGATGAAAATGTCGTGGTAAAAGAAAGTTTCTGGGTGAAATTCGACGAAACAAAGGATATCTGGATAGATGAATTTGATGATACCAAACCTGTTGAAGAGGGGCAGAAATATTACATGCAGATAAACCTCAAAGCAGTCGCCGGTTACACATTTGCCAGTGATCTTAAGATTAGAATAGGAGATAAGACAATTCCGATCTTAGATATTAAAAATCCCCCGAAAGAAGAATGTTCTATAGCTGAAATCGATGGCAACATGGCGTATATCATGGTCATGATGGAGGATATGCCTACGGCTGGTATTGATGATGTCAGTGCTGACACATTTGGACATGTAGACGTCTACAATCTGCAAGGTATTCTTGTAAAGCGTAACATCTCAAGAGAGGATATTAAATATCTTCCTACCGGAATCTACATTGTCGCCGGCAAGAAAATCTTGGTGAAATAATCTTATCAGACGGATCAGGTCCGGATGTTTCGTCAGCCGGACCTGATTCCTGAAGATTCTTAAAAGCAAAGTTGCCTTATAAGCATAAATCAATAATTAAGAATATACACAAAACGAAATGAAAATTAAAGGTTTCAACCTGTTATTGGCAGCCCTTTGTCTATCCGGAATCATATCGTGTGGTGTCGCATCATGCGGGGACGATCCGGAGACACCGACATGGAAGGGAATAAAATCTCCAGACGACGCAAAGGTCACTGGCACTGTTAGCGGCGACTTCGACATCGACAATCCCCAACCAGGCAGCATGGCCACAGTTACACTCAGTGACTTTCCCGGTTCACAGAGCTCGTTCCGTGATCTGCAGTCCCAGATTGGCGGCAACCCTGTCGGAGCAGCTGTTCTTCCCCTTGTGGGGATGGAAGTATATTACCAGCGCGGATCGAAGATTGGGCTGGAGTGCATCAGGTCGTCGTGCACCGAATCCACTTTCACCGACCGACTGCAGCAACGTCTTCTCGACATGTATAAAAGCACCGATGCCAACTATTTCCGCCCATATCAGGTAGCGGCATTCCTGAAAGGCGCAACGCCCGAAAACGGATACAATCCCACCCGGCCTTACACCTTTGAACTTACTTATAAGAGTAAGGAGGAGGCTCAGTTGCTCGGCGGCACGGTCTATACCTTCCGGCTGAAATACTCCGGCTCGGAGTCATCCAAGGACGTTCTGATACAGGTTGTGCGTCCTAACGGTCAGCCTTACTTCATCGCAAGCAGCTGGTCGAGCTGCTACGTCTACGTAAAACAGATAGCCTACGGCCAGACCTTCAACGGGCTGGAATAATGGCTTGATTCATAAGAATATGAAACTCAAAAATCACAAATTAGTATTGGCAGAACTATTGTAAATTCAAGAAATATGAAAGCAAAGTATTTAGTATGTGGGTTGTTGACCACCGTTATGTGCGCCTGCGGGGGCAACAAAACCGGCGAAAAGAACGAATCAACGGCCATTGATTCAACGGTAGGGGTCGAGCAAGAGGCACCTGAAGCATCGGAAGAAGATCCCACGGCCATAGCTTACGAGGTGAAATTCGACTCCGAATACTTCTCCGACGCAAAGGTGACCATGGCTCAGAGCGAACTTTTCAAAAACACCGTAGTGGCCACGTTTACTTTGACAGTCAAGAAAGCGCTTCCGGAAGGTAAGGATGAGAATATCCTCATCTCTCCTCTAAAAGACGACCAGCCCGACGGCGTAATTAACGTCGGCGTGGACAAGCTGGCAAAAGACAGTGACAGTGTCTTTGAGAATGAGCCCGGCAAAACCATCCAGCTCACATGGGACTTCAACAAGGAGAAACTTAAGGGAGTTTCCGGTTTCCTGATCAAGACCAGCCTCTCCAACCCGGATTCCGCTTTTGAAACTGCTAAATAGCATACACTATATCTATGGCACGGCATCAATGCTATGCCGTGCGATTCTCAAAGACACGTCATGAAAAATATGTGGAACTTCTATATCGCCGCCGCAGTGCTCTTATGCGTTTGCATATCTTGCGTTTACGCCCGAAATAAGCATAAGGACTCCAAAGCTGAAAGCATCGCAGATATCAGAAACTATCCCGTAGACGCAGACGGTATGGAGAAGAAGACAGAACCTCTAAGTTTTCAGTTTCTCGAGGGTGACTGGCAACTATATGATGCCATCGGAGGCTCTTTTCAATTGCTGATGTCGTTTGATGACAGCGGAAAGATGCTGCTCTCAAAAATCAAGCATCCTGTAAGCATTTCCGGTGTGGAAGTTCTCGATGAGGTTCCCATAGTATCTTACGATGGCACATACAGAATTGACGATTGCAATTACATAACGGTCGAGCTTAAGGACTGCGACAAGAACAGCGAGAAGGTTGTGGCAAGCATCATCGCAATCCCCGATGGCAATTTCTGCCGTATGACATTCGAAGACTGCGTAGAAGGGGTTGCTAACAAAGGCAACTCATTCCTGATGTTCAACACAGCCCAGATCTATCCCGTCCACCTCGGCGACAAGCCGTCGGTTACCGAACTCTTCAAGGCTGTGCTTCCCTTTGTCGACAACGATGTCATCAAAGATGCAGCCACGCTCATCATCGATGGCAAGCAACCCGGTCCAGAAGGTGGTGCCACAAAAACAATCGACCTCAAGTCGGGTTATCTGTCCTATCTCGGAGGGGGTGCACCGGCTTCAGGAATGGAGTCTTGCATCTGGCGCTGCGATGACGGCACAACCTTGCTGGCAATAAACGTACTCGGCGAGTCTCCTGACATCCAGTATACCGGATGGTTCAAACTCATCAGATATTATCCCGACTTCAAATCGGTGAAGTTGCTCGAGCGTGAGAGTGAGAGGATATTCATAAACGACTCTCGTCATTCCATGCACATCTCCCTTCCCCACAAGGGCAAAAATATCGAACTCATACAGCTGAACACCGCCTATGAAGCCACCTCCACCGAAACAATACCCTGGACCGGCAATGGTTTTGAGTGACGCACTAATCAGGTACAATGAAAGCAATCTCGATAAAGCAGATGAAGAGAACTTTGATTGATCATGATGATAGTGAAATATCATGACAGAGAAATACGAGCTCCCGTTCGTAAAACAACAATATAATCAACTTCTAAACAATCCTTTAAATTAAAATTATGATGAAAAAGTTTTACATCGCATTGGTAGGGCTTTTGTTTGTCTGCATCGGAGCGGTCGGACAGACAACGTTCACCTATCAAGGCATCAAGTATGGCATTGACTCGAAAGGGGATGCCTATGTCGCTGACAATCCAGACGTCAGCGGTAACATCACAATTCCCGGTACCGTTCATAACGGCGACAAGTCCTACTCTGTAATGGAAATCGGTGATGGAGCCTTCGAATGGAACCAAAACCTGAAGTCCATCACAATTTATGGATATGTCCGTAAAATAGGGAATAATGCATTCTTCCAATGCAAAGCCCTAACGACCGTAGAAATGAACGACTATATGCAGGAGTTTGGATCCCGTGCATTCGCATATTGCTCCGCCCTCACTGACATTAAGCTGCCCGGAAGCATTAACACAATCGGTGATTATGCATTTTCGGACTGTTTCTCACTGGAGTCGATAAAAATTCCGCTCTATCTTAATGACATTAAAGAAGGTACATTTGACGGTTGTCGAAGCCTGAAGACAGTAAACACGAAGGAAGCTGCAGTTTTGAAATCAATAGGCAAATACGCATTTAATGGGTGTTCCAGTCTTTTCGATCTGACTTTGCCAAAAACTGTAATCAGCATAGGAGACCAAGCTTTCGGAAATTGTTCAAGTCTGGACCATTTTGATATACCGGAGTCTGTTGAATCAATCGGCCAATCGGCGTTTCTTAACTGCACAGCCCTCACATCAGTCGTTATTCCATCGAAAATATCCGTAGTGGATGAAAATACCTTCTCAGGTTGCACTTCCCTTACTTCCGCAACTTTTCCCGAAACCATGTATGCGATAGGCTATAACGCATTTTTTGGATGCAGTAAACTTTCATCTGTAGACATGCCTAAGTCAATGGACTATTTGCAGCCAATGGCCTTTATGAACTGTTCCTCATTATCTTCAGTAACTATCCCGTCAGGAATAAAGGAAATCAGCAATAATGCATTCAGAGGTTGCACTTCTTTGACAACAGTAACGCTTCCTGAGTCAGTTACTAGAATCGGTCAAGAAGCATTTTCTGATTGCAAACTCACAGCAATAGAATTCCCCAAATCGCTGACTAGAATCGGAAGTAATGCTTTTTCATTTTGTGATTGGCTGGAAACTGTTACATGCACTTCTTATACCCCTCCTGTTATCGAGAGCTTAAACGCTTTTTCAAATGCAGCCTATGACAACGCAACCCTGATTGTTCCCGATGAAGCATATTATGATTATATGCAATCTTATGGTTGGGACATGTTCGAAAATACGAAGTCAGCAGCCATAGAAGATGTTTTCGCCGAGACAACGACGGTGGCCGATATATTCAACCTGCAGGGCATCATCATAAAGCGTAATGCCTCTAAAGAGGACCTGCATTCTCTCCCGGCAGGTATATATATCGTGAACGGAAAGAAAGTAGTTGTGAAATAATTCCTCCTACATTATGAAAAACCCACATGCGCAACTCATGTGGGTTTTTCATAATGGCATATCGTCCGATATCCAAATAATCTGTTAAAGCTCTAAGGAACATATAAGTATGAAGAATAAAGATAACGACACTTCTGCTATACACGAAAAAAGCACCGGCGAATCTTCCAAGAAAATCAGCAAAAAAGAAAATAGGATAATAACGATTATAATGTTCGGCGTTATCGCACCATTGCTTCTGATTGCACAACATTATTATGATGCCATGGTAGAATTTTTAAGTGAACATATCAGCCGATATATAGATGAGATTCTTGATTTTTTAGACAAAACCGGATACGGGTCTTTATGACTATCAATCACAAATATATGCAGAAATATATGTCCGAATGCTTGCTATGTCTTTCTATGTAGCATATATGCTATACGCTGTTTTTACTACCCATTATTTCTGTTACGGTATTGTAAAGGCGTGAGCCCAGTAGCTTTCTTGAACACTGTGCAGAAATAGCTGTCTGAATCCATGCCACAATCCATAGCTATCTCGATTATAGATTTGTCTGTATTATCAAGAAGGTTCTTGGCAAGCGAGATTTTTATCTTTAGAATCAGGTTTGTAGTGGTTTCTCCCGTAATTGCTTTAATCTTGCGATTCAGTTGGGCACGAGACAGACAAAGTGCTGAAGCAAGTAGGTTGTAATCAATCTTACCACCCGATATTTGACTCTTGACAGCATCTGTGACTTTAGTCAGGAAGTTTTTGTCCGGGTCGGTTATCACAGATGTATCATCCTCTTCCGTAGTCTTTTCGTGGGTAACCTTTGAATACTTGTTCTGTAGCATCCGGCGTTGTTCCAATAAGTTCTCAACACGCATATTAAGTTCATCGGCGTGGAAAGGTTTTTCGATATATGCGTCCGCACCGGATTCCAATCCGCGCATACGGTCTTCATGTGTCGCTTTGGCCGTAACCATGATTACAGGGATATGATTCAACAACTCGGATTCCCTGATTGCTTTACATAGTTCAAATCCATTCATACATGGCATCATGATGTCGGTAATAATAATATCCGGCACTGTCTGAATCGCTTTTTCAAAGCCCTCACAGCCATTTGCCGCGAAGATATAATGATATTTCGGATTGAGCTGCCGCATCATGTAACGGGCTACTTCCGTTGTATCCTCTATGATAAGTACGCGAGGGACATCATCTTCTTGAAGATTGTCATCCGAATTTGTTTCCGGCAGACAACTACAAGCCTTTTCTGTCTTACTGAATGAATCGTTTTTGAAATATTCAGCAAGATCAAAAGTCTTCACATCAGATTCATTTCTTGCCATAGGCAATGTAACAATAAATATGGAACCTTCACCCGTGGCTGAATGCACTTCAATTTGACCGCCCATCTTTTCTACCGCAATCTTGACAACCGATAGACCTATACCGGAGCCCGCATTAATGGAGTTATCCGAAGCCTGATAGAAAGGAGTAAATATGTTTTCTTTTTGTACTGGGCTCATTCCAATACCGGTGTCACATACGATAAGTTGGATTTGTGATTCACTCGCTCTTGACACCATATACACGGTAGTGTTCTTTTCTGAGAACTTTATAGCATTAGATACGAGATTACAGATGATTTTTTGGACGTAATCAGGGATAAAATCCATTTCCAGATGCCCCTCCGCCGGTGCATATATTATATTGATTCCCTTTTCGGCGGCATAACTTCTCAATCCATCGCATAAGACCTTGACGAACTCAACAATATCTCCATGTCGCCATTGAGCGGATTTTACATCAGCAGAACCCATTTTTGAGACATCCAGAATCTGATTGATTAGATTAAGTAATCTTGACTCATGTCGAAGAATAGCTGTTGCATTCTGATATGTCATGCTCTCCGGCTCACTATCTTGAATAAGTTCCTGTGCGGCGGCCTGGATTACGGTAAGCGGTGTACGGAATTCGTGTGTGATGTTTGTAAAGAAAGTCGCACGCATTTTTTCGGACTGACGTATAATTTTGTTCTTTTGAGAGCGCAAACGATTTATATAGACTAATAATGCAATTATAAGACAGGCTATGATAAAGATTATCATAAAGCCGACGGCATATGTACGGCGTTGAGCCCGTTCAATCAGCAAATCTTTTTGCATTTGACCAATCTCAGTCTTTTTCAATTCACGTTCATAATTGATACGTGTATTTTGCATCTGCACCAAACTTTTCTCATTGTTAACACTATCAGAATACTGTTGACTCAAAATATAGTAGTCCAGGGCTTTGTTGATATTACCTGTATTAAGGCTCATCAGATACTCCAATCGATATGCCTCGGCGATATGTTCCAAAGAATTTATCTCATTCGCTGCTTTTTCAGCTTTGTGGAGATAATTTGCAGCAATGCCAAGATTCCCTTTGGCAATATTTACTCGTGCAATAGATAGACAGGACTCAAGCCAATGCCAGACGTCGTTTGATGATGAAGATATGTCATAAGCGTGTCTATACTCAATGAGGGCACTGTCAAGGTCGCCGGATTTCTCATATAGTCGCCCGAAATGGCCGTGACATAAGGCAATGCCAAGCTCCGAATGGGCTTGCTGGTTGAATCTCATGGATTGGTGATAGTAAAATAATGCGGAATCCATTTGTTCCCTTGCCTCAAAAATAGAGCCGAGATTAGCGTAATTGATAGCCTGTCCTAAGTCGCTCCCAAGAGAGTGTTCTCCCGCCAGTGCTTGACGCAGCACAGAATCAGCCTTTTCATAATTTTGCATGGTCATGTGAATGTTGCCGATGCCGTTCAGAGATATTACTCGATTTTTTCGAGCGACGTCACTTTCTTTGTCTCCATAGGCGTCGCAAATAGAAAGTGCTTGATAATGATAGACAGCAGCCTCATCCAATATACCCATACGTCGGTAGTTAGTGGCGATATTGTTGAGAGCTTGGACTACTTGAATTGTATCTTTGATTTCTAAAGCCTTTTCCAACCCTTTTTTATGGATTTCAATTGATTCTATAAATCGACTTTTATCTCTGAAAATCCGTCCGAGTTCTCGGTATGATATAATTTCTCCATATGAATTGCCGGTCTCTGCAAATTTTGAGATCAGTACACGAAGAGAATCCTCGTTCTTGTTGGCGAAAACAATACTATCTGTTAATTTCTTTTCTTTGTCAGCGTAATTATTATGTGGCTTTTTTCCACATGACACCAGAAATAAGGACATGAGTAGATAAAGCACAATGCCGCATTCGATAAAGAACTTGCTGCTATGTTTCATCATTTGCTGACAAACAATTCTATGATTGCTGTCAGTGACCGGTTGCTGATATGTAGATCCTGTTGCTCGTGTCTCCATAAATTGGTTTCAAGTCAACCGAGTCATATACTCATCATCAGATTTCCCGGGAGGTTTTGGGGAACCCGCTTCAAAGGCTATTTTTTCTGACATTGGTTGATGAAGTTAAAGAGTTATTACCAAAATGCAAAATTAAGTGAATCAGCAGGTTTCGAGCTTGATAAAAACTTACAAACGCTTGTCAAAAACTATCAGGGCAACTAAAATGGCGTAAAAAACGAGTTGCAGCCCTGAAATATGATGATTTCAGAACTGCAACGTATAAGATTGTCGATACAGAAGCAGAGATGTCCTATGTAGATGTTTTCTCTGTATCGTTTCGGTATTCGGACGGCGAGCGTCCAAAAGAACGTTTGAAAGAACGAGAGAACGCGCTAAGTTCTTCAAAGCCGCATTCGCGGGCCACCTCCGCTATGGTCATATCTTTGTTATCTCGCAATAATGTGGCGGCACGGTTCATCTGGATTGCTGATATAAAGGCTTTGGGCAACTTTCCGGTGGCTTCAACGAAACGTCTACGGAATGTTTGCTCTCCCATATTCATGCGTGATGCAATATGAGAAACACTGTATTCTCCTTTAGGCAATCCATCATTAACGGCTTCTATTACCATTTTCTCGAACTCGGAAATCGAACCTGACTCGTCAGACGTAGACTGGGAATCTTTTGTATCTTTTTCGTCAGATGTTGAAATTGAGGCTTGTATTTCCTTGATTTTCGCCATTAACGACTGCATCTCACGCCGATAGCGTTTGATGCGCCAACGATATAATGCAAACCCTCCAACTACACAGATGAACAGTAGTATTCCACCTATAACAAAGTCTCGTTTTCTATTAGAAATATGCTCATTGACCTCTTCTTTCAATCGATCTGTTTCAAATTCGACTTTGTAACGTGCCAAAGCATCCGCAGAAGCCTCCCTATATAGAGAATCCTTTAATACATTGAATCTCTGCAAGGCAATATGGGCGCTGTCCGGATTAATATTCCAATAGCTTTCATACAGTCCGCGTTGGGAATGAACCTGATTATACAGGTCTCCCATCTTATCAAACAATTTACTTGCTTCAAGAAAATATTTTATGGCATCCTTGTTCCGTTTCTGCTTTAGCAGCATGAAGCCCAACTGATTATAGTCAATAGCAAGCGAATGATAATTATTGGACTCAATCAGAATCGGAAATGCTTTTAAGAAAGTAGTTTCGGCTTCGGCATATTTCCCCAATCCTACAAGTGCCGTAGCTTTCTGAGAAAGACGTATTGCAGCCCGATTCTGTCGGTCGTCAATAGAATCAATCCTATAGGCTTCATCGGCATATTTGACGGCCTTTTCATATTCTCCTTTCTTGTAATATGCCTCGGAAGCCATCCCCATGAGAATGGTCTTGCGCAGAGAATTGCGTGCCTTATCGGCATAATTCAACCCCTGAAGACTATACTTCAAAGCTGCATCCGGATCCTCGGCTGCAATATATGTTCCCGCAAGAGTGCTGAAACTTGAAGCAATCCTGTCATTGTCACCACTTTTAAGTTCAATATCCAGACACTGCTTAGTATATGTTACCCCAGAGGCGAAATCTCCCAATCGCACAAAGACGACTCCAAGAAGATTCAGGCAATCCGCTTTTGCATCGCTGTTTCCATTATATAGAGGTAAGGCTTTCAGTGCATATCGCTTTGCATCTTCATAATCCTGACGGTCGTTGCACCATTCGCCGGTCCAGTAATAGAACATCTGCCGTACTGAATCCAATGGAGTAGAAGACGTAAAAACTATATCTTCATCGATAAAATCCTGCGATTTAAGTTCTTTGAAAAAACTATTGGCTATTTCAACCTGATTATGTCTGCCATCAAAGGAATTTATCATACGTTCTACATCGACGCCAGAAGCATTCCCTATAGCAGCAACAAATAGCATTATGATGGTCAAAATACATCTAACGCTATACATAACAGCATTATTTCTGCTATTTATAGCAGAAATATTCCCTGTGGATTGAGGATTATATAGCTTCAGTCTCATCTCGTAGGCTAATGCATGGGCGCATTAGTGTGCAAAGTTAGCAAAAATTGGCGAGGGGCACAAATTGACGACAACAATCATTAGATTGCGGATGGATAAATCGTTGGAATCAGCGGGAAATAAATAGCGAGGCAAAACTGAATTATCAGTTTTACCTCGCCTAATTAGAATCGGATATTAGTCGATTTGTATTTTATTGAGGGTTCGGCTACCATAGACTCCTTTGCGCCGGAGGTGTGAGATTTGTCATCTCTTACTTCGACCCTTGGGGCATCGGGGTGTTTGACTTCTTCGCCGTCCTTTTCATCATGCTTGGGAGCAAGTTCGGCAGTAATTTTGCGGTCGAGGACGGCAAGTTCGGATTTCAACGCTTTCAGCTCATCTTCCTTACCCCACGGCTTTTCGATGATGGCTTCGAGCAACGGCACATCCTTCCGCATTTTCTCGGTGCGTTCCTCATACTGGCGTAGGATTTCGGGGAGACGCTCCAGAGCGTTGACGAAGTTCATACAGGCGGCTTTTGTGTCGCTCATGGCGATAAAGCCGTTGTTGTATCGGTACTTGTACTCGCCCTCCACAACAAAGCGGTTCTGTATTGCCTCGATGCCATCGGTCAGCGTTTTTTCGGAGGCAATGCTTATAGGAAAGCCATAGACCTCTCCGACACGGACAGATTCGCCGTGGGTGTTGGTACGCTGTGCCAGACCTTGCAGATGGATACCCATATTCTGAATATCGGTAAATCTGCAACCGTCGAGGGTAAGACCGGGTAACGGATTGCCTTCTTCATCCCGCTTTACGGCTGCCTGATATTTGTCCAGATCCGACTGCATTTTCCGCATGGTAATCTTTCTTTCCGATGTCGTCGTTCAGGGAGCGCAGCTTATACTCGCTGTCAGCCTTTCCCTTGCCGTGCGCCTTACGCTCACTCTCCAGCGCGGCGATGCGCTTTTCAAGTTTCGCCTTCTCCAACAGGTCGGTATTCCCCGAAAGGATAGCCATGTACTCGGAAAAGTTCATGCCGGTATTCTCATCCATAGAGCCTTCATCAATCGTTCTCGCCCCAAGCGCGCCACGTTTCAACTGCGATATGAATGTCTGCTTGCAGTGCAGGAGGTTGAACTTATAGGAATCCAAAGACCTCTCCACGGCATAGATTATCACATCCACCTTGTTGTCGTTGTAGAGCTTCGCCACCTCGTTGCCCTTGCGTATGGCACGGCCCTCGCGCTGCTCCAAGTCGCTGGGACGCCACGGCGTGTCAAGCTCATGGACGCAAACGGCTCTTTTCTGGGCGTTTACGCCTGTCCCCAGCATGGATGTCGAGCCGAAAAGCACCCTCACGGTTCCCTCGTTCATAGCCTCTATGACGGCTTTCCGTGATTTCTCCGTCTTGCACTCCTGTATAAACCGGATTTCATGAGCCGGTATGCCGTAGTCCTCGACAAGTTTGCGCTTGATTTCACTGTAAACCGACCACTCACCGGGTTTGTATGTTCCCAAATCGCTGAAAACGAACTGTGTGCCTTTCTGCGTGTTGAACTTACGGTAATACTCTGCTATCATACGGGCGCAATGCGAGGCTTTATTGTTCGGGTGATCCTCATAGGAAGGGTCAATCATGCGCATATCAAGAGCCATCTTGCGGGCATAGTCAGTGGCGATGAGCATCTTTCCCTTTCGCTCCTTATCCGACAACGCGACGCGCCCCAGCAAAGTGGCGTCGCCGGTCTTGGCAAACTCCATCAGCTTCTGAATGAACACCTCCTGCTGTGGCGTTGGCGGTATATTGTGGAGTATCTCCCGTTTTTCAGGACGGTCAACACCCACATCCTCCGCCGTGCGGTAGTCCGTGATCTCATTGTAAAACGCCGCCAGTTCCGGCACCTTGATAAAGTACCTGAATCTGTCCTTTGCCACAATATTATTGGTGACATTGAACTCGAAGTCCGTGGTCTTTTTTGCGAATATCGCCGCCCAAGCGTCAAAACAGCGTATATCCTGCCTTTCAAGTTCTTTCGGACGCAGATACTTGAACAGCAAGTAAAGTTCAGTCAGAGAGTTGCTGATTGTCGTGCCGCTGAGGAAAGTGGCTCCCAAATCCCTTCCGTTGCGCTCCTGAATGGTGCGTATGGCGAAAAGGAGGTTGAGGGCGCGTTGGCTCCCGTCGGAGTTACCCAGACCCGCGACACGGTTGTGGCGGGTGTTGAACATAAGGTTCTTGAACTGATGCGACTCGTCCACGAAAATGTGGTCTATGCCCATCTGTCGGAAGTCAATCACATCGTCAGTGCGGTGGTCTATCTGATAACGCACCGTCTCCAGTTTCGCCTCAAGGTTCTTCTTACGGGTCTCCAGACCCCGGAGCATACCGCGCGACACATCCTTGCCCTGCTGCCGGACCACATCAAGGTTTTCCTCGACGGTGTTCAGCTCCGCCTCCAGTATCTCCTGTTGCACCTCCGGCGACTGCGGTATCATGCCGAACTGGTCGTGCGACATTATTATGCAGTCATAGTCGTTGTTGCGCATATTGTTGAAGAAACGGACACGGTTCTGCGCGGTGTAGCTCTTTTCATCGGCATACAGGATGCGGGCGTCGGGATAGGCTGCCTGATAGGTCATGGCTATGTCGGCGACATTGGCTTTCAGTCCGATAATCATCGGCTTATGCACCATGCCCAGACGCTTCATCTCGTGCGCGGCGATGCACATTATCAGTGTCTTGCCCGTACCGACCTGATGGTCGGCTATTCCGCCTCCGTTCTGTTTCAGCATCCATACGCAGTCCTTCTGCGAGGCATATATCGAATGTATGCCGTAACGGTCAGCCAGCATCTTCAGGTTGAGGCCGGGGAAAGTCTGGTGGGAGCCGTCGTACCTCGGTCTGACAAAACAGTTGAACTTGCGGTTATACAGGTCAACCAGCCTCTCCTTGAACTCCGGGCTTTGCACCCCCAGCCATTCGGAAAAGCCGTCGCGGATTTCTTCAATCTTGGAATTGGCGAGCTGTATCGCCTCTGAATCCGGCACCTTGATGTCGTTGCCGTGGTCGTCCTGGCCGATGCACTTCTTTATCTCCGGCACGGTGTTGTGCAGGGCGTGTTTCAACAGGCTCATGCCGTCGTATGAACGGTATTGACCGCGCACACAATATTCCTCCCATATCTTCATATTGCCACCGGAGTTAGTTACCGAATACTCATCAAGCATGGGAGAATACACGACTTTCACATCAGTATCATAAAAGTGTGTCATATATGCGGAGTAGATGCCTGTGGGTATCCACCTCTCTCCGAAATTGAAGTCAAGTTCCTCGAAAGTGATCCTTCGGGGAACAGCCTCCTTCAACGCCGAAAGGCTCTCGTCAATCCGGCTGTCATGGGCGTCATGGTCTTTTATCCATTGTTCAATCATCTCCGCTTTCTTCACCACGTTTCCGGCAACGAATCGGTCGGCGGTCTCGTATTCCGACACAAGTGGATTGAAATAGATATGACCCTTCAGTTCTTCGGCAATCCGGTTCTCATCCATATCCACAAGCGAAGACATATATCCGAGCCTCACATCGCCGTACTTGTTGAGCGACGCCGCCAACGCCTCCATCGGGGTTTCGACCGAAGTCACCTCGTGGATATTGAAGGCAACTGGATGGTCAAAGATGTCGGCTTTGACAAACAGCCCCGCCTCGGCACGCTCCAGAGCAAGGGAATCCATACCGTTGGCGTCAAGCATAATCAGCTTGGCGTTGGCTTTCTCGTTGAGATGCCCGTATCGCTCCACGAACTCATCGTAATACTGGTTCAGGTGTTCGCGCAGATGTTCCGACGGTTCCAGTGTCGCCGCCTCGTAGTCATATAACTGCTGGTATGTCTCCGACATGGTTACATACAGCATGGCGCGTTGCGCCTGTTCAGGCTTTATGCGCATGGGCTTGAATGTCGCGCCGTTCTTCCTGACATCGGAGAGAAATCCGACCTGACCGTTGTCCACCACCATAGAGCCGTTCTTGTGAAAAGACCGTATATCCTCCGAGAATTTTCTCGGCGACATATCCGCTCCCGCACTCTCTATCGGTATGGCAGTGACTTTCGGCGGACGGTTGCGCCCGCCGGGTATGAAATCCCCCTCGGTCTTTTCGATGTATGTCTCGCCGGGGGCGATGCCCGCAGCTTTAGCAGCCTCGGCGGACATGGCTTCCGCCTCCATTCTCGCCCTTTCCTCCAGCTGGCGGTGGGCGATAGACATCATAGCCTCGTAGAATCCGTTGATAGGCGGATTGTCATCCCAGTTCAGGGAGCCATAAAACTCCAGCTCCTTGTCGGTAAGCTGACGGAATTTGGCTTTGGGCGGCAATGGCGCATCCTTCTTCGGTCGGCTGACAGGTTTTGCCTCGGTCTTGTCATTTTTCGGTTCTGCCTTGTGCCTGCGTTGTGGTTTGCCGATTGGCTCCAGTTCTCCGAAAAGATTATATGCAAAAAGCCGTGGGTCATAGTCGCCGCTGTAATCGGGTGCGCCGTCGGTCTCTATTTCCTGCGGTTTATCTGCGGGTGCAGTTGCAGGCGGTTCAGAGGTCGGCGGTTGAGCCGTCTGAGTTTCTTGCATCGGTTCAGGTGCCGGGTCCTGTTCAACTTTTGTATTAGTCGGAGGCTCCACTCCATTATTATGTTTCTCTACACCTTTATTATTAGGAGTAGGATTATTATTAGGAGTAGTATTGTCAGGAACAGGATTATTTGAAGGATTATTAGGAGTAATTTCCTCCACGACCTTATGTTTCGGATCTTCCAGTTGCTCACATATCGCTACCCGCTGCCCGGCTCTTACGAGCTTGGGCAGATAGGTGTCGAGGGCGTGATGGGGAAATCCGGCAAGTTCTATACTGCGTGTAGGCCCGTTAAGGCGGCGTGTAAGGGTGATGCCGAGTATCTCGGACGCCGCAACAGCGTCCTGACCGAATATCTCATAGAAATCTCCGACACGGAACAACAGTATGGCGTCGGGATGTTTCTTTTTCATTTCCCGGTACTGGTCTAACAGCGGTGCCACCTTTGTAACGGTGGTTCTCTTGACAGCCTCGTTTTTCTTCTCGGCGGTCTCTTGTCTGACTGTCGGAGATGTCGGAGGTGTCAGTTTGGGGGCGTAGCCGTTGTAGCGGTCTATGTCAAGGCGCAGCCGGAATGATAATTGGAGAGCCGTGCCTATATCGTGGGCGATACCGTCAACACCATCCTTATGTGTATAGACAATAGCCAGTTTGCCGTATTGGTCGGTACCCATTTTTGCATCCGTGCATATCACATTTTGCGGAAATGCCTGAAAGAACTTGTTGCCGGGTACCTTCGTGGCGTTGTCGATAACGGACTGCGTGAAAAGTTCCTCGTCAAAGGAAAGATTCTTCTTGTCGCTATGCTTCTGGAGAATGATAAGGTCGGACCCTGCATCGGTTCCGGCGTTATCGCTGAACGTATTGTTTGGCAGTCGTAACGCCGCCACAAGGTCGGCACGTTTCATCATCTCCAGTCTGACAAACGGTGATGCAGCGTTCGCCACACCCTGCGATGCGATGAAAGCAATCAATCCTCCTTCACGCACTTGGTCAAGAGCTTTGAGGAAGAAGTAATTGTGAATGGTCTTTGTCGCCTGACGATAGGCAATCTCCTTGCTCACCGCATACGCAGGGTCAGGCACGGCAAAGTTGCCGAAGGGGATGTTGGAAACGGCGACATCAAAATATCCGTTGAAGTCGCTCTCTATCTTTTCAAATCCCTCAATACGGGTCAGTATCGACGGGTGCAAGGCGGAAAGGATTTTGCCAGTGAGCAAATCTTTCTCGTAGGCAAGCACCTCCGTGCCGGGATACATATCGTTACGCAGAAAGGAATCTATAAACGCACCCTGTCCGGCTGACGGTTCAAGAAAACGCCGTACCTCTATACCCGACTGTTTCAGAGAGCCGGATATGGCGTCAATGACAGGCGCAGGTGTATAGAAAGCCGTCAGGACGGAGGCTTTCAGAGAATCCATATACCGGGCGAGCTCCTTGTCGTCCTTTGAATAGTCGTGAATCAACCGGCGCAATTCAACGGTCGGGGCGAATAATTCAATATCCGTTTTGCTCCATTTGGCGGCGTCCTCTAAATCATTGGCTTCATTGAGGATACATTTCAGTCCGCCAAAACCGGCATACTTGCGTAGTATCTCGCGTTCTTCGGCATTTTGCGCAGTGCGTCCGGCCACACCGAGACGCAGGACAAGCCTTATCGCCTCGATGTTGTCGCGCATGGTACGGAGGCGGTTATAAGCCATAGCCGTCCAGTATTTCGGTGATTGTTCCGAGCAGTTCGGTCAGCATCGGCTGATGGGTCTCCCTGTCGAGGAAGTCGCCGTTGACCTCGTAACGGTCGAGTATGTCGCTGACAGGTTTCTGGCCGAGCAGATGCACGGCGAAGTCAGGCATATATTCCGGCGGCAGCCGCAGCCAGAGGTTTTCCTCCACCACATTATATATTATGTCGTAGCGCGACACATACAGCCCGGCAAGCAGTGTGCGCATCGCCAGCTCACGGGCAATCGGTACGGGCTTGCCCTCCAGACGAGCCGACACGAATGTGTCGTATGCGTCGTCCGAGCGGGTTTCTATGAAATTTTTATTGTCTCTCTGGGGAAAATGATGGTCAATGAGATGACCCCGGAGATAGACTTGGAAAAAGTCTGCCTCCGGCAATTCTATGTTATGTTTCATCGGGGGATGCGGATATAGTGGTTGCCGGAATCCTTCTCCGAGCCGTTTTATTACGGCACAATGAAAAAGGACACCGGGTATCCCTCCCGATGTCCAACCACTAAATCCGCGTCAAAAATGAAACAAAAAAACATAATGACGCAGAATCAGATGCAAAGATAATAAATTATCCTGACACGGGAGGGATAGATATGTTTATTCTGTCTTGATTTCAAGAGGGTTTAGGCGGTTTTAACCGTTTTTGCCTTCTTTCCCTTGCGGTAACGGCGGTTATTCTTCTTGCCGCTTTTGGACTTGCTCCCCTTGCCGCAGGTGTCGGGGGCGAAGGCGTCGATGACGCGCTTGACGATGAGGTTGTATAGTTTTTCCTCGTCTCGGCTGAGATCCGTGGGGTGCAGTCCGGTGGTTACGATGCCGAAGCCGTTATACACGCTTTCACCGTTGCGGAAGTTGTGGTACTTGGAGGGCTTGCCTTCGCCCACCGAGCGGCCCCATCTGCTGTTGTAGCGCAGCATCGCCATATTGCGGAGCATCGCTTTCCATACTCCGCCGGGGACAGTGTTCTGTAACACGGCGGGATAGGATATGAGTTTCTTTGCATACAGTCGGTATGCTGTCAGTATTGTCTTTTCGTGGGTATAGTCCAGCTCACAGGCAGCCTGAATCATCAGGGCCGGGAGGTTGAACAGCGGACAGCGGTCGGTGATCACCCCGATATAGTTGTCTCCCTCGTGCTGTTCTCCGGGAGCCGGGGCGGGTACGCCGGCACATTCCGCGTCTCTGGCGGCATCGGCGACGGATATTTCCTCTACTGCGGGCGAGCCTTTCAGTTCGGCGTTTTCCTCTGAGGCCTGTACGATGGCGTTGTAGATGGATTCCTCCAGCCATTTCTCGTATTCCTTGCGGTTCTGAGGCCCGTGGTTCACGGCATGGACAATGGCTTTCCTTGTCAGCACGGGGAGCCATGCGCGGCGCGTATCCACGGGACAGCCGATGAAGTAGTAGAGGCTCAGGAAGTCGAGGTCTCCCGTAATGTCGGGGCGCATGGCGTTCACGACCGTCTGGCTCATCTTCCACAGGGACTTGATTGTGTCGAGCTGTCGGATGTCCTCGGCTGATTTCTTGTAGCCTACAAGCTCATCGTAGTTGCGCATGGCGAATTTGAAGTTATGGGCGTAGGCGAGTCGGCTCTCCATAGTGGTCGAGAGTACGAAACTCTCCTGCGGTGAGAAGGTTGCCTCCACGAGCTGTCCGTTTGTCCATGTCACGGCGTAGCCGTTGCCGAGGTAGTAACCCTCGTGTTTTTCATTCGCACCGATGGCTCTGGCGATTGTATCCGCTGTGATCTGATGGTCTGTCACGACGGTTATGAGATTTTTCTGTTTCATTTTTGCTTTTTTTATTTGGGTGGATATTTCTGGATTAGTGGTTTTTGAAATAGCACCGGAGATTCCGGACTCTCCGGGATGCTGTTTCGGGGTGCAGAGTCTTATCCTGCTTTTTGAAGATTACATCTTCGGGCCTTTGGGCTTGCGCTGCTGGCGCATCTGGTCCTCGTTCTTGGGAGCCGTCTGATATTTCTGGAGCGGTTCAGCCACTTTGCTTGTCGCCTCGTTGGTAAGTCCGTCGTTGTTGACGGCCTTCTGGGTCTTGGATTCCTCGGCTACCTTCACGCGGGGGTCGTTGAGCGATGTGTTGGGACGCTGTTTCTCCGGGTTGAACCAGAGATACACCGTGCATGGCTGTCCCTTGTCATCGAGGCGGTTGGTAAGTTCCGCCACGCGCCCCTCGGCGTAGTCTTTCTGCTGCTGTTCGGTGAGAGGAATTTTCGCCCATTTGGAAAGGGGCTTTATCTTGCCGTCCTTCGTGAGCCACGACGACTGCTGCTGATTCGTGGTACCGCTCTGCGTCTGTGTCTGCGATTGCGCCTGTTCCTGCTTTCTGACCGCGCCGGGTACGAACTCCACACCCTTGCGGTCTGCCGACACCTGAAGCACCACGGTGTAGGTTTTGCCGTTCTTGTTGGTTATCTCTTTCGGAGGAAGTGCCTTGCCTTCTTTGAGCTGCATGACCTCCGCTACGGTCAGTTTGGTCTGGCCCACGGTGTCGCGGACAAACACATCCTTGACCGGGACGGAGACTATTTCGTTGGTGTAGCGGTCGATGCTGACGTATGACGGCACTTTCTCGCCGTTCTTGTCGGTCAGTTCCACGACTTTGCCGAGATTGCCGGTCTCGCGGAGAGCCGCCTTGTCCTCCTTGCTGAACTCGTAGCCCTCAAATTTCTGGTCGAGTTTCGGCTCACGGTGGATGAAGTGTGGCACCACCTTGACATTGCCGTCCGCATCGGTTCGGAATGACAGTCGCGCGTCGATGGGGAATTTCTCTCCAGCGAATGTCGGGGTGACGGTGACGACCCTTGACTTGCGGTTGTAGAGCATCTCGCGGAGGTCTCCCGATTTTTCCAGCTCGTCGCGGTCGATTCCCCATTTCTCCTTGAGGTTAGCCCAGTCGATTTTGCTCTCGTCAATGGCGGTGTGTCTGGTCTCCTTTGCGGATGCCTGTGCGTTGGATTGTGCCTGCTGTTCCTCCTGCGGGGAGCCTGCCGGCGACTGCTTGGGCTGTTCTGCCGTCTGTGCCGCCTCCTGCCTGTTGTCCTGCGTAGCCTGCGGTAGATCAACTTTGTTGTTCTTCAGCATATCGGCGTTTGCAACGGGGTCTTTTGCGAGGTCTCCGATTACGGTGCCTACCGTCTCGTAGCGGTCGGCGGGTACTCGGAAAAATCCGAAGGTCGTGGGGTTCTTGCACTGGCGGACGAAGTTGGAGAGAAACGCCTCCAGCGGGTTCTGTCCTTTTGAGAATTTAACGAGGTCAGAGAGTTTCGCCGACTTTACATCGGTCATCTTTGGTGTGCCGTCCTCGTTGAGTCCGGTCACCGCGCCTACCTGCCCGGTATCATTGTTGCGGGCGATAAGCACTTCTTCTAAGTTCTGGTCTTTTGCCATAAATTAAAAAGTGTTTTGGGGTTTGATACTTGCGACACCGAAGTGACGCGGGATTATTTGTGTGTGAAAGTGTGTCGGTATTTTATGATTCGCGGCTGGCGAACACCTCGGCGACATCCGCCACCCGGTATGTTATCTTGCTGTTCTTCGCCGTGCCGTGCTTGGTGAAGGGTATCTCGCCGTTCTTCCTCATATCGCAGAGTTTACGGTCGGAGACGCCATACTGCTCACAGACCTCGCGGCTCGTCATGGTCTGTTTGTCCGGGTCAAGTATGGAGAAGCCTTGCAGCAACCCGATGAACTTGCGCCCGAATCCGTCAAGACGGTCATCGAGCCTTGCCTCCAGCTCCTTTATCATTCGGCAGATGATTTTGAACTCCTGTGAACTGATCATACGGAGGGAACCTTTTTGTATTTCTTCCTGATTTCCTCCAGAGTGGCCTCGCTCCATTTGAGGTTGAGGCGGCGGATTGCCTTCAGCAAGGGTGCGAGGTTGTAGAATACCTCGCGTCCGCGCTCTATCCATGTGAGCTGGTAGCGGCGGCGCACCCGCTGGAGCTGTCGGGTTGACATATTTAGCAGACGGGCCGCCATCGCGTTGGGGATGGGTGGAATGGATGTGATTTCATCTTTCTCATCCTTCGCCTCTTTTTTCTTTCGTTCCTCTTTTGTAAGGAGGTTGAGTATCAGCGACAGTGTTTCTTCGAGAGTGACCGTGCGCTGATAGAGTGTTTCCAGTGTAATCTGTTGTTCCATTTTTTCTCGGATTTAGTGTTACGCCGGCAAAGTTAGGGAGGGACGGAAAGGTCACTTGGGAACGTTCCGGGAACATTCCCGAAAATAATTTTCAGCCGAATAAAGACAAAGCGCCGGCTGTTGATATGCAGCCGACGCAATGCCAGTGAGTTAGCTATATATCAACTAAAAATCGAGGTCTCCGAGATTTTTTGCGAGATTTTCCATGTCGTGGCTGATTTTCTCGTTGGTGATACGGGCGTAGATCTGTGTTGTCTGGATATTCGTATGGCCGAGCATCTTGCTCACCGATTCGATGGGTACACCCTTGCCGAGTGTCATCGTCGTTGCGAAGGTGTGGCGCGCCAGATGGAATGTGAGGTTCTTCTCGATGCCGCAGATGTCGGCAATCTCCTTCAGATAACAGTTGAGTTTCTGATTGGTGATTATGGGCATCAACTGACCGTCGAGATACTTGCCTTCATACTTTTTCAGTATCTTGATGGCGGGAGGAAGCAGAGGCACAGTAACCTTTGTGTTGGTTTTCTGACGATGGGTTACTATCCACAGCCGTCCGTCAAACATCTTCTGGATGTTGTCAACACGCAGGTTGGCGAGGTCGATGTATGCCAGTCCGGTGAAGCAGGCGAAGACGAATATGTCGCGTACCTGTTCGAGACGCTTGGAGGCGAACTCCTTTTCCATCATCTTCTTCAGGTCGTCTTCCGAGAGGAAACCCCTGTCAACCCTCTGCACCGAGATTTTGTAGCCGTTGAACGGATCCACGGTAATCAGACCGGCACGGATAGCCTTGTTGATTACCTGCTTAAAGAACTTCATGCACTTGTAGGTGGTGTTCTGGCTGTAACCATACTCCGTGCGTAGGAAGAACTCCAGATCGACGATGAACTGGTACTTGATTTCACGCAGGGGGATGTCGGTGATGTTGTATTTCTTTTTCATGAACTCCACCACACGGCGGTACATACGCTCGTATTTCTGATAGGTGGGGTTCGCTTTGCTCAGTCCGATGAGCTTTTTGGTGTCTTCAAGATGCTGCTTGTAGAGTGGCACCAGAGATTCTTCCTTCGCGGTAACGCCGGTAAAGGCGTTCTTTACCATTTCGGCTGTAACGTAGCCGTGGCGGTTGAGGATGTCGTAGTAGTGTTCTTTAAGAACGTGGCGCATATCCTCGATGCGCTTGTTGAACTCGGCAATTTTTGAAGACCTGCCGATAGCCTTGGACGCTGATGCGTCCCATAGTTCCGGCTCTATCGTGAGCGTGGAGTTTATTCTTTCATATTCACCGTCCACAGTGACTTTTATCATGATGGCGCATTTGCCGTCCTTGTTCACTTGGTTTCGACGAATCAAGAACAATACTTTGAAAGTGCTTTTCTTCATCTTTACGTCGGAATTAGTGTCATCATTTGTCCGCTTGTTATGCGGTGGATGCAATGATAACGTGTTTAACATCAAGATGGATTGGACACTTTATGGAACAAGATGCGACAAATCAGCGACTTAGGCTGTTTTTAACGTGCCGGACATAATTCAGACAAGGGTTAACTTTGCGATTTTAGAAGCTCTTGCACCGCAATTTCGGAAATTGTGTCGGACACCCATTTTAACATCACTCAAACGAGTTCTTAAAAAGTCGCCTATTTTCCGAGTTTTGTCTAAATTACGTCTTTGCAAGTATCAGATACTAAATATTTTAAGAGCGTTTTAGGCACTATTTAGGCACTAAAACGCAATTTGAAAACTTAGTGCCTGGTTAGTGCCTAAACTATGTCTGGTGAGGTCTTTTTTTGGTCTTATACCGGTCCTCAATCCGATAGGATTAGACACGAAAAAACCTCGGAACTACTTGATAGTCCGAGGTTTGTCTCGAATTTTCCGATTTAGTTCGGAAGTACATAGTGGAGCTGGAGGGGATTGAACCCTCGTCCAAACGTGGAATCAATAAGCTTTCTACATGCTTAGTCTGTGAATTGGTTTTCGTGTCAGGACAGGCTCACGACGGCCAATCCGGACCTTAGTCCCTTAATCTCGGAAGCGCGTCGGGACACCGCTCTTCCTATTTCCGAATTTCTTAGCACCACTTTATCCAAACGTCTCGGAACGGGGCAATGGAGTGATGTCTCGTTCTCCTACCTGGTAGGAGAATTAAGGTATCCTACTGTTCTTCAGATTACGCAGCGAGAGCGTAGTTGTTATTTTCGCCAATTATAGGTCGATGATCTTGCGATTATAGAGCTTGGTCATCAAAGCTCTGCATGCTTACCTACCGCTTCTACACGCTGTCAAAGCCAGTCAGCCCCTTGCGTATTTTGCGATTAGCTTACAAAATTAGTTATTCCTCAGCTATTCTCCAAATATTTTCACATAAATCTTCAAAAAACTGCCAAAATACTTGAATTTTTAGAATTTCAGGTAAAAATCATGGCATAGTACGCGATGGCCAGTTGTCGGAATACCAATGGATTCCTCAAGAATCAGTTCGTCACATATCGGTTCATGCGCCATTTCGGTGTTGGTGAATTCTAACAGCGTGCGCTTATATGGCGCAGTGGGGTTTCCCTTCACATCGGTTCGCCGCTTCAGCGCCAGCGAAACGTCACTCGCCGTCTTTATCATCTCGTCAGCCCGCAGATATGGCACTATCATGGCGATTCTGCCCGTAGGAGTCAGCATATCGCATCCACTCCGCAGTATCAGAACCGGCGACAGCTCGCCTTCGTGCCTGGCACGCATCCGCGACGATTCATCTGCATCTACGCCGGAGGTAAAGTACGGCGGATTCGACACTATCAGGTCGTATAGACATAAAGGCTTATAATCCGTGAAGCTACACAACTTCACGCTCAAACGGTCGCTCCACGGAGAATCCTGGAAATTACCTTGTGCCTCTTCGACCGAATCCAGATCTACCTCTACGGCATCCACCTGAGCATCAGGATTGCGCTGAGCACACATCAAGGCAATCAGTCCGCAACCGGTTCCCACATCGAGTATGCGGTTTCCCGTCACGTCGCACCAGGCGCCAGTCAGAACGCCGTCAACACCGATGCGCATCGCGCTGCGATAATGATGGCACGAAAATTGTTTGAACCGAAATGGCCTTTTCTCTCTCCTTTCTCCTTTCATTCCTCCGGTCATGACCGAATAATTCCGGTCATACTCCTTATATAACGATTATTTTTTGTAATTTTGCATTCCCAAATCGGATTCTCCAATCATGAACAAGAAGCAAGAGACAATCATAGCTCAAGATATGGCCTCGGGCCATCCCCTCATACCATCAGCCGTAACCTGCAGCGAGGAACTGAAATGCACCGGCATTTTGGTTATTCCGCTGCTTGACGAGCAGATGGGTCTCCCCTATTTCGACATGCCGCTCGAGCTCCAATCGGAATATCAGCGCGAGGCCATACAGATGGCCTTGCGGCTGGGACAGCCTGTTTTCCTGGTGCCTGAGGCTCAGTTCGGCGCCGATATGCCAGATGACCATCTGATTGCGAGCCGTTTTAAAGGGACGACAGGCATTGTGGCATATCCCGTCAACTTTGAGGCTCCGAAGGAAGCAAACGGCATGGAATTCGGACGCACCCTTCTGAAAGGAGGGTTTCAGGGAGAAGTGTTCGCCACTTCGTGGATATCCGACCTGGTGGGCGTTTCTGTCCGTGAATGCGATTACCGCCCCATACCGAATCCGGTTCTCACGGAGCAATACCTCGACCTGCTGGACATTTCGTTCGAGAAACTGATGTCGTTCCTGCCGGAGCATGTGCGCAACGAGATTCAGAACGGACTGGCGGCACTCCCTGCCCGTTCGCTTGCAAGCATTTCGTTCATGATGTACCATTCCCCGCTTGATTACAAGGAGAAGGTCGAGATACTCGCCGAACTGGATCTATCCAAGCGTATGGAACTGATTCTGCACCGTTTTTCCGAGCATATCCAGAAGCTTAAGATACGCGAGGAAATCAACATGCGCACAATGGAGCAGTTCAACGAGCGTCAGAAGACCGATTACCTGCGCACGCAGATCAAGACCATACAGCGCGAACTGAATATCGAAGTCGATGAAAACGACGACGAGGAGCTGCGCCAGCGCGCCGACGCCAAGAACTGGACGGAGGAGACGCGTGATGCGTTCGATAAAGAGATGCGCAAGCTGTTACGCTACGCCTCCAACTCTCCCGAATACGCCATGCAGTATGCGTACCTCGACACATTCCTGAACCTGCCGTGGCTTGACTGCGACAACAGCGATTTCGATCTCAAGGAGGTAGAACGTATACTGAATCGCGACCATTACGCCCTCGACAAGGTAAAGGACCGCATAATCGAACAGATGGCCGTACTTAAGTTGCGACAGGACACCAAGGCTCCCATTCTATGTCTTGTAGGCCCTCCGGGAGTGGGCAAGACTTCCTTAGGCAAGTCCGTGGCCGAGGCCTTGGGCCGCAAATATGTGCGTGTGGCTCTCGGCGGCGTGCACGACGAGGCCGAGATACGCGGTCATCGCCGCACATATCTCGGCGCCATGTGCGGCCGTATCATCGCCGCTCTCGAGAAGTGCGGCACATCCGACCCGGTTATGGTGCTTGACGAGATTGACAAGCTCGGAGCCGATTACAAGGGGGACCCGCAGACGGCCCTGCTCGAGGTGCTTGATCCGGAACAGAACAGCCATTTCCATGACAATTACATCGACCATGACTACGATCTTTCAAAAATACTCTTCATAGCCACGGCCAATTCTCTGGACACCATCTCCGCTCCGTTGCTCGACCGCATGGAGGTCATCGAAATCGGCGGATATGTCGAGGACGAAAAGATAGAGATAGCCATGCGCCATTTGGTGCCCCTTACTCTTGAGCGTCACGGTTTCGGGAAGAAAGAGATATCCTTTGCACGAGATGGGTTGCACGAGATCATAGAGTGCTATACTCGCGAGAGCGGAGTGCGTCAGCTTGAGAAAAAGATTGCGGAAGTATTGCGTAAGCTTGCCCGGCGCAAAGTGATGGGCGAAGACTATCCTCACGTCATTGGCACCGCCGAAGTGCGTGAACTGTTAGGCAAACGCACCATATTCCCCGACAAATACGAGAACAACGACATAGCCGGCGTCGTGACCGGTCTGGCGTGGACTCAATCGGGCGGAGACATACTCTTCATCGAATCCTCCGTCTCTCCCTCCAAGGAAACGAAGCTGACTCTGACCGGCAACCTGGGTGACGTGATGAAGGAGTCTGCCATACTTGCCACACAATATCTGAAAGCCAACTGCGCGCGGTTCGGAATCGACCCGCAGATATTCGAAAACAAGGCTTTGCATATCCATGTGCCTGAAGGCGCCATACCCAAGGACGGTCCCTCGGCCGGAATCACCATGCTGACGTCGATAGCATCGGCCTATACCGACCGCAAGGTGCGCCAGAAGCTGGCGATGACCGGCGAGCTGACACTCCGCGGCAAGGTTTTGCCTGTGGGTGGCATCAAGGAAAAGATGCTGGCGGCCAAGCGGGCCGGCATTACGGACGTGATGCTCTGCCGACAGAATCAGAAGGACATAGAAGAAATCCCCTCGCAGTATCTGGAGGGGATGACGTTCCATTATGTAGACACGGCTGCGGAAGTTCTTGACTTCGCGCTGCTCCACGAATTGGCGACCTGCTAAAGTTTAGTAAGGTTATAAAGTTTAAAAAGTTAAGATAATGCCAGGCTTTACAAAAGTCTACTCCATTATTTTAACTTTCTTCGCTCTTTTAACTTTTTAAACTCTCATCGGCCTTGGGCCCTCTGCGGCGTGAACGGCCCGAGCGGCGGCGCTTGCCCGAATTGCCACGGTCTTTTCGGCCGTGATTGCGTACGCCTCCCCTGTTGCTCTCCCTTGACTGGAGCATGGGAGCGTCACCGAACTCCGCAGGAACATCCTCGCGCGGCACTTCTTTCTCCAGCAGTTTTTCTATGCGCTTCAGTCTGAAGGCTTCCTCGGGCGATACGAATGTCACTGCCCGGCCGTCGCGGTCGGCTCGCGCAGTGCGTCCTATACGGTGGATGTAATCCTCAGGATCGCGCGGCACATCATAGTTTATCACCATTTCGATGTCATCGATGTCGATGCCTCGCGACAGAATGTCTGTGGCAATTATCACCTGGGTCTTGCCGGCCTTGAAATCCAGCATCACGTTGTCACGAGCCGTCTGTTCCAGATCGGAGTGCATCTCGGCTACCTTGAAGGGCATGCGCCTGAATTCACGTGCCAATGTCTTGACCTTGAGTTTGGAGCCTGAGAAGATTATGACGCGCTGCGGTGGATTTTCCTTAAACAGCTTTTTCAGAATCGGCATTTTCTGCGACTCATGACAGATATACGACGACTGTCTGATTTTTTCGGCGGGCTTGGATACGGCAAGCTTTATCTCAACGGGATCCTTCAGTATCTTCTTGGCCATCTGCTGAATTTTTGGAGGCATCGTGGCCGAGAACATAAGCACCTGTGTCTCCTTTGGCAGATGCGAATAAATCTGCATTATATCGTCGTAAAAGCCCATGTCGAGCATACGGTCGGCTTCGTCGAGGATGAAGAAAGACACCTTCGACAGATCCACATAACCCATGCCGAGATGGGCCAGCAATCGTCCTGGGGTCGCTATCACCACGTCGGCCCCGGCCTTGAGCGACTTTCGCTGCTGGTCGTACGTCACTCCGTCCGTACCGCCATAAACGGCTATTCCGCTGACCGGCATGAAATATGCGAAGCCCTGCAGCTGACGGTCGATCTGTTGGGCGAGTTCGCGGGTGGGTGCCATCACTACGCAATTCACGGCATTCTCCGGAAATCCTCCCTCTGCAAGTTCGTTTATTACCGGAAGCAGATAGGCGGCAGTCTTGCCCGTGCCGGTCTGGGCGCAAGCCAATACGTCACGTCCTTCGAGCACCGCCGGTATGGTATGTTCCTGAATCGGCGTACATTCGTCAAAATGCATGTCCCACAGACCGTCCAATACGGAATCGTTTGTCAATAATTCATCAAATCTCATAATATATGCATATATAACACCGCTGCGAAACCTTCCCGGTCTCGTGTTATTGTATGCAAAATTAACAAAAAACGAGCGTATTGCAAAGTGAACGCCATATACGGGCCACCTTCATGCCGTGAGGCACGCCGGCTATGAAAATAATATAATATTTATTTACCTTTGTATCAATGTGTTGCTAAATATTTTCAAAAATCATAAATAAAACTGAAACTTTTTGGAGCCACGCGTTGTTTTATAGTCAAACATTTAAAACGACAAGCAATGAAATCACAGTTATCATTCCAAGACAGATTAGTCGGACTACAGAGCAATTTGCTGAATTTCGCATATCAGCTCACCACTAACCGCCAGCAGGCTGAAGATCTGCTACAGGACACTACGCTTAAAGCCCTTGACAATCAGGACAAGTATGTCGACAATGTCAACTTCAAGGGGTGGATCTTCACCATAATGCGCAACATCTTCATCAACAATTACCGCCAGACCGTACGCAAGGCCACGGTGATTGACCAGACCGAAGACCTATATCACCTGAACATAAGCCAGGACTCGGGCATCAACACGCCCGAAGGAAGCTACGCCGTCAAGGAAATATCCGTAGTTCTCAATTCATTCTCCGACGATTACCGTATCCCCTTCAACATGTATGTAGCCGGATACAAGTATAACGAAATCGCAGCAAAGATGAATCTGCCTCTGGGCACGGTCAAAAGCCGTATCTTCGCAGCACGCAAGAAATTGCGCGAGGAACTGAAGGATTACAGATAATAATCTTACCCCCTCATAAACCTCCGATAAGTCGAGTTTTAAATGTTTACCATACCTGTCTTCGGACGGGAACCCCAAAAGAGCATCTCCATGATGCTCTTTTGCAGTTTAATGGAAATGTATTAAATTTGTATCGATTATCGGCCCAAGGCTTTGTGTGATGAATGAAATACAGCAGTTTATAATGAATCATGCGCATTCGGACGTAAATGCGCTGCGATTGCGATATCACGGCAAAGCGATGCCTTTCAGCGTGGAGGATGCGTGCATGCAGATCGAAATGCGTCGTAAAACGTCAAATAAGCTGACATGGTTCCTGAAGAATCCCGGCTTCATGTTCGGAACGTCTATGTCCGCCGAGCAAGCCACCAATCAGAATGTGGCGCAGTTCCACGCGCAGCTTATAGGACACGACAGACGCGTACTGGACATGACAGCCGGACTCGGCATAGATGCAATGACCATAGCACTTAACGGAAACACAGTGACGGCATACGAGCTTGAGCACGAACGGGTGCGGGCGTTAAGACACAATGCCGGCATTCTCAATGTCAATAACATGTCGGTTGTGGAAGGCGATTCCGTGCTTCATCTTCAGCAGAGCCACGAACATTACGACTGGATTTTCGTTGATCCGGCCCGACGCGACAGTGGAAATAACCGCTGCTTCCTTCTTCGGGACTCATTGCCCGATGTCATTACGCACCAGGATCTCCTATTAGCCCACGCCGACCATGTGCTGATCAAGGCATCGCCTCTTCTCGATGTAACCCAGACTCTACGCGATTTCAGCCATGTACTCTCTGTTTTCATCCTATCCTTCAAAAACGAAGTGAAGGAAGTGCTGATCCATCTCGGAGTCCATTCTCCTTCTTTCGACGCAGGGCCTGAGGCCGATGTGCAGTCAAATCAATCCTGTCCTCTTATCCATGTAATCGATCTGGCCGACAGTCCCGACTCTTTCCCCGCCGGCACCCCGGCGGTACGGTATCGGTTCAGCTGCACCGATGCGGTTCTGGCCCGGATAAACTATGCCACTCCGGAACAAGTCGTTACAGGCATGTATTTCTATGAGGCCGGAGCCGCCATGCGCAAACTGCAATGCGCGCTACAGATATGCGATCGATACCCCGGTATGAAATCCCTGGCCAAAGATTCCGGTCTCTTTGTCTCGGACACACTTTACATGGATTTTCCGGGACGTATATCCACAATAAATGCTCTGGTTTCAGGCAGGGAGCTTAAAGCTCTGAAGGGAAGCCGCTGTCGTGTCGTATCCTCATGCTTCCCTGTCAGTGCATCCGAGCTCCGAAAGAAATACCGGCTTATGGAAGGTGAAGACCGAACGTTTTATGCCACTACTACTCACGACGGCACACGACTGATGATGTTGACGACCCGATAAACATTGCATCGTCTTGACGCGTTGTAGTGTTATTACGATTTACTATGAACACTCTACTGTTTGGCACGCCGGAGGTGGATACTTTGTTCCGCCCCGTGGATATTGAAGATATCGAAGAGATATCCCGGTGTTTCGCACTCAACCCGTCGCCAAGTTGCGACTATTCGCTTACCGGGCTGTTAATGTGGCGCGATTATTACGATTACCATATCGCAATTATAGATGATACATTGTTTATACGCGGACTGGATCCGATCACAGGCCTGCTGATATACTACATGCCATCAGGACCGATTCCTCCTGACCTCACCATGCGGATAATACGGGATGACGCGGGTAATCATGAAGCGGCTATAGTAGATTACTGTTCCGATTGGCTCGATCAGGCGTCGGAAGCCGACATTCCTGCCTCTGCCATCCGTATGCCCCATTGGGACGACTATTGCTATGACATACGCCAGTTAATACATTTCGAAGGTCGCAAGATGGAGAAGAAGCGAAATCATCTCAACTTCTTCCACAACCATTTCCCCGAAGCCGAGATACGATCCATCACGGCTGAGGATTTCCCCGATATATGCATATTCGCCCAGTCGTTTGGCAAGATGCATGAGGACAGCACGCAGTTCAGCTACGAGAACGCGCACTGCATCGACATGCTCCCGACATTGGGCCGCAACAACATGTTCGGTATCACAGTGCGCATCAGCGGTGAGCTGATTGGCTTCGCATACGGTGAGGTCATAGGCGACATGTTCTTCGCCCATGTGGAGAAGGGCAACATAGAATACCGCGGCATCTACCAGGTGCTGGCATCGGCCATGGCTCAGGAAGCGGCCCTGCGTGGCGCCAGATATGTAAACCGAGAGGATGACGCCGGCGACGAGTCCCTGCGACGCAGCAAGGAATCCTATCATCCCGTAATGATGGTCCGCAAATTCCTCCTTCCGCTGTAACGGCAGGTACTTCCGTTAATGATTACACCCTTACATGAAGTCACTCATCGTATTGCTGTAGACACTTCCGTAGGAATCGGCATTATACAGCATTACATGCGATCCGGCTGTAGTCCGTGCTATCGAATAATAAAGGTCACGCAGCGTAACATTCCTGTCTTTATTCACCGTATCGAGGAATCCCTGTGTAAATCCGTTAGACAGATATACCCCGACAGTTTCGCTCCATACGTCTGCATGGCTGGTCTCGTATGGATTTGCCGCGGTTATGACCATTACACCCGGCAATCCCTTGCATCTCTCACCCATTCCGCCTCCATAGCACGACTCCACAGTAAAAAGGAGTTTGCGATGGGGCGTCATGCTGATAAAATCGCGCATCTCCCTGTGCGATAGCTGTCGGTTGCCTCCGAAATCGAAACTGCCCGGACTGCCGTGTCCACTCCAGAATATAAAGACATTATCGCCCGAATCGGAAGAAATGACATGGGGCAACCTGTCGTTACGTTCTCCTCTCAGTATTTTTCCAATGTCGTCCGGCGTTATATCCGCAAGCCGATAGTCTATCGCATCGGATGTATATACATTCTCACCCGATTCCTTGATTTTTATCACTCCCGGCAACGGATTCTTGGGATTATCTGCAATGTCGTCAGCCGCGATCAGCACTATATGATCGTCATCATAACCGGATTGCCTCAGCAACCGGTATGTAGCGAAGACATCGGCCTGGAACCGGTAGTTAGGCCACCCTGCGGAACCTGCCACCAATAGCGCCCAACGCTCGTCAAGGGCAGGATAGTCCGGTTCCTTCCCTTCGACACCGCCGATTGATTCTATATGCGACGACGTCCAGTCCCACATGTTCTTTGACGATGAGCTGTGGCTCGTACTGTTTACACTCACGTATTCCATCGTGACAAATTTGCCGCCACTAAGGCGCCAGTGACGATACGTGGAGCCGGTCACACATGAATGTGTCTTTTCATCGAATGTCCACGTGCTCGAGACACCGTCTATGTCGGGACATACGCCAGCCTGCAGCTGCGCGAAGTTGTGCCGCATGTCCTCGGGCAACCAGCTTTCACCCTTGCCGTCGCGACCATCCACCACGTCAAGTATGGCATTGTTAAGCGACTGTCCTGTTACAAGTGCCCGGGTGCAGGCATAGGCCGTCAGGTTCAGCGCATCGTAAAACTGTCCCTGACCGTTAATCAGATCCTGGCCGGTATGCTGACGGTATGCCTGATTAAAGCCGCTTTCGGGCCGAACATACAGGTCTATACCTTCATACATGCCGTCGCTCACCTGTCCGCCTATCGTATCGGATACGAAAGCATCGGAACAATATATATGGGGTGCATAGAAATACTTCCCCTTAGGCGTCGCCTCCCTGATCTTCCTCAGTTCATCGTCAACCGCCAATATCATGTCAGTATCCGATGGATTGAACACCAATGCATTCTCCCCGAGATGCCAGTCATAGCCGCACAGTTCGCGGACAAACTTACGGACATCGTTTTCATCCTGATACATACACATGCCTCCTATCGGAAGAGAATATTCCCCTGCTATGAAACCGAACCATTCCTCGTACACATTTCCTATGCCGGTGCCCGCGCTTTCGCTGCCTGTCAGCAGAAACACCTTTCCCAGATCGGGTATGCCTGCGATTCTCGATATAATCACCTCCAGCTCTGATATGTCGCTCTCGGCCAGATTCCATACAAAACCGGATTTAGAGAACTTCCGCTGATATTCCACATCCGTGGCACAAGGCGTGATCATGGGGAGGTCCTTGCGGTTGGCCGTCGCTATTATCTCGCCCATACGCGTAGCGCATGCCGATGTAGTGGGTCCTATCACGGCGATGATTTCCGGATCAGCCACTATTTTCTCCATTATGGTCTCGATATCGTGACCGTCCTGGTCGTAGAATTCAGGTATGAGTTCCACAGTTTGTGTCAAGCCTTGTTGTGCCTGACGCATGTTTTCCAATGCGCTCTCGGCTGTCTTTTCCCATCGCTCGCGTTCATTGGACTGCATCAGTATGGCCACGCGCACCTTATGGTTTTGTTGAGAATTGCCCGGATAATCCACGTCATCTTTCGCGCATGAACCCAGCATCAATGCACATGCAATTATATGCATGCACAGCAGCAGTGATCCTGTTATAAGATTATTATTTTGTTTCATATTGACGCTCCATCTTTATAGCCTCTTCGTAATAGCGATCGAAGTAATTTTTAAAGACACCGATAGTACTGTATCTGTCGTCCCATACATTGAGGTTTTTTCCGAATGTCTCGTTAAAGACTATCCCTGCGCCACCCTCTTTAAGTCCTCTGACCGTCACTTTATCCCAGTCCTTGCCGCACTGCCAGTCATTCAGCAGACTCTCTATAACTTCTCCCGCATTCACGGTTAGCGAGAACGGTATGCGGGCACACAAATCACTCTGATCCACATCCATACCCACAATCAGCGAGGTAAACAGGTCATCATAGTTGGCATAGCGTATCACACCCTTCTCCGATTCGCCCAACAGAGGGAATATCATGTCGGTACAACCAAAATTAGTACTGTAAAAATCATACATCATCCGGAAAGTGGAATCGGGCATGGTGAACCCATTCTCATCGTCAGCAATGTATGACAACCTGACGCTACGTTCCTCTTCTCTTTTGGCCGCATGGCCATCCGTAAAACCGGCCACTGCGTCGTCCACCGTACTGAACCCGGGCGATGCCGCTATGATATGTGTGTCAAACTCGCGGCTCATGGCGCCCACAAGCCACGCCGCGCCATATCTGTTGATATACAGAGAACTGACGCCATCGGGTAATGTTTCCGACTTGCTTTCAACCAATAACACCCGCGTTCCGTTGCCGGTAATTCCTGCTGGACCAGCCGCTGCAAACGGTTCGTAAGCCGACGCTCCCAATATCAGCACCGCCGAATCGGCCGACTGATGGTCAACGAGCCACTTCCGGTACATCCGCTCGGCATCCTGCATATCGGTAGGCTGCAGCATACCGAGCCGTACACCGGTATGTTGCGCGAACGAAAACACACCGCCTGCGATATTGTCGTTATAGCTGTTGTCGCCCAGTCCGTTAATCGGTGTCATGAATGTAACGGACGCCTGACGCACGGGAACGGCGTCAGGCTCCACCTTATCATTACAAGCCGTGGCGACAAGCATCCCGACACTTGCCGCCATGATTATTCCTTTTGTCTCTATACTCATTGTCATTATTACTTAAGTATAGGCTCAAAGTCGGATGTATTCATATTTGAATCGAAATAGAACGCCCAGGAAGCACCAAATTTTACAGGCCGATTATCGTGGCTAAAGTAAGAATCCACATCCTTAATCTTATATCGCCCTTTTTCTCGATAAATAGCGGCTCTGTATATATGTGTGCGCCAGCAATAGTAACCGCTGCACAATTTTTTTTTGGTCTTAAATGACAAGTCATAATAGACTGCTCTAAAAATTAACAATAACAAATTACTCTCCTTGACATTCCTGATATTTTCAATGTTTTTATATGATGACGTATTTTGATTATACCCATGTTGCTTCAATGCTTCTTTTATTTTTACAAATCGATCCGGTTTATCGTTTAACGATGTTACCAGACATTCGAACGCCTCCTTTGGCGCAGTGTTATAATACAGCGTAAATGACTCTCCGTCTAGATAATGCAGTTTCTCGTCTATCAAATGCGTGCTCCAGCCGCCATCGAACGTCAGCATTATGCCTCTGCAACCCGACGATGGTCGCACACAGAAAAACACCCACCCCGATTGTTTGTGTTTCCACACGCTCAGGTGATTGAATGGTGTCGCATTGTCGTTGTATGGCCATTTCTCCCGCGATACGAACACGATGGCGGTCAGGATATTCTTAAGCTCCGGTATGCTGATATCTATTCTTCCCTTCTCCCCGTTGGAGCCACCTTCGGAAAACGACAGTTTCGCGTCAAGGATTTCCACCTGTTTCTCGGGTGTCTGTGGATTTTCCTCATCGGCATACAATATGGACACAATCGAATTGTACGTATTCAATGGCTCCTCGTCCGAGTCTACCGGCATATAATACACTGTCGGCGTGGTAGGATCTATGGCCATGCCTCGCCTGGGCTCGTATGTGACTTCACCCGTTTCCGATTCGTTGACTATGCACAGGTCTTCGATAAGAAAGCTCTTTATGGCCTCATCGCGTTCTTCGGCATCCTCGCTGCCGTCATGTTCCGTCGCAACCGGTTCATTATCATTATTATCGTTACATGATATCGTTCCGAATGCCGCTACTGCCATCAATAGTATTGCTATATACTTTTTCATAGTTTTGTTTTGAATTGATTCAATAGTTTATTTCCAGTGGATTCCAGTAATAGACATAGTCCTTGTCGCGTACCATACGGCCTAAGTCGGCATCGTACGACCAGTTTGGCAGTCCGTCGAGTCTCTGTTTACAGTCCGAGCCGTCTGCGTTACGAAGATAGAACATGTCTTTACGTTTGCGAACAAGATAATATGGCCACGAACTGTCAAGCGAACCGTCGATACGAATGGCAAAAGGCCATTCATAGTCCACTACGACATGGCTCGGCAAATAGTCGGCCGAAGCGTATGGTCTCGACCCCGGCACACCGTCCGTCAGATAGATGGTACTTTCGTCATTGACATATCCGATGCGTTCCACATGACACTTGCCGCGTATCCACCGCACGCTATAAGCCACGCCGTTATTCACGCAGTATCCGCTCGCGAAGTTGGCCTTACGGTCGTAGATGGGATAAACCACCCTCATATCGGTTGTCATGCTGATAGCCTCTATCCGTTCGCGGCACACCGTAGCCACATATCGCCCGGAGGAGATCACGTTCATCACCAACGGCCTGGTGAAACTGACACTCTTGCCTCCCATCCGGCATGTAAGCGACTGAGGTATCGTGAAACTCGTGCTTACCGCATTCTGATATCCCATCTTCTTTATCATCTCCTTGGCCGTACCCTGAACCCGAAGCCGCACCCTCTCGGCCAGTTCCTCGTCGGGAATGAAATACCAGATAGGCATCACATCCATCTCCACTATCTCGAGGTTGGACTTGTAGTAATTGTCAGCGTCATACGATATGCTTGCATTCCAGTCCGTTATATATTTCGACAGATCGGGATGTCTGCCGAATTCAAAATGCAGCAATTCGTATGGTATTTTATTAAGGTCGCCGCCTCGGATCAAGATGTGGCAGTCTGCGCTATTGATCTTATGCACAGTCTTCTGTTCATCCTCGGATTCGGAAATCTTGTTAAGCAACGAGCCGACAGTAACCTTACCCAACGTCTTGTTGTTTATGACATCGGTCAGAGAGTCCTGCTTCATGGTCATGTCTATGGTCAGGCTACCGCCGAATTTGCCGTAAGTCACCACATGCGACCCGTATCGGGCTATCAGCGAATCAATGGTAGCGTCGCTTCGATGCGTCTCCATCCATTTCAGCACCTCCCGGAAATTGGGAGCCAGGAATTCGGTATGTCCCTCCTCCTGGATCAGTTCCCGGAGCGAGCGTCCGTCGACCGACACCTTCAGTGCCGGACACTGATATTCCACACGGCTATAGAAGTCGTTGGTCTCTCCAGCCTCGATTGTAGAGATGTTAGCCTCGAAACTGCCGTTGAACACTATCATCTCCGCCTTGACATCGGCCTGAAACACCGTGCTCTGTACATATTCGCTGCGGCTGTAAGATGTGCTGCACTTGATTGAGGTCTCGTTGTCGCTGGCAACTGTAACGAGCTTCTGATGCCAGCTTTCGGCATCCTGCCATGCCATGATGCCGGAATAGTCCAGCACCTGACAGCGGATATCCTTCATGTTGTTACGCTCGCCATAGAGGGCGTCATAGCTGAACCCTACCCCGTACAAGCGTCGGAAATCCTGTATCGTCTCCGGATCTTCCGCTGCCCGTGACAACGGCGAAACCGAAACAGTTCCGCTGTCCGGCATCGTCAATTCCTCCTGACGGCACGACACAGTCAGCATCATCGTCATTACCCCGATTGCTATCGCTATACTGTATGCTTTCATCCCTTATCTGTATTTGTAGTATGAGGTGCGGTACGGACGCACGGGATAATAATTATTGCGTGTACGGGCCATCGAACATATTTCAAGTCTATAGTCAGGAGCCAACACGAGGGCCTCGCAGTTGTTCACGACACTTTCCTTGGCCGGTATGAAACAGTATTCGCCTGCATACCGCAAGGCGTAGCGGCCCATGAAGGCACCTCCGTGCAGGTCGTCGTATTCACCGTAATATCCTGCAAACTGAGCCTCGAATCCTGTCTGACGCCCGGCGAACAATGCCTTTGTGTTGTTGCCTATATACTTCCGCAATGTGTGTATGTGTTCGGTCTTAGGAACATACCAGCTCACGCGATTGCCGGAATAATCGGTTTCGTCGTCAAACACTCCCGGATAATTCTCCCTGAACGCCAAAGAGTTTCCAAAAAACACATTGGCATACAACATACCGTTCAGTATTTCTTCATATAAGTAATACTCATAGCATTGCGGGTCGTCAGGATCGACCGGCTCGCCGAATTCCAGGCTTTCCCGTATGTTCTGACGCGTCCAGTACCCCGGGCCGATTTTCACCACCGGATATTTCGTTTTGCCTCCGAATTCCATGTAATTGTCCCTGACCCGCATTGAGACACGCGGGATATCGATACCTTTGTTGTCACAATAGAAGGCTCCGTCTATATAGTATAGCCTTGATACGCGTTGACATGCCGCGTATCCCTCCAACGGCACCACGTAACATCCCCCTTCATTATCGAACATTACCTCGGCCGGAGCGATGTCGCCGTCACCGGGAAATATGCCCCGCCTGATGTTGGTCTTGCCGTTATATATGGGATACAGTACCGTCACTCTGCGGTCAGCCCGTATTTCAGGCACATATTCGTTGCATATCTCCACCTTGGGCAGATTGTCGAAATATCCTACACGCACCAGTGTCGAGGTCGGTGTGTCGGCAAAATCAAGGAGATTATTATCGATGTCAAACCAGTAATAATTGTCAAGGCTGAGTTCCTGCAGACGCTGTCCTACCATCCCACCCTCGCTGCGGGCGAGGGTGAGGATATGGCTTATGATCCGATCGCGGGCTGCCGGATTGGAAAATAGCTGCCACACGGGCATCAGCCTGCAGCTTATCATCGAGACGCTTCGCGGATTTGAACGGTCCACGCTGCTGAGCCATCGCCCCAGTGAGCCTTGCGATATCTGCGAATATCTGTCTGCGGTGCGGCTGTCGGACGTCACGGCCCTTATCCCGGCCTCGCTGCCTCCGTATATGTCAAACGACAGGTCGCCGTTACTGCAGATATTGTGCGACGCCTCCTCAGTGGCTTCGTTCGCCGTCTCCTTGCCGTTCTTGTATTTCAGATAGCGTTCCACACTCTTGGTACTCGTCTCTTTCGACCTGAAATTGACAGTATAGTCGAGTCGACCTCCCAGGTCGGCATAAATCACCAGATGTGTGCCGTATTTCCTTACAAGTTCACTGACCAGAGCGGAGGTAGGCGATGAATTGAGCCGGTCATATATCTCGCGGAACCGGTCTGTGAATATGTCACCGCCGCTGCGGATTATGCTTTCTATCTTGGATTCATCGGCATAACGCGTAGCTACTGTCTTGCTCAGCGAACTATAGCCGTACGTATGTTTGTCGCTCTGGTATTCGGAAACGGAACTGTAACGTTGCGTTTTCTTATTTGTGAAGAATATCTTCGATTCGGTGGTGGATTGCTTGGTCATCCACGACGACATTTCTTCTATTGTATTCGAACTGTGCACGGTAAGTTCCTGTACGGATCTTCCTTCTTCGGCTATTATAGTGCCCCAGACACGCTCTGCCGCTACTGTCTTGGAATAGTCAAGTATAGGTTCGGTGACGCAATCGGGGTTCATATAGTCAATCAGCATGTTATAGCCGTAGCCTACCCGAGCCCTACGGGTGATGGAATCTCCCTGCAAAGCGTTGGAATCGTCTTCTGACTCGCTGTGCTGATGCACGGACACAATGGTTTCCATTTCCCCGGTGATGTCACGCAGCCGGATCTTACCGTCACGTGAGCGCGAATCTTCGTTAGGTGTCACGTGAATCTCGACATTGCCGGAATCAGGGACATAATACGCATTGAATTCTATCCAATCCACGTCGGTATCGACAGCTATGGTCTGATCCGGTGATTTATCAACCTCAAGCAGATAATAACGACCGTCGCTTCCTATTTCCAGATGTGTGTCGCTCACCTTGATCTCGACGGGATTCGGTTCCGGCGTATGGTCGCGGCACGACGTAAGTGTCATCACCCACGCTATCAGCGTTAATGCCGTCAATGCTTTGATATTCCTTATATATTGCATGTTAATCATGGATTAGAGTGGATTCCGAGTGTATCCAGTGCCGAAATACATACTCTTTTACCATTGTAGTATTCAATGGCATATTCCTTGATTGCCCGTGCCACTCGAAATGGAAAGAGATTCCAGATGGGCGTATAGGTGATGTTTATGGCCGAAGTGTTGTCGGTATCGTTATCGCTGCTTACGATTGAATCCAGCCATCGTGTGGATGCGGTGCGAAGCTTGGTCTCATCAGGTTCGGCGACGCTGATTGCGGTCAACAGTGCGTTGGAGGCAGCGATGTCACCGCCGGAAGCCACTACATAATGCTCGCTGTTCTTCCATATCTCTTTACCGAAACGGCTTGTGGTGACTCCGACATCAGCCTTTATCGAAATGCCGCCCAACAGCACTCCTGCAGTCAACGTTCCTCCTACACTGTATTTGTCTTCCATCTGCACGCTGTCACAGTTCATCGACACAAACAGACTCCCTCCGAGTTCCGCTCCGACCACCACAGCAGCTCCGAAGTCATTGAGCATATTTCTCACTTCTTCTTCGAATTCCTCGTCATCTTCTGAATCGTATGCCTTTATGACCCTGCGGTACACAGATCTGAATCCCGCAGATACTATCTGACGCGTGTCAGTCTGCCTGAAATCCGGATCCTCCTGAAGCATGGTCTGAATGCTTCCTAAATCCGTGGCTGAATTCATGAACACCACGCTCTGGCTGGCGTTGTACGTCTTCTTGTTGTGAATCTGCTCACCTTTGTTGCTGTACTGCACGTTCAGATTGAGTTTGAATATCGCGTATTTCACGCTGAGATCACATGTCGCTTTCAGTCCGGAATAATTGTTTTCGAGCGTATCGGTAAATATGACATTGCTCTTGGCGTCAGGATTTCTTGTCTGACGAAACAATGTGGAGTATTCGGGATTCCCGCCGGCTGCAAGAACTGCAAGTCCGCGCGGATTGAGAACATTGTTATTGGACTGCCTTCCTTTAAGTATGTCGTATCCCGCTCCTATACCTTTACCATACCACAGATCGGCGAATGGTTCCGAATTTGCATTATAACCAGTCTCGCTGTCAGTCAGGCCTATATGCTGCCGCACCGGTATCTCGCAGGTCCTGTTCCCGTTGCGAAGCACAATCTTGGCCTTACGCTCGTGAATCTGCTGCATTGGATTGAAGTAATCGGCACTTAATGTGACATTGCTTTGGTCCCGGCCTGAGTTTTCGCTTATATCGAGCCATTCAGGTCCGTTATATCCAGTCCCTCCCTCGATTGAAATATCCCAGTTTCCATGCGCATCTACCGGAATCACCAGCGTGCCGCCTGTGCGGTTGAAGGTGATTTCATCAGGCATGTCCGGTCCCGGCACTATGCCATGCTCGCCGGAGCATGAGCATAGTGCCGGTAACATACAACAAGCCAGCGTGGCGGCTATTTTGTTCTTACCTATGAACATCACTTCAACCCGAGATCCTCGAGTTTGAAAGTACAGATATTCTTATCTTTATACTTCTCCACGGCCAGCGCCTTGATCTTGCGGGCTATGGATGACGGGAACAGTGTCCATATCGGAGTATAGGCGATCGATACAACCGCGGTATTGTCGTTTTCATTATCGCAGCTCACGATCGAGTCGATCCATTTGCTGGCGGCGTCCCTCAGCAGGTCATCGTCTGGCTCCGGCACGCTGATTGCGGCCACAAGAGTCTTGAGCGCGGCCTTGTCGCCTCCGGATGCCGATACATAATGCTCGCCGTGACGCCATATATCCTTGCCGTTACGTCCCACAGTCACCGACACGTTGCCTGAGATGGAGATGCCTGCCAGCAGTACGTCTGCAGTAAGCTTACCGGTGACATTGAAGTTATTTTCCATCATGATGCTGTCGCAGTTCATCGACACAAAGAGGCTTCCTCCCAAGTCGGCACCAGTTACCACAACCGGACCGTATGAATCGAGAAGACGTCCTACGCAGTCGTTGAAGTCCTCGGTCTCATTTGCCTTGTGTGCTTGAGTTATAGAGCGATAGAGGCTGCGGAAGCCCCTCGATACGAGCTGGCGTGTAGTCGCGTCCTCAAAGTCCGGGTCATCCTCCAGAAAGCTGGCGATGCTCAATGCATCGGTCGACGAGCTGAGAAACACCACGCTCTGGCTCGCGTTATAGGTCTTCTTATTGTTGATCTGCTGGCCTGTGTTGTCATATACAACATGCAGGTTGAGCTTGAAGGAGGCATACTTTACATCGATGTTACACTCGGCGTTAATATGCGAGTTGTTTCGCTCCAGGGTGTCGGTAAAAAGTACTTTGTTCTTTGCATCGGGATTGGCGGTCTGACGGAACAGGGATGCGAACTCGGAGTCGCCTGACGATGCAAGCTGTATGAGGCCTTTGGTATTGAACACCACGTTGCCCGTCTGCTTTCCGGTCAGCACATCGAAGCCCGATCCGATTCCCTTGCTGTTCCACAGGTCGGCGAACGGTTCGGTAGCGGCATTGTCTACGGTTTCTCCATCTTTGATACCGACATACTGACGCAGACGAACCACTTTCTTCTTACTGCCGTTTTGAATGATGATGTTGGCGGTGCGTTCGTGCTTCTGGGCCAACGGACTCAGATAATCCACTTCCATCACTATCTTACCGGAACCGTTGCCACTGAGGTTGTCCGTGCCGCACCATTCCAGACTGTTGTCGGTCGTGTTGTTTTCCATGCTGACGGTCCAGTTGCCATCGGCCGATACCGGAATCTCTATACTGCCTCCCAGACGGTTTACCGTGATTTCGCTCTCGTCATTGTTCACTATCAGCTTTTCGTCGTCTGAATCCGAACACGATGACAGCGCAAGCATTGAAAGTCCTGCTAATAAAAGTAATGCTTTCTTCATGATAATGGTTTATGTTATTGTTGTTATAATGCCTTAGGGAGTGGTGACTCCCGCATGGACAAAATTAAGGCAAAGTGCAACGGCAACCTAACAATCCATGCCTGTTGTTGTCCACGAAATTGCAATCAATTGTCCACGAAATTACGATTCTATTCGTTATGGATTGAATATCATCACTATACATATTGGAGTCAAAATACCGCGCCGCACCCCTGCTATATGATGAGATTTGTAATATTATGCCTTTCATTATATGTAGGAAGGCACTTTATAGCGAAATAATTGTTGATAAATTAATACAAATTCCATCAAATCATCTGCAATATGGAGAAATAATTCTTTTTTCAACAAATTTTTAGCATGAAATAACCATAGATTCTAAGATTTTTTTCTAAATTTGCAGTCAAATCGAATCCGCAATGAGTGACGTACTGGTAATCATACCCACGTATAACGAAATAGAGAATATTTCGAACATCATCGACGCTGTCATGGACAAGCCTGACGGCTACAACGTGTTGGTGATAGACGATGCGTCACCAGACGGCACTCAGGACGCGGTTCGCAGCAAGATGCAGCAATATCCTGACCGGGTATTTCTGGAGACACGCGAAGGAAAGCTCGGTCTCGGCACCGCATATATCCATGGATTCAAGTGGGCGTTGAAGCGTGGCTATGAATACGTGATCGAAATGGACGCCGACTTCTCGCACAATCCCGATGACCTTCCGCGGCTATATCACGAATGTAAGGACCGAGGCGCCGACATGTCCATCGGCTCCCGCTACGTGTCGGGAGTAAATGTGGTGAACTGGCCCATGGGCCGCGTGCTGATGTCGTATTTCGCTTCGATGTACGTACGTATCGTGACCCGCATGAAGCTGCGTGACGCTACCGCCGGATTCGTCTGCTATCGCCGCAACGTGCTCGAGGCTCTCGATCTCGATAAAATTCAGTTCAAAGGGTATGCTTTCCAGATTGAGATGAAATTCCGCGCATACCGCCGCAAATTCAAGATCGTAGAGGTGCCCATCATCTTTGTAAACCGCCGCCTCGGCACCAGCAAGATGAATTCATCAATCTTCGGCGAAGCCATATTCGGTGTCATCACGCTCCGTCTTAAAGCGATTTTTGGAAAAATCTAATTATGGTCTCTATACTCAAAAGTGAGTAAATAAACCATCCGCTCTTGACAAATGTTAAAATTTTGGGTATTTTTGCATAATAAAATGCCCTGAAGCGCTATATGCGCATTATGGTAGCATAAGAACGCGGTTATAATGGATTCACAGTCAAGGTTACAGGAGGCTACGACGTGCAGAAAAGCGATAAAACTTTCCGATCTTCGCGCGGGCCAGTCAGGAATAATAATCAAGATATTGGGTCATGGCGCCTTCCGCAAACGCGTCATGGAAATGGGGTTTGTCAAGGGCCGCAAGGTCACGATGGTGTTGAACGCGCCGTTGCAGGATCCCATCAAGTTCTCGTTGATGGACTATGAAGTGTCTCTGCGTCGGGCCGAGGCAAACTTGATTGAGGTGTGCGATGTCGACGAATGGGATAATGACGAGAACACGGAACAGCCTAAAGACAGGCACGAACATGAAGGCACTGACACTGTCTCCACTCCCCGCAAGGACAAAATCATCAACATCGCCCTGATAGGCAATCCTAACTGCGGCAAGACATCGCTGTTCAATCTTGTAAGCGGCGCTCACGAGCATGTAGGCAACTACGCGGGCGTCACGGTTGGAGCCAAAGAGGGTACAATGCGTTACAAAGGCTATGTATTCAACGTGGTTGACTTGCCCGGAACCTATTCGCTGTCCGCTTATTCTCCCGAGGAACTATATGTGATGCGTTATCTGCGTGAGGAAACGCCCGACGTCATAGTCAACGTAGTGGTCGCTTCCAACCTGGAACGCAACATGTATCTCACCACAGAGCTTATCGACATGAACCGCTCGATGGTGATTGACCTCAACATGTATGACGAGCTCAAGCGTTCTGACGCCCGGCTGGACTATGAGGCCCTCGGCAAGATGCTCGGCGTGCCTATCGTACCTACCATCGCATCCACCGGTTGGGGTGTGGAAAAATTGCTCGACACCGTCATCGATGTCTATGAGATGAAGAATTCCGATGTGCGTCACATCCACGTCCCTCTCGGACCATCCATTGAATCGGCTGTCAAGACCCTTAATCACGATTTCAAGAATGACCACACTGTCACCGAGCATTTTTCACCCCGTTTCATAGCCATCAAGTTTCTGGAAGGTGATCCCGAAATTGAAGCCACGTTGAAATCCAACCCCGATTATCCCAAGTGGGTCAAGGTGCGCGAACAGCTTAACGACACGCTCCACAAAGATGCCAACGAGGATATAACCGAAGCCGTTTCAGCAGAGAAATATGGCTTCGTACAGGGAGCCTTACAGGAAACATTAGAGGGCAATGTGGCGCATGAGGAGAAAGCCACCAAGATTATCGACGCCTTCGTTACCAATAAGTTGTTCGGATTCCCTATCTTTCTGCTTGTAATGTGGCTGATGTTCTGGTGTACGTTTGAACTTGGTTCATATCCTATGGAGTGGATCGAGAGTCTGGTGTCGTGGATATCGTCGCTCGTAGGCAAATACATGCAGGAAGGCCCGCTCAAGGATCTGCTGCTCGACGGCGTCATAGGAGGTGTGGGAGGCGTGATTGTATTCCTCCCCAACATATTGATACTCTATGCCTTCATATCGTTTATGGAGGATTCGGGATATATGGCGCGAGTGGCGTTCATTATGGACAAGCTGATGCACCGCATGGGATTGCACGGCAAGTCGTTCATACCGTTGGTGATGGGATTCGGATGTAACGTGCCGGCCATAATGTCAACCCGAATCATCGAAAGCAAGTCAAGCCGCTTAATCACCATACTTATCAATCCCTTCATGAGCTGTTCGGCGCGCATACCTATTTACGTACTGCTGGTCGGGGCATTCTTCCCGCATCACGGCGCGTGGGTGTTCTTCGGACTGTATCTGTTGGGTATTGCGGTTGCCGTCATCACGGCTAAGCTGTTGCGCAAGTTCTGGTTCAAGGCCGACGAGACTCCCTTCGTGATGGAGTTGCCACCTTACCGTATGCCTACTGCCAAGGCCACGATGCGTAACATGTGGGCAAAAGCAGAACAATATCTCAAGAAGATGGGAGGCCTGATACTGGTGGCGTCCATAATAATATGGGCTCTCTCCTACTTCCCCCGTTACAAGGCGGAGCAGGTGCCGGCGGAATTCGCGGCTCAGGTAAAATCCGAGATGCCTGCGGCTACTATGCAGACAATGAGCCAGCAACAGATTGACGGCATCGTGCTGAACGAATATCAGCAAAGTCACTCCATCTTAGGCCATGTAGGCAAGTTCATCGAGCCCGTGATGCGTCCGCTGGACCAGGGCTGGAAATCGTGCGTGTCGCTGTTGGCGGGTATCGCAGCCAAGGAGGTGGTTGTGTCCACATTAGGTGTGCTGTATGTCGGCGACGATGATGCCGAGGCGTTGAGCCAAAGACTTAGTACCCCATCGCCAATTACCGGTCAGACGCCATTCACGCCCGCTTCGGCGCTGGCGTTCATGGTGTTCGTACTACTATATTTCCCGTGCATAGCCGCCATGAGCGCGATCATACGCGAGTCTGGAAGCTGGAAATACGGCCTCTTCTCACTGGTTTACAACACCGTGCTGGCATGGTGTATGGCATTTGTGGTATACCGGATAGCTTTATTATTCTGAGATATTCATTATTTGGGAATCGGGGCCGCGTGATTGCGCGGCCCTTTTGTTTACGTTTTCTGACAAACTACATTTCCGGAGAATATTTTGTTTGGCAACGTAGGCCTATGTGTCAGGATTTTTTATTAACTTTGTATTTATACAGAATATGGCAATATAATACAATTAATGAAGCGCATTCTTTTATATATTATTGGGATATTTATCCTGCTTACTTTGACCATGGCATCGGGATGTGATTCCAATGATTCGCGTCCTGATGTTTCGGACAGCATATACAGTGCTGAATATCTCAACAGCATTACCATAGACAATCCGGAACGGGCACTTGCCATACTTGATACGGCCGAACGGAAGAAGCTCATGAGTGAGTTTGACATCGCTCGCTTTCGCGGCATGGCCTATCATAACGGCCTTTCGGACTATAAAAACGCACTGCGATACGATCTTGAGGCTTACAATATGCCGGAGGCGCGTCAGGACACCGAGATTTTCCTTCTCCTACTCGGAGGAATTGCCGATGACTACTATCAGAATGGCAACTATGAAGAGAGTGTGCGCTTCTGCACCGAGGGTCTGAAGCTGGCTTCCGACAGTCTTTTAAGAGATCAGGTAGCCAATTTTGATGTTTCTCTGGCTACTAATCTATGGGAGCTTGGCCGAAAGGACGAAGCCTACCTCAGACTCGGCGAGGCTGCGGATATTCTTGAAAAAGAGGCTGCCAAAGACTGCTCATATATTACCGCAGACGATTATGTTTATTCGCTTGGCGTATATATACAGTCGCTATACAGCGACTGCCGTTATCGCGATGCCATAGCGCTACTGCCGCGTTATGAACAGGCCATGGATTGTCTTGAGTCAAAAGATGATATTCCCGACGGCCTCGTGGATATGCGCCGTGCGAGTGCGTATGCTGCATTTGCATCTATGCTGGCTCTTGAAGGTGACAACCGTAAGGCGGATGAACTTTATCGCAAGCTACTGGAGACAGATTATTCGAAAACGCCTGACGGCAGCCAGCTGCTCGTGCCTTATCTGTTGGCCCGGAAACGCTATGCCGAGGCCTTGAGTTACCTTAAGAATGAAAAAGAATACTGGCAGGCAAATGCCGACACGTTGAGTTTTGACTATATCGACACTCATTTGAAACGGGAGCAGGAGGCATACACCGGTTTAAATAAAACAGCGGAAGCCCTGCGTGTTGCCAATACTATCCAACAGATGAGCGACACTCTTCGTGAGCGCGAGCGAAGCGCCAAAGCTCTTGAGCTGGCCGAGATTTATAAGAGTCAGGAGCAAGCGCTAAAGCTTGAAAAGCAATCGGCATCAATTTTAATCCGCAACATCATAATAGGTTCAGCACTAATTTTCCTAATACTTGCAGTTGTATTCATAATAAGAATCTTGCGCTACAATAAGACTATCGGTAGCAAAAACAAGGTAATGGTGAAGACCATTGATGAATTGATGGGCTATAAAGATGAACTGTTTGAGCGACAGGAAGAGGTCTTTCAGTTAAGGAAAGAGCTTGATGAGGCGAAAAAGAAGACAGGCATAGAAGCACCGTCAATAGAAACAGTCGAAAAGAATGATAATGAATCCGAATCAATCGAAATTCCTGAAAAAAGCGAATCCCTATTAACGGAAGGTGATAAGATGGTGTATATTCGTATGGATCATGAAATTCAGGCACGAAGGCTATACCTAAACCCGAATTTCTCCCGAAAAGACCTTATGGCGGAATTCAAAATTTCAGCCAACAAATTCTCCATATTGTTCAAGGAATTTGCCGGATGTTCCTTCTCACAATATATTCAGAATTGTCGTCTCGATTACGCAGTGAAACTTATGAAAGAGAATCCGCAATGGAATTTTCATGCCATAGCAAAAGAGGCACAGATGTCGAATGGCGCATTCTACAGCCATTTCAAACGCAGGTTTGGCATGAGTCCTTCCGATTTCAGGACTGGGGAAGCTTCAATTTCATCACAAGATCAAAGCGAATAAGTATCAGCCGGTCATAAGGGTGTATCATTGTGTAGAAAGCGCTGAGAAAGTCGCCAGTTTAAGGAACGATTCCTAATGATTCTTCTTATGACGGCAGTGTGCTTCACATTGCCGTCATGGGGAGTTTTGTCCGAATATAACCTTGACCGGACGCTGATTTCCTTGTCGGCGGATATGGCGGCACTCTTACAACAATTCTGTCATGAGTCATGCCCTGACAATAATGTTTGGGAAAGGTGACGAGCCTATATGGGAATTTTACAGTCATTTTTCAACCCGTTGGAGTGAATTTAAGGAAGATCTGATATGGCGCTTCTTTACCGGACAGTAATGGTTGTGAATCTTAAAAAACTTGACAACACAGACCTCCGGATGGCTTGGGGCAATGTCATAAAGACTGTAGAAAGAGTTAGTTCTTTGTGATTATAGTAGAATCATCTAAACGACGAGCTATCAACAGCACGCTTTTCTAATCGTTGCGGTATTATTTATTTCATTATTTACTAATAATTTCGTATCTTTGCAAACTATGTAGGACTAAACGGATATTGTAAAGAATATTGAAAGACATAAAGTAATGAATAATGATATATTGACCATAGGGGGACGCGAGTTCACGTCGCGTCTGTTTGTGGGAACCGGCAAGTTTTCGTCGCCGGACGTAATGCTTGAGGCCGTCAAGGCTTCAGGCTCGCAGATGATCACAGTGGCGATGAAGCGCGTCAACATGATGAACGAAGCCACGGACGAGATGATGACCCACATCAACCGCGAGCACGTTCAGCTGCTGCCCAACACTTCAGGCGTACGTACCGCCGACGAAGCCATACTGGCCGCACAGATGAGCCGCGAGATATTCCAGACCAACTTCATCAAGCTTGAAATACACCCCGATCCGCGCTATCTGATGCCGGATCCCATAGAGACTCTGAAAGCCACCCGCGAGCTGGCCAAGGAGGGTTTCGTGGTGCTTCCCTACATTCAGGCCGATCCTGTGCTGTGCAAACTTCTTGAGGAAGCCGGAGCATCTGCAGTGATGCCTCTTGCAGCCCCGATCGGTACCAACAAGGGCCTGGTGACTCGCGACCTGCTGGAGATAATCATCGAGCAGTCGCAGCTTCCCGTTGTGGTAGATGCCGGCCTCGGTGCTCCTTCACATGCCGCCGAGGCTATGGAAATGGGTGCTGATGCCGTGCTGGTGAACACTGCGATTGCAGTTTCCGGCGACCCCGTCATGATGGCTCAGGCATTCGCCGAGGCCGTGCACGCCGGACGCCGGGCATTCCTGGCAGGACTCGGTGCTGTATCATCAAACGCCCAGGCCACAAGCTCATTAACCGCATTCTTCAACGATTAATACCTTATTTCATTCTATGAAAATCGAAAACATCGACGTCTCCTCCTACCCTAAGTCGGAGAAAATATACGTACAGGGATCACGCCCCGACATCCGCGTGGGCATGCGCAAGATCCATCAGTACCCCACAGTAAAGATAGAGAACGGCAAGCGTGTGGAATACCCCAACGAGGATATCACGGTCTACGACACATCGGGTCCCTACACGGATCCGGACATCAAGACCGACATCAACAAGGGTCTTCCCCGCGAGCGCATACAATGGGTGCTCGACCGCAACGACACAGAGGAACTTGACGACATCACCAGCCAGTACGGCCGCATGCGCCGCGACGACAGGAGCCTGGACGCCATACGTTTCCCCGTCAGCCACAAGCCCCGTCGCGCCAAGGCAGGACACCGTGTCACACAGATGCACTATGCCCGCAAGGGCATCATAACTCCAGAAATGGAGTATGTTGCTATCCGGGAGAATCTTGACAACGAAGCTCGCGGCATCAAGAGCTATATAACGCCTGAATTCGTGCGTCATGAAGTAGCAGCCGGCCGCGCCGTAATCTCCTCCAATATCAACCACCCGGAGGCCGAGCCTATGATAATCGGTCGCAAGTTCAGCTGCAAGCTCAACACAAACATCGGCAACTCCGCCCTGTCGTCGGGCATCGAGGAGGAAGTGGCCAAAGCCGTGTGGAGCTGCTACTGGGGCGGCGACACGCTGATGGACCTCAGCACCGGCGACAACATCCACGAGACGCGCGAATGGATTATCCGCAACTGTCCCGTACCGATGGGCACCGTGCCTATCTATCAGGCTCTTGAGAAAGTGAATGGCGACGTCAGCAAACTGACTTGGGAGATATACCGCGACACCCTCATCGAGCAGGCCGAGCAGGGCGTGGACTACTTCACCATCCATGCCGGAGTGCTTAAGGAGCATGCCGCCCTGGTAGGCGAGCGTCTTACAGGCTGCGTGTCGCGCGGCGGTTCCATCATGACCCAGTGGTGCGTGCTGCACAATCAGGAAAGTTTCCTGTACGAGCACTTCGACGAAATCTGCGAGATTCTGAACAAGTACGATGTAGCCGTATCACTCGGCGACGGCATGCGTCCCGGCTCCATCCACGATGCCAACGACCGCGCACAGTTCCTTGAGCTGGATGTGCTTGGCGAACTCTGCGCCAAGGCATGGGAGCACGACGTACAGGTGCTGATAGAAGGTCCCGGACACGTGCCGATGCAGAAGATTCCCGAGAACATGGACCGTGAAATCAAGTCGTGCCACGAGGCTCCCTTCTACACACTCGGCCCGCTTACCACCGACATCGCCCCGGCATACGACCATATCACATCGGCTATCGGAGCAGCCATCATCTCGGCGCTCGGAACGGCCATGATATGCTATGTGACGCCCAAGGAGCACCTGTCGCTCCCCACGCTGTCGGACGTGCGCGAGGGTGTGGTGACTTACAAGATCGCCGCCCACGCCGCCGACATCGCCAAGGGATTCCCCGGAGCCACCGTTCGCGACGACGCACTCTCCAAGGCCCGTTACGACTTCCGTTGGAAGGACCAGTTCAACCTGAGCCTCGACCCGGAGCGTGCCAAGGAATATTACCTCCAGTCGCGCCGTGAGGCTCCCGATGCCAACGACCGTTTCTGCACCATGTGCGGCCCCAACTTCTGCGCTATGCGTATATCGCAGGACATCGCCGACAAATGCGAACAATAAAAGGATTATAAACAACTGAAAATGTCAGTAACGACAGATAAAGAAATCAATTCGTTCAAGGCTCCGAGCGACCCGACGCCCGATGCCATATTCGGTCATGGATTCGCCGATGTGATCGGCGACTATGACTGGGACGATACGTTCCGCATGGTTCGCGAGGCTACGGACGCCGACGTGCGACGTGTGCTGGCCAAGGCCACGCGTAACGTGAAGCAGCTGACACCGGAGGAATTCGCTGTGCTGATATCCCCCGCTGCCGACGCGCACCTGGAGGAAATGGCGCAGCTTAGCCGACACTTCACACGTGAGCGGTTCGGCAACGTGGTGTCGCTGTATATCCCGATGTACGTCACCAATGCTTGCACCAACAAGTGCGTGTATTGCGGTTTCAACTTCGATAACAAAATGCCGCGCACCATCCTGACCATGGAGCAGGTGGAGGCGGAATGCAAGGCAATCAAGAAGCTCGGTCCGTTCGAGAACATACTGATTGTCACCGGCGAATGGCCGTCGAAGTGCGGTGTCGATTATCTGGAGAACGTATTGCAGGTGTGCCGTCCCTATTTCCACAACATGACCATCGAGGTGATGCCGCTTCGTTCGTCGCAATACGAGCGCCTGACACACTCCGGACTGAACGGCGTGGTCTGCTTTCAGGAGACATACCACAGGGAATCGTACAGGAAGTATCATCCGTGGGGCATGAAAAGCCACTACGAATGGCGTCTGAACGGATATGACCGAATGGGCGACGCAGGAGTACACAAGATAGGTCTCGGCGTATTGCTCGGTCTTGAGGACTGGCAGCCCGACGTGGTGATGATGGCGCGGCATCTGCGTTATCTTCAGAAGAAGTACTGGCGCTCGCGCTATTCGGTCAATTTTCCGCGTATGCGTCCGTCGGAGAGCGGCTATCAGCCCAAGAGCATCATCTCCGACCGCGAATTGGTGAAGCTGACCTGTGCGTTCCGCATCTTTGACCATGATGTGGACATCTCGTTCTCCACACGCGAGGCACCGGAGTACCGCAATCATATCTTCCCGTTAGGTGTGACGTCCCTTAGCGCCGGAAGCAAGACGGAACCTGGAGGATATTGCAGCACGCCCGAGGCTCTGGAGCAGTTCGAAGTGTCGGACGAACGCACTCCGACCGAAGTAATCGAGGCTATCGCCGCCGGCGGCTACCAGCCTGTATGGAAGGACTGGGATTCCGTTTTTGATTGATTCCGGGCACTGTTGAACCGATAGGGCGCCTCACTTGTTCTCATAGTGAGGCGCCTTGTTTTTGGGGCCTACGGTAATATGTTTTTTTCGATTAAATTTAAGAGGATATTATGAAATTCAGTCAACCACGTCTACCATACGCGGTAGACGCCCTGCAGCCGTACATATCTCGTAATACGATCGATTATCACTACGGCAAACATGAGAGCAACTATATCAACACTCTCAACTCTCTGATAGAAGGCACGGAATTCGAGAACATGTCTCTTGAAGACATAATCGTGAAGAGCGAGGGCAAGATCTTCAACAATGCCTCGCAGGCCTGGAACCACATATTCTATTTCTTCCAGTTCTCGCCCGAAGGTCTGAAAGAACCGACAGGCAAACTGCGCGAGAAGATAGACGCCACCTTCGGTTCGTTCGACGAGTTCAAGCGTCAGTTCGAGGAGAAGGGCGCCACCCTGTTCGGTTCCGGATGGGTCTGGCTGTCCGCCGACAAAAACGGCGACCTCCACATCACACAAGGTCCGAACGCCGGCAACCCCATGACCGATGGCCTGCGTCCAATCATGACGTTCGACGTATGGGAGCACGCATACTACCTGGACTATCAGAACCGCCGTGCCGATTACCTGAAGCAGCTGTGGAACATCGTGGACTGGGACATCGTTTCCATGCGCTACGAGTAAGTGCACAGGATAACGATAACCGATAACTAAGAATGGAACATAAAACGCGGATTCGCTAAATCCGCGTTTTATATTCCGCTATCTTTATCTATTGTCTATCCCCTAATTAACGTAGTAGGCTCTTACCTCTCCCACAGGAAGCTTGCCGACTAAGTATAACGGAATGTGCTGGCTGTCTGTCGAGATCCAGGTATCGATGTCGTCACTTGATTTGGTACCCCCTCCGGTGGTGAACCTAAACTTGATGTGATAGGCTTCGCGAGTCTGTTTGTTGCGTAGCTTTATATTTTTACGACCTTCGCAACGTATGGTAACCGTCTCGGAGCGTGAGCCGGAAAAGACCGTGGCCTTATATACATAATGTTTTTCGGTCAGCCGGTCATAATCCAGAGTCCGCAGATAATAGAATATCGAAAGCATGTCGAACACAGGACCTGTGCCGGTTATCTTATGCCGTTTAACAGTCGTCTTACCGTTCCGGGTCTTATACTTGACGGTTTCACCCTTGGTGACTCCTCGAAACCTGGTGTACGATATCTCCGTGCGGTCGTGATGGTCCTTCTCATGCGTGATTTTGGTATAGGACACCGGCGAAAGATCTGCCTTATTAATGGTACCTAACAATGTGTCGCGCGTCATATAAATCTTGTCGGCCCAGGGACGCGTCTTGCCCGCAAGCATCAGGTCATAGTGTTGCCCGCGCTGACGCAGCGATAACGTCGCATCGCCCGCATCCTTATGTATCAGTCCCCACTTATAGCTGATTACATAATGCAGCGTCTCGTTGTGGAAAGTCACAGCCAGACATTGCACACTTATTATTATAGATATTAATACAAACAGGATTCTTCTCATCATAATACCATGTTATTCACATTACATATTAGAATAACAAACGAACTTCAGGTTTAACCCAAATTCCCTCTGAAACTCGTCACTTATCACTCGTCACTAATCATGGTGGTAGGGTTCTCCCCGCAGTATGGTCATGGCGCGGTACATCTGTTCCACAAAGAACAGGCGTATCATCTCGTGGTTGAAGGTCATCTTTGACATAGATACCAGACTTGACGCCCTGTCATATACAGCCTGACTGAATCCGTATGGGCCGCCAATCACAAACACTATGCGCTTGCGGCCTGAAGCCATCTGCTTCTCCATCCACACCGCAAACTCGCGCGAGGTAAATTCCTTGCCGCGCTCATCCAATAATATGACCATGTCCGACGGCTGCAGCTTGGCAAGTATGACCTCGCCCTCCAATTCCTTCTGACGCGCCTCGGCCAATTGTCCCGCTCCCTTGACGTCGCGCAGCCATTCCGTCCGAAACGTCATGTAACGTCGCAACCGTCCCTCATATTCCTTGATACCTTCTTCCACAAACTTTATATTGGTCTTTCCTATCACAAGAAGCACTACTTCCATATAATGAGCATGTTTTGAAATTAAAACTTCTTAAAACGTCCTTAACAAAATTTTGCTAAATGCCGTCTAAACCTTTGGGCATAAACCGCGGTCTATAATTACGAAACGAAAAAAAATGGAAAATATGAAGAAATCAATGATTGGAATTGCATGTATGCTGGGATTCGGCATCGCAACAGCATACGCACAGACCGCCACTCCTTGCGGCGCATCCGCAAACTGCGCACCTCAGAACTGCGCACAGGTAAACTGTCAGCAGACCAACTGTCCGCAAACTGACTGCGCACAGATTCCCTGCGACCGTCAGTATAAAGGACGACCCGCACAGTGCAACGGCTTCAGTTGCTTCAACGGACTGAACCTCACTGACACCCAGAAGCAGCAGCTTCAGGCTCTCTGCAAGAATTATGGCGAGAAACGTCAGGCACTGCGTGGGGATGCCAAGCAGAACAAACAGCGCAACGACTCGCTGAAGAAGGACCTGCGCAACCAGGCACAGGACCTGAAGCGTCAGCAACTCGCCGACATCAAGAAGATTCTGACTCCCGAGCAGTACACTCAGTTCCTGGAGCAGAACTACGTAAACCAGAGTCCGAAGCACGCCACACGCGGCAACTTCAAGCACCACAAGTTCAGAAAGGATGAAAAGTTCGGAAAGAGATTCAATATTGAAGGCAGTAAGATAGCCAAGGCTGACAAAAATGCCAAGGCTGACAAGCGCGACCGCCGCTAATCATCCTGACAATACATCTAAAAAAGGCGATATGCACCGATTCATGTGTGCACATCGCCTTTTTTGTTAAGTATTCATGCGTGCTTGTCGCCTCTTTTGTTTTCGTATGGAGCTTTAGCGACATCTATCAGTCCAACCGATACTCATTCCCGGCCCCTTCTTCCGTATGGGTGCCTACCACCTTGCGGTCAAGCTCCGTGAATTCTACATCAGTGCTTTCCTCTACGTAATCACATTTACTGCATTTGAAGTAATTGCGATAATGATCCAGCCGGTAGGTCACCTCATAATCAATAAACTCATACTCGTTGTGATCGCGGGCCATCGTGTGTTCGTCCTTCTTTGTCGTCTTTTCCGTCTTGTGGCCATCGCGATAAGTAGTGATAGTTGTAACCTCCGTCCATGCCTTCCATTTCTCGGTGCGCGTGCCCAGCAGCCTGTTGAACACTATATCCTTACCTTTCTTAATCTCATCATATTCGAAGACCCTGTGATCGAAGTCGATAGTATACAGTCTGTGACACTTGGGACAACGCAGCTTTGCAGGCCTGCACAACGGACTTGAGGCAAGCAGGAAGCAATACCAGGTCATGTACCATATCAGCACGCACCAGAAGGGGAACATCCCCCATGCCATCATCATCACACACCAGCTATATGCGCATATACCTGCCACAACAGCCATCAGCAATTTCAGCCATCTGTCAGACAGAAACGCAAACACCCGGGGGAACTTCACCAGCCAGCCCATCAGCAGTACCGGAAGCGTCTGTGCCATGAACATCATAATGAACCCGGCCAGCAAAATAATCGGAATCATAAGCAAAGCTCCCACACGTTTCCAACCTGACATCGTGGGATCGCTCATGGCGTTGTAACGTGAATCTCGCACCATCACCGAAGTTAACGGCCAGTCGATGATGGTTGAAGCCATAGGCACGCGTTTTAGCCAAGAAGATGCACGCGATGTCCATTCACTATAAGTCACGCCGGTTGCTATGGAATCGCTTGAAAATGTAACCGTGGGTAGCTGCATCGTTCCCGTGGTGGGGTCGAACACCTTCCACGAATAGCTTGCTTCGAGGCCCTGCGGTGTGCTGTGCACCTGTATCGGCGAACCTAAAGCCTTGTCCACTTCCACCATATTCTTCCCTTCGGTCTTTGACTTGAATTTCTTCATGGAGCATACTCCTACGACGCCGTCGCTATTGTAGGCGTAATCGTCCCAATCTTTCAATACAGGTATGAAGTCCTTTGTAGAACGGTCATCCTCCTCGCCGGCACTGTTCTTGAATACATACTTTGATGTCGCACCGCTACCCGTACCGCAAATTGTAACGGTATCACCTTCGAATTTGCCCTTTGTTACCACCTGCCGGATTTGGGGCAATTGCGCGGCGTCAATCCATCCGCGCTCCCCTTTCGAAGACTGCACCAGCCATTTCTGACCGAACGACGAACGGTCGATGGCCAGCACACGTATACTGTCGCCGGCAGGCAACACCTGTTTTATGGTATCCTTGTCGAACCGCTGGGTCATTACTGCCTGCCGCGTCAACTGTATTGTCGGGCCGTCACTCTTGAGATTGTACGATGTTGATGATAACAACACGAATACTAATGCGGCCACTATGACTATAATCCATTTCAGGCAGGCACGCGGCGAATTGGAGGTCTCGAAAAAGATGCTTCTGATGCTCATGATGTATAAGTTATTGTGGGCCAAAGTTAATCAAAAAGGAGCAAACTGAGGTGTAACTATTCGTAAATACCGGTAACAATTCGTAAAAAATGATTCACAAACCGTATGAATCACCGTTTTTACAACTTATGTGTGTTAATGTTGTTATATATGGTAGAGATAATGGATTTCTACAGGAAGTCAAAGACAGAAATTATTATGGAAAAATTTAATGAGATTATCGCATCCGACAAACCGGTGCTGCTGGATTTCTATGCCACATGGTGCGGTCCCTGCAAGATGATGCATCCGGTGCTTGAGGATGTTGCGAAGAATGTAGGCGACAATGCCCGAGTCATAAAGATTGATATCGATAAGAACGAGGAACTGTCCCGCGTATATCAGGTGCGCTCGGTGCCGACGCTCATGATATTCAAGAACGGCGAGCTGAAATGGCGCACGTCGGGCGTAACTCCCGCCGCAACTCTGGAGGAGGAACTGAAAAAGTATTATTGATTGACGTAGTGACGCCCGATACGGCGTCATCAGGATTTATCGGACATGTCGGAAGGATTCTTTCCGGCATGTTCCTTTTTGTGTCTCTCGCCTTTATATTCCAATGGACGGAACAGACGTGCGAGACGCGGCACGAACGATATACATACCAGCATGGCCATCACGGCCAGATATATCAGCGACCAGTTTATCAAAGTACGCTTGCCGTCATACGGAAGTAAGTCAACCTCTGCGTTGACGTTATTTCCGGCCTCAGCAGCCGTAAACTCGTCTTCGTTGATGGAATATAGACTCGTTTTCCACTTGATGACTCCATCCTTCAGATACACGACAGCCGGATTGCCGCGGGCCAGTTCCTTGATGGCTGTATCGTCGGCGGTATATATGTCGTAACCCGGCATGCTCATATCCTCCCACTCGGCTATGTCGCCGGTATGGGCCGCAACAATAGCTACAAAACGGATATCATGTGCCGTAGCCCAGTCGTGAAGCATGTTGATCTTATAGGTGGTGGATGCGGATATCCGGTCCAACGACGGAATCAGCAACAGCAATTCCTTACCTTCGCTATCTATGGCCTCGGATGTGACTTCTTCGTTACCTTCCCTGTCCATCACACTGAAATCGTGGCCTGTCTCCTTGTTTTTATCGCCGTTTTTATCGCCGTCGGGAAATATCTCCTTGCGGCTTACGAAAGTCCAGCCTGAGTCATCGGCAGGCACTTCCTCTGCCGTGAAATCCTTTGTGACTCCGTCCTTAGCGTACGTGAACAGAAACGTAGTGTCGTCACTTTCTTCATTCTGTTCTACCTCGGCGCCTAGATCGGTTCCGACGGCGAAAGGCCGGAAATCGAGCATGGGCTGTATATTATATCCGTACCAGCAGATACAGATCATATACAGCACCGTGGCCACGAAAGCCATCCACTGGAAAGCCGGCGTTATGATACACGGGACACGACGGTTGAACTTAATAAGCCATATAATGAGGCAAGTAATCGCCACGTTCTTCCAGAAAGTGGCCCAATTGGATATTACCAGTGCATCGCCGAAGCATCCGCAATCCGCCACAGGATCGGCTATCGCTATCCACAGCGTCAACGGAAGCATCACGCACATGAACAGCAATGCGAACATTGGCGCCGACTTGCGATAGCATCCGAATATCAGATATATGCCAATCAGAAACTCAAGCGCGCAGAGTCCGAACACTCCTGCCAGTATAAGACTGTCGTACAGAGGCATCCCCATAGCCACAAGATATTCGTCCATCTTGTAGACAGTGCCCCAGGGGTCTATTCCCTTGACGAAACCCGAGAATACGAACACGCATCCGGTGACAATCCTGCACAACCATGTCACCAGAGCAATCAGCGTATGCCTGTGTGTATTATTGTTTAAGCTTGATGAGGGCGAAGATTGCATAATTGATTATATCCATATAGTTGGCGTCGATACCCTCGCTGATGATGGTACGGCCGTCATGACCCTCTATCTCCTTGGTGCGCATCAGTTTCTGGAGGATAATATCGGTGAAACTGCTGACCCTCATATTGCGCCAGGCCTCGTCGTAATCGTGATTCTTATTCGTCATCAACGATGTGGCGCGTTCTATTTCCCTGTCATAGAGTCTCAGCGCTTCTTCGGCTGGTATGGGATCTCCGCATCCGAGTTCCATCTGTATCAGCGCGATGGCGCAGTAATTCACGATTCCGATGAACTCCGGAACAATACCTTCGTTCACTGCTGCGTTACTCTCGCCTTTCTCCTCAAGCGAGCGTATGCGCCGTGCCTTGATGTATATCTGATCCGTCAGACTCATCGGCCGCATCACACGCCATGAAGTGCCGTAATCCTGAAGTTTCTTACCGAATATATCGCGACATACGGATATTGCCTCACTAAATTCCTTTGCGGTGTCAGACATAGGTCAGAATTTTTTGCCGAAAACTATGGCACAGAATGTGTTGAACAATATTCTGGCATCGAACCAGAATGATCCGTGCTCCAGATAATACAGGTCGTACTCCAGACGCTTAAGCATCTTCTCCATCGTATCCGTGTATCCGTTGTATAGTGTTGCATACGACGTCGCTCCCGGTCGGATCTGATACAGCAACTCGTAACGGTTGTCGTGACGCATTATCTGATCGATGAAGAATTTCCTCTCGGGTCTGTAGCCGATTAATGCCATATCTCCTTTAAGCACGTTGTACAGCTGTGGTATTTCATCAAGATGGTGTGCACGTATGAAACGTCCCACTTTTGTAAGACGCGCGTCGATTTCTCCGTGCGAGCAACTCAGCTGAGGGCCTAAAGCCTCGGCGTCCATCCGCATGGTACGGAACTTATAGATATTAAATGGTTTGCCGTAACGGCCTATACGTTCCTGTTTGAATATTATAGGACCGCCGTCCTGTAACTTGACGGCCAATGCGCAGATGGCGCATATCGGAGAGAATACTACCAATGCCAATGCCGACAATACCATGTCACACCCCCGTTTGACGCTACGCGACACCCATGACCTATGCGTGCTGACGGCCGGTTCTTTCGGTCGCTCCGGAGTCTTCAATTTCTCCGGGGCGCTTATGGTTACAGCTTCGGATTGTTTGCTATGTATCAATGTTTTCAACGCTCCAGTATTGATTGGTCTGCCGCCTCCCTAATCGCGTTCCTTGTTTATGGTCAGGATAACGGCTGTCTATTTAACGCTTTTTTTGTCGATATGTTATATCGCCGGTTTGTTAATATCGGTCATTTTATCCTGAACCAATACCCCAATGTAATGGACAGAGCCATCGGATTGGATGATTTGAAATGATCGGTGCGGCCTGCCGGCAATACGTTTGCGATTCCGAAGTAATACCTGGCCTCGAGATAAATTGAATGTCTGCGTGTAAGACCTATCTCGCCACCAAGACCTCCCGAAATGCCGAAATCCACGGTTCCTTTAGTGGGATAGCCGTACTGCTGCGATGTATGCACAGGGAAATCGGGAATTGATCCGACATTCGCGTAATCGAAATTTGATTTCACTGAATCTCCGATCTTGAAACTTACCGACGGACCGAGATTAATGAAGAACTTATGTCGGCGCCCGAAATATATATGCGACATGAAGGGAATCTGCACATAATTGATGGTGCGTGAATACGAAAACGGCTCGCCGTCGAAATTCTCTGCCCATCCGCGCTGTTCGAGGTTGGCTTCGACTATAAAGCCGAAATGCTTTTCCTCCGTATACCTGAAATTAATTCCTGCATTGGCGCCGGGCAGAAACTTCTGCCGTATGCTTGGCGAGAACATCACCTGTGACAGATTAACGCCGCCATGCACGCCAAGCGACATCTGCGCTTCGTAATGAGTCTGGGCAACGCTCGGCAATACGCATAATATCGCTGCTGCCAGCATCGATGACACTCTTTTCATTTCACCACTGTTTTTTCAATCGAGTCATAAGGTGTAAATCTGACCATATATACGGATCGATTTAACAAACCGCTCCAGTTGCTGGGACGTTCCAGATAGAATTCGCTTTGTACGGTTCCTGAGGGCTGTCCCATTGCGTTTATGTCGCCGTTACCTGCCGCAAGTCCTTCAAGGAAATACAGTGCGGTATCATATCCTATACCGGAATATACGGGGAAAGTATTCGGAACAGCAGAGTTGTAGAGCTGACGGTATCGCATACTGAAATCCGAATTGTTGCGCTGTGCTTTGGTCATATAGAACCGTGCGGGTATCTCTACGTCGGCATTATGAAATTTCTCTGCCAATACCTCGTCGAACACAATCCAGTTGGGACGGCCTATTACGGTCACTTCGGATTCCGGAGTCTTGATCTTTGCATCGTTCACCGCATCGAGGAACTCTATTACATCAGCTTTCCTGGTGGGATAACTGTAAAGCAGATACTTGCCTTTTGCGTTGAGCGGGAGAGACCGCAGATCCTCTACCGAACGCGAACGCACCCGCGACGGATCCCAGATGGCCTGCAATGATTCCGCAAGAGCGTCGTTGGGGTCTTTTTCCCCCGTGAAAACCAGTGAATACGCGCCATACTTCTGGAATATCCAGTTCGCCACCTCTTCATTGAAGTAATCGGGGGTGGTGATCAGCTGCACCATATACGGATTTGACTGGAAATCCACGTTCTTCACGTCCAGTGTATTGATAACGGGAACGCGACGGTCATTCGCATATCCGGCAAGCCATTCGGGAAAATCAGTTTCTGCCGTGCTCATCACCACGGTGGGCCTGAATGTGTCGAGTTCTCCTACAGTGCTGTCTGAATTTCCACCCTCCAGCATCTTCAGCGAAATTTTCGAACCGCTGTTCTTCAGCTTGTCTACTGCCATCAGCACACCCCTCATTATCTCCCTGTCACGGCGTGAAGAGGGATTGTCGGATACGACGGCGAAGCGAATTTCGTTATAGTCAGTGCTGTCGTTTATACCGTTGATATCGGCATATATTTCCTGGACGTCACGCTTGTCTTCTTCCACGATTTGCCTGGAAACTTCCTCGCTTGCTATTATCGGCACCCCGATATATACGTTCTTTTTCAATTCGACACCTGAGTTGGCTTCCATCAATGCTTCCGCAGGAATTCCGTATCTGCGGGCTATGGAGTTCCAGGTCTCATCCTTTTTTACCTTATGGGTCCTGAAGCCTTTCAACACATCTTCGCGCACCATCTCTGTCGTCATTACTATCCCGGTGCCCGATGCAGGAATACGTATTGTCTCTCCGGCTCGGAAATTACGTTCCGAAACGCCCGGGTTGCTCTTAAGCAATGCCTCGACCGACACATTATACTTTTTACCTATGCCATATAGAGTCTCCCCGGTCTGAATACGGTGATATTCGACCCCGTTATTCTTATCTGTCGCATTTTGCTGCGGGTTGCTGATAATCAGAATGTCACCGGCCTTGATATAATCTCCGGCACCGGGGTTGAGTTTTATAAGTTCTCCTGTGGTCATGCCGTATACGCGGGCAATGGAACTTAGGGTCTCTCCCCTTTCGATACGATGTGTCACTCCGTTATTACCGGTTTCTGTTACATTGTCGGCAGTACTTTTTTGTGTGTTACCATCCGTGTCGCAGGGATAAAAAAGCACTGAGCCTTTCTTCAGAGTTGTAAGTTCACCGGGATTCGACTGCTGAATCAGCTTCTCGTCCCAGCCGAACTGACGGGCTACGCCATACATGGTGTCGCCTTTCTTTACCTGATATTTGTAATAGGATTGCCCCATTACGGTCACCTTGCTTAGCGTGGACGACAATGCAGTCGCAGTCATCGTCACTATCATTAACATCACGGTCAGTATGCTCAGTTTCTTCATCTATATTTCAATTTGCCGGAGAGGTCTGGGCGTTGCGGTTCTTATACCCGACAACGTTGATGTCTCCTCCTTTTTTATATTTTTTACCGTCCGATCCCTTTGCTTCTATTACATAGTAATATACACCGGGGCCTACAGTCTTTCCTTTGTACTTACCGTCCCACCCCTGGTTCGGATCGCTGAAATGGTATATCTTGTTTCCGTATCGGTCGAATATGGTACAGTTGAAATCAAGCAACGACCTGTATGCCACCTTCCACACGTCGTTCACCCCGTCGCCGTTGGGTGTAAAGGCATTGGGTATGCGCAGTTCCGATGCACCTATCGATATGGTATATGTCTCGCCGTAGACTTCGCACGTACCGTCGGCATTACTCCCTATGTAACGTACGTAATAAGTTCCTTCGTCCTCGAAAGTATACTCCACTTCGCGTTCGTTCCACCGATAATCGATGTTCTGGAACTCAGGATCCGCCGACATCTGCCACTCGTCATGAATGACGGCTTCGGTAACGTATGCCGTAAATACTATTACAGCCGGAGCGGAGCCGCCGAGTCCTCCTTCCCCTGAGCTTCCGTTCACAATGTTTGACGGGTCGCTGTCTTCCGTTTCCTCGGGGAGATTGGTCTGAACCGCATTGGTATGAGCGTCAATCCCGTTCGGAGACAAAGTCATAGACGTGGCCTTCTGTTCCATTCCCCACTCTGCCAGGAAACGGTCGCCACTTACCGTAACAGAAGTGGAGCAATATAATGGAGTAGTGAGAGTTACGGTATTTGTCAGATATTCCAGGTCCTTTGCCGTATGCTCTGTTACATAATCCGTAGCTGTGTCGTCCCATATCCAGGTATCGTAACTGACCTCTATGTCGCGACTGAGTGTGGCACGTCGTCCGTCGATTGTGAAATAATGGATGGCCGGACCAGTGCCTTCTACATCAAGATTGGTATATGAGCAGTCCTGCGTGTCGTCAAGCCCTACGGACGATACTGAAAAAGGTTGAATCGCGTAATTTACAAGCCATATACATGTGTTGCGGCCATTTTCGGTCAGGATGTACCCCATCTCTCCCTGCGGTCTGTCGATTATGGCTGTATTGCCGTCCCAGTGAAACTGAACCGGCTCGGCATATCCGCCACCGAGAGTACTGTAACGGCTTACTTCCAGATCGGCTGACGCTCCTTCGATGCGCATTTCCGTCAGTTCTGCTGTATCGTATGCCACGAATATGCGGTCAAGTCCTGTATTCTTAGGAGCTTCTACTTCTATCACCTTCCTGCTCTGACCTTGAAACCGTACGGTTGCACTGTCTGCAGAAGTTATTACCGCAGCTGCCATATATACGGCAATTAGTATGCCCGATATTCCGGTATCAACTTTCATAGCTCCGAGCCTTAGGTATTTTCTCTTTTCTTTTATAAAGAACGGAGTCGCACGACGCTTAGTGTATCATCAGAACTTGCTTGCACGATAATACAGGCCAAGTCCTATGAGCAGATACACGACATTGGGTATTTCCATCGCGATGAACGGTGTGGTCATCCCCGAAATCGCAAACTGGCTGGTCAGCGAAGAGAACAGAATATAACTGAAACTCAGGGCCAGTCCCACTCCGATGTTTATACCCATTCCACCCTTGACCTTCTTGGCCGACAGCGACAGACCGATCAGAGTCAGGATAAAAGCCGCTGCCGTCGAAGCATAGCGCCGTTCCTTCTCTATCTCGAAGCTTTCGATATTGGCTACTCCGCGCTTCTTCTGTTTCTCGATAAATTCCGTGAGCTGAGGCGTAGTGAGCGTTTCCTGATCATTGGCCTGTATCAGGAAATCTCTCGGTTCCACCGGTATAAGCGTGTCTTTCTGCGCGCCTCGCGTCACTTTCTCGGTCATGCCGTCGAAATCGCGTATCATATAGTTGTACAGAGTCCAGTGGTACTGCCTCGTCGTGTCGTATGTTGCACGCTGCGATGTCATTCGCGACACAAGTTCCTTGTCCTGGAATTTGTCGAGACTGAATCGATAGGCCGTCTTATTCGTGCTTTCGTATCGTCCTATGTACATCACCACGCCCGGCTTTGCCATGAGCTGAATGTCCGTACCGGTCTTTACCTCCTTGTTTTTCACATACTTGTTGTAATAGTTAATCTGCCGTATGTTTGTGGGAGGTATCAGATAGTTGCTTAGAACAAACGTCAGTGCGGCAATGACGGCCGCGCCGTACATATAGGGACGCATCAGGCGGTTGAAGCTGATGCCGCTGGACAGCATCGCTATTATTTCCGAATGGTCGGCCAGTTTGGTCGTAAAGAATATCACGGAAATGAAAGTGATAAGAGGTGCCAGCTGCAATGCGAAATAAGGCAGGAACGACATGAAATAATCGAAAATCGTTTCCTTCAGCGGTGCCCTCAGAAACGCGTCAAGCTTCTCGGTGATCGCGAACATCGCTATTACCGCAAGTATCAGTATAGTGGCAAAGAAATACGTTCCTAAAAATTTCTTTAATATGTATATGTCAAGTATCTTAAGGCCGGGCAGACCCTTGTAACCGGCCATAAGACCACGTGGGCCGGGAACGGTCTTGTACTTACGCACACGTCCTTTCCGCAGCTTCATCAGCTTACGGTAACGACGCTTGCGTTTCAGACCTTCCTCCCACTTCATAACCGTCTTGTCACGTTAACGACCATCTCCTCTTTCCAGCTCTTGAAATCGCCGGCCAGGATATGATTGCGTGCCTCGCGCACCAGCCAGAGGTAGAACGCGAGATTATGAATTGACGCAATCTGCATTCCCAACAGCTCGTGAGCCGTGAACAGATGCCGCAGATATGCGCGGGAATATTCCTCGTCCACTACTGATGGACCTCCGGGGTCAAGTGGTCCGAAATCATTCTCCCACTTCTTGTTCTTGAGGTTGATTATGCCGTTGCGGGTGAATATCATACCGTTACGGCCGTTGCGCGTAGGCATCACGCAGTCCATCATATCCACGCCTCGGTCAATGGCTTCAAGTATGTTGGCGGGTGTTCCTACGCCCATCAGATAGCGTGGCTTATCCTGAGGCAGGATGTCGTTCACCACCTCTATCATATCATACATCACCTCGGTGGGTTCGCCTACGGCCAGTCCGCCGATGGCGTTGCCGTCGGCGCCGAGGTCAGCTATATGTTTGGCGGCGTCCTGACGCAGATCCTTGTATGTGCATCCCTGAACTATCGGGAAATATGCCTGGTCGTAGCCATATAGGCCCTCGGTCTCCTTGTAACGCTTCCATCCGCGTTCCAGCCACCGTTGGGTAAGCCGCAACGACTTTTCGGCGTAGTCGCGGTCTGCGTCACCGGGACAGCATTCGTCCAGCGCCATCATGATGTCGGCGCCTATCACACGCTCCGTGTCCACCACATTTTCGGGTGTAAACAGATGCTTGCTGCCGTCTATATGGCTGCGGAACCATACACCCTCCTCCTTCAGCTTACGGATGTCTGTGAGCGAAAACACCTGAAAACCTCCCGAGTCGGTCAGAATGGGACGGTCCCAGCTGTTGAACTTGTGCAGACCGCCGGCCTGACGCAGAATGTCCAGCCCGGGACGAAGATATAGATGGTATGTGTTGCCGAGGATTATCTTGGCGTCGATGTCGTTCTTCAGTTCGTGCATGTGCACGCCTTTGACGCTGCCTACGGTACCTACGGGCATAAAGATAGGTGTCGGCACCTCACCATGCGCAGTGGTGATCATGCCGGCACGTGCCGCGCTGTCGGGCGCAACTCCATCGATTCTGAAATCCATGGATTCTTATTTTTTCAACAGGTCGTATTTCTTGAACACCTTCTCGATGGCTTCAAGCGAACGCTGCACCTGTTCCTCGGTGTGCGTGGCCATCAGCGAATAGCGTATCAGCGTGTCCTGGGGAGCCACAGCCGGCGTAACGACCGGATTGACAAACACTCCCTCCTTCAGCAGGTCGCTGGTTACGTGGAATGTCTTGTAGTCGTCGCGGATAAACAGAGGTATGATAGGCGTAGAAGTGTGGCCTATCTCGCATCCCATGGCGCGGAACTGCTCCAGAGCGTAGTTGGTGATCTTCCACAGATGTTCCTGACGCTCGGGCTCTGCCAGTATGATGTCTAATGCGGCATTCACGGCTGCAGTTGAAGCCGGCGTGATGGATGCCGTGAATATATATGAACGCGAATGATGACGCAGGAAGTTGGTTATGACCTTGTCCGTGGCGATGAATCCGCCCAGCGAAGCCAGCGACTTGCTGAACGTGCCCATGATCAGGTCCACGTCGTCTGTCACGCCGAAATGGTTGCAGGTGCCGCGGCCGCCTTCGCCGAACACTCCGAGACCATGGGCCTCGTCCACCATCACAGACGCATTGTACTTCTTGGCCAGTCTGACAATCTCGGGAAGATTTGCCACATCGCCTTCCATGGAGAACACTCCGTCCGTCACGATCAGCTTCACCTTGTCCGGCTCGCATCGTTTCAGTTGGTTCTCCAGGCTCTCCATATCGTTGTGCTTATACTTCAGATAGTTGGAGAACGACAGACGGCGTCCTTCTATTATCGACGCATGGTCCTGCTCGTCGAGTATGATGTAATCCTCGCGGCCTGTCAGCGTTGACACCACTCCCAGGTTAACACCGAAACCTGTGGAGTATATCATTGCGTCTTCCTTGCCTACATAGTCGGCCAGACGTGCCTCCAGATCCTTGTGTATGGTCAATGTCCCGTTCAGAAAAGGCGAGCCGGCCATTCCCGTACCATACTTCTTAGTAGCCTCTATCGCGGCCTCTATCACTTTCGGATGGTTGGTCAGGCCCATATAGCTGTTCGATCCGAACATCAACACCTTCTTGCCATTCATTATTACTTCGGTGTCCTGCTCGCTCGATATGGCCCGGAAATATGGGTATACGCCCGCAGCCTTAGCCTTCTGGGGCGCGTCATATACCGATAACTTCTGCTGTAATGGTTTCATTCTGTTTGAAGTGTCTTTCTAACCGCTGTTGCGTCACCGCTGCGCGATTTCGTATATATTCAGAATGCAAAGTTAAGAATTTTTAGGCAGATATTCGCTATTTCGCCTGCATTTTGATGTTTTTTTGACTTTTTTGCCACTTTTGTCACATTCCCACGCTAAAGCAACATCAGCTCTTTCATTTTGTCATTCAGCTCATTACAAGTATTTTTAAAATTTTATGTCAATTTCAATCGTTTTAGCATCTTATTTGTTAATATAGTAGCGAACGGGAAAGAGACCCGGACAAAACGATAGAAAATTAATCAAATAAAATATAGAAATCATGGGAAAGATTATTGGTATAGACTTAGGAACCACGAATTCATGCGTGGCAGTGCTCGAGGGCAAAGATCCTGTTGTCATACCCAACAACGAAGGACGCAACACCACGCCGTCGGTAGTGGCATTTGTTGACGGCGGCGAACGCAAGGTAGGCGATCCCGCAAAGCGTCAGGCCATCACCAACCCGACGCGTACCATATACTCCATCAAACGTTTCATGGGCGAGAAATGCGACCAGGTTACGGACGAAATCAAGCGCGTACCCTACAAGGTGGTATGCCAGAACGACATGCCCAAGGTAGACATCGACGGCCGTGACTATACTCCGCAGGAGATTTCGGCCATGATTCTTCAGAAGATGAAGAAGACCGCCGAGGACTACCTGGGTCAGCCTGTTACCGAGGCCATCATCACGGTGCCCGCTTACTTCGACGATTCGCAGCGTCAGGCCACCAAGGATGCCGGTGAAATCGCAGGCCTGAAAGTTAAGCGTATCATCAACGAGCCTACCGCAGCCGCTCTGGCTTACGGTCTGGACAAGGCCACCACGGAGCAGAAGATTGCCGTGTTCGACCTCGGTGGCGGCACATTCGATATCTCCATCCTGGAACTTGGTGATGGCGTGTTTGAGGTGAAGTCCACCAACGGTGACACACACCTGGGTGGTGACGATTTCGACCACGTGATTATCGACTGGCTGGCCGATGAGTTCAAGAACGACGAGGGCGTTGACCTCCGTCAGGATCCTATGGCAATGCAGCGTCTGAAGGAGGCTGCCGAGAAGGCAAAGATTGAACTGTCCAGCTCCACTTCGACCGAGATCAACCTCCCCTATATCACGGCAACTGCTTCCGGCCCGAAGCACCTGGTAAAAACTCTGACACGTGCCAAGTTCGAGCAGCTGGCTTCCAACCTGATCGACGCTGTGGCAGGCCCCTGCCAGAAGGCTCTGCAGGATGCAGGCATGAGCGCATCCGACATCGACGAGGTTATCCTGGTGGGTGGTTCCACACGTATCCCTGCAATCCAGGACAAGGTTAAGCAGATATTCGGCAAGGAACCCAACAAGGGCGTTAACCCCGACGAGGTTGTGGCCATCGGCGCAGCAATTCAGGGTGGCGTGCTGAGCGGCGACGTGAAGGATGTGCTTCTGCTTGACGTCGTGCCTCTGTCAATCGGTATCGAGACAATGGGCGGCGTGATGACTAAGCTGATCGACGCCAACACCACAATCCCGACGCGTAAGAGCGAGGTATTCTCCACGGCGGCCGACAACCAGCCGGAAGTTACCATCCGTGTGCTTCAGGGCGAGCGTCCTATGGCAGCCGACGACAAGCTGTTGGGCGAGTTCAACCTTGGCGGTATCGCACCCGCACCCCGTGGTGTTCCGCAGATTGAGGTTACGTTTGAGGTAGATGCCAACGGTATCCTCAACGTGACAGCCAAGGATAAGGCTACCGGCAAGGAGCAGTCCATCCGCATCGAGGCATCGAGCGGTCTGAGCGACTCCGAGATACAGCGTATGCGCGACGAGGCCAAGGCCAACGAAGCCGCTGACAAGAAGGCCAAGGAGCGTGCCGACAAACTCAACCACGCAGATAGCGTCATCTTCCAGACCGAGAAGCAGCTCGCCGAACTGGGCGACAAGATTCCGGCCGACAAGAAAGCAGCCGTGGAATCCGCACTGCAGCATCTGAAAGATGTTCACAAACAGCAGCTGATTGAGGACATCGACTCCGCCGTCAAGGCCGTGACCGATGCATTCCAGGCAGCCGCCCAGGACATCTACAATGCCCAGAACGCAGCCGGAGCCGGTGCTCAGCCCAACGCAGGCGCACAGCCTAACGCCGGACAGCAGCCCAACAACGGTCCCGAGGACGTCGACTTCGAGGAAGTGAAATAATAAGCTGAATTATAAACTGATATAAATTATGGCGTATGGTCTTAAACATGGCCGTACGCCATAATTATTTCAGGATTATTCACTATTCTCTAAACTTTAAACCTAAACTATAAACCAAAACCTTAAACCCAAACAACTATGATACGTCTTAATTGCGGCCTTATAGCCGAGACCGATGAAAACAGAAAGAAAGCCATTGCATTGGCTACCGAGCTTGTTGAGCTGTCGCTGCACGATGCCGGATGCATAGATTATGACCTGTTGGGATCTCTGACCAACACCGACCGTCTGGTAATCTACGAGACTTGGAAAGACGAAGCCTCTCTGAAGGCCCACATGGCCTCCGACCACTTCCGCCGCCTCGTTCCCGAGATCGAGAAGGTAGCCACCCTCACCCTCGAGCAGTTCAACTTCTGATAGCTTATTCAGCTTCAGTACAAAATTAGGAAGCAATTTCCATTCGATTGGAACTGCTTCCTATTTTTTTATATAAAGTGCTTCCTCTTTTTAATAGGACATTCCCTGTAATCAGATTGGAAATCACAAAGATAGTTACACAAATCTATAATTGCACTATAGATTTTGAGAAAAAATGTGTAACTTTGCTTAGATTCTATTGTAATTAACAACGCAAATTAGGCTTGGCCGACATTTGCCGCTGAACTATCGCGATTAATGTTGGCGTTAAAATAAGGAGATATTATAGATTATGTCGGAATCTGAGATGAATAGTTATCGACTCACGTCGATGGAGGAGCCGGGCGACGAGCGCATGGCTCAGATTATGCGTGAGGTTGCCGAGGATGCCCGTGAAAGTACCCGTCGGGCTGCAGAGCGTGTGGCCGCCGGTATTGAGGCTGCTTCGCAGGCGGCTCAAGAAAAATGGGGCGATGCCATAAACAGAATAAAGAATGGCAGCAAATAATCATCGCCCTGTTTTGATTGTGATTGCCGGGCCCAACGGGTCAGGTAAGACTTCCGTGACTTCAAAGATACTGCATCATGAATGGCTAGAGGATTCGGAATATATCAACCCGGATAATGTCGCACGCGATGTGTTCGGAGACTGGAACAATCAGGAGTCTGTTCTCAAAGCAGCCAATTATTGCAATGAATGGAGGGAAAGATGTCTTGCCGAACACAAGAGCCATATCTTCGAGACCGTGATGTCGGCCGCGGATAAGGTCGATTACATTCTCAGAGCGAAAGAAGCCGGATTCTTCATCCGTCTGTTCTTCGTATCCACTGAGTCTCCTACAATCAATGCGAAACGAGTAGCTCAACGAGTGTTGGATGGAGGACATGATGTGCCTATCCCCAAAATCATATCCCGTTACGACAAATCCATTGCCAATTGCAAAATCCTGTCCGCGATAGTTGACCGGCTCTATGTCTACGACAACTCAATCGAGGATGCGGAAGCTCGGCTTCTGTTCCGACTGAGCAAAGGTGAGCTTGTGAAACGCTATGTTGAGGAGCTTCCCAACTGGGCTTCAACTATCCTTCCGAGATAAGAAACGACAAAATAACCGATGTCATTCCTATGAACTTAAATATCCATATTTGTACCATACATCACTAAAATATTGATAATCAAATATAGTTAGATTTGAATAAGTGAAATAAGTCCACCCATCAACAATAACAAAATGAGGCCGTGTCAAAATGAACCGCACCCAAAAGTTAGTTATAACACTTTGTGGTGCGGTTCACTTTTGACACAGTCTCCTCTTTTTTTTATGACTGTGTTTGCATTGGGGAAATAGGGACTAAAACCCGTGGGCGTCCCGTTTATTTAAGAACTTACTGTATCGGATGCAGTCTCACTGCGAATCCACCCGCCCTGGCCATACGCAAAGGCAATTCTGAAGCGGATGTCACCCGAGTGTCGAATATCTCATATCGTTCCGGGTTCGTGAATCCGTCGCTATCGGCCGCATCACGATATACCGTACATTCATACACCGCGCCTTCCGGAAGGAAACCGAAGTCGAGCCTGTATTCACGGGCATCCTCGTTCGTGACTCCACCCACATACCAATCGGAGCTGTTCCTGTCCCTGCGCGCCACTACGATGAAATCACCCGGCTCGGCATCCAGATAGACGCTCCTGCTCCAGTCCACGGGCACATCCTTGATGAACTGAAAGGCGTCTATATGCCGTTCATAATGCTCCGGCAGGTCACCCGCCATCTGCACCGGAGAGTACATCGTCAGGTACAGCGCCAGCTGGTTCGAGATGGTGGCCCGCTTCTTCTTTCCCTGATAACCGGGGGCGAAGGATGTGATGTCCATACGGAATATTCCGGGCGTGAAGTCCATCGGGCCACCTTTGAGACGGGTGAACGGAAGTATCGTGACATGTCGGGGCGACATCTCGGCATATTCCTGCCCCATCGCGCTTTCATTCGCCATCAGGTTGGGCCACGTGCGGCATAGTCCGGTAGGGCGAACGGCCTCGTGGGCATTCACCATAATCCTCCGGTCGGCCGCCTTCTTCACCGCGTTCAGATAATGGTTCACGATATTCTGACTGTAATGATATTCCCCTTTCGGCAGGATGTTGCCGACATATCCGCTTTTCACCGTGTTGTAACCATACTTCCGCATCAGGTCGTAGGCTGCGTCGAGATGCCGTTCGTAATTGGCTACCGATCCGGATGTCTCGTGATGCATCATGAGCCTGATACCTTTCTTATGGGCATAGTCGTTCAGTCCCGCGATGTCGAAATCAGGATATGGCGTCAGGAAGTCGAACACGAAATCCTTCTCCTTCCCGTACCAGTCCTCCCATCCCACATTCCATCCTTCCACCAGAAGCTGGTCGAATCCATGACGCGAGGCGAAGTCTATGTATCTTCTCACGTTCCCGTTGTTTGCCCCGTGCTGCCCGTGGGGTGTGGCCGACGCATAGTCGAATGTAGCCAGGTCGAAGTCTTTGGCGTCGGTATAGCTCCATTTGCTTTTGCCGGTAATCATCTCCCACCACACTCCCATGAATTTCACGGGCTTTATCCAGGAAGTATCCGTTATCTTGCACGGTTCGTTAAGGTTCAGCGTAAGGTTCGAGGCGAGGATGTCGGTAGCTTTGTCGCTGACGGTCACAGTGCGCCAGGGCGTACGGAACGGAAGTGTCACCTCTGCTGCAGTTCCGTCGGGGCGTGGCGTAAGATGAGCCCGAAACACCTTCGACGGCTTGTCAAGCCGGAGGTGCATAGCCGGGAAATCCACAAGCGCCGCTTCGTGAAGGTTGAGATATATCCCATCGTCGGCTTTCATCATCAGCGAGGTCTGCACACCGGGTGCGTCAATCTCGTCCAACAGGCTTTCCGTGTACTCGAATTCCTGGGAATCGTAGTCTTCGGGAATCCACCATGCCGTGTGATTCCCGGTCATGGCGAATTCCGTCACCTCCTCTTTCAACACCAACACCGGATACGGATGTTCCCGAAACACATAGCGGAAGCCCATGCCATCGTCGAACACCCTGAACTCTATGTCCATCCGGATCTTGTTCTTAGAAAGGGAGACAGTCATTCCATTGTAATTCTCGCGTATGGAGTCGTTTTCTCCCCATACGGGAGTCCACAGGCTGTCACACCGCTCGCGTGTTATCTTTTTGATGCGAAATCCGTCTGACAGCGACGTGCCGTCAGACAATTCGAATCCCATGCACGACGGACGGATTATCTTCTTGTCGCCGTATGATACCGAATAGCAGGGACGTCCTTTCCTGTCCAGACTGAATTCCACCGAAACGCGGCCGTCGGGAGATTTTACATACGTTTTACCCGCATTCGCCATCGATATACAACAGAAACACGAGAGAAGGAATATTGTCCTGATTTTTAACATCATGGTTGTAGTTGTAGTTGTAGAATTAATATTATTTATCGGTTGCAAACGGCAATACGGGCAGATTGTTCGCGCCGTAGAGATTGCCTCCCGGATAGTCCGCCCAGTCATAACGGACTGCAACCGGATCGGCTATCAATGGCGATGAAATACGAATGGTCCTGTCGTCGATTATTTTAGAACAGCCTGATACCCATCTTCCTGTCCTGTCACCGATTATGAACCCTGTAGCCACTCCACCTACCGCCTTGACCGGTCCGCTGAATGTCAATGTCACGCTCTTTCCGTCGTTGACCACAGACGTGCATGCGGGAGCCTCGCATATCTGTTTCATGCCATATACCCTGTCCAACGCTATGATTGCAAGCCTTCGTGCCACCTCAGCCTTGTTCACCGGATGGATGTCTACGGGATTGCCGATATCGACTGCAGTCGCCATAGCCGTATTCGGCAGTTCAAGAGCTTTCGACTGAGCATGTCTCAGGAGAGCCCATCGCGAATCCGGCTGAACCGCGACCGGCTGAAGGAATCCGGCAAGCTGCACGAAATAAAACGGCATATCCGGATCATCAAACGCCTTTCGCCACCCTTGTATCATGTTCTTGAAACATACCTCGTATTGAGCGTCACGTCCGACGTTCTGACAGCCTTGGTACCAGATGACTCCGGCTATAGGCAATGTGGTCAACGGATTGATCATGGCGTTATACAACACCATCGGATGATTGTTCGACTCAGGCCACACATACGACATTCCCGTTTTCGAGAAATCGGACAGTACCGTATAATTCCATTCTCCGTCAAGAGTATATCTCTTACCGTCAACAACAGCATAAGAAGACCGCCAGATACCGCCTCCCCCGCCGTTGTCCACCACTTCCACCGTAATGACATTCCCTCCTGCCTTCACCAGACTGCCGTCCACCTTATATTCCCGCGCAAGGTCATGTATATGGCAACTTCCTACGGGATTTCCGTTGAAATACGTCCTGTCCATGTCGTCTACGGCTCCCAGACAAAGCAAAAGGTCTTTCCCTGCCGCGTCCTGAGGCAGATCGAGTTCAAACTGCATCGCCACGATTCCGTCGAATCCTGGCAACGCATTGTCTTCCCACAAAGAAGGCACAGGCATCTTTCCCCAGGTCTTTCCGGTCTGCATCCTTGACTTGTCGAACGGATAAGGCGGTCTTTTGCTACCCGTGGCTTCATAAGTCCGCCTTACCTCCGTCTCCGACAGCGCGGTCTCCCGGTCCTTGCCTCCCGACAGCTCATAGTAATATTCAAATCCCGGCACACCCTTGAGAGCCTCGCGCGGAGTCCACGCCTCGACGGTCGTGCCTCCCCACGTGGCGTCAATCACGCCTACCGGCACTTCGAGGGAATCCTGAAGCATTCTGCCGTACAGATAACCGATTGCTGAAAATGATTCGGCCGCCGGCGTAGACTCCACCCATCCATATTCCACACTTGCGTCATCAAGAGGAGTGAGCGATGCAGTGTTCTTTATCTGGAGCAGTCTTAAAGCCGGACGTCCCATGTCGGCCACCACCCTGTCGGCATCCGCCAAGCGGGCCCAGTCTCCCCGTATCGGGAACTCCATGTTCGACTGTCCCGAGCAAAGCCACACTTCGCCTATCAGTATGTTCTGCAATACCTTCTCGCCATGACCGTCATTCAGAACGATGGTGTATGGCCCCCCGCAGTCCGGAGTGGGAAGTTTCAGCGTGAATTTCCCGTTTCCGTCAGTCACGGCTGAAACCGGAGCACTCAGCCAGTCTGCCTTCAGTACGACCTTCGACCCGGGTGCGGCGATGCCGGGAATCGTCACCACGGAATTGCGCTGCAGCACCATGTTGTCGGTATAAATCCTCGGCAGTTCGATGGAACCCGCAGATGTCCTATAACTTGACACACCGCCCTGCGGAGCGGTGTGTTCAAGTTTGTTTGCATGAGTCTGTGCGCACAGACATACGTTTAACGCACAGAACCCGATTATAGTCAGTAATCTCATTCCGGATTATTTTATCATGACCTTCGAGACTTTTCCACCTTTGCGTACCAGATACAATCCGCCGGCGGGATCATATACGCGCACACCCTGCAGGTTATAGTACTCAGTCGGAGCATTCGCATCGGTCACGATTTCGATGCCGCCCGTCGAACCGTTCGGAGTGACATTCAGCGTCCAGTCATTGAGATTGAACTTCAGGGTATAGGTCCCTTTCTGTTCCACGGTCCAGACTTTGCTGTGGTCGAAAGTATATTCGCACGCGTCATTCACCAACCCGGTTGCCGGGATTATGCTCTCTGCCTTTACATTACCTTGCGGTTCAGGAACAATAGGTATGGCGTTCTTCGGAACGACAAACTCCGCGCCCCAGTTCCCTTTCTCGCGCATGGCCTGAAACTGACAGGCCGCCTCTAATTCGCCGGTGTAGACAAATATGTTGTCTCCGTCGGCCACGCAAGGCGTAGGATTATTAATATCCCATCCGTTCAGACTGCCTATCAGGTATAATGTCTTGGGCTGTTCGATTTCTCCGTCGTAAGTCGCGGAGATCTTCATTGCCTTGATGTCTATGGTTATCGTGTACACGCCTGCATCCACCACTTTCCATTTGTTATCGGATGCATCGCTGTTGAACACGACCTTGTCGCTCGCGATACCGTTTTTCGATATCTCGCAGTCTGCCGTCTCGGGACGATAAGCGGGTATACCTTGCCAGCTGGCATCCTTTTCAGCATAGATCTTGAAATCGGAAGCTTTCAGCGGACCAGTATAGGAGTACGAGCCTTCCTGTCCGGCAACAGGCTGCATTTCGGTCGCCTGATTCCAATCCCAGTTACCATCGGTGGCGCCACCGATCATATACAGTACTGCTGGGTCCGTTTCAGCCAGGGCCATGGCGCTTCCTGCAACGGCCATGATGATTGATAAGATAGTTTTTTTCATAGCTATATTTATTTATTTGGTGAGTTTTACTATTTTACATCCATGAGGAGCAAGTGTGGCCGACAATGATTTTGCCACACCTTCATCCGCATGCTTCCACAAGTCACGGACTTTCCATTCGCCGTCGATGCCGAGTGTCTTGAAATCCACGCTGACCGACATGGCATTGTCATCGCGGTTGAACAGGCCTATCACATAGTTGCCGTCCGACAACTGTCCGTACCAGATCTGGCTCTCCTTGCTGTTGAGTTCGTCGCTCAATGGTTTGCCGACAAAGCCATCGGTATTCAGGGCCAGCATTTCCGTATTGGTATAGAATCGGGTATTGTCGCCGATGGTATTGTACTGGTCGGCTATCGTGACGGGACCTCCGGCCATAAGCTGAAGCGAAACCACCGATTCCTTCTCCGCATCGGTGTTGAAAGTGTTGAGACGGATGAAGTCGCCGTCCAGCAATACCTTGCCACGCCCTGAGATATGGGACCAATACACGAAGCCGTCGAACATATTCATGCAGTTCGGCCATGTAGTCCACGATTTTCCTCTCTCGCAATCGGAATAGTGCCACCAGCCGCCGTTGCCGGTATCCTGCACGATACGCACCATGTTGCCGCACAGTTTCTCTATTTCGGCGTCATAATACAGATGAGGCATCACAAGCGATATGAATATCCCGTATTTCTTCGCATTCTCCGCGATGTAGGACAATGCGCGAACATACGACTCACGCCCGTAGCCACGGCCTATCGGACCCATGTTCCTGTCTTTTCCGTCCTCGTACCATGACAGGAAATCGACACGGATGTAGTCGATTCCGAGTTCAGCGTAATGCTTGAAGAATCCGTCTATGTATTCCTTGGCGCCGGGATAACTGGCCACTACCCACTGGAATCCCCACATGTCCTCCGTGCCGGGATTCAGCACCTCGCTCTTATGGTCCCACAGCAGATCGCCTACGGTATATTCTGAATCCGGCACCTTGGTGTCCCATGGAGCGTGCACCCACAGGGGGTTGTCATATATACCGACCTTCAGGCCCTTTTTCTTACACATCTCCACAAGCTCCTTTATGGACATAGATCCGTAATGCGTCATATACGGAGACCCGTCCTTACAGTTCTGCGATATGAAGCCGTCGGTGCATACCATATCGTATCCGTATGGCTTCAGGTCACGGGCCAGCCAGTCCGTTATCTGTTCCCATTGAGCGGCGGTGATGTCCATGTCCTCGTTCTTCACGCCACTCTGCGACTGGGTGTGGCAGTATTCATAGACACTCCAGTACAGCGGGGCCTTGAAGTTGTGTATCTCCTCAATGGGAGGCAGGTCAGGTAACTCAAACTTCTGAGGACGCCGCATCTCGATGTTCTCGACGCACCCTGACAATGCCACCGCGGCGAGCGTGGATGCAAGTAGGCTCATAATTCTTATTCTTATTTTCATTTTAACTTGTTTTCTGAGTTGATTTTTCAAAAAAAGACTGATGTTTAAGTGAATGCGAACAAAGTCGCATTCACTTACGTATCATTCGCCGAGATATTCGGCGCTTATGGTCCAGTTCTCGAGGTCGAATGTCAGACGGTAATTGCCCGGGTCATCCACCTGCCACATATTCGTATGGTCCACGAGATAATCGAACTCGTCGCTTTCCACACCTGTCTTGCTTATCTTGCAGCCATTAGCCACAGGCAGAATGAACGGAACGTTCCAGTCTCCGGCCATCGCCGTGGCCTGAAGGGCACCCTTGAAAAGTTTTCCCTCATATACGAATACATGTTCCGATTTCATCACAAGGGGCGTCGGAGCACCGATGTCCCAGCTGTTGGGAGTAGCGTCACCCAGGATATACAGCGTTGACGTTTCAATGGGTCTCTTTCCGGGATCTCCCAGATATTCCGCCGAGATTGTCATCTTCTTTGTGTTGATGTCTATTTTGTAGTTGCCGGCTGTGACCACATTCCACTGGTCGTCCGGCTCGGATGTCAGTACTACATCGGTCGCGGTTATGCCGTTTTCGGAAATCTGGCAATCCGACGACGAGGGCCTGTAGAACGGCGCTCCGAAGTCCTTGACCGTCGTGGCCTTGAACGTTCCCTTGGAAAGATATCCGGTCCAGGTATACTCTCCTTCGATTCCATCTACCGGAATCAGCTCCGTGGCATTGTCGAGACTCCAGCCTCCCGCTGTGGCCGAACCCACGATATAAAGCTTCTCCGGAGCGTATGCTCCCAGATATTCGGCAGATATGGTCCAGTGCTCGAGGTCGAAGGTCAGACGGTAACGTCCGGCATCCTCTACCTGCCACATGTTGTTGTGGTTGATGGAATAATTGAAGGTTTCCTTGTCTTTCCCCGACTTGCCGATCTTGCTGTCGGCTTCAATCGGAAGTATGAAAGCCGGAGCCCAGTCGCCGGGTGTAAGCAGTGCCTGCAGCGCTCCTTCGTTCAGACCGCCCTCATAAACGAATATGAAGTCCGAGATTCTTTCGCAAGGCGTAGGCGTGTCTATGTTCCACCATGAAGGTGTCGCGTCTCCGATGAGATACAGGTTTTCAGTCTCGATAGGCGTGATTTCGGGTCCGTCGGGTTCACGCAGATACTCTGTGCTCATGGTTCGGTGACGCATGTCGAACTCAAGTCTGTACACACCGGCTTCCACTATGTTCCATTTGTCGTCCGGATCCCCGGCGGTCATCTTGAACGGTGCGTCGTTGATCGGCTCTTTGCCTATTTCCGTTCCTCCCGTCAGAGGACGTATGAACGGATCGTTCCAACTGCCCGTAGTGATGCAGAGTTTCATTTCTCCGACATTCATGTTGCCCTCCCACGTAAACACAAGAGGGTCCTCGTCCGATGCCACAAGGGGTGTCGGGGAATTTATGTCCCAGCCCTTGGGTGTGGCATCCCCCACCATATAAAGCACCGATGTCTTTATAGGAAGGTCTTCTTCTATTATCACCAGATCTTTTGCCCCCTCGCAGCCCCCGAGCGTCAGGAGCAGGAGGACGGACAGTAAACTGAATATATTCTTTAACTTCATAAGTCTTTGTCGATTAATTAGTGAGAAGTTGTTTCAGGCTTCTTCCCGTCATGCCGGGATGCCCGTTCAGCACGATTATCTGCCGTATCCCGGATTCTGCTCCAGCAGGGAGTTGGAGTTGAGAATGGAGCGGACTATGGGGAATATCGCCGTATGGTTGTCGGCATCCGGCGTCTTATCCCACCAGCGTCCGGTATTGAATTTTCCGAAGCGCACCAGGTCTATCCGTCGCCGGCTTTCGGCAAAAAATTCCCTGCCCCATTCGGCCAGCATCTCGTTCTCGTCGAACTTCACCTTTCCATCGGGAGCGTACAGCACGTTATCGAGGTTCTCGGCCGGATAATTACGACGTCTTACGGAATTCAGCAGCTGCGCGGCTCCTGTCTTGTCGCCAGCACGCATCTTGCATTCGGCCAGCGAATAGATGATCTCCGGAAGGCGGATCTCCGTATAATCGCTCTCCACCTGATTCGGATCGCCATCGCTCAACAAGGGATATTTCACGAAATGCCATCCCGAATTATGGTCGCCGCTACGCAACGTACTGGTCTTGTCGCCGGGCCATTTGTCGGGATCAAGGCCCTGGAACTTGCCCACGGCATCGCGGATATACAGGTCGTATGGAAGCTCGGGAGCACGCAGACGCGTTATGTTCCCGGAATTGTCCTTATATTCAAGATACCCGTAGAGGAACATACCCTCGCGGCGGCTGTCGCCGATGTTGGTATAGAACTTCATACGCTCGTCGCCGGGATATTTCCTGAAGTTCTGTACGGGCATTCCGAGTTCGTAATCATACAGATTGCCGTCCAGGTCATAGCTTGGCGAAGCGGCATACTTGCAGTTATGATGGATGCCGGACTTGTTGTCGTCCAGGAACCACGCAGCATTGGCGGGAACCGTCCAGGCGTAGGTATTGTAATCGTAATGCCAGTGCGAATATCCTTTCGCGCCCGGGAATCCGAAGATCACTTCGTCGCAATTGTCGTTATCATAATCGAAGGCTGCGTCCCAACGGTCGGCCACGGCATAGTCGCCATACTTGTTGTCGAGGATATCCTGGGCTACCTTGGCGCAATCCTCATATCGGGCCTGCCCCGTATATACTTCGGCATTCAGATACAGACGCACCAGCAGAGACGCGGCCGCGGCCTGTGTCCATTGTCCCTGAATCTGGGAGTTCGTGCCTAGACCGTTTTTCTTTATAAGCAGTCCGAGATTATCCTTAAGCTCACTCTCTATGAACTTGAATACATCTTCGGGAGCCGCCTGGGGATTATTGGGGCGGTCGCTGTAGGTAGTGACCAGCGGCACATTGCGGAACTCGTCAAGCAGCCTTATGTAGAACCACGCACGGAGTATGCGGCATTGCGCCGTCAGATTGTGGAACTCAGCCTCGCTGAAACCGAATTGCTCGGGTGTGAACCGGCTTAAATCCTCGATTACCAGATTACACTGCATGATTCCCTGGAAGCAGCCGTTCCATTCATCCCTGGCCTCGACGAAGTCGTCTACGGTCCATGTATGATAATGCAGGCGTTCCCAGCATCCTCCGTCATAAAACCAGCCGTCGCGGGTGGGCGTGATGAGCTGATCCGCGGGAAGCTCGTTCAGTATATGGCGGTTGCATATACTCCAGTAGGCATGCTCGAAGGGTCGGAACACGGCCCGGACCACATCCATCTTGGTATTATAATAATTTTCCGAACCCACCTGGTCGTAGAGAGTCTCGTCGAGGTTGGTGCAACCTCCCAGGACCAGCACGGACACAGTGGCTATCGCTATATGTTTCAGAAATTTCATGTCTTAGTTGTTTTTGCTGTTAGAAATCAACCTGAAGGCCCACGATGAACTGACGCGTCGAGGGGTAATAACTCCGGTCGCCCTGCGCTCCGGGCTGCAGGCCGTTGACTTGATAGGTAGATGGATCGACGCCGGTGAATTTTGTGAGCGTGAACACATTGTTGACAGTGCCGTAGACTCTCACCTTGTCTATGAAACGGCATTGGGGAAGGCGCAGCGTATATCCCAGCGTTATCATGTCAAGCTTGAAATAGTCGCCGTTTTCAAGGAAATAGTCACTCACTACAGGAGCGGAATACGGAGACACGTCAAAATTCTTGCCATACGCCTTTTTCAACATATTGCCGTTGAAATTGCGGGTGCCGTAATAAAAATCATGAATGTTGAAGATCTGGAAACCGAAAGCCCCCCGGAAGAACAGCGATAAATCGAAATTGCGGTAACGGAAGTTATGTGTCGTCGACATGGTGAATTTCGGCATTCCGTTTCCGACCACACGACGGTCTTCTTCAGTAGCCATCGACGCACTGATCATTTCTCCGTTCTTGTCATATACCACCCAGTCGCCGTTGCGGTCGACGCCGGCATATTTCCACATGTAGAAATTGCCTATGGGCTTGCCCTTCTCGATGCGCTGCAGGAAATAGTAGGGATACGGATTCACTGTCTCGCAGACGCTGTAATAATCCTGTCCCACATATTCCGAATTACTGAATTTCACGAACTTATTGCTCATCGTGCTTCCGATCACACTGAAATTGTATGAAAAATCCCTGGTCTCCACGGCATTGAAGTTAAGGTCGAATTCAAATCCCGTGTTTTTCATCGTTCCCACATTCACGAATGTCTCGCCATGGATGTTCGGCGGTACCGAAACCGTATAATTGCCAAGCAGATCCTGCTGCCTGCGGTTGAAATAGTTCAGCGAGCCATAGATGCGATTGTCAAGCAATGAGAAATCAAGACCGACATTCCAGTTCTTTCCCTTTTCCCAATGCAGGTCGGGGTTCACGTTCTTGCCGGGGCCCCACACCTGGATATATTTCCCGTTATAGTAATAGTATCCGAATCCGCTCATGGTGTTTATCGACAGATAGCTGCCGAAATCCTGATTGCCGGTGACTCCATAGTCGGCCCTTATCTTCAGGTCGTTAATCCATGTGATGTCCTTCATGAATTCTTCCTGCGATATGCGCCATCCTACGGAAACGGCGGGGAAATTACCCCATTTATGATTCTTGCCGAATTTTGACGATCCTTCATGACGCAGGGACGCGGTGACAAGATATTTGCCGTCGTAATCATAGCTCAGTCGACCGAAGAAGGAGATAAGTTTCGAATCGTTCTTATAGCTGCCCATCAGCACTTCGCCTTCCTCCTTGGCCCATAGTCCTGATCCGAGATTGTCCGCACCGAGACCGTCGTTGGGAAAATCACGGTTCTCCGCATTGAAGCCCGAAGACTGGGAATACTGATAGGAATATCCGACCATGGCCTTCAGATTGTGCTTGTCAGCGAAACATGCGCTGTAATTTGTAAGCCATTCCAGAATGTACTGATGATTTTTACTGTATGAGCGGGAAGCGACGCCCTCGTGTCCGCTGTTCAGACATGCCGTGCTGGTCGACGGTACGAACGAAGTGTTGTCGTTGCTGTAATGATGACTCGCAAACATAATCTGGGTAGAAAGATTCTGTCCGGTCGTCTCGTTCCTGTAAAACAACGGAAGCAGGTTGAGTTTCAGCGACCCGTCCATGTCCAGCAGTCTGTCGTCGCCATGGCTTTTCTCCAGCTTCTGTCTCTCCACAGGGTTGCTGCCGGCAATCTGCCCGAAGAAATTATAATATTGCGAGGGATTGTTGGGATCCATCAGAGGGGTGGTCGGATTGGCCTCAATGGCATCCTTGAACACTCCCCAGTCGGCATTGTCACGCGATATGACGCGCGGCGCCACATTGAGGTCTATCGTAAACAGATCGCCCTTGGTGGAATGATGCACCGACGCGCGCGCACCATACTCGCGCCTGCCCGACCGCAGGTCTATTCCGTTCGCATCGCGATAGTCGGCACTCACCCGATAGTTGCTTCTTTCATTTCCGCCGCTTACCGAGAGCGTATGTTTCATCGTGAATCCCGTGCGCGACACGGCGTCAAGCCAGTCGACATTTCCGCCGATGTCAACTCCAGGGTCTCCCCAGCCGAGTCTGACCTCGCGAAAATCCTGCGCGCTCATCATGTCCAGCTCCTTTTTCATTACATCCCATGACAGCGTACAGGAATATGATGTGTGGGTCTTTCCGTCGCGCGCACCCTTCTTGGTCGTAACCACGACGACTCCGTTGGATCCGCGCGTTCCATATATGGCCGATGCGGCGCCGTCCTTCAGAATGTCAAACGAAGCGATGTCGCTGGGACTGACGTTCGTAAGGTCTCCGCCCGGCACTCCGTCGATGACAATCAACGGCCCCAGACCTGCGGAACGCGAGGAGACGCCGCGAATCTGGATACTGGCCTGGTTATTCGGGTCTCCCGCGCCGGTATTGGTTATGGACACACCCGGCACTTTGCCTTGTATCAGCATCTTGGGATCAAGGGTACTTACGGACAGGAAGTCCTTCTCACCGACATGGCTTATGGCCGAGGTAAGTTCCTTCTTGTCCATCGTGCCGTAGCCGATCACCACCACTTCGTTAAGGACATTGGCGCCTTCGCTCATGGTGACGTCTAATTCGCCGGCTCCGTTCACTTTTTTTGAAACCGGATCATAGCCTACGTACGAATATTTCAGGCTCGATCCGACCGGAACGTCAATCTCATACTTGCCGTCAACATCTGTGGCGGCTCCTTTCATGGTGCCCTTGTCCATTACCGTAACTCCGATCAGCGGCTCTCCGGCCTCATCACGCACATATCCGGTCACATGCACCGTCTCGCCTTTCTTCTTGTTCTTCGCTTCGGTGGCGCCGCCCGCTTTCGGCTCGGCTTTGCCTCCTTTGGTCAGTACTATCTGCTTCTTGTTGATGCGATAGCTGATGCCGCTGCTGTCGAAAAGTTTGTCAAGCACAGTCGTCAGCGGCTCGTTCGTGACGTTCAGGCTCACCTTGGAGTTGACGTTCACGGCGTCCTTGCTGTAGAAGAACCTGTAGTCGGTCTGCTGCTCGATTTTTTTCAAGACTGTCTGCATCGGCACACCGCTTACATTGATGGTGATGTTGCCATTTCTCGCATACGACGGAAACGCTATCATCAGCATCACGAAACTCAATATAAGAGCCTTGATGCCGTAACGCAATTCCCGACGGTGCGTTCGTTTAGTTAGTTCGTCCATACTTATTATTATTGTTGTTGTAGTTATTATTGTCGTTGGTCTCGATTTGAACCAGGCGTGCGTCCTTACATGGTATTTTTCCGTGTGCGTCCTTACATGGTATTTTCCCTGTGTGTCCTTACATGGCATTAATACCTTCCGTGCGTCTTTACATGGTACAAAATCTGTCTGTAGGAATATGCCTACATTTTAATGACACCATCAGCCCGATTTCCCACACATCTTTTTTAATATTTTTTTAATTTCTTTAAAATTTTATCCGAATGTGTTGTGTGATAGGATTTTATTTTATAACTTCGCGGCGAATCCGGAGGATTTACCCAACATTCCAAAAACCATGTCTATTCCAGGTGAAGAATATAAAGATGAGAAATTACTTGTGGCTGCCCTGCGACTGGACAGTCACGAGGCCTTCATCAGAATATTCCGACAATACTACAGCAATCTTGTTTTGTTCGCCGGTCAGTTCATCCCCGACAGACTTACCTGCGAGGATATAGTACAGAACGTGTACCTGAAACTCTGGCAGGAACGCCGACAGCTCGAGGTTCATTCTTCGTTACGTTCGTTCCTGACGGTTCAGGTTCAGAACCAATGCCTGAACCATCTGAGGCATAATAAGGTCAAGGCCAGGTATCAGTCCGAACTCCAGGTGGCGCTTCTGTCTCTGTCGCCGGAAGAACATATCTTCTACTCCGAACTGAACGATGCCTTCGACAGCGCTCTTTCGCGAATGGATCCCGTACTCAGGGAGACCCTGTTGTTAAGCCGCGATGAAAAACTTAAACATTCCGAAATAGCCGGGAGGCTGAATGTATCGGTCCGGACTGTCGAAAACCGTATCAGCAAGGCCATGAAATTCCTTAGAAACAATTTGCGAGACTTTAAATACCTGATACCCCTGTTTCTCCTTTTCCAAGATTCCCTATAAACATTCCCGAAATTATGACAGACAATAATAATCACATAGACATAGACACTCTGATAGCCCGGTATTTCTCCGGGGAAGCCTCCGAACCGGAAATCGCCTATCTGATAGACTGGATCAAGGAATCCGATGACAACCGGAAATATTTCTTTGAGCTTCAGGATATCTGGCACGGTCTGAATCCGTCGTTTGAGGCCCTGGATATAGATTTGCAGGATGCCGAGGATAAAATACTTGTCAAATCGGGACTTCGCAAAAAGAGTTCGTCATGGATCAAAGGATTCATGAAGCTGTGGTCGCGCATCGCCGCCGTCCTGCTGCTGCCTTTGATTCTGCTGGTGGTCTACAAGTATGTCGTATCCGGCAACCGTCCGGATGCCCTTCGGGAGATATCCACCACATACGGCTGCTCGATGAAGACTACGCTGCCTGACGGCTCGGTAGTATGGCTCAACGCAAACAGCACGCTGAAGTATCCGGCGGAATTCGAAGCCAAACACCGTGACGTTGACCTTAAGGGGGAAGCATATTTTGACGTTCACTCCGACGCCAAGCATCCTTTCATAGTGCATGCCTCGGGACTCGATGTCCGGGCGACCGGCACCGAATTCAATGTAAACTCATACGGCACGGGGACCACGTCAGTTACTTTGGTAAACGGCAATGTCAACGTAGGCATCGACGGCAACGGCCGGCGTTATGAAATGGTTCCCGGTGATTATCTGAAACTTCACGACGGAAAAGTAAATATCAGGAAAGGATGCGACACCGAGAAATACTGTTCGTGGCGCAACGGCGTCCTGCTGTTCGACGACGACACGCTTCAGGAAATATGCAATCGGCTGGAGCAGATATATGATGTACGTTTCGATATTACCGACCCGAAGGTAGCCGCTTCGAGATACTGCATGACACTCCGAGGCGAGAACATCAACGAAATCATGGATCTTCTGGAACTCAGCGCCCCTATCCGCTGCACATCCTCCACTGAAAATTCCAATGATTCCGTACCCTCAACCCAGATTATCACCATTGCCTCTATCTGAATATGAAATATCAGATTTGGCTTATATCCGTTATCTGTCTGATAACAGGTATCTCATGCCGTCATAATTCCCGGACTTCGGGAGTGTCATTACAGAAAGAATTATATGCATTCATAGACTCGGTGCCCGGTACTGTAGGCGTGGCGTTTGTAAGCGAAGGGGACACCGTCACGGTCAACAATGGCGTACACTATCCGATGATGAGTGTGTTCAAGATGCACGAAGCATTGGCCGTGGCGAATACGTTGGAAAGGTCCGGCATTTCGCTTGACACGTTACTGTCGATCAATCGAGTTGATCTCGACCTCGACACCTGGAGTCCGATGCTGAAGGAATATACCGCCGAACGCTTTACCGTTCCTGTAAGCAAGCTGCTGGAATATGCCGTAACCAGGAGCGACAACAACGCCAGCAATCTGCTGTTCAGGCATATCGTCTCCCCCACTGAAACAGATGCATATATCCGGTCCATTGCCAAGGACACCACATTCCGCATACAATATTCCGAGGCCGAGATGAAAGCCGACCACGCATTAAGTTACTGCAACTACACCTCTCCCCTTTCCGCGGCACTGTTGATAAAACAGGTGATGGATGAACCGGTTGTCGGAAAAAATTATCAACACTCGATACGTCAATATCTGTCTACTGTCACGACAGGACAGGATCGTCTCGGAAGTGTTACCGAAGGCTCCGACGTCATGCTGTTCGCTCACAAGACCGGCAGCGGCTACCGCAACGAAGCCGGTGAACTGATCGCGCATAACGACGTCGGCTATTTCCGTCTGAGGGATAGCCGCAGCTATGCCCTTGCGGTACTGATCCGCGACTTCGCCGGCACCGAAGCGGAAGCCTCGGCCATCATCGCCGACATTTCCCGCCGGGTCTATCATCATGTAGTGTCTGCTCGATAAAATCCTTGAAGCTGACAGTAATAGTCGAAACGGCACGGGCTGCCACCACACCGGCCCCGGTCGAGACGTTGCTGTAACCCCATACCTGTTCGGCAAATCCCATATCGGCAAGATTGTTTATATACCCCTTGCTCAGTTGCAAGATATTAAGCTCATGGTCATAATAGCTACGTGAAATCGTAGAAACCGAGAACAAAATACCACAATCATATAAAGCCATATTATAGTCGGGATCCTTGACACTGAACGAAGCTCCTTCAAATCCCAAAGTCAATGTATAATCTTTATTGGAGAACTGATCGTCCGTAAACACCAGTGGTGTTGTACTACCATAATCACCGATTATATCTTCATATACATTCAGACATTCATCAAATATGGGTTCCGAATTGTAGTTGAATGTACCTAGATACAAAGATGCATACTGGCTGTCCGAGAACCTGTCATCACCGTACACTATATCGTCTCCGTACTTATGCCATTCTGTAAAACTTAGCTTAAACAAGTCATCCGTGCTGTGCGTATCATATACCTTGATTCGAAATTTCAAATTAAATCTAATATCTTCTGTATTCTGGAGATATGGATTATCATTAGCATCCAATATTTCATGTGTGAAATCCATTAACTCTATCGGCACAGAATATGGCACCGTGACGGATGCTTCGGCATCGCCATATTCTTCGCTTTGGGCAACTATCCTGATATTATCACCCTCTTTCGGAATGTCATTATCCGAAGCAAGCTCGCCATTGATGTAAATGCTCACTTTTGCGTCTGTCACATTATGAAGTGTATCTCCTTTTACGTCATTGAAAACCCATGTATGCGTCACGTTTACATTTATAGGCTCGCCGGCCGTAATCAACGAATTGACACACAAAACAGGTTTTGAGTCGATTTTAGGCAGGAATTCCTTTTCACACCCGGCCAACAACATTGCGACCGTTATCGGGATTATGTATCTTAAAATTGCCATGTATACGAAATTGAGGGGATTATCGGCAGCATTTTTATCTTCTTGAATACCGGCGCTCCATTACTGTTGTAAGCTCGGACTATACCTATAGTGTTTAAATGACAATAGGCGTTATACAGATCAAAATTCCAGTAACCGCGTCTGTTACGCACTGTGCAGGATAAATCCAGCCTATGATAGAAAGGCAGTTGATAGCCGTTGATTGGCTCCCGAAGCGGGATATGTTGCTCAAATGGATAATATTGTGTAGAGAAGTCCGGTGACACCCATACTTGAGGCATAAACGTGAAGCGGTTGCCCGAATGGCCGATCCACACTGCGTTAAGCGAAACCTTATCGTTGATGTTCCAGTTCAACATGATGTTGATGGTATGCCGGTGGTCGAATCGTGCCGGGAATGTATGCCCCCCATTCTTCTCCTTGAATGTCCGGTCAGCCCAGGCCAATGAATAGGAAATATGACCCGTTAGCCTGCCGGACACCTTTTCAAATTTTATATCAACTCCCTTGGCCGTTCCTTTTCCGCTGCAAAGGCGTCCGAGCCAGGAATCTTGAATCGGATATAGATAATACTCATCACGATACTCTACAATATTGCGCATCCACTTGTAATATCCCTCAACTGAAACTGCAAACATTCCATTATCCGACAGCCAGTATCCTCCTACAGATATCTTATCTGCCACTTCAGGCTTAAAAGGTCCTGTGACCGGTATCCATCGGTCGGTTGGCAGGGACAGATAGGTCTTGCACAATTGATGCACATACTGGTTGGTACGACTGTAAGCTCCCTTCACAGCCCAGTTTTCATCGGGTCTGTAACTCAATGACAGTCTCGGACCAAGGCCATAACGCGTCTTTCCGTTTATATTGAAGAGCGATCCGTGAATCCCTGCATTTAACCTGAATCTGTCGTTTACATTGTAGTCATCTTCAATATATAGGTTGATCTCATTGGCAAGCTGTGTCCGTGTAGAATCACTGAAAAACACTTTTGATGTGCTGTTTTCAATTTGATCCGAATTGCGTCCCGGCAGAAAGGAGTGCAATGTATATCCTCCACCGAATCGTACTTGATGACGGTCATTGGGATTCCAATAGAAATCCCCGCGGAGTATGCAATCGTCTATATTGTTTTCTCTTCTTCCTTTTGACTTTGTTTCTTCAAGTTCAGATGTTATTACTGTAGTTTGATTATCTTTATATTTCAAAACTGAGAAATATTGCGTATATGCTGCTGTAAACTCAGCGGATAACCGCGTATTGAACCTGTAATTAAAACCGCCCTGTGCCATAAAATTCCCCCAATGTAATTTAGTATTGCTGCTCTCTATATAATCTAATTCGTCTATATAATCATCCTTATATCCGAAATTCAGAAAGTCATCTCCAAAATATATGCTCAGGAAAGCAGTTGCATTATTATTGAACCTATGGGTTAACTTTCCGTTGATATCACAGAAAGCATATCTGAAGCGCACCTTACCTTCACTCTTATAATTGATTATGGCCATCAGCGGCACGGTCAGCATGTCGAGCCATGAGTGGCGGAGTGCAAGACTATATGTGGTCTTTTTCCCGATTGGTCCTTCAATATTAAATGCATCGGATGCAAGTCCGAGTCTTACAGATCCGTGATGTCCTGATTGCGAACCGCTCTTAGTGCGCACGTCAAGATAAGACGACAGACGTCCGTCATATTTCGCCGGTATCGACGACTTGAAGAAGTCTATGTATTTGATGGTCTCTACGTTGAAGGCGGAGAACAGGCCACCGAAATGATTGACCTGATACAGAGGCACATTGTCCAACATATACAGATTCTGGTCGGCGTTGCCTCCGTGTACGTTCATGCCGGCCATTGCCTCCGTGCTTTCAGTCACGCCAGGCTGCATCATCAACGCCTTGAACACATCGCTCTCACCGAACAGCACGGGGGTGTTTATTATCTCCTGCGCTGTCATTTTCTTGGCGCCAATCTCGGCAGTTTCTACCGCAGGCTCCTCCAGTCGTGATGTCACAACCACTTCCTGAAGCATGGTCGGCTTGGCGTCTGCGTGAGTCGTAACCGAGGGAACTGAAACCTTTGGCTCCTGCTTAGGAGCATTGCGTGTTGCCTTTGGTTTCGGCCGCCGTTTAAGGATGATGTTCTTTCCCTTTATCCTGTATTCTATGTCAGTACCGTCAAATATAATCGAAAGAGCGTATTTCAACGACTTGTCCTTCACATTGACCGTGACGCGCATGTCGGTCAGCAGATCAGACGAATACACGAAATTCTTGCCCGTCTGTTGCACGATACTCCGGAACACCTCGGAGGCAGGCTGGTTTACAGCTCTTATCGTGACGTCCTTTGCGGCACATACAGCACCGATACAAAGCAATATGGATAATACCCAAAGTCTCATATCCCGATTCTAATTGCCCTCAAGTGTATGCTTAAGAAAGTCTTTCAGGCTGATCGTGCAGGTAGATACCGACCTTGCCGCGACTACACCTGCACCGGTCGAGACGTTGCTGTAACCCCACATCGGTTCGGCAAAGCCGATGTCCGATAAATCTCCTATCCATCCGGCATCCCTCTGCCATACATATATGGCACGGTCGTAATAGCTACGCGATATCGAAGAAACCATAAACTCAATTTTATAATCATATAAGTCAGGATCATACTCCGGAGCCTGTACAGAATATGTCAAGCCATTGAATCGTAAGGTCAGCGTATAGTCTTTTAGAGAAAACTGTCGGTCCGTAAAGACCAAGGGTAAATCCTCATCATCCGGCCCTGTAAGATTGTCAGACATACTGAGACATTCCTTGAACAATGGTTCCACACGACCGTCCATATTTCCTAAGTATAAATCTACATGTGGTATATCCGGTTCTTGATCCCACCAAAAGGAGCTACTGTCATCGGCATCGATACCGGGTGGAAGCAGCTTGGTGAATCCAAAATGGAAGAAATCGTCGGTCCTGTAGATATCCTCGATTTTCAGAAGTATTTTCATATTGAAATTCACACTTGCCGACATCGCGAAGTCTCCGGAGACATAATCATACTCTACATCAGGCGTGAATTCAACCAATGATATCGGCACAGCACGCGGCACAGAGACGGAAGCCTCGGCATCGCCATATTGCTTGCTTTGAGCCACTATACGGATAGAGTCTCCCTCCTTGGGAATATAATCTTCCAAGACCTGTTCGCCGTTTGCAAATATATATACCTGCGCGTCCTTTACGTCATGAATGCTGTCACCCTTGGCGTCATTGAACATCCAGGTATGCGTCACCCGGACCTCGATTGGCTCGCCGGCCGTTATCAATGAATTGATGCACAACACCGGCACAGTGTCAATCTTCGGTTCAAAAGTTTCCGTACAACCTGCTATCAGGAATACGGGTATTATGATGAATATATATCTTAGAATTGCCATGTGTAAGAGATTGAGGGGATGATAGGTAAGAATTTCACCTTTTGGAATACAGGAACACCTTTGCGGTTATATGCACGGCGTATCGCAACTGTGTTCATGTGACAATATGCATTATACAGTCCGAAATTCCAATAGCCACGCTTGTTGCGGACCGTACACGACAGGTCAAGCCGATGGTAAAATGGTAATTGGTAATTGTTGACCTGTGCCTTGAGTGGATCATTTTCACCATCATAAGTAGGTAACGAAATGAAATCAGGTGATTCCCAGACCTGTGGCAACAATGTGAATCTATTGCCCGAGTGTGCGGTCCATGCGGCATTAAGCGATACCTTGTCGTTTATATTCCAGTTAAGCATTATGTTGATGGTATGCCGTTGGTCGAAGCGTGCCGGGAAAGTACGTCCGCCGTTCTTCTCCGGGAACGTACGGTCCGCCCATGCCAATGAGTAGGAAATATGCCCGGTCAGACGTCCCGATACTTTCTCAAATTTAATATCAACGCCTTTTGCGGTACCTTTGCCGTTACACAGCCGTGAATTCCACGCATCCTCTACGGAATAAAGATAATATTCATCGCGATAATCCACCAGATTGCGCATCCATTTGTAATACCCTTCTATCGAAACGGCAAACATACCGTTTGACGATTGCCAATATCCTCCCACAGCTACCTTGTCGGCTATGGCGGCCTTGAGTTCGCCGGTGATCGGCACCCAGCGGTCGGTTGGCAATGACATATATGTCTGGCATAACTGATGCACATACTGGTTGGTACGGCTGTACGCCGCCTTGACAGCCCAATTTTCCGTAGGCCTGTAACTTACCGACAGACGAGGACCGATGCCGAAATGAGTCTTTCCCTTAATATTGAATAGGGATCCATGTATTCCGGCATTCATTCGGAAATGGTCTGACATCAGGAAATCATCTTCTATATAAAGATTTGCTTCATTGGCCATAAACGAACGTGTGGTGTCACGCAATGTCACTTTAGCGGTGCCATGGTCATAACGACTGTAATCGTGTCCCGGCAAAAAGGAATGTAACGTATACCCTGCACCGAATCTTACGTGGTGACTGTCATTCGGATTCCAGTCGAAATCTCCGCGGAATATACAGTCATTGATGTTGTTTGAGCTTTTCTCCTTCGACTTCAGTTCTTCCGTTTCGGTACCAATACGGTCTATGTAATGATTTTTATTATTGATAGTCGAGAAGAATCTTGTGTATGCCGCCGTAAACTCCCCAGACATCTGCGGAGTGAGCCGATAATTGAATCCGGCCTGAGCAACTATATTGCCCCAATTCATATTTATCTTTGTATTCTCATAGTCATTTTCTTTCTTATCGCCATATTCCGAACCGATTATTAGATTGTCATTGCCGAAATACACACTAAGGAAACCAGTGGCCCTACTGTTGAATCGATGGGTCACCTTCCCGTTAAGGTCACAGAAGGAATACCTGAACTTTGCCTTATCACTGCCTGAAGCATTTATTATCGCCAATACAGGTACTGTCAGGAACTCGAACCATGAATTACGCAGGGCAAAGCTATATGTAGTCTTCTTACCTATAGGTCCGTCAATATTGAAAGCTCCTGAAGTCAACCCCAATCTGACTGAACCGTGATGTCCCGATTGCGACCCGCTTTTGGTGCGCACGTCAAGATATGACGACAGCCGTCCGTCATATTTCGCCGGTATCGACGACTTGAAGAAATCTATGTACTTGATGGTCTCGACATTGAAAGCGGAGAACAAGCCCCCGAAGTGATTCACTTGATACAGCGGCACGTTGTCCAGCATATACAGGTTTTCGTCGGCATTGCCGCCATGCACGTTCATGCCGGCCATAGCCTCGGTGCTTTCTGTCACGCCAGGCTGCATCATCAACGCCTTGATCACATCGCTTTCGCCGAACAGTGTCGGTGTGTTAAGTATCTCCTGTGCCGTCAGTTTCTTGGCGCCTATCTCGGCGGTCTCCACAGCAGGAGCCTCAAGCCGTGATGTCACCACCACTTCCTTCAACGTGGTCGATTCTACATCGGCTTGAATTGGGATTGTCGGAGCGGAAATCTCAGGTGCCGGCTTGTGAGCCTTGCGTTTTACCTTAGGCTTCGGGCGTCGTTTTAGGATGATGTTCTTACCTTTTATTTTATATTCAATATTAGTATCGTCGAATATGGCCGAAAGGGTGTATTTCAACGACTTGTCCTTTACATTGACCGTAACGCGCATGTTGGTCAGCAGATCGGACGAATACACGAAGTTCTTGCCCGTCTGTTTCACAATGCTGCGGAACACCTCTGACGCCGGCTGGTTTACAGCCCTTATCGTGACGTTCTTCGCGGCACATACCGCACTGACGCACAGCAATATGGATAATACCCAGAGTCTCATTTCTCGGTTACAGTCATTTGTGTTCCTAAAATCTCGTTGATGGTCGATATCAGATCCGTCGGCGTTCCTTCGTAGTGCAATGACAGTTCATAATGCTCGGGCGATTCAGGCACTCCCTCGACCCTGACTCCGTAAACCGTTTCTATTTTACCGATGACTTCAGGCAATGGAGCCTTCTCGAAGTCAATCACCTTGACTTCCGCCATTGGATTAACCCGCTTCACTGTCTCAGTCTGTTCCGGAACTGACTCTGCACGATATTCATGGTATATTATCGCTGCCGAGGCTGACAAAACCACCACAGCCGACACTGCCGCTGCAACTCTGTATCTTCTCATTCGCACAGACATACCGATGCCGAGACGACGCCAGCCATCCTTTACAGAAAACAGACCTTCTCTGTAATGCCGTGCTACGAAACCAATTCCCTTATCGTCCATAATTTTGTTTTTCACCAATTAAGACACCGTTCCTTAGAAATCAATACCCAATCGGAATGTAAAGAACGCCCGAACATGACTCTCCCTGTCTACACGTACCAATTCCGCATACCCTGATTCCGTTTTATCGAAATCAAAAATGTCAATCTTATAACCTGCCAGCGACATACCCACGCCGAGGTTGATGCCGACTTTACGTCCCCAGTTGAACCGATAGCCTATTGTCGGTGAAAAATATACCCCCGTACCTTCTGCCATATTAGCTCCGATGCGTATATCGCCAAACGGAGTGAACTTTCCGAACTTCAAATCAACACGGCCCTGTAGGAACACCGGAATCGTCCAATTTTCCTGATAATTATCATTTACACGTTCCGCGCCAAGTCCCAGACCGACAAAAAACATCGGATTGATTTGATATCCATGTGAGGTCATTAAGCCTGTATAGAACGAGGTGTGATTATGCATAATCACATTTCCATCGCCCATATCCAGTCCCGGTATTTTGTCGTTACGCACGCTGCTGCTCCATTCCACGAATCCGCGATAGCCGCGTTGGGGCTGACGTGCTTCAGCTGCCGTCGCTAATGTTAAGATTGTCAGTAAGATTACAAGAATTCTTTTCATTTGTTGATTGGTTTGTTCGTCTATAAGACGCAACAATCCTGAAAAGGTCCTATCCCCTGATCAAAAAAATTCAAAAAATTATAGGAACGGCAGGAAGAATGGTTTGTGATTGTCGGACAAAGCCTCGCGCAAGCGACCGTAGGCCTTGGTCATCTGATTCTTGACCGTTTTTATGGAGATACCCATTTCCTCTGCTATTTCCTCGTTGGTAAGACCGTCACGCTTGCTCATAAGGAACACTTCGCGGCATTTTCGCGGCAGATCATCAATAGCCCTCCATATCCTTGCGTCGCGAATCGAGGTGTCGATTTCCTCCTCGCCCGCCTCCGGAATCTCGCTTTCGTTTACAGTCTCAAGCCGGTTACGCAAATGTGCCAGGCAGACATTTCGAACCGATCTGTATATGAATGATGAAAAATTTTCAATCTCGCCGCCATCTTCAACATACTGCCATACCTTGACGAAAGCATCCTGCACCAGATCCTCCGCCACATCGGCATTGCCCACAAGCCGAAGTGCATACATGCCCAGGGGCAGGTACATCTTACGGAAATATGATTCGAATTCTTTCGTTGTCATCGACTGTTAGTGTTGGCGTGGAGAATGTTTTCCGCTGCAAAGGTAATCAAATTATTTCAAATAAATGGGAATATGTCGATGAAGATACGATAAAGTCAATAAACTTCATCGCAGAATTAAACGTTAACAAATGAAGAAAGACCTTAAAAAACTAAATATGAAAAACAGAACATTACTTCTCTGTATGGCGCTGATAGCGGCTCTATCGGCACCGACCGTATGTCAGGCACAGGCACAGCGCAGCCCGGAGTTCAAAAACAAGTATAAGTTGCAGGAGGCCGTGGTGCTGAGCCGTCACAACATACGCGCTCCCCTATCCGATTCCAAGAGTGCGCTTGGCCGCATGACGCCTCACAAATGGCACAAATGGGGTGTTGGCAAATCCGAGCTTACAAGCCGTGGCGGAGCCCTGGAAACCATGATGGGACAGTATTTCCGTAATTGGGCGGTAGACGCCGGACTGTTTCCTGAGAACTGTGTTCCCACAGCCAACGACGTCAACGTCATAGCCAACTCCATGCAGCGCTGCATAGCCACCGCGCAATACTTCACATCCGGATTCATGCCCGTCGGAGGGATTACGGTAAACCACCGTTTCACCCCGAGCCAGATGGATCCGCTGTTCAACCCGCAACTCACCAAAGTCGGTCCTAAATTCAAGGAGGAAGCCCTAAGACAGATGAATGCAATGGGTGGCAAGAAAGGGATGCGGGGCGTCAACGAGAAACTGACACCAAACTATAAGCTGATGCACAAGACACTTGACATGGACCAGAGCCCTATGGCTAAGGAAAATGATCCCACAATGGCCGGTCTTGACAACTACGACACTGAGATAGTTCTCGAACAATGGCAGGAGCCGCATTTCAAGAAAGGGTCGGCGCTTCAGGACTATAACGGCGCAAGCGATGCGATGATCCTGCAATATTACGAGACTCCCGATACTCTGGCGGCAACTTTCGGCCATAAACTCAGCCGCAAGGATGTGGAACAGTTGGCCAAGATCAAGGACACGTATCAGGATGTGCTGTTCGCTGCGCCGATAGTAGCGACCAATGTCGCCAATCCGCTGATTCAATATATGTACGATGAACTCCGCTCGCCTAACCGCAAGTTCACTTTCCTTGTAGGACACGACAGCAACATCGGTTCCGTTGCCTCCGCGCTTGGAGTGGAGGAATATGAGCTTCCCGGCACGATAGAGAAAAAGACTCCGATAGGCTGCAAACTCGTGGTTGAAAAATTCCTCGGTGCCGATGGCAAGGAATATGCCGACATCAATCTGGTATATCAGAGCGTCGACCAGCTCCGTGACATGGAACTGCTTAATCTGGATAATCCACCTATGATTTATCCCTTGTCGCTAAAGGGATTACAGAAGAATGCCGACGGCATTTATGACCTGGCCGACGTCGAGGCCCGCTTCGCCCAGGCCCTCGCCACCTACGACGCCCTCGACTGACCATTGGATATACCAAGTCCCTATATTTACTCCTACCCCATGACACGGGCAGGAGTTTTTTATCATTATAAATACAATCTTTCCTTCAAAACTTGTTTATTTAGAAAAAAGATGTATTTTTGCATTTTAAAATCAGATTATGTCAGAGCAGGAGAAATATAACAGGATTATCCAGGCAATCATTAATAAAGCCGCCGAGATTCTGCCTAAGGGATCGCAGGTATCGCTATACGGTTCACGCGCACGTGGCGATGCTCGTCCGGACTCTGACTGGGACCTTCATATTCTCGTCCCAGGCGAAGAACGACTGCCTATTTCTAAATGGGACGAATATGGATGGCCTTTCGAACAGATAGGATGGGATTTTGACGAATGGGTTACGCCTCGTGTATATTCATTTGCAGGATGGATTAAACGCAACTTTCTTCCTTTCTACAAGAACGTTGAGAATGATAAGATAATCATCTTTCAAAATTGAATATATGACACTAAAATCCAAAGAGCGGTCAGATATTGTTGAATACAGACTGGAGAGGGCCATTAAAACTATTAAAGAGGTCATTGATGTCGGATCCTTGGGATATTGGACTCTTGCAGCGAATCGGTTATATTATGCCGCATATTACGCAAGCGCCGCTTTGCTGATCAGCGCAGGCATAGATGCTACGACTCATAGAGGAGTTATTCGTATGATAAGTTCATCCTATGTAAAAACAGGCATTCTGCATGAAGAAGATTCCAAGCTATTGGGCAGATTATTCACAATGCGCCAATCAGGAGATTACGAAGACTTGTTTGATTGGGAAGAAAAAGATGTGTTACCCTTAATCCCTCAAGTAAAGGATTACATTAACAGGATTCAAAATATAATTGAGTCTGCAACTCAAACTAATCAGATAACAACAATAAACTATGAATAAGAAGCTTTTGATGACAGTTTTAGCAGTCGGTATGGTGTATTTGACATCGATGGCCAAAGATCCGGTCAAGATACCGTTGGGAACCGACAAGGATGCCGGTATGATGTATGTATATCCTGCCGACAAGAGTTCGGGAGTGGCCGTTGTAGGCTGCCCCGGCGGCGGTTACGCCATGAAGGCGATGGATCACGAAGGCTTCGATTTTGCCGGCGAACTCAATAACTTGGGTGTCACATACGCCGTGGTGGATTATCGTCTGCCTCACGGACAGTCGGAAGTCCCGGGCGACGACGTGCGCAAGGCAATCAAGATCATGCGCGAACATACCAAGGAATGGGGCATTGATAAAACGGGCGTCATGGGATTCTCGGCCGGCGGCCATCTTGCCTCTACCGTAGCCACACATTACGACAAGGAGTCTCGTCCCGATTTCCAGATTCTGTTCTACCCTGTCATAACGATGGATCCTGAATATACGCACATGGGATCCAAAGCCAATCTGTTGGGAGAGAATCCGTCGAAAGAGTTGGAAGTGAAATATTCCAACGAGCTGCAGGTCACCCAAGACACACCACAGGCCCTGATATTCCATTGCAGTGACGACAACGTCGTGCCGGTAGCCAATGCCGTGAATTACTACACCGCCCTTCAACGGCATGGAGTTCCCGCCTCCCTGCATATATTTCCTGCCGGAGGCCACGGATGGGGATTCCACGATTCATACCAGTACAAATCCCAATGGCTCCCCGTCTTCTGCGACTTTCTCACCTCCCTCAAGACGAAATAATACTTTTAGCCTGTTTACGCGTTAATAACGAAGATGATTAAAGATAGTAATCATATTGACCGCACGAAGAACAATCTGCTTTCGGCATTGAAGGCTGAGCATACGTTCTGGTCGTATGATTTAAGCCGGCTCCGATAAGACCTAATTCTTCAATAACAATCGAAAACATTGATGACGAACAACTGATTGCCTTGACAATGCGATATCTTGATTTACCTGAAATCAAGCAGCTGTTCGATATTTATTCATATCGAAAGATTAAGTCGGCATGGCGTAAACTGTTAGTACCGGAAGGAGCCTATCTCTATACATTAAACCGCTTCTTTGCCTGGTATTATTTCAAAGCCAAGCGCCCTGACGCCTATTTAAAGTCATTGCAGACCCGCCACATCAACCAACTAATCAACGCTTGATATCCCATGAAAGGTCTCGCTCCGCATACTTCATCCATTTTTGAGACTATCTCAAAACTTGAATGCATCAAGCCTTATGTTCTTGTGGGGGGCACCGCTCTTTCCCTTCAATTAGGAACCAGACAAAGCGAGGATCTGGATTTTATGTCCTGGAGGAAATCTAAAGACGAGAAACGCGAAGTAGATTGGCCGACAATCAAAAAGGAACTCCAATCCATAGGCGAAGTGGAGAAATGCGATATTCTGGACTTGGATCATATAGAATATATTGTAAATAGCGTAAAAATATCATTTTATGCCAATCCCAATTATTCTCCATTGCAGGCAGAGATTCCTTTTCTCAATAATATCAGGCTTGCAGATCCGCTGTCTATAGGTGCTATGAAAATGGAAGTCATGTTGCGTCGTAGCAAATTCCGTGACTATTATGACATATATTCGTTACTTGAGCATGGTGTTAAGTTACAGGACATGATTCGGTTGGCCTTAAAATATTCAGGTCATAAATTGAAATCCAAAAATCTGATAGCCATGCTCACACGCGGTGATCGATTCCTCCCCGACTCTCATTTTGCCACTCTAAATCCCATATATCTGATTGGACCTCAGGATATAGAACATCGTATCATAACTGAAATAGAATCTTTCGGCCGCTAAATACAAATTTCATCTTATTTGGTTGGTTAAGGTATTCATATTAACTTTGTAGGAAATAACCCTACTGACATATCATGACTACAAACGAAACGCATATTGACGCGACAGTGCGTAAGCACCGGCGCGTGGATGCCGCCGACGTGCTGCGAGGCTTCGCGGTGCTGGCTATTATCCTGCTCCATTCCATCGAGCATTTCAACTTCTATTCCTTTCCCGACACCTCGTCGCAAAGCAATTTTCTGAATTTCTGCGACAAGGCTATCTGGGACGGTCTGTTCTTCATGTTCGGCGGCAAGGCATACGCAATATTCGCCATGCTGTTCGGTTTCAGCTTCTTCATCCAGCATGACAACCAGCGTATGCGCGGCAAGGATTTCCGCCTGCGTTTCAGCTGGCGTCTGGTCATCCTGTTCCTGATAGGCAACTTCAACGCGGCGTTCTTTACAGGCGAGATCCTTGTGATGTATTCGCTTATCGGCTTCGTTCTGGTGTTGACATGCAAGCTCCCCACAAAATGGATTGTAGCCCTTTCCGCCGTCTGTCTGCTGCAACCCTCGTGCATTTACCAGATAATCCGCGCGTTATGTTCGGATTCATATCAGATTATGAGCCTTGATACTGCAGCTTACTGGCAGGCGACGTTCGCCGTTCAAAGCACGGGAGACTTCTGGTCGACCGTCAAGGTCAACCTCTGGGAAGGTCAGCTTGCATCGCTTGCATGGGCCTGGGAACATGGACGGATTTTCCAGACTGCCGGACTCTTTATGGCCGGTATGCTTATCGGGCGCCAAGGATGGTTCCATAAAGAGAATCTGAAATACTGGGGTCGCGCTCTTGCCATAGCCTTAGTATGCTTCTTCCCGCTTCATGGTCTGAATTCCATGGCAGGTGATTATATCACAAATCCCAACCTCAAGACTCCCTTTTTGATACTTGTGTCTTCGCTGGCAAACCTCTCGTTCATGGTCATATTGGTATCGGGTATCCTGTTCGCCTACTATAAGACCAAGGGATTGAGTCGTGCATTGACATGGCTGATTCCTTACGGCAAGATGAGCATGACCAACTATGTGACACAGGGCATCATCGGATCGGCCCTGTACTATAACTGGGGACTGCATCTGCAGCTCGGCATCACGCCAAGCGTCTTTGTCGGCGTGGCCATATTCATTGTGCAGTACATCTTCTGCCATTACTGGGTAGGTCGTCACAACCACGGTCCCTTGGAATACATCTGGAAACGCCTCACTTGGATTTAACAACTTAAACAATACGGTTATGAATAAGACTATAGCGGCATTATCAGCCGGCGCGCTGTGCCTATGCAGCATCGCAGTATCCTGCAATAAGACGGCCGAAAACGAAAGCAAGGGAGAGGGCGTCTCGCAGAATCTTCCCGTCTACAACATCAAACAATCGAGCACATCCACTATCGACAAGGCCGAGAAGAATGTTCTCGTCATTTCAGCCAGTCCCCGTCGTGGCGGCAACACCGACCTGCTGTGCGACGAATTCGTGCGTGGCGCTCAGGAAGCCGGCGGAACCGTGGAAAAGATTTTCCTTGACGATTACAAGATTGACTTCTTCCACGAGCAGCACGAGCTTTCGGCCGATTCCATCGCCGAAAGCGACCAGGCTCCCGAAATAATCGACAAGATGGTCAAGGCAGACATAATCGTGCTGTCCAGCCCTGTCTATTACATGAACATCGACGGCCAACTGAAGACATTGATGGACCGCTGCTACCGTCACGAAGGCCTTAACGGCAAGGAATTCTATTACATCACGGCCTGTGCCGATGCCGAGGACTCGACAGCAGAGACAGCCATCTTCGCATTCCGCGGATTCGTGGTGTGTCTTCCCGACCCGGTGGAGCGCGGCATGGTGAAAGCCACCGGCATGGGTCGCAAGGCTGCCGTGAAGCAGTCACAGTACATGCAGGAAGCCTACAACCTCGGCAAGACAATCTAAAGTATCTTCTAAACCTCTAATAAATGCGAGGGTGTATCCTAATGATACACCCTCGTTTAACTATTCTTTCATTCTAAGAGGATTGTGGAGAGAATAGCGCAAGTCGAGAAAGTACCGGCTGGTCAGCGATATCAACCCCTCGCAGTACCGCGAATAGGAACCATACGGACTACGTGCCGAAGCACACGACGCACCGTCTTCCATTTCGGGAAGATGGCGTTAGGCCGCAACGAGCTGTAACTCAGCAGGATTATCAGCAGAGATAACAAAGCCACTATCAGCAACCAGCCGAATATCTCCTTCATCGACACCACCAGGGCCTGAGTCTGCACGAGTCCAAACAACTCTTGCAGAGGTATATGTGCGGTGTCGGGATTAAAATCAGTAATTACCGATCCGAGCAAGGAGGCATTCTTAGCCATGACGTGCCGCAGCAACTCCCCTACTATTGCAGGTCCCAAGGTCGCGCCCATCACCGCACCCGTAAATCCGTTGAGGGTCAATGCCTGTGGGAATACCAGGAACGGAAGTCCGCTCTGCACAATGGATGTCAGGAACACTATGGATATTATAACCGAGGCGGCTCCTCTGAAAAACAGCGGAATGAACAGCATTTCCTTCTCCACGCCGTAATCTATCAGGAAATAGAAATAGCCCAAATAGGCCGCCGCAAGAGCAAACCCGATTGCACTCATGGTCTTGTATCTCCATTTACGCAACGCGAATGTATAATACGTGAATCCGCATCCGGCTACTATGCCGGCCAATACATACCAGTTCAGGTCTATCAGATTGGTTTCGTCGAAACCAAGGATGTTGGCCGCATAGCTGTGCTCGAACACGTGCTCCGTCGCGACTAATGTAAAGAATACGAGATACACGGCTGTGGCCCGTATTACATTACCGTTGCGCATGGCCTGAAATGATATGTAAGGATGCCGCAGGAACGATGCGCGCCATAGATTTATCACCATGCACAATAATCCGATAAACGCCGCGCCCCTGATTTCCAGAGCGTCCCACCAGTCATAGAAATTACCGTAGACACATATAAAAGTGAAGCACATCATGAATCCGGCCCATAATATGGCACCGATCCAGTCGATGCCCAGCAGCGGTATATGCATCGGCGCATGAACAGGCTTTACCAGTATCAATACAAGCACCATCATCAGAGCCAATAGACCGATCATAATCCATTGCATATATTCCCATTGCGAGAAAAACGCCGTATATATCGCCGCAATGCCGCTCAGCTGGATCACGCCGTCCACCACAATATAGACGTAGCAGAAGAATATCGACATGTCACGCACCGGCGTGAGCCACAGCTGGATGGTGGAATTACAGGCGAAGGTGGCCTGCATCCTGAACCATCCCGCCACAAAGCAGGTAACGACCAATACCGGCACCGAATCAATATTAGCGCATATCATGTTGGCTGCTATTAGGACTATGCCGGCTGCAAGCAGTTGTGTCCGGTTCGAAAAACGGAACTTGATGCGGAACATTACCGCAAAATTGATGGCCATGCCGATGAGCGACGCATAGCCGGCCATCAGTATGTCTTCCTGCATCAGAGCCGTGGTGCCCACCATATCAGTGGCCGCAGCCAGATATACACCTCCCGAGAACTGAACAATCAGTACGAAGAATATGAATATCCAGGGTTTAAGGCGCCGAGGCACCCAGTCCGGTACATCAGGAATATCGAATTGCCCCTGCGGGGCATGCCAGTCAGCCATGATCAATACTTAACCTCACATTCCACATTCATGCCGGCACGCAACTTCTTAATCTCAGCAGGATTGTTGTCTGACGTGAACACTATCCTGACCGGAACGCGCTGACGTACCTTTACGAAATTTCCGGCTGAATTGTCCTGCGGCAATATGGAAAGCGACGATCCCGTAGCCTTGGATATTGATTCCACCTTACCGTTATACTTCACATCCGGCACGGCATCTACCGTTATCTTCACCTCGCTTCCCGGTTCTATATGTTTCAGCTGAGTCTCCTTGTAATTGGCCGTGATCCACATATCGCCGGCATCCACCACATCGAGCAGCGTCTGACCCGGCTGTACCAACTGCCCTACCTGAATTTCCTTACGCGACGCGTATCCGTCACACGGAGCGGTTATGACGCAATAAGACAGATTCAGTTCGGCCGTTTCCAGCAATGCCTTTGCCAGTTCGATGCCGGCATCGTTCTGACTGATGCGCTGGCGCGTCTCGGCCACTATGGACGATGTCGCCGAACGCTGACGTGTCAGCATCTCGTAACGCGCCTTTTTCGCTTCATAGTCGGTCTTGGCGGCATCATACTGCTGGCGCGTAACGGCCTCCTTTTCCAACAGCTTTGAATAACGGTCCAGGTCCGTGGCTGCCATCTCCATCACCACCTTGGCCTCCGCTATCGACGCCTCGCTGACTGCAACATTGGCTGATGCCACACCCACGGTCTGATTAGCCACATTGCGCCCTGCCAGGGCGTTCTGATAGTCGGCGCGGGCCTGCGCTACACGTAGACGCATGTCGGAATCGTCGATTATCACAAGTGTGTCGCCACGCTTCACAGGTGCGTACTCGCTGAAGCGTATTTCCTTGATATAACCCTGGACTCGGCTGTTCACAGGCACTATCTGCTGCTGGATCTGTGCGTTGTTGGTGAATTCCACGTCTCCGAAGCGCACGAATCTGTCGCATACCCATAGGGCTGCGGCGGCAACCACTACTATTGTAACTATATATGATATTATTTTCTTGGTTCGCTGTTTCATATCTTTCCTGATGTATATAAGAGTCGGTAATAATTCTGTATTATGTTGATGCGGGCGTTCACAAGCAACTGTTCCGCATCCAGCTTGGAGTTGGCTGCATCGAGCATATCCGTTATCAATGCCATCCCTTCTACATAGCGTGTCGCCACGATGTTGTAGTTTCGTTCAGCCAGTTCAACACTTTTGCTCTGGGTCTTCAATTCCTCGTATGCCTCCATGTACCGTACATATCCGGCATTCACCTCGAGGTCCACGTTTTCGTTGGCTGCTTCAAGACGCTCTATCGCCTCCTGTGTAGCCACGCGGCTTTTGGACAACGATTTGTTGCTCTTGTACAGCGACGAAAGGTTGTAGCTGATCCCCACGCCGACATACCAGTAACTGAGATTCCGGTCTATCGGAGGTATCTCCACAAGTATGGGACCATCCATACTCCAAGCCGCCTTAAGTCCTATCTTCGGCAAGCGTTCGCTACGTACCAGTGATTCGGCTGTCTTGCTTATATCCACACCGGTCCGCGCCAACTTCAGGCTTGGAGCCTCGCTTCTTGCAGCTTCGTGCCACCATTCCTCGTCCGTTTTCGGCAACGCCCGGTCTAAAATAGTCGTATCGGGCACGATCTCCGTATTTTCGGGCAGTCCTGCCGTCACCACAAGATTCCTGTTCAGGATAGTAAGCGTATTGTTGATTTTAACAAGCTGCAACTCAAGGTTGGACACAAGGAGTTCGTATCGTGTTATGTCGTTCTGAAGCGCCATACCCTGTTCGTATCGCGCCTTCATCTCCGCCAACACCTTTTTTGCCTGTGCGATGTTGCTCTGAACCACATCCCGCAGATTACAATATTTGTATATGTCAAGATAGAATCCTGCCAATGTCAGCCGGATATTGTCTCTCTGCAATTCCGTCGAATAGTTGGCGGCGGAGGCTTTCTGTCTGGCCAGTTCTACTCCTGCGGTCAACGCTCCTCCGGTATAGACGGGCTGTGAGACGCTGATGCCAAGATTATTGCCGAAATGTGGAATTTCTGCTTTCTGACAGTCGGCCAGATTTCGCTTCGTGGTAAAACCGTCGCCTATGTAACTGAACGACAGATTGGCCTCGATGTCGGGAAGATATTTACTGCGGGCCACGCTGATTTCTTGTCGGGCCACTTCTTCTGCTGTGAACGACGGACGTAGCTGGGCGCTGTTTGTTTCGGCGATACGGAACAGTTCCTCCATTGTCACGACCCGCCGGTTTGCTGCCACAGCGCACACTCCGCCGCTCCACAGGGATGCCACAAGCAGCCCTGTGAGCAATCGATGATTGTTCATTATGGTAATTTAAATGTAAGACTTATTGGAATCTCTCCGGATTTTGACGATTTTTGCTACCGGAGTTTATCTCTTACGCTGTGCGTTCAGAGTGTGAGGGAAGCGGTGCTCTTCCAATTTTCAAGATAGCCCCAATTATGGACTAAAGGGCAATTGTGGAATATTACTTTCTGTTTATCAGACATATATTGTGCGATTCTGTATAAATCGCACTGCAAAGTTACTAAATTTTCGGCACTTTGCCAAAATACCGTAACCAGCTGTATGGCTTGCGATGTGCGAGGTAATTATGATTTGAATCGTTGGCGTAGGCCTCTTTCTCGAACGATATGGCGTCGTATGCCTTCCACCAGTCACGGTATTTTATCAGATGTATAAGCCATTCCAGCACATATAGAATAAAGAACGGAATATAAAGCAGTTCCAGCTGTTGCTGACAATGAATCAGCTCATGGTTCAGTATATCCGGCGTTATGCGTTTCCGGTCCCGTGTAAACACCAGCCCGAACAATGTTATAGCCGTCACCTTCCCTTCCGGCACCAATTTCGTCTCTATCACCTTTGTCTTCATTCTACAATAATAACAAACGTGATTCAAAATTTATTGTCAATAAGCCGCCTTGTAAATAAACATCAGAGGAGCATACCGTCCGACATACCCCTCTGACTCGTAAACAGATCTACAGTGTGCAGTTGCACTTAATTTTTTATCGGTTCAATATTATTCGTATGTCAGCAATGCCGTAGCCATAGTGTCTGCATCCGGTATGATTCTGAGCCATCGTGCCTGCAATCCTACGGGGAATATATGGTCAACGGTTTCTTCTGGTTTTATTGTATACGATTCGTAATCCATCCAGTTGCTACTGCCGTCTGGATCAAGTTGAATGCGGAACTTGGCAGTTACCTCACCTTCGTTGCTCAGCTTCATGCCGCGCTTGTCATAGAAGCCGAACAGGTATGGATCCGAGGGAACATTTGCAGATACCTTAGAATGATTCCACGGGCCACCTTTGCCTACAGGCTTGCCCAAGCTCCAAAGGTCGTCTATCACGCCGGCCCATACCGCACCCTTGCCGTTCTCGCTCATTATGATATGTCTGTTCTGCTTGGCCGTCGCATCCGGCGTAACACCGCTCATTACGAGCATGCCACGGTACGAGCAGTAATCGTTGACAGCGTATGGATGGGAAGCCACAGGACGGATACGTGCGAATCCATCGGCATTCTCTGCGGGAAGCTCGTAGAATGTACCCATCAACGACAGCAGGTCGCGCTCGGTAGACACCTCGCGGCATGTGCGCAGCCTACCCTTCTCGGTCAGGTCCTTCAAAGCGGGATTACTGATCGGCAATCTCCAGCGGCGACCGGAATCATCAATCACTAATACCGACAATTCTTCTATCTTTACGTCCGGTGCCTCGACGGCAAGAGCATTCTTGAGATAATATTCGGCCGTTATGTCATTCTTTCCATTCAGCTTAAGACTATCGGGCATCTCGTAATAGGTAGTCTTCTTATTACGGTTGTTCCCAAGATAGTTCTCCTCAGCCAGAACCGATAAGGTTCGCATATCGTCGCCACGGCTCCAGAGCAATGCGCCCACTGCATCGGTATCATCGGCTTTAGCCAGTCCCCTGAATATATCGGACTCGCCCTTACGTGTGTCTGTATCTGAAAAAGAAAACATTGCCGTTGCCTTTGTATCGGTGCTGCTTACCACGCGCATCCATTCTCCCTTGAAATCTTTCTTCAGGTTTATTATCTTCTGTTCACCGGGCTTCAAGGTGATGGATTTGAAGTTATTCCATTTTCCCTTGCCTTCGTTGTCCGTCTGCAACGTTAGTTTCGTCGCCACGTTCCCGTTGTTCTCGAGCCAGACCGTTCTGTACGGCCAGCCGGCTACAAGCATCGGTTCAGACGGTTTATCGGCTTTCACGTCATCGTTCAGCCATACCGATCCGTCGGCTGTCGTCGGGCCGAAATTATCAATCATTGCAGGATTGACGAACCATAAGTTGGAGCATGACTGTCCCGGTCCTACTATATGTCCCTTTATCTTACGTGAGTTTAGGAATTCCTTCTGTGCGGTATCGTCACAGCCAAACACGAAATCGTCGCCCCAACGAGTGAAGTCGCCTATCACCTTCAGATACGCGCTGCCGGGACGAATCCCTTTGGAACTCGTTGCGGGAAAATCCTGCGGGAAATGCCAAAACATACCGTGCATAGTCATCAGGTATTCGGGGTTTCCTTCGGTTCCGACATTGCGTATGCGCGGCCACTCGGTGTTCCATCCGTGCGCGCCGTCGTAGCTGTGGCTTGCCTTCGGAAGTCGATAGAATGTCCAGCCGTTCTTAGCGTCCCTCACGCCGAGCGTGACCGATTTATGATCCCATCCTGTAGCCCATATCGGGTCGGTATCGGCATTGGCGTTGCCGAGGATTCCACCGGGACCGGTCACCTCCACATGCTGGTTGCGTCGCACCACATTCCAGTCCTTGCCGTCCCATTCTGCCAACACGCCGGCTTCGATGGCAGGGTTGGTAAGGGCTTCCTGCACGCCTTCGCCGTTGTTGGTGAAGTACAGGTGTCCTTGCCCTGAGTAGAGGCCTTTGCCGTGTACGCCTGGCAACAAATCGTTCAACGGTCCACCGCTATAACCCGGATGGTCTTGCTTAAGGCCGTTCCCGTCTGGATAGATGGTCCTTACATCCAGAGTATTGACATCAACTTCATAGAAGCCCTCCTCCATCGTGGCTATATACACCTTGTTCTTCGGATCCGTGAGATGTCGCGCTGTTCCCGTGAGTCGACCCGGCATTTTCTGCCATGGTATCACTCTGACCTTCCCGTCGGCCGAGATTACATACGGTCCTATGAGAAGCTGATTGCTCTCCTTGTGTATCAATCTGTTAGCCGGCGTACCGCCTATACTCATGGGTGACACTATCAGCTTCTTGTCGGAAGTCACCTGATACAACTTGTCGGATGATCCGTAAGGCTCGTACGGCGCGTACGTTACGTACCACAGGCTTCCTGCCCAGGGCACTACTGCCCCCGTGCCACATTCCCCTTCAAGGTTATATGATGCCAACTTCGGGAATATGCCCGATATGCTGTCTTGTACATTAGCATAGACATCAAAGCCTACACTCCCCATTAGGACCGCGGCCATTGCACATTTTGTTATTTTCATGATACTCAGAGATTATTGTCAGTTCTGTTCGTATATTCTTAATGGTTCTTTGTCAACCTCTGTATTGAGAAGACGCGGATGTTTCAGTCTCGTGTTTTCATTGAAATGCTGGTTATCGGGCAACGTGTCAGCCGGAAGCCCGGCTCCTTCTGTCATCATCTGCTTCAGGTCTGCCAGGTGATGCTGGTAAACGCCACGTGGAGTGGTGTCATATTTCTTGCATAGCGACGCGGCCATACCGACTACCTCGCCCATCATCGCTCCGGTACGCATCAGGCGCGTGCTGCCGAAAGCCACGTGCGTGGCGCTGATGTCGCGACCGGCCATCAGCAGGTTCGGCACATTGCGCGAGTACAGGCACCGGTAAGGCACCGCGTATGGATATAGCGGAGTGTGCGCCGTAGTTGCCTTGAACTCGTTTCCCGGGAAATTCTTGGAATTCTTCGGGTCAGCGAAATGCAGGTCCATGGTCCATGATGTGGTAAACGAGCGGTCTTCGTGGAACACGTTCTTGTCCAGATCGTCCTGCTTCAACACGTAGTCGCCGAGCAATCGCCTTGACTCACGCTTTCCTGCTATGTAGGCTATCCATTCGATACTGCGGTTGCGGTATTCTTCATTCTCCTTGAGATGATTCTTCAGATACGACCAGTTGGACAGCACTGCCAACAGTCCGTAGTCGCGGATACGCTCTGCATCGTCTATCTGGTTACGGTTCATGCCCGTTTCCCAAGTCCATTCGCCATGATCCACACGCTCGCATGTCGAGTCATTGAATACCAATCCGTAAGAGAACTCCGGGAACGGCACAGGTTTTGGATTCTTTACCGAATACCATTGTATCGAGGCTCCCATCACGAGGCTGTCGGCATTTGCCGGTGCAAGGCTCTCGCCGTATTGGTCGCGGCCTTCTTGTCCCATCATATAGTCGGCACCTGCCAAGAATCCTATCGTTCCGTCACCGGTGCAGTCGGCAAAGAGTGGTGCGGACAACAGTATTTCCTCGCCGCTCTCTATGTTCCTGATCAGTACTTTTGTTATATCCGCACCGTTCTTCTCAATCCCAATGGCTCTGTAACTCGGATATAATGTAACGAGTGGTTCTGCGGCTATGAACGAGTCCTTTTTCTCGTCTTCATAATTCGATGCCGGCATGGCGTTGCCCGGTTTGGAGTGTCCGAATTCTCGTATCATGCGGCCAAGGCTTTTGTACGGAGGCAATTCGGAAGTGGCTCCAAGATGAACACGGACGTCCGAGCTGTTATTGCCCCCTAATACCGGGCGGTCGTTTACCAGTGCCGTCCTGACGCCGTTACGGGCTGCAGCTACTGCCGCACACATACCGGCAACGCCACCGCCTACTACGACAAAGTCATATTTCTCGTCCTTAGGCTTGACATTGTCAAGGCCCGTCATCGTGCGTCTTGTTTTATCGAGTTCCGGTCCGTTGTCCGGAATATTGATTTCTTTTTCTGTGGTAAGGTATATGGCATCGCACCTGCCGTTGAATCCGGTCAGGTCGTTCAGCGAGATTTCATGCTGACCTTTTCTGAGATTGACTTCACCGGCATATTGCCATTCCCATTTGTTGCCATAATCGCCCAGTCTGTTCTTCAGCTTTTTACCGTCTATTGCGATATGAAACACGCCGGGACCTTTCTTGTCGGTCCATGGCGACGTCCAGTTGTAGGTTCGCGCCCAGACACGGTACTTCCCATTCTCCGGTATAGTCAATGTAGTATTGGCATCGGCCACAGGAATACCCGTGCCATGAGCCATCAGATAACTTGATCCCATGATATGGGTAAACTGCTGATCCACGACCCATCCACCTTTATTATTGAATGATTCAGCTTCCAGCCATATATCTGCTCCTGATGCACAAATTGACATCATCATAGCGATAATCCCCGTTAATATAGAAATGCGTTTCATGGAATCGGATGTTTAATGTGGCAGGCGGGAGGCACCCGGCACCCCGCCTGCCTTACTGGATAACAATATAAAATTAAATCACTAATACCTAAAATAACATACTATTTAACCAGAACTTTGTGTACTTTGCCGTTAATGGTTACTACATAATAGCCGGGATCGACTTCAAGAAGGTTATTGCCGTTGATGCTGCTTTCAGCCACCTTCATGCCATTCAGATTGTAAACCGTAGCCTCGCCATTAGCTAAGACGCGGATACCGCCCTTGGTGCCGTACACCTTGTCGGCCTTGTCGGCAACGAGGTTGTTCACAATAGATTCGCCCTTGGCACCAGTCAGACGGATGTTATCAAGATAGAAACCGTTTTCAGCTGCCTGTACGGTGTAACCGAAGTAGAAGCTTCCGGTATATTCGGCGGGATCGAACATAACGCAACCCCAACCCTTGGCATCAGCCCAGTCGTCCATTACGGAATGGATCTCATGCTTCAGACCGTCGGAGATTGTCTCGTCCTCGGTGAAGTCCTCCTTATAACCTTCTGCGCGATTATCGTCCCAGTTATCCTGTTTCTCTTTCCACCAGAAGATCTTGTGGAACTGATTGGCGGTTGTGATTGCCGGATCGTAGTTGTAGAAGTCGACTGTCACACCATCATAGTCTGCGAGCGATTTACCTTCGGGCAACGTCACCTTTATAACCACGCACACGGCATCTGATGACCAGGACTTTCCTTCCTCGTCGATGCCTGCCGCCTTACGGTGTTCCCACGCATTGAGACCCCATGCCATCTTCGATCCATCCTTTTCCTTGATGCCGGCATCTCCCTTGTGGATCTCCTGATAGCGGTCTGCCGCCGCTGTCTGAAACATGTACGTTGTAATTTCCGGTGCCGTTCCCTCGAAGTCCTCGACCATCAGTTCGCCGTTAATCACAGTTCCGTTCTTGCTCTGTGCGCTTGCACCGAGTGCCATGACACCTGCCATAGCGATGAGTAAACACTTTTTCATGATTTTTGATTTAGTTATTTATTGTAGTTATTTGTATTTTGTTTTTTATGTTTAGCGAATAATGCACTTCATGGACTTGCCTTTGCAAACCACTATGTACATTCCCGGAGTCAGTTCCACCCTGCCGTTACCACAAGCGGCCAATGTACCAGATACGGTATATACGGTAATAGTTCCGTTACCTGTCACAGTCTTGCCCTGAATGCGAATCATTGCTTTGTCGCTGTCCACACTCTGAATACCACTTTGAACATTCTTTACAACCAGAGTTATATTGTCTACACCGTATGCGGCATTGACCGAATTTGTATTGTAACGAAATCCGATACCGACTTTACCGGTAACTTCATCTGGTTCAAAAACTTTAATATCATTATACTCATTCTCTTTTCTCGCAATGTCAAACTCATACGGGTTGCTTGTAAGAGTTTTTGTTATGTTTCCATCATTTGTCTCCCGATTAATTTCTGCACGATTGGCAAATGTCAAAAACATTGTCTTTTGGAGCCAGGTACCATCGAATGATTGCACATTTACACGAAGTTTGGAATAATCGCTGAGTTTTTTGCCTTCTGGCAGAGTGACGTATGCTACACTTAATTGTGAAAAGGCACCATCCTTATTACAATCTACATTTTGATCATTTTTATATGTAAGTTCTTTGGTATGATGCACATACATGTAATGATTGCCGTTATCATCCTTTACTTCAACAGACGGTATGGCAGTATGGGCTCCCGTAGGATTATTTACATTGCTGCCTTCAATCTCGTAAGGATGCTTTACGATTGTCGTTCCGTCACCGTTTTCGGTGGTCGTCGCTTCGGGAGCGGTCTCGAAGTCTTCGATGATGTCGCCGTTCTCTGCCACATACCAGGCGTTTGCCGGTATGGCAAGCATTGCGACTACTGCGAGACTTAGTAGTTTTGCTTTCATTTATATTTATATTAAGATTTTAAACTTGCTAATGTTTTTAAGAGCTAATACACTGAACGGGAAGCGCTATCAAGGAGTCCAATAGTAGCGCGGGCTGTCCTCAGCCGCGCACAGAAACGGGCCAAAGTCCTGGCGACGTGGACGTCTCCACTCCAGTGCGCGGCTGAGGACAGCCCGCGAAATCTAGGACTCTCGCAAGCGAGAAATGTTAAAATCCTATGA
>OIGD01000065.1_pt1 | contig 122648 bp, 95 predicted proteins | sample 1582211 | NCBI WGS metagenome assembly OIGD01 (sample SAMN04414078, study PRJEB24778) | human gut metagenome | material: faecal | host: Homo sapiens
TCCTTGTCCAATGCGGCGTCTTTCATTAAAATCCACTGACTTTGGTGTTGACCCATAAAATCGGTTATGACCTATAAGCCGCAAAGCCTTTATTTTAGCGGGAATCCGCTCCATTAAACGCGGAGAGGGGGGGATTCGAACCCCCGGTGGGCTTTTGACCCACACGCGATTTCCAATCGCGCACGTTCGGCCACTCCGTCACCTCTCCTAAAAATTCAGCGCAAACTTCTCTCATTTGCGCCTCCTATTGAAATTTATGCCAGAGAGTGGATTTGAACCACCGACCAAAGGCTTATGAGTCCTCTGCTCTACCGCTGAGCTACTCTGGCTCTTTTAAAGATTCGTTAATCTACATTTTGTCTTTGCACTGTCAAGTTATATTTGCCATTTTTTTTACTTTTATTCTTTAGCCACTGCCCTACCGGCAAATTCCCCAACCCGCGCGTAGCTCTCTATATTCTCCAAACTCTTTTCCTCAAGTTCCTTCCGCCACTTTATATTCGCTCCCCTCTCAAAAATACTTACCACGCACGACCCGCCAAACCTAAACATTCCAGCCTCCGCCCCTCTATCCACGCGCGCCGACACCTTGTCAAAATTTACTATTGTCCCAACATTTGTAGCCCCTATCTCCACAAATGCGCACACCCCCATTTCTTCTGTTTCCAGTAAATTCACTACCCTCTTATTCTCCCATATTATCGACAGCCTCTTTACCAACGCTATCGGGCTGACCGAGTACAGCTTCCCAGCAACTGCCCTGCGCGCGCATATCTCCCCGCTTACCGGATAGTGAAACCTATGGTAATCCATCGGGCTCAGGCGCGATATCAGCATATCCCCTCCTACATATCTCTCTGCAAGCGCTGCATCACCCAAAAATTTACCCAAATTAAAACGCTGCCCCTTCGCATAAAAAGAGTCGTTTTCTCCTATCCCCCTCACCAATAAATGCCGACCGTCGGACGGAAACGAAACCACATTCTTTTCTCCGGAAAGCTCTATTTTCCTCGCCCCGCTTTTCAGCGCACGCGTAAAAAATTCATTAAAAGTATTATACTCGCCGGGCTCTTTTAACATTTCCGACGTTTCTATTTCATTCTCCCGTATAAATCTCTCCACTGCTTTGCGGCTAATCTTTGAATCTGCCCATAATCCGCATGCCTTGGAAAATATTCCGCGGGATATGAGAAGCCACAATGCAGCCTCTCCCATTTTCCCTCCATATAAAAAACGCATTAACTTCTCAGCGCATACTTTTTCTTCTTCCAATTCGCCTTTGGATATATTGTAAATTTTTAAACTCATAGCGATTCAAGCCTGTGTTTTAAATATGTCTTACGCTCAGCCGCGCGAGAATTCCTAACCGCTGCCGCCCATGCGGTGGGATCCCCCACGACAAAAACTTTCTTCCGCGCCCTCGTCAATCCGGTGTACAACAAATTTCTTTGCAACATTATAAAATGCTGTCTCAATAGCGGCATCACTACTATCGGAAATTCGCTCCCTTGCGATTTATGTATGCTTATTGCGTACGCCTGTTTAAAATCCGAAAGGTCGTTCTTCGATAAAAATACGCGCCTCCCGTCAAAATCCGCCAACACTCCGCTTCCGTCGTCCTCAACGCGCACGACGCGCCCCATGTCGCCGTTAAAAACGTCTATATCGTAATTGTTGCGCGTCTGCATTATCTTGTCTCCCACGCAAAAAACGGTACCTGCCCATCTCATGCCGTCCTTTCGGGGATTGAGCGCCTCTTTTATCGCAGAGTTAAAATTCTCTATGCCAGCCGCCCCTTTGTGCATTGGCGTCAACAGCTGCATATCCGATATCGGATCCGCCCCCATCTTCCGCGCAAAATCGCCTGACATCAGCTCTATGCACGATTTGAGACAGCTTTCAGGCGTAGATGCAAACACAAAATTTACGTCCTTCGCCAAATCGACCCCTTCTATCGGGCGCGGCGGAAATTCGGAAGTTGACTCGTTCCCTTCGAGAACTGCGCGCGCCGCCAAAACTATGCCGCTTCTTTCCCCCTGCCTAAAAATATGCTTTAACCGCGTGACGGGAAATTTCCCGCAGCCTATTATATCCTTCAAAACATTCCCCGCCCCAACGCTCGGGAGCTGGTCCGTATCGCCGACAAGCACAAGGTGCGCGCCTTCCGGCACAGCGGAAAATACCGCCGCGGCAAGTTTCGTATCAAGCATCGACGCCTCGTCTATCACGACGAATCTCGCGGGTATCGGATTGTATTCGTTGTGCTTGAATTTTCCGTTTTCAATGCCGAGCAGCCTATGGATTGTCTGCGCCGGAGTCTTTGCGCTTTCGCCCATTCTCTGCGCCGCTCTCCCTGTGGGAGCCGCCAGAACGGGCGTGCACTTTTTTGCTTTTAGTATGTCGCAAAGCGCCCGCAAAATCGTAGTTTTGCCAGTTCCCGGCCCGCCTGTTATGACGCTAAATTTATTTTTGAGAGCAGACAATATCGCTTCTGACTGTTCGGGAGCAAAGTCTATTTTCGCCCTTTCTTTTGCCCATTGCACCGCTATCTCGGCTTTTATGGGCGGCAGAATCGACATTCCTTTTTTTATTCGGGCAAGGCTTTTTACTATCTTTCTTTCGGCGTAGTCAAGCGGCGCGGACTGCACAAAGTTTTCCAGGCGTTTCACATCGCCGGACTCTACAAGCCTTTCCAGCCCCTGCGCGCATTTTTCGGCATCGACCTGCAATAATGACGCCGCCCGCGCGATTATTTCCCCGGCGGGGGCGCAAGTGCCGCCCTCGTCTTCGAGCTCGGACATCGCATGCAATATGCCCGCCTCGATTCTTTCGGGGCTTTCGTTTGATATGCCGATATTCAGCGCTATCATATCGGCGGTCTTAAAGCCTATTCCGTCTATCTCGCGGCAAAGTTTGTAGGGTTTCGAGCGCACTACTTCCGCGCTGTCGGAACCAAAGCGCTTCATTATTCTCACGCACAGCGCCATTCCTATTCCGTAAACGCGGAGAGCCACCACAATGTCGCGCAGCGCCCTCTGTTCGTCCCAAGATTTTTTTATGCGCCTTGCGCGCTCTACGCCTATCCCCTTTACTTCCATAAGCCGGCGGGAATCCGTATCTATTATACGCAACGTATCTTCGCCGAATTTCTTTACTATTTTTTTTGCATACACAGGGCCTATGCCGTCCACGAGCCCCGATCCGAGATATTTTTCAATCCCATAGACGTTGGACGGCAACCGCGACTCAAATTCCTTCACATTTATCCGCGCGCCGTACGCCGGGTGGTTTGTCCACTCCCCTTTCACGAGCACCGTTTCCCCGCACTGCACCGCAGGCATTATGCCGGAAATTGTGACATTTTCCCTGTACGAAGGATCAGACGGCCGCAAGGATGCTATGCAGAAGCAATTTTCCTCGTTAAAGAAAATGATGCGCTCCAAGACTCCTTCTATTATCGCCTGTTCGCCGTTTTTACGCATAGACACACAATTATACACAAGGCGTCACAGCGCAATGCCAAAAACAGACTCCGAGAGTTTTGCAAGATTTTCAAATACTCCGAGGGATTCCGGGCAATTTTTAGCCAGCGACTCCATCGAGTCAGAGCCCGTTGCAACGAGCGCCGAGTCCACCCCCACAGAGCGCGCCGCGCGGTAGTCGTACGGCGAGTCTCCTATGCCCACGCACTCGCCCGCCCCGACGTTTAGTATGGCAAGCGCCTTTTTTGTAAATTCGGGCTCCGGCTTGCGCGGGGAATGGAGGGTCGTTCCTATGACGGCGTCGAGGCTCTCTATCAGCCCAAGCTTTTCGAGAATCGCGTCTGCGCCCTCCTGCTGTTTATTTGTAAAGCACGCCACTTTTACTCCGCGCGATTTCAGCGCGGACAAAATTTCCCGCGCATACGGCATTATGCGGAGGCCGTCGAACATCTTTTCGGGAAATATTTTTAGGTAATGCTCGCATATAGGGCGCGCGAGGGATTCGTCGTTGCCGTGCGCCGCAAGTATTTTTCCCGCGGTTATAAGTATCGATCCCCCGACAGTTTTAAACACCTCGTCGTACGACGGCTCCGGAATTCCGTACAATGAAAACGACTCCGCGAGTGCAGAGTGTATGGCATTGTAATTGTCAACGAGAGTTCCGTCGAGGTCGAAAAGCGCCGCTTTGTAGAGTCTGATATCCATACTAAAATTTCTGTTCGCCGATTTCCATAAAGAATGCGTCCGGCAAGTGTTTAGACAAATATTTTTTCAGGTAGTCGCGCGTGGAATCCTCAATTTCAACCGGGGCCTTCGGGAAAGTATTGTAAATTATTCCGCACACCGATATGCCGCGCAACTTGCATACCTCAAAATTTAAAAGCGCATGGTTTAGGCTTCCCAACCGCGAAGACACAACAAGAATTAGGGGAATTTTTCTGTCGGATATAAAATCCGCCGTGAGGTAATTTTCTTCGAGAGGCACCATCAATCCTCCCGCGCCTTCTATTATTACATGCGAATATCTTTCGGACAATATCTTAGTGCAGGCGTCGATTTTTGAGTAGTCGATTTTAACTCCCTCCATAGCGCACGACAGGTGCGGAGAGGCGGGATATTTAAGCACGTACGGGCACGTGGTAAAGTCCCTGTCCTCGGGCGTCAGGGGGATTCCCATTACTTTGCGGTGCTCCAATATGTCCTCGCTGATTCCCTCGCAGCCGGTCTGTATCAGTTTTTGCGTTATCGGATTCGCTCCTTTCTCGGCGAGCTTTTTGGCAAAAACTCCCGTTGCGACCGTCTTCCCTATTCCGGTATCTATTCCGCTTACAAAAAAAACATTCATATTATTTTTTAAACGCTATTATAAATATAGGATTGTACGTCAAGGCGACCCTCCCGTCGGCGTCTCCGAAGATTTTTGCGTATTTATCGGAAAATTCGCGGAAGCGCGCGGGAGTCCAAAAAGTAGTGAAGCGCCCGTTTACCCCTGTGAGGGCGATATGCTTGACGACATCCCGCGGCCGCGGGAAGTATATTTTGCGGACAGATTCCTCCACCGTGTCGCACTCAAAGCCCGCGCGGGAAAGCATGTCACGGATTTCGAGGGCGTCGGGGTAATAGAGCGAATTTCCGCAGAGCATTTTTATCTCCTCGTAATTGCGCGGCCCGAATGTCGAAAACGCGAATACCGCGCCTTTTTTGGAAGAGTCGGCAATGCGCTTAAACAGCGCGGGCAAATCCGGTATCCATTGCAGAGTTGACGACGAGACGACCACCCCGAGGTCTTTTGGAATTTCGCACCGTCTTATATCGCCCTCCAAAATCTCGCATTTGCATTCGATACCCTGCATCGCCATCGTGCACATTTTGGCAGACAAATCGTTTAAATACCAAACTGACGGCGCGAGTTTCGGCGCGAGCAGCCGCGTCAAAAATCCAGTACCGCAGCCTATTTCAAGAATTTTTTCGCCCTGCGGAATGCCTAAAGCCAAGACTGCCTCGGCAAGCTTTTCGGCGGCGTCTTTTTGCACGCGCGCATTTGACTCGTACGACTGCGCATTTTTTTCGAAAGCCCCTCCGACTTTCGAGAGCGGGCGCGCAGCATGGACGAGAGCGCGGCGTATTAGGCGCATATCCAGATGGTCGCCGTCCGAGAATATCGGCGGGATTTTGCTCCATGCGCGCCTTAAATTTTCAGCGGGGAAAATTCTGTCGCCCTTTGCGGCGAGCGTAAGCGTCCAGCGGGGTTTGGGAGACGGCATTTCAAAAAACGCTTTCCCGAGGGTTTCAAGTTCTTCGCGCAGCTCGCCCGCGCTTCGCTTGGACAGCCTGATTTTTAGCCCTACGTTGCGGGCGCCGCCGCAAACCCTCGAATAAAACTTCTCGCGGGAGGTTTCGTCGAACGCATTTAATGTGGCGTTAAAAATTTTTGGAGGTATGCCCATATTTGCGTCAACCGGATACGGAGAACCGCAAACAGCGGCGCGTGCGTCAGCCCTCGACAGTTTTTCGGAAAAAAAGTCGGCGACCCACACTCCGAAGGACCACGCCGCCACGCCAATCTCGGGATACGCCGACACGTCAATGTCGAAATTCAGGCTTCTGTAATCGTAAAAGGCGACGGCGTCGCAGCCTTCGGGGATATCCTCCTCTTTTAAGAAATCGGCGTCGCACGCGAATCCCGAGAAGAAAACCACGAGTCTGCGCGCGCCGTTTTTTCTAATCCATACGTGTTTCATAGGGCCCTCTCCGCGTATTTGTTCAAAGTGTCTGCAATAAGGTCTAAATGCCCGTCTGTGAGCGCCGCGTTTAGCGATAGGCGTAGGCGGGCGGAATTTTTTGGGACAGTCGGGTAGCGCACGGGCGGGGACCATATCCCTGCCTCCCTCATAGCGCGCGACGCCTCGGCGGCTGCTGCGTTCGACCCGAGCACAACCGGCAAAATTTGTGTATTTCCCAAAGTTTTAAGCACAGAGAGTTTTTTTCTAAGAACCGACGATATTTCGCGAAGGCGCGCGCGCCTGCCGCCCATATTTGCGACTTTTTTTAAGACAAAAAGCGTCCACATTGCGTTTATCGGCGCGAGGGCTGTCGTAAAAATAAAAGTCCGGCATCGGTTCACAAGCAGGCTTTTTTGAATCGGAGAGCAGACGACGTACGCCCCGGCGGAAGCGAGCGCCTTGCCGAGAGTGCACATTATAAAATCGACTTCCCCTGCGAGCGACAATTCGTCGCACAATCCGAGCCCTGTGCGCCCGAACAATCCAGTCGAATGCGCCTCGTCCACATAGAGCGAGCAATCGAATTCGTTTTTTATCCTTACGAGTTCTGCGATGTCGGAAGTGTCTCCGTCCATGCTAAAAACGCTTTCGGTTGCTATAAAGACATTTTCAAACTCCGAGCGGCGCGCGCCGAGTATCCGCCTTAGCGCGGTCATATCGTTGTGCGGGAAGCGCGCCCATTTGCAAGGAAGATTTCCTATCGAGTCTATAAGGCTCGCATGGGAGAGCTTGTCGTACAGCACCAAGTCCCGCGGAGAGGCTATTGCGGGCAGGATTCCAGCGTTTGCATGGTATCCGCAATTAAAAGACAAAACCGCCCTCTCCTTCCCCGCCGATTCGCTGTACGCGCGACCGAGATATTCTTCAAGCTCCTCAAATGCGGGATTGTCGCCGCCAAGCAGCCGCGACGAGCACGCCCCCATAATAAATCCCTTGCCGCAATCGAGCGACGACAGAAATTCGCGCTGCAAATCAGCGTCCGCAGAAATTCCGAGGTAGTCGTTGGAAGCCAAATTAATGTACTCCGCCCCTCCGAAGCTCGCATGCGCGCCGCTTATTACCGACGGAAAAAGCTCGCGGAAGAGCCCGTCCTCCCGCAGCTTTTGCAAAACTTCGCATGCGGCAGAGTCGTTCATAGTTCGGCGCACTCCTCCACAGTCTCGACCATGGCGTGGGCTATGGTTTTGAGATCGCCGTCGTCGATTATGTAAGGCGGCATTGTATAAAGCAGCCTGCCGAACGGCCGCAGCCATACGCCCCTTGCAGCGAGGGCGTCTTGAAATTTCCGCATGTCCACGCTCTTTTTAAGCTCGACAACACCGATAGCGCCGAGAGCCCTGACGTCGGCGACCTTCTTGGATCCCACAAGCGGCGAAAGCCCCTCGCGCAATATGCCCTCTATTCTGCGTATGCGCCCGAGAAGCCCGTCTTTTTGTATCAAATCGAGGCTCGCGTTTGCGGCGGCGCATGCGAGGGGGTTGCCCATGAAAGTCGGGCCGTGCATAAAAAGTCCGGGAACTCCCTCTGAAATAGCGTCTGCCACGGCGTCTGTCGCGAGCGTCGCCGCGAAGCTTACGTATCCTCCAGTGAGAGCCTTGCCGAGGCACATTATGTCGGGCTCCACGCCGGCGTATTCGCAGGCGAACATTTTTCCGCTCCGCCCGAATCCGGTCGCGATTTCGTCGAGTATCAAGAGAATCGAAAGCTCGTCGCAAATTTTGCGCAGCCGCAAAAGGTATTCCGGGTGGTAGAAGCGCATTCCCCCCGCGCCCTGCACGATTGGCTCGATTATGAACGCGGCAATTTCCCCCGCGTTTTCGCGCAGCATTTTTTCGAGAGGAATAAATGCGGAATCGTTCCACTCCGCGCCGAATGCTGGCTCCGGGCGCGGGGCGAAGAAGCTGACCGGAAGGCCTCCCGCGAACATCGAGTGCATTCCCCCGACAGGGTCGCACACGCTCATTGCGTGCCAAGTGTCGCCGTGGTATCCTCCAAGAGACGTCGCAAATTTGTTTTTTTCGGGGCGCCCGAGGCTGTGCCAATATTGCAGGGCCATTTTCATGGCGACTTCCACCGAGACCGATCCGGAATCGCAAAAGAACACTTTTTGCAATTTCGGCGGAGTCATATCTATTAAACGCTTGGCGAGCGTTACCGCGGGCTCGTGGGTGAGCCCCCCGAACATCACATGGCTCATTTTCTCGAGCTGCCCGCTGACGGCGTCGTTTATGTGCGGATTGTTGTATCCGTGCGCTACCGCCCACCACGACGACATTCCGTCGATGAGCTCCGAGCCGTCCGCCATTTTTAGCCTCACCCCGCGGGCTGATTCGACAAGCCGCGACGGGAGCGGATTCTTCATCGAGGCGTAGGGGTGCCAAACATGAAGGCTGTCGTAATCGATTATCTCGCGGGTATCCATATAATAGATTGTTAAAATTCGTACCCCATGCGCGAAAGCATGGCAAAATCCTCGGAGACGTCTGAGCCGACGGTCGTCAGCATGTCCCCCATCAAAATTCCGCTTACGCCCGAATGCAAAGCTTCCTCCTGAAAATTTTTTATAGAAAGCCTTCCGCCCGCAAACCTGATGTGCGCGGAGGGGTTTATAAGCCTGAATATCGCAAAGGTCTTTAAAATTTCCTCCTTCGAGAGCGGGGCGGCGTTTTCAAGCGGAGTGTTTTTTATGGGCTGCAAAATATTTACAGGGATTGAGTCGGCGCCGATTTCGCGCAGTTTGCAAGCAAGCTCCACCCTCTGGCGCATGGTCTCGCCCATGCCGATTATTCCGCCCGAGCAAATCGACATTCCCGCGGCGCGGGCGGCGGAAATTGCCGCGATTTTATCGTCTATTGTGTGTGTTGAGCACAATTCTGGGAATTTTGAAGGAGCCGTTTCGAGATTGCAGTGGAATCTCTCCATTCCTGCCGCCCTCAACTTTCGGAACTGGGGCTCCGTAAGCAGGCCGAACGAGCCACATAGGCCGATTCCGCCCAAAGAGCGCATTGCGCGGAAACATTCGCACATTTTGTCAATGTACGCGTCCGGGATAGAGCGGCCGCTCGTGACGAGGGAAAATCTTGCGATGCCGAGGCGCTTGGCGCTTTCTGCGTGTTTTAGGGCGTCCTCTACGGACGAGTAGTCGTACACTTCGCAGCCGGTATGGAAATGTGCGGACTGTGCGCACCACTTGCAGTCTTCCGAGCATCTCCCCGAGCGCGCGTTCATTATGGAGCATGTGTCCACCTTGTTTCCCAGAAAGTGCTTCCTCACGGCGTCCGCCATTTCGCCGAGGCGCCGCGCAGACAGGCTGCCGCACAATTCGACAGCCTCCTCGAAGGGAAGGACATAACCGTTTATGATTTTATTTTCCATATAGAGTTTTCAATAGCGCAATTTTTTCCATTTTACGCAAATAGATTTTCTTTCAAGACAAAACGAAAAAACGCGCAAAACTGACCTCAATAAAATTCCTCCGCGCGGGGGAAAAACGACGGCAATCCCGGATTGCGTGCGTAAGCGGCCCGCCAATGCGAAGAATCAAGCATCTCGCGGTTGAGCCAACTCTTTAAAAATTTTCAAAAAAACTTGAAAAATATGCGCGGCAAACAAAAATTCCCCCTTTTAAAAAGCGGAAAATTATGAAATTTACAAAATATCACGCCCTCGGAAACGACTATCTCGTACTCGACCCCGTCGATTGCCCAAAAATGCCGGAAGGCATAGACGTAGTGAAAATCTGCCACCGAAACTTCGGACTCGGCTCGGACGGCATACTATACGGCCCGGAAAAGAGCGATAAAGCCGACTTCAAGCTCCGCATTCTAAACCCGGACGCCAGCGAAGCCGAAAAGAGCGGCAACGGCCTGCGCATATTTTCCCGCTACCTCTTCGACACGGGCAGAGTCGAAGAAAACAAGCCTTTTACGGTGGACACCCTCGGCGGAGTCGTCAAATGCGTAGTCTCAAAAGGCGGCGATTTCATCACCGTTGACATGGGCAAAGTGAGCTTTGATTCGGAGAAAATTCCGGTTGTCGGCCCGAAGCGCGAAGTCGTAAACGAGGAGTTTGAAATAAACGGCAAAAAATACAAATACTGCTGCGCCACTGTCGGCAACCCCCATTGTGTGCTCCCGGTGAAGGAGGTTAGCGAAAAGCTCGCCCGCGAAATTGGGCCGGTAATCGAAAATATGACATCGCTTTTCCCAAACCGCACAAACGTGCAATTATTGCAAGTCATCGACCGCAACAATATTAAAATAGAGATATGGGAGCGCGGCGCGGGATACACGCTCGCCTCCGGGAGCTCGTCGAGCGCGGCGGCGTCGGTCGCGCACAAGCTCGGCCTGTGCGACGGCGATATTACCGTTCACATGGAGGGCGGAGACCTTTCGATAAAAATCGCCCCCGACTACTCTATAACCATGAGCGGCCCGGCCACAAAGGTTGGAGTATATGAAATGAGCCCGTCCGTGCTGACCCAGAATGTGCCGATAAAAATGTAGCGCGCATTTGCGCTTCAAATTATAAATTATAGAATATTAGAAGGCGCGTTTTTATACGCGCCTTTTTTTCTTGCGGGGCGTTTGGGAGATTATATTATAAACTCCATTATGCATATGAAATTTTTTATAATTGCCGCAGCTGCCGCCCTGCTGCCTACAATTTTATGGTCGGGAGAACCTGCTTCTGCCGGGGTCGCCGCAATAATGGACGAACGGCTCGCGCCAAAGCCCGTAAAAACAGAATATTTTGACGGACTTTTCAACCTTGTAAAATCCTCAAAAGCGATAGTCGAAACGCCCAGCGGCCTATCCGAAGCCCAAAAGCAAACAATCCGCAAAACTTTTGCGGATTATTGGAAAATTGTCCCCGAATTAAATTTTGTCGCCGCGGAGAAATCCGCCGGCTCCTCCCCCGAAGGCTATTCCCTTAAAGTATCGAAAGACGCAATAAAAATCTCTGCCGGAGGATTCGACGGCGTTCGCCATGCGCTAAAAACCCTGCGGCAGCTGTCGGAGTACGGGCGCGACGGCGACGGCTACTATATCCAGCTCTGCGAAATATCCGACCGCCCCGCCCTCGCCTTTCGCGCGGTGCATTTGTGCATATATCCTGAAACCACGCCCGCCGAGCTCGAAAAGCGCGTGAGGCTTGCGGCGTATTACAAATTCAATTATGTAGTGCTCGAGCCCTGGGGAACCTTCCCGTTTGAATCGCACCCCGAGCTTTCGTTTTTCAACAAGGCGTTCAGCCGCTCCGAGCTCCGCAGAATCGTCGATCTTGCGTATTCGCTCGGAATTACGCCGATTCCGCAGCTCACTGTTCTGGGGCACGCATCCGGCGGGACAAACGAGGGCGGCAAGCACGCGATACTCACTCGCAACCCTAAAATGGCGGAATTGCTGGAACCCCACGGGTGGTCGTGGTGCATGAGCAATCCGAGGGCCGTAAAGCTGCTTGAAGAGGCGGTTGCGGAAATGCACGAATTTTTCGGCAACCCTCCGTTTTTCCACATAGGCTGCGACGAGGCCTACGACATGGCAACCTGCTACAAATGCCGCAGCCGCCCCGTAGGGGAGCTTTTGGCAAGCCACATAATCCATTTCCGCGACTTTCTCAAAAAACGCGGCGCGCGCGCTATAATGTGGCACGACATGCTCGTCGAGGAGGGGGATCCGCGCTGGGACAAATGCACCGCAAACGGTCACGCCGGAACCGGCATGGGCGAGATTTACAAAGAGCTCCCCAAAGACATCGTTATTGCCGACTGGGAGTACGACGAGCGCGGCCCGCTTCCGGAGGGCAAAAAGCCCTACCCCACCTCGGCATTCTTCAAGGAGAACGGCTTCGACACGCTCTGCTGCCCCTACTACAAGGTTTCGAACATCAAAAACGCGTCGGCCGCCGCGCGCGAAAACAGCCTCTTCGGAATGATGGCGACTACTTGGAGCCGCACGATGGGCTCACCGGCCGCGTGCTGTTCTACACGTCGGCGAACGCCGCATGGGGCTCCGACCCGTCGAAATATTCAAATTCCTGGAAGGACTACCGCTGCAATTACAACACCCATATGCGCACAATGGATATAGACTCGGGAATTGAAAAATACGAAGACTTGGGCACAACTCCCAACGTCGGGGTTGTCAGGCACCTAAACCAGCCGCTCTGAACAGGCTTTTCCCCGCCGACGCGCGGGATCGGAAAGCGGGGCATTTCAAACAAAACGGAGGAAAACATTATGAAAATCGCCATAACATTCGCCGCGCTTGCGGCGGCGTCTGCCGTGTCGTTCGGCGCCCAGACAGTATTTGTCGCCCCCGGAGGTTCGGATTCCGAGGGGCTTGGAACGAAAGAAAAACCTTTTGCGTCCCTGAACAGGGCGATAAGGGAATTCTATTCGTCAAAACCCGGCGACTTTGAAATTTGCGTCGCCGAGGGCGAATATTTCTTTTCAAAGGGCGTTTCGATCGTCGCCCAGCACACCAACGGCAAGACGCTATCCATCGCAGGGCCGAATTTCTCCGGAGAGCCGAAAGCCCGCTTCATCGGCGGAATAAAAATCCCCGCAAAATACCTTGAAAAGGTGTCGGACAAGGAAACGCTCTCGAAAATTCCGCAAGACGCCGAAGGAGTTCTCTATAAAATAGACCTCAAAAAATTCGGGGTTTCGGAAGTAGGGAAAGTCGAAAAGCGCGGATGGGGTTCGTGGAAAACCAACGGCAATCCCCTCGAGACCGAGGCGTTTTTCAACTGCAGTCCAATGACGCCCGCGCGCTATCCCAACGACGACTCGCTGCTGAAAATAGGGGAGGTTTTAGACACCGGCAAAGTGACGGACTTTGCGGCGTCAGACTCCTATGAACAGGAGGACAAAAGCGTGAGGGGGGCGACTTTCAAATACGATTTCGACCGCCCTTCGCGCTGGGCAAATGCGCCCGACGCTTATCTGCGCGGAAACTTTTCCGTCGGCTGGGCCTACGACCAAATCAAAATCAAGAAAATCGACCCCGCGGCGAAGACGATTACGCTCGCCGACCCGCACGCCTACGGGGTGCGCTCGAACACCCCGCCGAAAGGGTCGCGGCTCTACGTCGACAAGGCCGACCTGAAAGTGCGCGGCTATCAGGCGTTCAACCTCATCGAGGAGCTAGACCGCGTCGGCGAATACTACATAGACCGCGACAACCTCGTATTCTATACCATGCTCGCCTCGGCTCCGAAGGAGGGCGACGCCTTCTACTTTTCGCTGGCGCCAGACCCAATAATAACCATGTGGAACGCAAGCAACGTCAAAATCCGCAACATAGAATTCGCCGTCACCCGCAATTCGCCGATTAAAGGCTCGTACTGCAACGGCGTGGAAATCGACAAATGCGCGTTCAGGAGCTGCGGAAAGCCGTTTGCGCTCGACGGGGTAAGCTACAAGAAGCCCGAAGAAAAAGACTGCGCGACATTCGTTTCCAAAAACAACAAGATAACAAACTGCAAATTTTTCGACAACGCCATGGGCGGGGCGAGAATAGGCGGCGGAAACAAGCGCAATCTCGAAAAGTCGAACGTTCTGGTGTACAATTGCGACTTCCGCAGAAACGCCCTGCGCCTGACGGTGGGCGGCTCCGCCCTCTCAATATCCGGCGTCGGCGTGCGCGTCGCAAACTGCCACATTTCCGACCAGCGCCAGGCGACCTTTGGGTTTACCGGCAACGACCACCTTATTGAGAACAATCTTTTCGAGCGCTGCTGCCAGTTCGCGAGCGACTACGGGGTGATATACACATACTCAAATTTCGCCCAAATGGGAACGGTAATACGCTACAATTTCTTCACGAACAACCACTCCGAACTCGGATCCACGGCGGGGGTGTATGTGGACGAGTCGCACGCGGGGGTATTGGTGCGCCACAACATATTCTGCAACACCGGCAGCCGCAGCGGGGGCTCGAGCTTTGGGGCGATATACATTCACGGCGGCTGCGAGACGCGCGCGGAACAAAACGTATTCATAAACTGCCAGTCTGCGTTCGGCTCGCAGACCTGGACGGACGAGCACTACGCACGGAAGCTTGCCGGGGAAGCGGAATGGCGCAAAAACCATGTGGACGTCGAAACCGGCGTATACCCGAAGGCATATCCCAAACTTGCGCAGATTCTCGACCCGACTCTCCCGCGCGTAAACTACGCCTTCGACAACAAAATTTTCAATTCCTCAATGGCGATGAACGGGCTGCTGAAGCTCTACGGGAACTCATACATAAAGCCCGCCTCGGAATCGGACGCGGACGCAATCAGGAAAAACCCGAATTTGTCCATCGGGGACGTGAGAAAGTACTTCGGTTCAGATCCGCTCGTAAAGCACATTCTCGACCGCAAAATAGGGCTCGTAAAAGATCCGTTCTCCGGAGAATAGTTTTTTGGGGGGAACCGCGCGCCGCAAATTCCGCGGCGCGCGCGATTTTTTTCAAAAAATATATTGAAATTGCCGGGATACGCGGCATTATTGTATTTTAAATTTTTTAATTAAAGGAAACACCATGCCCAGAGAAATAGTAATAATCGAATGCACAGAAGCGCGCAAGGAAGGCAAATCGCCCTCGCGCTACATGACAACGCGCAACTTCCGCAAAACGCAGGAAAAAGTAGAGAAGATGAAGTACAATCCTTCTCTAAAGCGCAGAACCCTGCACAGAGAAATCAAGAAATAAGATAAGCTCAATCAAGCCAAGATTCTCTTGAATTTAAGCGCGCATATTTTTGCGCGCTTTTTTTAACAATTATTTTTTCTAAAATATGCTCGGGGACCGGCATTCTCCCCAAAAAATTTTTCGCATTCTCAAAAATCGGGCAAATTCAAAAAAAGCTTTGCGCGGTAAATCTGCAGACAAAAAAAGGGACGCTTAAATTTGCGCCCCTAAAAAAATCATACCTCAAAGTTTCCGCTACGCATTCGCCGCCGAAGGCAGGAACTCCGGACGGTAGGAGTATAGCGACTTCACATATTTGTCGGCCTCCTTAAAATTCGGGAACGACATAGTTTTTGGGTCGTACTCCAACTCAACTCCCGGGTGTATGCAGGAAATCATGCTAAGCAGGACAATCTCTGTAAATGGAGCCGCGTAGTCGAAGTTTGATTCCGGCATTCTGCCCTCCACAATCGCGGACGCCCAATCTGCCTGGGGATTGAATGGAAAGCGGTTGCGTTTAATTGTCTTAGGCGGAATTTTACCGGCTTTCATAAGCTCTATCTGAGCGTCCCTCTCGGTCAGCTTTACGCCGGAGCCCGTGTAGGCGAACGTCATCGTATGTTTTGTGCCGACAATAAATATGCAGTTCTTATTTTTTGGATCTTTCAAGAAAGCCGGATCGACTCTCTTTATTTCCTTCGGGCGGCGCAACCCGTCGTACCAATGCAATTTTACAATGCCGTCCTTGCCAAATTTGTTTTTGAAGAACATGTCTATCGACGCCGCTTTTGGCCAGCTGAAATCCTTGGCGGGAAGCGCGTCGGACACAATTTTATAGGGCGCGCCCAAGCCAAAAGCAGAATAAGGATTGTCGAGGAAGTGGCAGCCCATATCGCCCGCGGAGCCTGTCCCGAAATCGCGAAGTCCGCGCCAGTTGAACGGCACAACCTTTCCGCTAAAAGGCCTCGGATGGGCCACGTTTAGCCACAGGTTGTAGTCGAGAGTAGCAGGTTTTGGGGTCTCCGGGGGCATGGAGTCAAAACCCCAGGAGCGGTCTGTCCACGCATAGATGTCTTCGACTTCGCCCATTATTCCACTCTCGAACCACTCGCGAATAGTGCGCCAAGCGTCGTTTGTATGAACCTGATTGCCCATTTGCGTATATACGCCCGCCTTTGCAGCGAGCCTTTTGAGTTCGTGGGCCTCCCAAATTGTGCGCGTCAGGGGCTTTTCGCAGAAAACGTGCTTGCCTTTGGAAATTGCCCACGCGGATATCGGATAGTGCGAATGGTCGGGGGTGCAAACGCAGACGCCGTCGATGTCGGAGTCCATTTTATCGAGCATTACGCGGTAGTCTTTAAATTTCGGAAGGCTGCCGATGTTCTGCATCAAAAATTTGCCTCTGTCGTCGCGGTAGCAATAAGCCGCATAGCCTTCATCGACGTCGCAAAGGGCTACTATATTTGCGTCGTTGCTGTTAAAGATGGAGTTCACTGACGATTTGCCCTGCCCGCCCCATCCTATTATTGCAATATTTGCGCGCGAGTTTGCGCCCTTTACCTTGGCGGCGAGAGCCGAAGGCAAAATCATTACGCCCCCGAAGAGCGCTGAAGCTTTCAAGAAGTCTCTTCTTTTCATATTTTTCCTCCTATCGTCGGCGCGCGAGCATTCTATCCATTAAAATAGAATGGGCGCCGCGTTTTTTTTCTAAACGTTTATTTATGCGCGCGGATGTCAAATAAAATTGCTCTTATTCGCGATAATATATCGGATAAAGTCAATATAGTTCAATAAAGTCGAAATTTTATTTTCAACAAATAATTTGACTAAATTTTTATAAAAATTTACGCTTATTGGATAAATCCTGCAAAATTGCGAAACGCGATACTGTTATTGGCTTATGCGACATAAATATTATAAATGGGAAGTTCTCGCGCTGCTGTGGGTGGCATTTTTCTTAAATCAGGCGGACAGGCAGGTTTTTAATACAGTACTGCCGCTGATTCAGGAGTCGATGAAGCTTACGTCGGCGGAAGTTGGGTTGATAGCTACAATATTTAACTTGGTGCTTGCGCTTCTCGTGCCAATATCGGGTTATCTGGGCGACAGGTTCAGCAAAAAGGCGCTGATAGTATCAAGCATAATAATATGGAGCTCGGCTACAATGTTCACCGGGTTGAGCACAGGGGTGCTTATGTTCATAGTCTTTCGCAGCTTCGCAACCGGCCTCGGAGAGGCGATGTTCGGCCCTGCAAACTACTCCACTATCGCCGACTACCATAAGTCCACGCGTGCAATAGCCATGAGCATACACCAAACCTCGTACTATTTCGGAGTGATCGCAAGCGGGCTAATCGCAGGCTACATAGGTCAGATGTGGGGTTGGCGGAGCGCATTTTTCGTTTTCGGCGCAGTTGGGTTGGTGCACGGCGTAATAATGTATTTTAGACTCCACGACAAGAAAAGCGAACCTGCGGAAGAATCTGGCGATGCAAACGCTGCAAGCCATAGCGGCCACGCAGCCGAAAAGATTAATTTCTTGGACGCAATGCGCGTATTATTCCGCGTGCCTACGGCAGTTATTTTGACTTTTTGCTTTGCCGGGCTGATATTTGTTTTAACAGGATATCTGACGTGGACCCCGACGTTTTTATACGAAAAATTTTCAATGAACCTCGCCGAAGCCGGTTTCCATTCGGTATTTTACACGCACCTTGCCGCGTTTTTCGGCATATTGCTCGCCGGAGAAATGTCCGACAAGCTCGCCGTAAAAAAGCCTTCTTACAGAATACTGTTGCAGAGCGCGGGGCTACTGTTGGCAGTTCCATTCATAGTAGCCATGGGGAGCGCGCAATCGCTTTTTGTCGTGTACATTGGGCTGGCTGGGTTCGGCTTTGCGAGGGCGTTTTTCGACGCGAATACATATCCTGTTTTGTACGACGTTGTGCCGGAAAGATACCGCTCTTCCGCGGCGGGGGTAATGCTCATGATAGGCTTTGCGGTGGGATCTCTCGCGCCGCTTATATTGGGCATGCTAAAGCCGCATCTGGGGCTGTCCGCAGGAATATCGATGCTCGCAGTGATATGGGCTGTGTGCTCCGCTGTGCTTTTTGCCGGATATAAGATTTTCTACATGCGCGATTATCAGAAGGCGCGAAAGGCCGACGAGGAATACGCAAAAATATGCTAGAACTAAAAAACAAATTTATAGAAATATCGCTTTTCCCGGAATTGGGCGGGCGAATATTGAGATTTTCGCTCTCCGGGGAAAATTGTCTATTTGAAAACCCCGCGCTTGCGGGAGTGGAGAATATCCAGCCAACCGAAAAGTGGGACGGCAAGTGGTTGAATTACGGCGGGGAAAAAATCTGGCCGGCTCCCCAAGGCTGGGACGACCCCGAACGCGAATGGGGCGGCCCGCCAGATCCTTACATAGATGGGGGAATCTACAAAGTCATAGATTCCGGCGAAGATTTTATAACACTCGAAAGCCCGGCCGACCCCGTGCGGGGGATTAAAATCAGGCGCAACATAAAATTGCTAAAAGACGAGGCGCGCATAAAAATATCCGCCGAACTCTTCAACCTTTCCGGAGTTTCAAAAAGATGGTCAATCTGGCCCGTAGCGCAAATGGCGCAAACTTCGGGCGACTGCGAGGCGTCGGTGCCCGTCGGGGGATCCGCTTGGAGGATAATGCACGGAGTTGTAAATAACCCTCAATACTCATTGGACGGCGATATTTTGAGAATAAAATATATGCGGATAGTCGGCAAGGTGGGAGCGCTTGCGCCGGCAGGTTGGGCGTCGTTCTCGGATCTGTCAGCCGGACGGGTTTTTGCGGCATCGTTTAATTTCAATCCGGCGGCGGACTACCCCGACTCCACTTCGGTGCAAGTCTGGACAAGCGGCATTGGCTCGGTATTTTCCCGCGGAAAGCTCCGTACCTATCCGGAGAGCGAGGCCGAGAATCCTCCGTACACAGAGCTTGAATTGCTCTCGCCGCTCTCGGAAATTCCAGCGGGGGGCTCCTGCAAATTCGACTATTGCCTCGGGGCGTGCAAAACCGCCAAGGGGGAATCGGTAAAAGGCGTCTCGCAAATTTGCGCCACCACAGTTCCCCTCCAAAAAACATCGGACGGCGGATTTAAGTTTGGCGCCGGATTCTTTAAAGAGGGGAAGCTTTCGGTTGTCGCCCTGCGCGGCGCGGAAAGCGAAACGATTTTGGAATCGGACTGCACTCCGCTCTCTCCCGTATTTGCAAAGGGAGAAATACCAAGCGGCACCGACGCAGTCGCAGTAAAATTTTCCGACAATTATCAAAATTCAAAAACAATAGACTCAATACGAATATGAACTCAAATAACTTAAAAGATAAAATAGCACTCGTCACAGGCTCATCGCAGGGCATAGGGCGCGGAATAGCCCTTGAACTCGGAAAGCGCGGCGCGGTCGTAATAGTAAATTACCGCGACGCGGACAACCTCGAAAAGGCAAAAAACGTCGTTGGCGAGATAAAAGACTCCGGCGGCATAGCGGTCGCAATGGAGTGCGACGTCACAGACTCCCGCGCTGTGGCTGCCCTTTTCAAAAACATAAAGGACAAGTTTGGAAGGCTCGACATACTCGCCAACAACGCAGGCACATCGCAGCCGAAGGATATTTTTGAAATAACCGACGAAGATTGGGATAGGCTGATAAAGACGAATCTGACAAGCGGCTTCTACTGCTCCCGCCAGGCGATGTTTATGATGCGCGACCAACGCTACGGGCGCATAGTATTCACAAGCTCGGTTGTCGGGCACCGCGGCGCGCTGTTCGGGCATGTCCACTACGCAGCCACTAAGGCCGGTCAAATGGGCATGGTAAAAACGCTCGCCCGCACGGGAGCTCCCTACGGCATCACCGTAAACGCAGTCGCCCCCGGAATAGTAGATACCGAGCTTCTGCACAAAACGCACGGAGACGAAGGGGTAAAAGAGCTTGCAAAAACCATTCCTCTTGGGCTTGGAAGCGTTTACGATATAGGCAACGCCGTCGCATTCCTCTGCTCCGACGAGGCGCACTACATTACCGGCATAACACTCGACGTCAACGGAGGGACTTATTTTAGATAATATGCCGTATCAGATAACATGGCTCTCTCAGGGCGGGTTTCTATTTGAATACGAAAATTTGAGGATAATCGCCGACCCGTACATGTCGGACGTGCTTTCCGCGAGGGGTTTTGGGAGAATGAGCCCTCCCCCGCTTTCGTACGAAGAATTGAAGCCCGACTGGGTTTTGTTCACGCACGACCATATCGACCACTTTGACGAAACGAGCGTGTCGGGCATATGCAGCATTTATCCAAAATGCAAATTTGCTGGGCCGCAGAGCACGATGGAACATTTTTCGAAGCTCGGGTTTTCCAACGAATTTGAGCTTTTGAAAAAGGGTACGCCGCTCAAGTTTTCCGAAAGCGCATGCGTAATTCCTACCCCTGCCTTCCACAGCGACCAACATGCCGTCGGGCTGCTTTTCGATTTCGGCGGAAAACTTGCGTGGTTGAGCGGCGACACTCTGTTCGACCCATCTCTTGCAAAATCTGTAAATGAGCTTGCGGGAGGCAGGAAAATATCTGCCGCAATGATATGCATAAACGGCAGGCTCGGTAACATGAACGCGCAAGAGGCTGCGGAAGTAATATCATCTCTGCGCCCGGAGTTGGCGATACCGATGCACTTTGGGCTATTTGCCGGCAACACGGCAGACCCCGAACCGTTTGTAGAAGCGCTCGAAAAAGAAAATATAAAAACGCTCGTCGCCGAGGCGGGTAAACCGTATAAAATTAGCTAAAAAATGAAAGTAACGCAAATTAAGACATTTATATGCCATGCGTATAGGACAAATTGGGTGTTTGTAAAAGTTATTACAGACAGTGGGCTTTACGGCGTCGGGGAAGCGACTCTCGAATACCGCGAGCCTACGGTTGTCCAGGCAATAAAGGAATTGGAACGCTACCTCGTTGGCAAGGATCCGCACAACATAGAGGCTTTTTGGCACGACGCATACCGCGACGCATATTGGAGGGGCGGAGTGGTTTTGATGAGCGCGCTCGCCGGAGTGGAAATGGCCCTGTGGGACATAAAGGGCAAAGACCTCGGCGTTCCCGTCTATCAACTGCTTGGCGGCAAGGTGCGCGACAGCGTAAAGTGCTACGCAAACGCTTGGTTTGCCGGCGCTAAGAAGCCCGAAGAATTTGCGCAAAAGGCAAAGATTGCCGTAAAGAACGGTTTTAGCGGCTTAAAGTGGGATCCGTTCGGCAAGGAATACTTGAATATAGACCCCAAGCACCTAAACGAGGCGCTCGATTGCATAGCGGCGGTAAAGGACGCTGTCGGCGACCAGGTTCATCTGATAATAGAGGGGCACGGCAGATTCAACGTACCCACCGCCGTCCGCATAGGCAACGCGCTCGAAAAATTCGGAATACTGTGGTTTGAAGAGCCGATTCCGCCGGACGACAAGAAAGGCATAGCATGGGTAAGGTCGAAAATAGCGACTCCCGTATCAGGCGGCGAACGCCTATACAGCCGTTTTGAGTACGCCGACTACCTCAGAATGGAATGCGCCGATTTCTGGCAGCCCGACGTTTCGCATGCAGGCGGCATAATGGAAGTGCGCAAGATAGCCGCGATGGCGGAGTCGCACTACATACCGGTGTGCCCGCACAATCCGAGCGGCCCGGTCGCCAACGCCGCGACCCTCCAGCTTGCGGCGTGCATACCGAACTTCTACCTGCTCGAAACCATGGCAAACGATATTCCGTGGCGGGCGGACGTAAGCACAGAAAAGGTAAAATTTGAGAATAGCGAGATGTTTATACCCGACCTTCCCGGTCTCGGCATAGACATAAACGAAGAGGAGATTACCAAACATCCGTACGAATGCCGCAACCTCCGCCACTATGTCGGAACGCTAACCGATATTCGCCCGGAAGGTTCAACGGGATATTTTCAAAAATAACCATATTTTTATCAAAGCGGGTGCAATAGCGCCCGCTTTTTTAGCGCAAAATATATACGAAAAAAATATGCGCAAAAAAACGCTATTTCTAAAATCCAAAATAAGTAGGACAAGACGCGCAGATTTATTGAGGGTAAAAAACGGGCAAAAACAAAAACTGCCGCGCTGCTTTAAAGCGCAAAGAAAGTAACCCCTCCGAAGACGCAATACGTAAAAATTGCTTTTGTATCCGTAAAATTGGGCGGCGCATACGAAAAAATAAAAATGTCCAACTGCCCGAGATAAAATGGAGCATATTTAAAAAAGTACAAAAAGCTAAATGAGAATTTTAACATGCAATAAAAAGTATGAATTGCGATTTCATGGTGCGCCCATCTGGATTGCGCGCCAAAAAAATGCTAAAACTTTTTATCAAGCGCGGCAAGAAAGCCGCGCTCTTGCAAACGCAGGCATACAGCCAAATTTTAATCGACTTCGCCGCGGATAATTTTAAGCAATTCGGGCGACAAAATTTTTCTGTTGTCGTCATCGACTAGGCTGAAACGGTTTCCGTCATTCGGCGTGCTCAGATAGTTCCAGACGCAATATTGAATGCCGTTTTCTTTAAGCATAGAAATTATATCCCTCATATAATTTTCGCGCGAGCGCATCGGAGCGTGCCTGATTGTGCCGAATTCACCGCACCAAAGAATTTTGTCGGGATGTTTCTTTGCAAAGTCGAAAGCGGGCTGGAGCATTTTCCGCAAGGCCTCCTTGTCCATGCGCGCAAGCTTTTTATAAGAGCCCAAGTCGGCGCCGACACACTCTCTGTATTCCTTATACGGGGCAATGTCGGACGGATAATGCATAACCCTGTTGTAGAATAGCGGCGGAGCCTGAAGCACCCCGCGCTGGTGGGTAAATTCAAATGGTTCGTAGAAATGGAACGTATAAACTATATTCGGATCGTCAAAGAGTTTTATTCTACCCACGGCGGACGGAGAATTCCAGTGCGTGCCGCCGATAATTATAATTCTGTCGGGGTTTAGTTTTCTAATTTCCGATACGGCGCGCCCGGCGAGCGAATTCCAGTCGTCCGCCTTGACGTCCCTAACCTCGTTTAGAAGCTCAAACGCCACATAGTCGTAGCCCGCAAAACGCTTTTCAAACTCCCTCCATAGCGCCACAAACCTGTCTTGCAATTCGGGGCTTTCAAGGAGAGTGACGTCCTCTTTTATGTCGCAATAATTGCCGAGCGACTTGTGCAGGTTTAGCACAAGGTTTAAATCGTATTTTTTGCACCACGAAGCAAAGCGTTTTATTATTTCAAAAATCTCGTCGCGGTACTTGTAGGGCGACTCCTCCACCACAATTTGGTCGAAGCCAAGCCTTATGTGGTCGAGCCCCATATCCGCGATGTTTTTAACGTCGTCTTCAGTTATGTACGAGCGGAAGTGCTCCATGTCACCCACAGTTATTTTCATTCTCCATTTGTCGGGAAGCACATTGAAGCGCTTGTAGTTGGTGAGCCAGCCACCGATGCCCATTCCGCGTTCAAATCCCTTAAAAACGGCCCTCTCCGCGCCTGAGGCAAAGCCCGCGCCTGCGAAAATTGCAAATGCCGCCAAAATCCTAAAAAAAGCCTTTCTCGTAATTTTCATGCGCCTGAATCTAAATTTTTTTAGTGCGCCGGTCAATTTAGTACGCCACAATATTTACGCAACCGTTGCGCTATAAAATCCTCTGTTTATAAGCTTCAAATTAAAATATTGAGCATTTTACATAAAAATTTTAAAGGTTTTTCATGGCGCGGAATAGAACTGAAATTGTGTCACTCAAACTGTTGGCGTCCCTCGCTGGCGTATCGAAAAGCTCTGTATCAAGATGCCTTTCGGGCAAGTGCGGGGTTTCAGAACAAACATCGTTTAAAATTAGGGAAATTGCAAAAAAACTTGGTTATACAAAAAACATACCGCTCTCAAAGGCGATGTCGCAAATAAGAAGCGGCGGAATGCGCGGAAGCGAAACGATAGCCTTTGTAAACGCCAAACCTGTCCGCGATTTAAAGGCTTATTCTGCGGTATCAAGATACGTCGCTGCGGCGAGAAAATCCGCCGAAAAATACGGATACTGCGTATGCGACATATGGCTGTGCGAAAAAAATTTCACCGCGCAAAAATTTGAGAATCTGCTTTTCACGCGCGGAATCCGCGGCGGCATAATATTCGGGCACTACTACAAAAACAGCATTCCCGACGGTTTTTGCAGCGCGGTGAAAAAGCTAAAATTCGTATCCATGGGAGTTAATTCAAACGCCCCCGTAAAAGGCTCCATATTCATGGACAGATTCCTGCTCGTAAAAGGTTTTGTAAAAAAAATTTTTAAGCTCGGATTCGATAGAGTCGGATTCGTCATAGAAAAATTCGCCGACAAATACGAAGACGGCAAATTTTCTGGCGGTTTTTTATCGGCGCAGCTTGAACGCGGGAAAAGAAATATAATTCCGCCGCACTACTGGGGAAAATCGGACTTAAAAAACGCCGAAGGGTTGTCAGCATACGTCCGCCGGCACAGGCTCGACGCCCTATTCTGCTACTCTACCGACATTTCTGACATCATATCAAAAAATCCGCCTATCGGCGCAAAAATTTTCCACTACGACGAAAGGTTTGCCGAAAAGCATACCCCGCGCATATCAAACCAAAAGCAAGTCGGCAAAGAAGCCGTAAAAATGCTTTCTGAAATGCTTTCATCACACGGCGGGGAGATTTGCTCCCCAAAACAGCTTTCGCTCACCCCGGAGTGGAGCCGCAAAAATTCCTAAACAGAAATTTAAATCCCCCACCCCGACGCGGGCTTTATCGCCTTCTGCTACTCCACCGGCATTTTTTGAATCATATCAAAAAATCCATCTCTTGGCTCGGGTCCAGCAGCGCTCGCCCCTCCTTTATATTGAGGGAACGCGTCGCTTCCCTCAAACCTATGCTTCGAGCACGGAAGCGACTATTGACGGAACCGGAATTTTAGCCCCCAAGAGCCTGTCGCGCAAAAGGGCGTCAATCCACTGCCTGTCGCACGATATATCGGTTATTTCGAGAATTTTTTTGTCGCCCTTTGTGGATATTGCGTACTTGCCGATGTTCACCGTAATTGGCGCGCTTTCCCCTGCGAGGGTTGCCGTCACGCGGCACGACGCGTTTTCTGCGTTCAAGTCCACCGAAAACGCCCCGTCCTGGAAATATTGCGGATACTTGTTTTTTACATATCCTTCTATCGCCATGGATTTAAATTTGTTCATCATAATATCACCTTCTCGAATTTTTAATTTTTTCGTACGCTTCGTTGAGGCGTTTGAGCTCCGACTCCATCGCCTCTATCGCGTATTCTCCAACGCCTTTTGAGCGCAATATGTCGGGGTGGAGCTCCTTGCATTTTGCCCTGTAAACCTTTTTGACTTCTTCAATCGGCGTGTCGAATGGCAGTCCGAGAGTCGCATACGCCTCCATGAGTTCGCCGTTGGGGACCTCCTGCCTTCGCCCGTACTCATCGCCACCCAAGCCGGGAAATTTTGAAGCATTTACGCCAAGCTCTGCGGCAGCCTCGATTAGCGCCTCGCGCTCGCGCCCATTGAGGGTTCCGTCGCTAAGCGCCACCCTCAAAAGCATAATAAAAAACCCCTCACGCGCCTCGTAGTTCGGAAATACGGCGCAAAATCTGCGCGCCACACTCCCCAGAGTTTCATTGGAATTCTTCGAGCGCCTGAAATGGCCAACAGCCTTCGCGCGGGTATCGGAATCGAGTCTCAGCTCGACAAATATTTTTTCGATTTCCGATATTTCCGCCTCGCTCACCCTGCCGTCGGCTTTTGCGATTTTTGAAATGCCTTCGCACGCAAGCTCTATAAATTTAGAGCGCGCCGCAAGCGACACTTCGGAAGAATCTGCGACGGAATCGCACACATGCCCAATCGCGACGCCAAGCGCAATCCCAAACGGCCCGCCAAAACACGCTCCCAAAATGCCGCCTATTAGTTTGCCTTTAAGCTTCATATTGTTTCCTTTCCGAAACCTCTATTTTGCGGCGCGCGCAAATGCTTTCTATGACAAGCTTTACTTGGCGCGCCAACTTAGAATCCGGAGTGTAGTCAGCCATAACAGCGTAGTTTACCCTGTTTTCGTCGAGTAGCCTGTGGGCCTTTTTGCGCTTGTCGGGCGAGCCGTCGTGCACCGCTATCGAGTACCCGCCCTGGGTCTTTACGAGTTTCATTGCCGGAATATCCGTGGTGCCGTCGCCAAAGTATATCATTCTGCGAAATGGGACGGGGCGGGTATCCTCTGGCATATAGCCGTTTATTGAATCCTGTATATTGAATATCCCTTTGTTTATGCGGAATAGAAATTGCATTTTTGTCGTGTAATTAACGGCAAGCGACGGCCAGAACGCCGCTCCGTCCGCGCCGTACATAAAGCTCGACGCGTATATTTTGTCGAATTTTGAGGCTATTGCAGTTCCCTCTATCATTTCCCGTATGCCGGAGGAAATTATGTAATGTTTTACCACAGCCCCGTATTGCGCCCCAAAGGCGTTTATATGCTCAAACCAGTCTTCGGAGCCTTCGCAGACGAGCCCGTCGAAAAATTTTACGCTCCTGCCAAACTCCATAAAATCTTCGCGCCTTATTTTAACGTCCGCCTCGCGCGCCTCCTTGCACATTAGGTACATGTACGCAAGGATGTCGTCGGCGTCCTGTTTGCGGGCGAGGGCGCAAGTGCGCTCCCAAAAATCCTGCGGAGGAGTTTGAAGCTTTGGGAAGAAGGCGTATTCCTGCATGTTTGTCGGCGACAGCGTGCCGTCGAAATCATAGCATAGGGCTATCGTAAAACTGTCGGGACTTTTTTCCATTGCCGTTTTATCAAATACATTTTTTCTCCGTTTGCAAGACACAAGCGGGACATTTAATTTGCATTTGCCCGCTATTTAGAAATGATTTCAAGCAACCTCCTTTTTTGCCGTTATTTTATCGATTCTTTTGCCTGCCTAACTGCCGCTATTTTGCCTGAACGCGAATTGTTTTAGTGCCGATTAAATTAGGTTCTGCAATAAACTCAAAAGATTTCCATATAACGACGCCGCACAGGCAGGCCGCAACGGCCTTGCAATCTGAGCGTTTTGCGAGCGCAAGAAGGCAGACATAAAAATTTTAGAAGCCCTCCGCATTGCGAAATTCCGAGACGCATTGCGAACTTCCGAGTGCACAATTTTTTTAGACAAAAAAATATTTCAGCCAGAAATTTTATATTCACATTGCCTCTCTTGGCGACACAGAGAGGTAATTCATCTACCCAGTTTCCTCTATTCGGATATTTTGTGATTTGCATCTACGCAAGCTTGGCAATCCATACAGCTTGCGAAGTGCACAAAATAAGTTATAGCAAAACAAATGAATACAGCCGTATGCGCTATATCAAACCGTACCCCAATCGCACGGAAATTATGTCGGCGTAAGAGCGGACCTTCGCGCCGATTTCATCGAATTGGCTTTCCTTAATGCGTTCGCCGGGTCCGGTAATCCATATAGACGCTATCGGGTATCCGTGGGCATCGAATATCGGGGCCCCAACGCAATTTACGCCCTCTATTTCTTCGCCGTTATCCACCGAATAGCCTTTTTCTCTTACTTTTTCAAGCTCCGCCAAAAAGCTTTTTTTGTCGAGTATGGTTCTCGGGTTAAATTTTTTAAATTTCATCGCCGATATGCGCCTGTCAAGCTCCTCTTTCGGCAAGAACGCAAGCATTGCCTTTCCCGGAGCCGAAGCATTGAAACAAATGCGCATTCCCACTTCCCCGAGAAATTTAAACGGGTATCTGCCGGGAGCCTGCTCAAGCAAAACGCAATCCTCCTCAAGCATTGTACCAAGCATCGCAGTCTCCGCCAAATCGTCGCGCATTTTCCTCAAAACGTCCATTGCGCGCTCAACAATGTTCGACTCCCCAAAAGCCGCATATCCCAAAGCCGCCAGCTTGCGCGACATTCTTATTTTGCGGTGGTCTTTATTTTTTAGGACATACCCGCAGTCTTCGAGAGTGCATATTATCCTAAATATGCTGTTTTTGGAATATCCGGTAATGCGGGCTATTTCAGAAAGAGTAATCCCGTCGGTATTTTTTGCGAGCACTTCAAATACTTCGAGCGCCCTTTTTAAGTTTGGTATATGGTATCTCTGGTGAGTTGTTGCCACTACGGGGTGTTGCATAATAATATTCTCTATTTTTTGTTATATATATCAAACTCAACAAATCAAATCGCCGTCATTTTAGTCAATAAAAAAACGCGGCATTTCAGCGCGCCGCATTTTTAGCAAATCTGCATAAACGCAGTCACCAAACCTGTCGAATTGCCGATTTTCGCCGCACGCAACAAAAAATCTTTCCGCAAGGCTTTTGCAGAAAAATTACCTTTAAGTTACTTTTATGCTTTTAAATTTTATAAAAAAAACGGCAAAATTTCGGCGCACTCCAAACCTAAAACTCGCAAAAAAAATGACCTCTATAATGCCCAAAATATTATTCCCTGCCACACTGCAAAATTTTTAACGCGGTAGCCGGCATCAAACGCCGCGGTATTGTAAGACATTCGGAAATTTAGCGCATAGACACCGCGCGTACAAGCGCCAAATTGCGGCGAGCACAACCGCCTTCAGCAGTGTTTTGCCCATAAAAAAATGTAATTGCAATGAGGGCCGCCGGCATTTTTACAACCCGGCAGCCCTCCGCTGAAAAATACAATTAGAATCCGACGGACGGATTTGTGTACCTATTGTTGTCGTTGGAATGGAAAGCTCCGTACTCTGTGACGACCGCCCCTTCCGGACCGGCAATCTGATAATGCCTTGCGCCTATTCTTCCCATCCATACCACATTGCCCTTTTTAGCATCGGCAACCGACACTTTGTTTACGGTAATAAATTTTTTCTGGCTTTCGGGAACTTTTACGTCGGGATATTTCGATGCGTCCTCTCCGTTTTCGCCGAAGCAGTACGAAGTTCCCGCGCGCGCCTGCCAGCATTCGTTTTTAGCCGGCAGCCCATTGCCCGCCACATGGTAGTGCTCTATGAGCATCTGGTTGGGGAGCAGGAGTATTTCGTGGCCGAAAACACCGTGCACGTTTTCTTGCGCCCAGAAAATTCCGCCCATGCCGACCGCGGGGAAATCCCCAAGGGCGAAGTCGGACACCCACATATTTTCGCGCAAATTGTCGCTTATCGGATAACCGAGATTTTCCATCATTTCGATATAGGCTTTCTTTGCGGCAGCCTCATCGAATTTCCCGTCTTTATAGAACATTTCTTTCGTAAGTTTCATATTATTCTTAGCCTTATTAGAATTGCATTGTCCGGCTATTTTCGCCTGAGATCCCGCAGAATTATTTCCACCCGCAGAACCTGCGCACGACACAACCGCAACGCTCGCGCAAATCGCCATGGCCGCGCTTGCAATAGCCTTTATTTTATGGAATTTATTATTCATAAATATTACCTTTTTACAATTTGAAAATCCAAAGGCAGGGGTTTTGTGTCCCTGGGTTTGTATTCCGGTAGGGCGTCTGCCTTCTTAAACATTTTGGCAGCCTTTTGTGCGTCGTTGATTACAAGCCTAATGCCGACATTGTAGACTTTCTGCCACGGGCGGTATTCGCGCCTTAAAGACGCGCGCGCAAACTTCATTCTGTCGCGCCACGAGCCGCCGCGCACCACCTTGCGATCCTCTACTTTCTTTCCGCCGAGAGTCTCGGTGTAGTCGTCCTGCGTCCATTCCGCGACATTGCCCTGCATGTCATACAATCCGAATGCGTTTGGAGCGTACAAGCCGCTCTTTACCGCAAGCAGGTTTCCGTCGTCAACATGCCTGTCGGCGGGCATATTGTCGATAAACTTGTCGGGGCGGACTCTCGGCTGGGGATCTATGCCGCCTACGGCAAATTTCTTCGCGTTGAAATCCATAAGGTTTTCATAGTTTCCGAAATCGTCGCCAACTTTTCCGAACCAAAAGTCGTCTGCGCTTCCCGCGCGGGCCGCCCATTCCCACTGTTTTTCGGTGGGGAGCGAAACCTCAATGCCAGCCTTTTCCGACAGCCATTTGCAGAAGTCGCGCGCCTCGTTCCAAGATACGCGCACAACGCTCTGCTCCGGAAGATTCGAAGGATAACCGGGATTGACATGGTCTTTCCACAGCCTGTCCTGGAAGCCGGAATCGTGCGATTTGTCGAACAGGGAATATTGGGCGTTGCTTACCTCAAACTGCCCCATATAGAACGGTTTTTCGACCTTTTCGACTTTCGCTGGGCCCTCGTCGTAGAAGCCGCTGTTTGAGCCCATTACGAAAGTACCGGCGGGAACGAGCGTAAAGCGCATCTGAACTCCATCTTTCATTGGGACTAAGATTTCTTTCGGGAGTCCGGCAGCGGCGATTTTCCGCCCCGCCTCTTCTTTATCGAACGGGAAGCCTTCCGCTTTCGGGGCCGGCTGCGAATGTTTCGGAGCCTCGCCGGGCTTTACAAATTCCCTGACGCCGCCGTCGTAATTTATCACATTGGGGTCGTCGTGGCGGTTGGCGTATTTTGCGAGGAAGAACTTCCTGCGCTCGTAGCCGTTGTACTTCACTTCGGGATATATTTCCTTCCAAGTTCCTATGCAAGGCACGTTCAAATCCACCCATGTAATGAGAACAGACATCGACTCGGGATCGAGCTTTACGCCATTGTGCCCCTTTTTAAGCATCTGGATAAGTTCGCTCGTGTCCGCGTGGAATTCGAGCGGCGAAAGCAGGCGCTGGTTGCTTTCGGGGCCAGAGCGGCGCACAAACTTGCTGAGGTTTAAATACGACTCCGGGAAGTTTTTCCATATCTTGGGGTTTTTGCGCGACAAATTCGGAATGTCCGCGTTTGTATCCGGATTGTGGCAGCCCGCGCAATATTGGTCGAGAACTGGCTGGACGTCGCGAACGAAGGAGTATCCGCGCACCGGCGCTATGAACTGCTTTATTTCCGATGGGCGCTTTCTCGCGGCCATTGCGGGCGCCGTCGATGGAGTCATTCCCTGCCCCTCGTGGCAGCCAACGCAACTTTGCGTCTCGCCCGGCATAACTGTAAACCAACTGCGCATGAGCGCAAGCGCCTTGCCCTCGGCGTCGAGCGGCTGAATGGCAATCGGCCTATTGGCGGGTACTTTGAACATCGCAGAGCCGTCGGGCTCGACGGGAACCGTGCCGTGGATGCGCTTTACGTCCCACGATGCTTCGTTGCCGATTATGTCGTGGCTTCCGATTTCGCGGTAGCAATAAAAATACTCAAAAATTCTAAGAGCCTTCACCGTTCCGCGCGGAACACCCTTCAAACCGGGCCCCTGGTATATGTCGTTGAGGAAAACGTATCCATAGTCGATATCGGGGTTGGTCTTGTCCATAATCTCGTTGGGCAGCTTGCGCGGCTCGACGGGGACGGGTTCAAAGAGGTATCCTTTGTTCGTGCTTTCGATGAGAGTCATGTTGTCGAAGGCATCGACAAGGTAAATACCCTGCGGATAATCTCCGTGCGCGAATACGGAAGCCATAATATACTTTTCCGAGAGCGGATACGGATGCAGAAGCAAAGGCGATTTCCCATCGACGAGCCTGTCCTTTATTTCCGCTTTATACTCCCTTCCGTAAGAGGGGTATTTATGGACTCTGCCGCTATCCTCTATCGTGCCCTTAGAGACGTCGAAGAGGTGGAGTTCGCCCTTGCGCGCAGTGCCGTGGTGGCCGGAAACTATGCCGACAAACTTGTTTGGGTCTCCCGGAATTTGGCGGCAATAGAAAAGCGAGTTAGGCCAGTAGCTCGTCGATCCGTAGAATGACGACTGCGCGGTTCCGTCGGGATTCATGTGCATGAGTATGCGCGAAAAATAGTGCGAGTTGTCCGTATATTCCCAGCGGGTGTAGAGGACGCGCCCGTTTTCGAGCATAGTCGGAGTCCAGTCGGCATCCTGTTCGAATGTGAGCTGGCGTATCGACTCGTCGATTTCTTTTTCGGAGCCGGCGTTGGGGTCCATGGAATAGAGGTTTGCAACCCAGTCTGTTCCTTCGACGCACGGCACTCCAACATGGGTTGCAGTGGAGCAGAATATTATTTTTCCGTCGGGAGTATACGCGCCGTCGTAGACGTCTATATCGTCGTAAAGGCGCGGAGAAATTTTGCGCGTTTTTTGCGTTGCTACGTCGAATTCGTCGAGCTGCCAGCAGACTTTGTCGTCCACTGTGGAATACAGTATTTTTGTGCCGTCGTACGAAACATCTATGTCGGCAACTGCGCTGTTGGGCGCGAGCGCGAGCTTTCCGGCTCCGGGCTTGGAGATGTCGTCGGTAATCCACAGTTCGTCCTTAAAATCTTGGGACTTTATCTTGCCCTTGTGCCATCCGGCACTTGTGAGCGACGTATTCCCCTGCCAATTTTGCGGAAGCCCCATGCCCCGCGTTCCCCACGGGCGGAATATGTACGCCCACTTCGGGTGCTTTTTAAGGAGAGGATTGGCCAAAAGCGACTGGGCGGCAAATTTTTTAAATTCGGCGGCTTGGGCTTTCGCATTCGCGTCGTTTTTGAAAAGCCCCGCTTTTATGGAGGGGATTTTTTTCTCCCACTCGGCGAGTTTTGAGAAATCTCCTGCGTAGTCGGGGAAGGATTTTTTCATGTCCTCCATTGCCGCGCGCACGTTTGCGACATCGTACCCGAGCTCATTTTCAACGCGCCTTGTTTCAATCATATCCTCCAACAGCTTTACGCGCTCGGCGTCCGCTGACGGGTCTCCCATAATTTTTTCGAGGCGTTTTTCAAATTTTCCGGCGGAGAATAGCGAGCGTTCGAGCGCCATGGAAAGGGGATCTTTTAAAATTGAGCGGTTGTCGGAAACCGACAGCAGCGACGGCAACAGCTGGCGGTTGGCTCCCGCCCTGAAAATCTCGCCGGATACATACGGATAGTCCTTCGCGATTTTTTTTGCTACATCAAGCGCGGGATCGTCGGAGAAAGACATGTACAAAAGCACGGGCTGTTTCTCGACGGACACAAAGTATTTTAGGACGATTTTGTTTTCGCCCTTTTTCAGGCTCAGTTCCAATTTATTGAAGTCGGTCGTGCGGCTTTCGCCGTTGAACGGGGTCGCAGAAGGGCGGTCGAAATATCCCCTGCTTTTTGAGTTGTCGTACGCGTCAAGCGTCGCGACCGGCTTTGAATTGACAAAGAGCTCGCACTTTCCGCCGCTTGAAATTGTGAGGGGGACTTTCGCGTCGCGCGCGGCGTCTATTGTAAAGTACACGAAAAATATGCAATTTGAGAAATACCGCGGATTGCATATTTGCAAATCAAAACTCTGCCCGAATTTGAAGTCGAGTTTCTTCCAGACATACTCCCCGTCGAAGGCGGTTTTAAGGTTTACGGGGTTTTGAGTGGGGTCGGTGAGTTTTATCTCGCGCTTGAACCAATTTTGAAATGCGAAGGAGGCATAGACGTCGGATACCTTGAAGTCTTTGGCAAAGGCCGCCGCGTCTTTGGCTTTTATTTCCCTGCACTTTGGCGCGTTTTTTGCAACGGCGTCGGCAAAGGAAGACCCCTTTTCGTACGATGCGGACTCCGCCCGGGTGGCGGCCGCCAACGCGACGCAGGCCGTCAGAATAAACAAAAGCTTTTTCATATTTTTCCCTCCTTAAAAAATCTTATTTATTCGATAAAGTTTTATACATGTCAAACGCCTCGGCAGGTTTTAAGCCGCCGTGCACAACGCCCTTTACAGCCTCCAACATTGCCGCGGGATTTTCCGCCTGGAAGATATTGCGCCCCATATCGACACCCCGCGCGCCGCTTGATATTGCCTTGTATGCGAGTTCGAGAGCCTCGTTTTCAGGAAGCTTCTTGCCGCCCGCAATCACAATCGGAACGGGACAGCCCGCAACTACCTTCTCAAAGCCCTCTTCGCAATAGTAGGTTTTGACAAAATTTGCGCCGTTTTCCGCGCAAACGCGCGTCGCGAGCCCCAGATACCGGGCGTCCCGCACGAGATTCTTGCCGACAGCAGTGACTCCGAGGGTCGGTATTGAATACCTCGAAGACAAATCAACGCACTTTGTGAGATTCTCTATTGTTTTGGCCTCGAACTCGCTGCCGATTGCGACCATCGGGGCGATTGCCGAAGCGTTGAGGCGCACGGCCTCCTCTATCGACATGACGCACTCGTTGTTGAGCTCTGTAAGAATGGTAGAGCCCGCGCTAAAACGCAGGGCGAGCGGCACGCGCGACTCCGGCGGAATCACGCTTCTGAGCGCCCCGCGCGTGCACATTATGCAGTCGGCGGATTTTACGAGAGGGACGATGGATATGTCCATGCGCTCCAAGCCGCTCGTCGGCCCCATTATATATCCGTGGTCGAAGGCGAGCATGACTGTGTTGCCGCTTTTGGGGTTAAAAATCGACGCCATTCGCGCTTTTATGCCCCAATCAGCATTTCCGAGCCCTTTTAAGAAGAACGCCCCCGTATTTTTGGACGCCACTTCAGCGTTAAAATTATTGGCCTCAATATTTCCTTCCATATCCGGCATAAGATTTTCCCCTGTTAAATTTATTTTGAAAACGCGCCTGCAAACGCCGCAAAAATCATTGCGCACGATACCGCGCCCGGGTCGAGCGTACCTACGGACTTTTCTCCGAGATTGCGCGCCCTTCCGAATTTTGCCCTCAGCTGCTCGGTGCTTCTCGCGCCCTCCTCTGCCGCCGAAGCCGCCGCCTCAAAAAGCTCCGCTACGTCCGACTTCCCGCCCATTGCGCGAACCGCCGGTATCAGGGCGTCGAAGCAAGTCTTGTCGCCGACGTCCCCCTTGACGACCTCCCTCATCGACGCGAGAGCCGATTCAAACGCGGCGGCAACACCCGCCGTCGGCACGGATTCCGCGCCGTCTTCAATCCCGTCCGAAAGCCCCATAAGAAGCGTTCCGTAAATGGTGCTTGTCGAGCCGTTGGAGTTCGCCATAGCGGCCATTCCGGCATCGTAAAGCGCGTCTTTTAGGTTGGAGGCAGATTTCAGGGCGTCGGAAGCCGCGCATATCGCACCGCGGATTGCAACGCCATGGTCGCCGTCGCCGCAAACCGAGTCGAGAGAGCAAAGGTACTGCTCGTTTGCAGATATATCCGAGGCAGCCCCGGCAAACATTTCCCTTAATTTTTGAAGCGTCAAATCCATAGCAGCTACTCTCCTAAGCAAGTCCAGTAAGGCGCGTTGGAGCGCGCTTTTATCAGGCGCGCCGACTGCTCGTCAAGAACGCAAACAATCATCTGAAATCCCGCCATTTCCTGCACAGTAAGAATTTCGTCGATAATTCCGCCCACGACTTTTGCGCCAATCTTTTCAGCGCACTTTTTCGCCGCGCGGAATACTATCGCAAGCTCCATTGGGGTCGTTGCCCCGACTCCGTTTATAATAATAAAGAGCGATTCCCCCTCCTTCAAAGACACTGCCTTTGAGAGTTCCCCGAACATAATTTCAGCAGTTTCGTCGGCAGTAAGGATTTTGCCTCTTCCGCCGCCGCCTTCGCCATGCTGGCCCATGCCTATTTCCATTTCGTCGTCGCCGAGCTCGGTTATCGGCTGGCCGGTCTGCGGGTGGGTACAGCCGCTCATCGCAACGGCGAGGGTAGCGATTCTCCCGTTAAACTTTTCCGCAACCGCAAGGACTTCGTCGAGCCCCATGCCCGACTCCGCCGCCGCCCCCGCAACTTTTATAAGCGGAATGCAACCCGCAAGCCCCCTGCGCTCCGACTTGGGCGCGTCGAGCCCCGCGGAGATGTCGTCGGCTACGAGAATCGACTTCACGTTTATTTTTTCGCGCGCCGCCATTTTAAGCGCCATATTCGCGCTCATTACGTCTCCCGCGTGGTTTAGCACCACAAGCAGAATCCCCGCGTAATCCTTAAACATTTTAAGCGCCGCAAGAACAGAAACGGCATTTGGCGCTGCGAAAATGTCGCCCGCGACGCTCGCATCGAGCATTCCCTCGCCCACAAATCCGCTAAGAGCCGGTTCGTGCCCCGAGCCCCCCATGGTTATCACGGCAACCTTGTCTTTTGATTTTGGTGTGGCGCGGACTACGATTCTTCCGTTTTCAATTTTAATTTTATCGGGATAAGCGCCCGCGAGACCTTCGAGGACTTCGTCAGTAATATTTTCGGGCGAATTTAAAAATTTTTTCATTTTCATAAGCGGTGTGGGTGTTGGATTTAGCCGTAAAAAATTTGCAATATAAAATGGAGTTTTGCAAACGTTAAAAACAAGTCAACGATTTTTTTTATAAGAGCACCTTTGTTTTATATACCAAACAAAAAAAAGAAAAAATATATCCTTTCTTTTAAGAAATCATTTTATTGTTGCCGTTTTAGTTAAGAAAATATGCGGAAATACCTGTACAATTCAAGCTGCCACCGCTGAAAACGAAAATACTTAGAAACGCGCGCTGTTGCGGTATAAAAAGATTTTTATTTATCAAATGAAGTTTGAGAATTAAATATACTGCGGAAAAATTTTTATAGGAATGGCGCGCTGTGCAAAAAGAATATTTTTAAAAATCTCTTTTGGCGAGCGCGCGGATTGCAGCAAGCGAGCTTTCCGCACACTCATAGCCCTCACGATAAAGATCGTCGAGGCGCTTTGGCGAGCGTTCGAGCCTGTTGACGCGCAGCGGATTTTTAGGCCGTATTACAACTATCTCCCCAGCCCTTTCGAGTTCCTCGATATGCGCCAGTTCCCTGTTGTACCGCGCATTTTTAGTTGAAAGAGCCTCGCGCAATTTAGGAAATTTTGGATAGATAAAGGGCGGGACGCGGGAAAATTTTTCGTTTTTTCTGTATCCAAGATTCCGCGTCAATACAACTACCCGCTTGGCATATCCGTCCTCTTTTGCGCGCTCGACCGGAAGCGGATCCGAAATCCCGCCGTCGAGCATCGGAACGCCCTCTACTGTGACAGTCCTGCAAACGAACGGAAGGCTACACGATGCCTTGCATTTTAAAAGCAAATCGTCGAAATCTGTGGGGGTATCGAAATAAACGGGCTTTCCGGTTGCGCAACTTGTCGCCACCATTACATAGCGGCCCGACTTCAAATAAGCTTGCATATCGTACGGCAAGCGCTTCTTTGGCAATTCGTCGAATAGAAAATCGTAATCCATTATGCAGCCGCTTGTTATGAGATATCTAAGCCCGATATAATTCCGCTCGGAAAGTATTTCTATATCGCATTTTCTCGCCCTGCCCCTCTGACGTGAAGCGTATGACAATCCGTTTGACGCGCCCGCAGAGACCCCTATCACATATGGGAAGAAAATCTTATTATCCAGAAAGCAGTCCGTGACGCCGGCTGTAAATACGCCCCTCATGCCGCCCCCTTCTAGAACTAAACCTATATTCATGTATTTTTGGAGTACCGCGGAATCGCAAAGTTGCAAACAAATTCATTTTTTTATAATTTACCCAAAAAAACTTGGCTAATCTACAGTTTTTGCCGTTTTACACCTAAAAACAAAAATGAAAGTACAGCACACAATCATACCCGCCCTCTTCGTATTTGCTACATGCGCTATGGCGGACGACTTAACTTTAAAAACTAATGACGGGATATTGCCAACCGAATTTGAGTGGTCCGATACTTCCATTTGGAGCCCCGATGGAAGCTCCCTCGACAATGCCAACCTCGCAATAGACGGCACAGCGGAAGCTGCGGTAAATTCTACAATTACAGGCGGACTCAATTTGGGGGATATAAATATAACTGTCGGCAATGGAGGCAATTCTGCAAATGTTTTCAAGGCAACTATTGTCGATAAGGACGTAGGCTTTAATAATATAAATATTTCAAATAGTGGATATTCGCAGAATGTTACGCTCGTTTCAGAAGGGGCAAAATGGGTTGGAAATTCTGTCAATATAATATCCGACGGCATAAATGCGCAAAAAATTACCTTTGACCCTGATAAAAATAATTTCACATTGAGCGGAGGCATAAATGTCACGAATAACAAATCGATAGATTCCTTGACAATACAAGGGGGAACAAATATCTCCGGCGCCGTGACAATGAAAGCTGCAAACGGAGCGGAAGGCGCACAAGTTGCGTTTAATATGTGGAATATGACAATCGGGGGCATCTCCGACGGCGGTGTTACGGCAAAACACTACATTTCCTTTAATTGGGGGGGAACCATCACTCTCAACAACGCGGCAGACTATTCGTGGAGCGGCGATATTGGCATCTCCTCCGGAGACGACAATATTAACATAAGCAAAAACGGCGTTGGCGCACAAAAATTTGTCGTAAAAAGTCTAAGAAACCATTTTAACAAAATCGCAGTTAACCAAGGACTTTTTGAGATTGATACGTCCGCAATCACCGGCCAATTTGCAAACAATCTGACCCTCGCCGGAGGTTCGTTTAAAAATACAGGAGATGTAAACGTAAAAACGCTCGTACTCACGAACGGTGAAATTCTCTTAGGCAACGACAGCGGCACCATAATTGTCACTGAAAATGCTGAAATAGGCGATTCAAAAATATCCCTCAATTTTAAAGAGCTTACCCAGTCGGGCGAATACACGATTTTGGAAGTCGGCGGAGATCTTATCAACTTCGATACAGACAACGCACTGACTAATTTTGAGCTCAGCAACCTTGAAGAAGGCGCGCTTGCCGAACTTGCGTGGAATGACAATTCCCTCGTGCTTTCCTACACAGTTCCGGAACCTGCGACTGTAGCTGCGCTTCTCGGAATTGCGGCTCTTGGTTTTGCATTAATCCGCAGGCGCAAATAAATTAAAAAATTTTTGCACGGCGCGATTGTATTTGCAATCGCGCTTATTTTTTTGGTATATTGCATAAGTATTTCACGATACAAACACTTTTTGATATGGTAAAAATACTCGACTGTACCCTCCGCGACGGGGGGCTTGTAAACGACAGCAATTTCTCGGACGAATTTGCCCGCGCGGTTTTGAGGGCGTGTGAATCGGCGGGCATTGGAATCGTTGAAGTCGGATTCAGAAATTCACAAAAATTCTTTTCACCCGAAAAATTTGGCAAATGGAGGTTTTGCGAAGAAAAGAATTTGAGGGAAGTATTTTCAGGTTTTGATTGCAAAGTAGAGCTCTGCACGCTCGTGGACGCCGGCAAATGCGACATTTCAAAAATCCCGCCGAAAAGCGAAAGCATAATATCCCGAGCAAGATGCGCATTTTACGCGAAAGACATAGACTCCGCTTCCGAGACGCTCGAGGCGCTTTCAGAACTCGGATACAAAACCTCAGCCTGCATGATGGCCTCTCCCGAGCTCGAGAAGTCCGAGCGCCGTAAATGCTTAAACCGTCTTTGCGGACTTAAAATCGACACAATATATTTAATGGACAGCTTCGGGACACTCCTCCCGAACAAAACGCGTGAAATTTTTGCGGAGTACGCCGACATATGCGCACAAAGCGCAAAAACATTCGGCGCCCACTTCCACAACAATCTGCAATGCGCCTTTGCAAATTCGCTTGCGGCGATAGATGCGGGAGCGGGAGTAGTTGACGCCACAATCGGCGGGCTTGGCAAGGGCGCGGGCAACTGCCCTACAGAACTTTTAGCGGGTGCAATTTTCGGCGCGGACGCCGCTCTGCCCCTCTCGGAGACAAGCGCGAAATTCGCATCGCCAATAATGGAAAAATACAAATGCGGCTTTTTTCCACAATATATGCTTACTGCGCTTCTTGGCATACACCCGCGACCGGCTATGGAATACTCAAAAATGCAGAACCCTCCCGCCCTGTCGGACTTTTATAAAAACATAAAGGAACAATTATGAAAAAAATAACCGTTGCGATAATATCGGTCGTTTTGCTTACGCTTGGAGCGTACGCAAAGGACCTAAAAGTGCTTACGATAGGAAACTCTTTTGCCGAAAGCGTTTTCCGCTATCTTCCCAAAATTGCAAAGGCAGAGGGGGAAAAGCTTGTGCTTGAAGGCGCGAACCACGGCGGCTGCGAGTTGCAAAGGCACTGGTCCTACGTTGAGAAGGAGGAAGCTTCGCCAGACGTAAAAATGTACCGCAACAATAAGATGACGCTCAAAGAAATTTTGAAAAGCCGCCAGTGGGACATTGTCACAATCCAACAGGCGAGCCATTTGAGCTGGGTGGCGGACTCCTATTTTCCGTACGCGCAATATCTGTACGACTATGTTAAAAAATACGCTCCCCAAGCGGAGGTAGTCATACAGCAAACGTGGTCCTACAGGTGCGACGACGGCAGATTCGGGAAAGGCCAGTGGAAGATAACGCAAAGGCAAATGTACGAAAAGCTCTCGGAGGCGTACGCTGCGGCCGCCAAAAAACTCGGCATTAGGCAGATTCCCTCGGGTGACGCCGTTGAATTGGCGCGCGAAAGGCAGCCATATTCATACAAGCCAACCGACGCCAAAATTCGCAAGGCTCTCCTTCCGCCCGATCTGCCGTCGTGCGCGGGCGCGATAGTCGGAAATTTTTATTGGAAGAAAAATCCGAAGACCGGCGAGCTTGAAATGAAAAACGATTCGATTCACCTTAGCAACCGCGGCCAGTATTTGCAGGCGTGCGTATGGTACGGATTTTTATTCGATAAAGACCCCAAAGACATAAAATTCACGCCTGAGAGCATAGGAAACAAAGACGCCGAATTGCTTAGAGGCGCCGCCTCCGACGCTTTGAAGCAGATGAAGGCAAAGAGCAACTAACTGCTTTCGCAAAAATGCGGGCGCGACGAACGTAAGCAAAAAAATTCGACGCCCCGCAAAATTTTTATTTAGGCTGCGAAGCATCTTGCAATCAATCCGAGTTTTGGCAGCTTAAAAGATTTTTAACATTAGCCCCGATAATGCGGGGCTTTTTTTGGGGGGATTAGATTATCATGCAATACGCGCAAGCTGCGAATATTAAAAAAATTTTTGTTTTCGGGACGGCGGCGGCGGGAAAAATCAGCGCATTATGCGCAGCTCAAACCTCAGCTCTTTGCCTGCTATAAAATGCAGTATTTTTATGAGTCTAAACATTGACGCCAGCCACGCTGGATTCTCCGATCGGTTATACGCCCAGTTTAATTTTTTTTTGCTTAGTCCCGCAGGGAAGAAACTAAATAAAGCCCTTACTATTTTTAGAATGTACGCATCGTAGCGCGAGCAGAGCGATCCGCAATTCGGGGCGCTCAAATCCTGGTTTTCTTTTGCCCATGCAATGCGCTCCGCTATCGGATCGCCGGAGATGGCCTTTTTGGGAAAAGAAAATACCGCGCTTGTTATGAATCGGTTGCCGCAATCGAGGAAAGCGCTGTGCCGGTATCCAAAATTTAGCCCGCCCTTTGAATAGGTATGGATTCCGTCTGCGTCCGCCGCCTCAACACTTTCGATATAGTCGGATACCGACAAACCCTCTTTGGGTCCGGAACCAGCGTTCATCGCAACTGCGCCCCCTATCTGGCACGGCGCGCTCGCCAAATAGTAGAAGCAGTCGCGCCCCAATTCGCGCATTTTTCGCAAGAGTTTTATCATCGGCACCGACGACGATACTCTGAATTTGTCGCCCCCAAGATATTCAATAATTTCCGGAAGCTCGTTTTTCAGTACGAACGACTCCACTTTTCGCGAAACAAAAAAAATATTTGACCCTCCCCCGACACACGCGACTCCCCTTCCCGACGCGCGCGCGGCGGAGAGCGCCTCTACCGCTTCATCTGCGCTGCGGATTGCCGCGTAGTTTTCCGCCACATACTTTGCGCGGAACATGCTCAATCCTTTCCCGCTGTATCTTTCTATTTTAAGGGGCATTTTTCTACGGCGCTTTTATTTTGCCTTCTGCGAAATCCGATACAACGCCGACAAGCAGGCGGTACTCGGCGGAGTGGACCCGCCTTTCAAAATCCTCAAAATTGTCGCCCGGCAGAATTTCTAGCGGCTCTTGGGCTATAATTCTGCCGCCGTCGAGGTCGGACGACACAAAATGGACAGTGCAGCCTCCGCGAGTTTCGCCCGCCTCGAAAGCCCGCCTAATGGCGTCTTTGCCCTTGTACATTGGCAGCAAGCTCGGGTGCAGATTTATCATTTTGCCGAAAAATGCGCTTACTATGGAATCCGGCAAAATCCGCATAAAGCCCGCCAATACCACGAGATCCGGCGAGTATGAGCGCATAACCTCCAAGTATGCCGCTTCTCCCTCCGCCGAAAATCTCGCGCCTTTTCGCCCTGCGTCTATAAAGCGCGGCTCCACTGAAAATTCGCGGGCAACCGCAAGAGCGGGCGCGTTTTCTACGTCGGAAATCAGCGCGCAAACTTCCGCCGCTATTTTCCCGTCTTTTACGGCCTGCATGACGGCGCGCGCGTTGCTTCCTTTACCGCTTGCCAGAATCAATATTCTCATTTTTTTCAAAAGCTCCCAGTCCTGAGGACACAAAAGACATTCCGCATTTTCCGAGCGACTCCTCTATTTTTGAAATCAGCCTTTTGGTGTCGGGGACGTCGCTGTCGGAGAAATAAAAAGGCTCGGTGGAGCGCATTATAAGGACGTTTTTGCGCACGGAGGTATCCTCGTATTCGGCCCTGTCGATTTTCAGGGAAAAATTTTTTATAATCTTTTCACCTGAGCTATCCGGCATAATTTCCGCAATTTTGACAAAACCCTCCGCGAACTCGTCGAGATTGTAGTTTGAACGGTTTATTCTATAACAGTTCAAAATTTCGACTTCCGCGCAGAAATCTGAAATCTTTAATGAACCGCTTAAAAGGGAAAACGGAGAAACCCGCATTTTTAAGTTTTTAATCTTTGCGAAAGGCTTGGCGTCTTCGGGGTGCCCGTCTGTGGAGATTCTTTCGTAGGCCGGCGGGTTGAACAAAGTCAGGCGGTCGATGGTAAACTCCCCCGTAAAAACATTTACGAAGGCGTTTTCGTAGATTGGGTAGAACCCCGTAGAGGAGGCGAGAGTTTCACGGAAGGCGCGCACACCTATAAACGCGAAAAACAGCCAGAACGCCGCGACAACCACGCCAAGCATCATTGCAAGCGATATGAGGGAAGCGACAGTGCAACCCGCCGGCTTTTCCCTCGCAAATCTTACGGCTTTCAAAAACGAACTCATAATTTTTATCCATAATGCCTGCTTGGCGCTTTCGGGCAACTAAATTTTAAATGTTTTACTCAGTAAAATCCCGGAAAATCAAGAATGACTTGGCATAGAGATGCGCGCCTATCCCCGCCCACACGTTTCTTTAGAAGGTTGCTGAGCTTTTAATAAAAAATTTACCTCCCCGCAAGCTTCACAATAAAACATATAAAACGCGCGTGCCGCAATTTTTCAGATGTAAAACGCGGGCGCAAAAAGCGTAAATGTAAAATATTGAAAAAAAAACTGGAAATTTCAATCGCCGCTTGGCAAGATTGGAAAAAAATATTGGCTTTTTATTTTTCGACTCCGAAAAGCCTCTTTTCCCGAAGAAAAAAAAAGCCGAATTTTTTAAGATTTTACGGCCTAAAATCCGCAGAATCCAATAATAAAAAGAGAGCACAAATATGAATATCGCATCGACAATATCGCTTTTGGGAACAGCCCAGACGGTCGGCGCGGACGGGGGAATCCCGTCCGTATTCTGGATTGTCCCGATAGCATCAATAATAGCGCTTGCCTTCGCCTGGCATTTCTACTCCGGAATGAAAAAGGAGGAGGAAGGCACCGACATAATGCGGAAAATCGCGGGACACGTCCGCAGCGGGGCGCTCGCGTATCTACGCCAACAATACAAGGTGGTGGCGATTGTATTCGTCGTCATAACCCTGTTTTTCGCCTTTTTGGCGTACGGCCTGAAAGTGCAGAACGACTGGGTGCCCTTCGCATTCATCACCGGCGGATTTTTCTCGGGCTTGGCCGGATTCTTCGGAATGAAAACCGCGACTTACGCCTCCAACCGCTCGGCGTGGGCGGCGAACCACTCCCTCGACAAGGGCCTGCGCGTAGCATTTCGCTCGGGCGCGGTAATGGGGCTTGTAGTTGTGGGGCTCGCGCTTCTCGACATCTCCGTATGGTTTATGGTGCTCAACTTCTTTATCGAAGACGCAAGCCATGCGCATAAAATGGTAATTATTACAACAACGATGCTGACATTCGGCATGGGCGCGAGCTTGCAGGCGCTCTTTGCGCGCGTTGGCGGCGGCATATTCACAAAGGCGGCCGACGTGGGCGCAGACCTCGTCGGGAAAGTCGAAGCCGGAATACCGGAAGACGACCCGCGCAACCCCGCGACAATCGCCGACAACGTAGGCGACAACGTAGGAGACGTCGCCGGCATGGGCGCAGACCTCTACGAATCATACTGCGGCTCGATACTCGCGACAAGCGCGCTTGGAGCCGCCGCTTATATGACGACTCCCGAAGTCCAGATGAAGGCGATTCTCGCCCCGATGCTCATAGGCGCACTCGGCGTAGTGCTTTCGATAGTGGGCATTTACTTTGTAAGAGTAAAGGCCGGCGCCTCCAGCAAAGAACTGCTGAACGCGCTTGGCAAGGGCGTAAACGCGAGCTCCGTGCTAATCGCGATAGCCTCTTTCTTGATTCTATACATGCTCGATATGCCCAGGTGGCTCGGCAACTGGGGCTCAATCATAGTCGGGTTGGGAACCGGCATTTTCATCGGCAAAATCACCGAATACTTCACGTCGGAAGCCTATAAGCCGACACGCTTTATAGCCGAACAGGCTAAGACAGGCCCCGCGACCGTCATTATCGGCGGAATGGGAACGGGCATGATTTCCACATTCTATCCCGTAATAGCGATAGTAATAGGAACTGCGCTCGCGTACGGATTCTCCTCGGGCGGCGACCTCACCGATATGAGCAGGGGGCTTTACGGTATAGGCATAGCGGCCGTCGGTATGCTCTCCACGCTCGGCATAACGCTCGCGACCGACGCCTACGGGCCGATAGCCGACAACGCCGGCGGCAACGCCGAAATGGCTGGGCTCGGCAAAGAAGTCCGCAAGCGCACGGATATGCTCGACTCGCTCGGCAACACAACCGCGGCCACCGGCAAGGGATTTGCCATCGGCTCTGCGGCACTCACCGCCCTTGCCCTTTTGGCTTCGTACGTCGAAGAATTGCGCATAGGGCTCGTCCGCCTCAAAGACGCCCCGCAGGCGACAGACTTTGCGCGCGAAACCATACAGAAATTCACGGAAGTCTCTGGCGGCGTCGAAACCGCAACCCTGCTTGACTTTATGAATGTGTACCAAGTCAACCTCATGAATCCGAAGGTGCTGCTTGGAATGTTTGTAGGATCGATGATGTCCTTCCTTTTCTGCGGGCTTACAATGAACGCCGTCGGGCGCGCCGCCAATCAAATGGTGAATGAAGTCCGCCGCCAGTTCCGCGAAAATCTCGGAATAATGCAAGGCACTTCGGAGCCCGACTACGCAAGGTGCGTATCCATTTCGACAAAAGCTGCGCAAAAGGAAATGCTCTTCCCGTCGCTGCTCGCCGTTATAGCGCCGGTGCTCACAGGCATCTTGCTCGGCGTGTCGGGCGTTTTGGGGCTCCTCGGCGGAGCGCTCGCGTCAGGGTTTGTCCTCGCCGTATTTATGGCAAATAGCGGCGGCGCGTGGGACAACGCCAAAAAGTACATTGAGCAGGGCAATTTCGGTGGCAAGGGTTCAGACGCCCACAAGGCTGCGGTTATCGGCGACACTGTCGGCGACCCGTTCAAGGACACTTCCGGCCCCTCCCTCAACATTCTCATAAAGCTTATGAGCATGGTGGCGATAGTGATGGCTGGCTTTACAGTCTCCTATTCGCTCTTCTAATAAGCCGGTTTAAGTTAAAAAAGCGCGCGCGCCGTTATGGCGCGCGTTTTTTTTGCCTTAAAATTTTTATATATTTTAATTTTAGGAAGTAGGGTTTTATTCAATTCTTATAAAAATTGCGGCATTGGGAGAAAGAGAGGATAATAAGCGGCTGCCGTCAATTTTTTCTCTCAGCCGCATTTTGGACAACTTTGGCAAATAAAGAAAAAAAATCTCCGCCCAAAAAGAACCGCAATGCCCATAAAAAATCCCGCGCAAAAAAAAGCCGCAAGACAAAAAATCCCGCGGCAATATTGCGATTTCACCTGCGCCCTGAGTATTTTTAAGAAAAAAAATATCAAATTTTTTTCATTTTGTAGCCGACCCCGCGGACAGTCTCTATGTAAGCAGCCTTATCGCCGAGCTTTTTGCGGAGATTTACGATTGATACGTCCACTGCCCTGTCTGTCACAGGGTATCCGTCGCCGTGCAGGGCGGTGATAATGGCGTCGCGCGAAAAGACTCTTCCGGGCGAAGACATAAATAAATCGAGTATGGAAAATTCGTTTGCAGTCAGAGTTGCGGGCTTGCCGTCTATCAAAACTTCGTGGAATGTCCTGTCGAGTTTGATTCCGATGTACTCCAACGAATCCGCCTTCGTATCCTCCTGATTGCGGTTGCGCAACTGCGCCCTGATTCTCGCGATTAATATCCTCGGGCTAAACGGTTTTGTTATGTAGTCGTTTGCGCCGAATTCAAGCCCGCTTACTACGTCCGACTCCTCGCTGCGCGCCGTTAAAATTATTACAGGTATCCGGGCAAAGCGCTCCGTCTGCCTGAGCTTCCTGCAAAAATCGAGGCCGTCCATTCCCGCGAGCATCAAGTCGAGCAAAATTAAGTCGCACGTCCAGCCGCCGAGCAGGAGATCCATTGCTTTTTCTCCGGAGTCCACGCGGCGCGTTTCGTACCCGTTCTTTTTAAGGTTAAAGGCTATCAATTCTGCGATGGAGTCTTCGTCCTCGACAATTAGTATGTTTTCTTTTGTCATAGCGATATTGTAAATTTTGTTCCCTTACCAAGCTCGCTTTGAGCGCTTGCGCTTCCGCCGTGCAGCATTGCGATATGCTTTACTATCGCCAAGCCGAGCCCCGTGCCGCCGCTGTTTCTCGCGCGGCCTTTGTCCACGCGGTAAAATCTTTCAAATACTCTCGGCAAATCCTCCGGCGGTATGCCCTTCCCGTTGTCGGCAACCGTCAACACTGCCCCGCCGTCGCCCTTGGCCGCTGCTTCTATTTCTATTTTTACTCCGTCGCCCGCGTGGCTTATGGCGTTCGATATCAAATTCCCGACTGCCATCTGAAGCAGAGTATAGCTTCCGTTTACGCACAAACCGTCGGGGCACTTTACGGTTATTTCGTCGCCGCGCTTTTTGCCCTCCGCCTCGTAGATTGCGACGGCTTCGAATATGAGGGGCTTTAACTCGACCTTTTCAAACGTCTCGGTGCCGAACATCTGGTTGAATTCAATCCTCGAAAGAAGCAGCATATCGTTAACCAAAAGGTTCATTCTCTCCGATTCCCTCAATATGACCTCCAAAAAGTGGACCGCCTGTTTGTCCCCAACCTCGCACGATTCCAGCACTGTTTCAGCCGCAATTTTTATAGAGGTTATCGGGGTTTTTAATTCGTGCGAAACGCTCGCGACAAATTCCTTGCGCAGGGATTCGTTTTTCTTCTGCATGGAGATGTCGCGCATTACGATTAGTGCGCGCGGAGTTTTGGACTCGTACGGAAGGACGTTTCCCACAAACTGGTAGGTTTTGTCGGAGTCTATGCATATTTCGGTTTCGCATGCGCCCGACTCGAAAACTTTGTCTATTGCCGCCAATATGGCGCTGTTTCTAAAAGCCGCCTCCGCCACCAAGGATTCAATGTCCTTGTCGATATTAAACAGCTCCGCGCACGAGCGGTTAAATCTGCGCACGCGCCCGTCTTTGGAGCATATAAAAACGCTTTCGTCCATATTCGCGAAAATTTCGTCGAGCTCAAGGTTGCGCTTTTTGAGCGAGCGTATCTTGTCTCTTATGACTTTTGCCATGTCGTCGAAAGTTTTGGCGAGCGTCTGGACCTCGGCTATGTCGTACGAAGGAATCGCGACCTCAAAATTTTCCTTCGCCAATTTCGAGGCAATGTCGGTAAGCTGGCGTATGGGAGAGGATATTTTTCGCGCAAGCATATACGAGAGCGCAAACGCGAATACCAGCGCTATTGCCATAAACACGGCGATTTCCCCGAGTATGACGTTTTCGACGTCGTTGATGTTTGAAATCGGTATGGATTGCCTTACGCAATACCTGTATTGGCCGTCCACTTTTTCTCCTGCGGGTATTGCGATATACATCATCTGCTTGTTGAGAGTGCCCGAGTATCGGGTTGTAAATTTGCGCTCTCCGAAAAACGCCGAGGAAATTTCCCTGCGGGCGGAGTGGTTTGACATGTTTGCCTCGTCGAAATCCGTATCGAGAAGGACCTCCCCATTGGAGCCGACTATCGTTGTCCTTATGCCGGCGTTTTTAGAGTACGACTGGCATATTCTATGGAGCTCCTCTTTCGGCATATTTTCCGACAGGAGCTTTGAGACGAAGTCTGCCGAGTCAGAAAGCGTCCTCTGGACGTTTTTGATATACGCCTTGTCGATTATGGAGTACGACACAAATGCGCACGCCGATATTATTGCGATTCCAAGCACAACTGTGCCCGAAAACAGCTTGTAAAACAACCCTTTTGCGGACGATGTTATTATCATATTTTTTTTATAACTTGCCCAAAAGTGGGATTTTAATTTGCGGAGGTCAACAAAGATTTTCACCCTAACAAACTTCTAACGGGGGCTTTGCAATGGGCTAACAAAAATCGGATATAAATGCGGACAAAACTATTCCAAACCAAACGGAGAGCTAATCGAAATAAAATATTTTTATGTGAAGATACGCGGCGTCGATTGGGAAAAAAATCGGCATAGAACCATAAACAATAATATGAAATATAAATCCACATTGGCACTAATCGCCGCGATTCTCGGAATATCTTCCGCAGTATCTTACGGCCAAGACAAGGCAACGCTGGACCTGTTGGTATCAAAGGGCGTCATTACGAGGCAGGAGGCCGACGCGGTCTCCAAGAAATCGGTGATGGTATCCCCGAAGGAAAAGACGACTAAATCAGTCAAGCTAATCGGCAGAGTCCAAACGCAATACGAAAACATAACAACCGACGAAACTGTGGGCGGAGTAAAGAACGAGCTCGGCACAAAGAGCGATTTCCTCATGCGCAGAATATTTCTCGGAATGAACGCAGATCTCGGCTCTGGCTGGTCCGCAACCGTAATCGCCGACTTTTGCAGGTCTGACGCAAACTATCTGGAATACGCGTACATCTCCAAGGAGTACGACGGTGAATTTCTAAGCGGAACCGCCGACATTGGCTATAAAAAAATAAAGTTCAATCTTGAGGAATACACGTCGGCATCGAAGCTTCTGAGCATAGAGCGCTCGCTTGCCTCCCGCTATTTTTCCGAAGGCAACAACGGAAGAAGGCTCGGACTTGGAGGGCGCCACACGGGGCTTTACTGGGAGGGCGAAACGCCGGTTGACGGCCTTCAATACGGTCTGTCTATCACAAACTCCTACAGCAACAATCCCTCCTCGATTCCCGACGGCGCGCAGGACGGCCTGCTCTACGCGGCAAACGTCTCCTATTCCGGAAAGATTGCGGACGCAGTGTCGTTCCAGGCTGGCGTAAACGCCGCATACACAAACGACACAAACGTCGCGGGAACGGCGGGCGAGCACGGAGGCTATATAATAGGGCTCAACCCCTACGTAAAACTCTCCGCCTACGGATTCAGCCTTTGGAGCGAATTCTTGATGGCCAACATGGAGGACGCCAAGAACAATTACACGCAGGACGCGACCCCAATGGGAGTAAACGTCGGCATAGAATATAAATTCGACATCGGCGAATTCGGCGCCATCGCCCCGACAGTTAGGTACAGCTGGATAGACACAGACGGCAGAGGAATAAAAGTTAGCGACGGAGTCCGCAACGCCTATGCCGATACGAGTTTCGACCGCGGCCAAAGCATTTACGCGGGCCTAAACTGGTACATAAACGGCAACGCCCTCAAATTCCAAATAGGCTACGAATACGCCAAGCTCGAAGGCTCCCCGACGGACTCCTCGGCTGTGCAAAGCGCGGTCGCAAACGCGGTGAGAGCCCAAATGCAAGTATTGTTTTAAAAGCAAAACATAAGGAAAAAAAATGAAAAATATCGCACTGAAAATAGCGGCTACAATATTTGCCGCCCTAATGCTCGGCCCGGCGCAAAGCGCCCTCGCCGGAGAAAACATAATTATAGACGGCTCGACGACAGTCGGCCCAATAGCAAAGGCATTTGCCGAATTTTACAAGGAAAGCCACCCGGACGTAAACATAACAATCAGCGAATCCGGCAGCGGGAACGGCGTCAAGAGCCTCATAAACAAGGCGTGCAACATCGCGAACCTCTCGCGATTCATGAAGGACTCGGAGTTTAAAAGCTGCGTGGCAAACGGAGTTCTTCCCGTTGCGCACGTCGTGGCATTCGACGGGCTTGCCGTAATCGTAAACCCGAAAAATAAAATCCGCTCCCTCACAATGTCCGACATAGCCGCCATATACACGGGTAAAATCACAAACTGGAAACAGCTTGGCGGCGACGACGCAAAGATTGTCGTCGTATCGCGCGACACAAACAGCGGAACTTACGAGACGTTCAACGAGCTCGTCCTCAAAAAGGCGAAGATTGTCAAGGACGCCGAATACGTAGGCTCCAACGGCCAAGCGAGAACCCGCGTGAACACGACAAAAGACGCCATCGCGTACGTCGGCCTCGGATTTGTCGACGACACCGTAAAGCCGCTTTCCATCGAGGGCATACTGCCAAACCCAAAGAGCATCACAAGCGGCAAATACCCAATTGCAAGGCCGCTTTTTATGTTCACAAACGGATACCCGAAAATGGGGGGCGACATATTTAATTTCGTCACACTTCATTTGAGCGGCGAGGGGCGCGAGATAATATCGGACCTCGGATACATACCCGTCTGCGAATAATAAAGTTTGCGCAAAAAGAAAGGCCCGCTTAGCGGGCTTTTTTTTTGCGCCTGAGCGCCGCCTGATTTCTCGGGAATTGTTATCTGAGGCTGTAAAGAGGGCGCGAGTACATAAAAGCGGAGCGCGAGTTGCGGCGCAAATCTAACAAAATTCTAACAGCCAAACGATATTCGCCTAACAATGCTTTATTAATATGCGGGCGAATTTTAAATCAAAAACAAGCCGGGCGGAATATCCCCACGCGGCAAATAGAAAACATAAGATGAGTCCGAAAAAAAACTCCCTTATTCTCGACAGGCGCAATAGCGCGCTGAAAGCGTTTCTGGACAAATTTGGGCGGAGCCTGCTCTTTTGCATAACCGCGATTCCGACTATAGCGGTAGTCTTCATAATATTTTTTATAACGGTTGAGGCGCTTCCGTTCTTCTCTGATCTCGGCAGAACCTGCGAATTTTTCACAAGCACGGATTGGAGCCCGTCGCAGGCCGACCCGCACTTCGGGGCGCTCGCAATATTTTTTGGAACCGCGATGGTGACAATAGGCTCGTGCGCGGTTGCAATTCCGCTTGGCATCACAACTGCAATATGCCTAAACGAGATTGTAGGCGCAAGCGTATCCAAGATTTTTAAGCCGATTGTAGAGCTGCTTGCGGCAATCCCGTCTGTGGCATACGGTTTTTTTGCGATTGTAGTCTTTGCCCCGGTGCTTCAAAACCACGGCGGCGCCTTAATTGCAGCCACAATAGCCGTCATAGGCATCCCCATGGCGATTATAGCGGCATTCCCGGTCGGAGAGCTTTTGCACGAAAAAATATTCATGGGGAAAGGCCCGAAATTCGTGCCGTTGGCGATAGCGATTGTACTTTTTGCGGGCGCCGTGTGCATAGCGGCAAAGAGCGCGCTCGGTATTGAGGTTTCAAGCGGCACAAACGCCCTAAACGCCTCGATAGTCCTTGCGATAATGGCGCTTCCCACAATCATAAGCATATCCCAAGACGCGCTCGCGGCCGTTGGGAGGGATATGCGCGAAGGCTCGCTCGCGCTCGGAGCCACGCGCTTTGAGACTATTTTTAAAGTTGTGCTGCCGTGCGCAAAAAGCGGAATAGCGGTGGCTGTGATACTCGGACTTATGAGGGTAGTCGGGGAAACAATGGTTGTTTGGATGGCGAGCGGCAATGCGCTAAAAATCCCCGAGCCCTTTTACAATTTTCTCGAGCCGGTCAGAACCCTCACCGCGACAATCGCGGGAGAAATGGGCGAAGCCGACCAAAGCACAGGGTCGCAGCGCTACCATGTGCTGTTTGCAATGAGCCTCTGCCTGCTGATAGGCGGGCTTCTGCTGAATGCTTGCAGCCAATGGATTGGCTCCGGCTTGCATGTGAAACGGAAATGAAAACTGCATACAGAAAAATATTGGACAAATCGTTCACGTACGTCGCGTACGCCTCCCTCGCGGTGATTGCGCTTGCGATATTGACGTTTCTTGCGCCGATAGTGTACCGCGGCGTCGGGGCGGTCATTTTCAACGCGACTGTGGAGCATGAAAAATTTCTCATAGAAAATCTCGGAAGGTCCCCGACAAAATCCGACGAGGAGCGCATAAAGCTCTCGAACGAGGCCCGGGCGCCGCTCTATGAAATGATGGGCAATTACGAAAGCCCCTCAAACACGGCGTTTGAGACAAAAATAAACACGGCGTTCGACGCGGCCTTTGAGAGCATGAAAAAACATTCCCAGGAACTGCTTTCAAGCCTTGAACTCAAAGGAAGCGAACGCGGAAAGCGCATAGCGCAAATATCCGAAAAGATATGGGCGGAGTATATCGGCGAAGTCGACAAAGCCTCCTCCGACGCAAAGAAAGACGGAACATCCTTTGCGCTTATAAAGGTTTTGAAAGGGCAAGACGAGAGGCTGTCAGACGCAGTACGCCGCGAGGTTGCCTATTTAAATTCAATAAAGAAACTGAATTTCATGCAAAAAAGCCTGATAAGAAGAAATGTCAACGCCGGGGTAAAAAAGCATATAGACGAAGTCGTTTCGGAGCTCGACGAACAGAATGCAGCGTACAAAACCTTCAAAGAGGGCGTAGTGGAGCTTCTTGGGCAGCCGGACATAAAGTCGAAGGACGCCGTCAATCTGCTGAGGCAAAAATACGGACAGACTCGAATGGATATGGCAAGGGCCGCGCTGGAAGACAGCGTCCTTACAATAAGCGTAAAGGCGAAAGACGGCGGCGGCGCGGAATACATCAAGCGCGTAAAGACTGAGGAATTTTTTAAAGGGACGAAAGTCGGGGAAATGGCCAAATATATAGAAGAAAATTTCGACGCGATGTTGCAGCCGCACATGACCGCATACTGGGGATTTTTCTTCGACGAGCCTTTCGACTCAAACATATTCGGAGGAATATGGCCGATGATATTGGGCACTTTTTACCTAACGCTCGGTTCAATGATAATAGCCGCGCCGCTCGGCATAGCCGCCTCCATATATTTTTCGGAATACTCGAAGGGAGGGAAGTCGGTGGAGTTTTTAAGAATATGCGTTGGAACGCTCGCGGGTGTTCCGTCGATAGTATTCGGGCTTTTCGGATTGGCGTTTTTGATAAACACCGTAAAAATTTCCGAAGGCAAAAGCGTGTTGGCTGGCTGCATAACATTGGCGCTTTTGATACTCCCCACAATCATAAGAAGCTGCGAGGAATCTCTAAAAGCGGTTCCAAATTCTTACAGGGAAGCCGCGCTCAGCCTCGGCGCCAACAAGTGGAAGGCAATACGGACAGTGATTCTTCCGGCGGCGCTGCCCTCGATGCTCACCGGAATAATAATTTCCATGGGCAGAGCCGCCGGAGAAACCGCCCCGATAATATTTACCGCCGCGACAAGCACCGGAGCCGCCCTCGCGATTTCGGAAATTTTTACGCAGCCGACCCCCGCCCTGCCGTGGAACATCTATAATATTTGTTCCGAGCACGAAATGGCGGAGAGGGTTTCGCACGTGCAATACGGAATGGTATTAACCCTTATAGGCATAGTCCTTTTGCTAAACGCAATCGCGATAGTAATAAGGGCGAGACTCCAAAACAGAGCAAAACACTAATATGACAACTCTAACATATCCTGAGACGGCAATCTCCGAAGCTAAGAAATCCAACATTGTGGAGGAAGACATTGTTGTGGCAAAAGATTTCTCGGTTTACTACGGGAATTTTCACGCCGTAAAAAGCGTAAGCATGGGCTTCGTGCGCAAAAAAGTGACTGCGATAATCGGGCCGAGCGGCTGCGGCAAGAGCACTTTCTTGCGCTGTCTAAACAGAATGAACGACCTCGTAGATGGGTGCCGCACAGAGGGGCTGCTAGCGCTCGACGGCATAGACATATACCGAAAGAACCTCGACATAGTTGAGCTTAGGCGCAGAGTAGGCATGGTTTTTCAGCGCCCCAATCCATTTCCGAAAAGCATATACGACAATGTCGCGTACGGAGTGAGGGTAAAGGGAAGATGCCCAAAAAACGAGCTGGACGAAATTGTGGAATCGTCTTTGAGAAAGGCGGCGCTGTGGGACGAAGTAAAAGACAGGCTCCAGCAAAACGCCATGGGAATGTCAGGCGGGCAACAGCAGCGCCTGTGCATTGCAAGGGCGCTTGCAATAAAGCCGGAAGTTTTGCTTATGGACGAGCCGTGCAGCGCGCTCGACCCGAAATCGACATCGAGGATAGAAGACTTGATAGGCGAGCTTTCGGGAGAATACACGATAGCGATAGTCACCCACAATATGCAGCAGGCATCGCGCGTGTCCGACTACACCGCGTTCTTTTACGAGGGCAATCTTATAGAATTTGGGGCTACGAAAGACATATTTACGCACCCCAAACAAAAATCTACAAACGACTACATAACCGGGAGATTTGGCTAATATGAACCTGCATTTGAGAAAAGATCTGGAAAACCTGAAATCGCGCATTTTGCGCGTGGCGGTCGCCGTCGAGGAAAACGTCGCAAGGAGCGTCAACGCGATAGGGGAATTGTCGGAAGACGGCGCGAACAAGGTTGTGGGAGAAGACGCGCACATTGATAAAATGGAGGTTGATACAGAGGAGGAGTGCCTAAAAATTCTCGCCCTGCACCAGCCTGTCGCGAGCGACCTTCGATTTGTAATCACAGTTTTAAAAATAAACAACGAGCTTGAACATATAGGCGACATGGCCTGCAACATAGTAAAGCGCATACGCTTTATAAAGGAACGCCCGATAGGGCAAATACCGTTCAATCTCGACATGATATCGCGGCAGACAATAAAGATGCTAAAAGACAGCCTCGACGCTTTCATACGGGAGGACGAATTTCTCGCGTTGCAAGTGTGCGAGGACGACAAGATAATAGACGACGAAAATCGGGATTGCTATCTAAACGTAGGCAAGGCGATAAGCGAAGATATAAATTCAGCCATGACCGAGATAAATTATCTGCTAATCTCAAAAGCCTTTGAGCGGATAGCGGACCTGTGCACAAATATCGCCGAAGACGTAATCTATATGAAATACAGCATCATCGTCCGGCACAATATGAAAGACAGCCAAAATATACGCAGATATTTTGAGACGCAAAATATAGATAAATTGGAGGAGCTTGGGGAAATCGGCGGACCCGAAGAATAATGTGCCCGCTTGCAAAATACTGCGAAAAAATCCTCCTATATAACGCCCCTTTCCGGGGCGTTTTTTTTATCTTTCAGGAAACGGAAAGATATATTTTAATGCGGCAAATTTTAAAGAATTTGCGTTTTTCCCCAAAAAAATTTGAGCTCAAAATGCATATGGGAAAGCCGGAGAATTAAAGGAAGTCCTCAAAAAGCCACAATAATATTTGATGTTGCCTCCTTCCAACGAGCCCGCAAAATATATTTTCGCCTAATAAAAAAATGACTTCTAACTCTGTAGTATCACATTATTTTAACATGCCTCTCAGAGAGGTCAAATACAACTGGAAAGAAGAAGCCATTTATTTTTTTGAAAGGCAAGGATACAAGATTGCCTACAAGGGCGATACGGAATATGTATTTAAGGCCGGTTCACAACTCGGCAATATCATATCTTTCAATCCGGCGAAAGTAGAAAGAGAAGCGGTAATTAGGGAGGAAAATAATACACTTTATTGCGAGTTAAGAGTCTCCTTAGATTTTAGAATATGCACCCAACTGGAAATAGAATACGCGCGCTGGGAATTGGCATCTTTTAAAGTTTTCCTAAGCAAGTCAGGCAATATCCCGCAGAAACCAAACGCTCCAGAACTTATATTGCTATCGCTCTTGGGGTTTGCGAAGCAAATCCTTAAATACGCGTTTGCATTTATTATTCTTGGGGCTGTCCTAATATTGGTTCGCATTTATATAATGCCAAAAATCAACAGCGCAATAGTCGGAGGCCCAAGAATAAATCTGAATGAAAATCTAAGCTCCACGCAGCGCGCCCCTGAAGGCGTAGCCGATATTTATATCTTTCCATTCTACGGCTTTCCAGAATCCTTGGCAGGGGCGATTGCCGTTAAATTGTCGGAAGATTTGAAAATAAATGTGCGCGCAACCCCATCCCTGCCAATCCCTAAAAACGCATTCGACGCAAACCGCAAACAGTACGACGCAACCGCCTTTTACAAGCCAGAGATTGATATTGCCTGCACTTTGCAGGATATTGGCAGCCGGATAGCCTTTATTGGACTCGTGCGCGGTAGCATATTTATACAAGACGCCCCGGCCAGATTTGTTTTTGCATGCCAATACGATCCCAAGTTTTGCTTAATTGGCGACCATGAAATGCTTTCGGGCGCAGACGAAAGTTTATATTATACCCGCCTGTACAAGATGATAAAGCGGCAAATTGGCAAAGCCTATTATAAAAAGCAGCCAAATTCCGAAAGCGATAGCCTCATGAAATCTCCTGTTATGAGTACTGCAGACTTGGACGCGCTCCCTCTTGAATATTAAGTTTTTTATTGTTTAAAAATTTTCCGTAAAAAATCTCGCCTTGTAACCCGCATATGGCGCAATTCTATTTTGCCACATAAATACATAAGTCCGCACTACAAAGCGTGCAGATATTTTCATCATAGAACTTCTCAAAAATCTATTCGCAAACAAAAGCGGATCTATCTAATACCCCTGACACATTTAGCAAATAATTACGCTCTATATAAAAGGCGGCGAAACAGGAATATTAACAAAACGCCTGGCTTACGACTCTAAATCTTTGCAAATCATAGATTGATAGTCCAATTAGAATGCGGGGTGAAACTATGAAAGACAAATCTAAAAAATCAACCTATTCCAAACATTTGGTGTTGCCCCGTCAAAGCCTGAGAATGCTTTATTTATGGGACAAAGAAGCCCGCCAAGCGTTTACTTAAGCGGGCTTGAAAGTGGTGCTCAAGGAGGGACTCGAACCCTCATGCCGTGAAGCATACGAACCTGAATCGTACGTGTCTACCAATTTCACCACTTGAGCTTTTTAAAGTTTTAAATCTTGGTTTTGCGCGCCGCGATGTCAAGCAATTCCGTATTCTTTTTGACTTGCCCGCATTCAATAGTTAATTTATCTGTTTGTTATGTATATTAAATTGCCACTTTTCTTTGTAGCGTTTTTAGTTTCTACATTTTCCGCATTCGCAGCCGAATTTGTAAAATCAAAACCTCTTGCTGGTAAATCTATCGTATGCGTACTCAGAACTCAATATCCCGTAGACCACCACAATACCGCCAATATTTTCCAAAGGGGGGAAATTAACCAAAATTCCTGGCATAAACTCGCAAAAAGCGGCTCGCGGCTTCTTAAAATCGATTTCGACGCAAAAGGGAATCCGTCGCAAACTATGCTGCTCGAACTTCCCAAAGGCATAATACGCGATGTCGAAGCCTCGTACGACGCCTCGCGCATTCTATTTTCCATGCGCAAATCCTTTGAAGACTCCTACCACATCTATGAGATGGACTTGCAGTCACGCAAAATAAGGCAGCTAACCCGCCTTGCGGAAGTCTCGGACATCGACCCAATTTATCTTCCCGACGGCGATATCGCATTTGCGTCCACGCGCGCCGCAAAATATTGCGGATGCAACAGGCATATAATGTGCAATCTCTATAAAATGTCGCCGGACGGCGCCAATATAACACAAATAGGCAATTCGATAGAGTTTGAGGGAACCCCGTCCATAACACGCGACGGGAAAATCCTATACACGCGTTGGGAATACGTTGACCGCAATTTTTCCGGAGCCCAAGGGCTCTGGACTTGCAATCCAGACGGAACCCGCCACGCCCTATACTGGGGCCAAGAGACAAAAAACCCCGCACTCAACGGCATCCAGATTCCAAATTCAAGCAAAGTTGCCGCAATACTGTCATCATGCCACGATATCGCATGGGGAGCGCTGGCTATTATCGACAAAAATATCGGCGTGGAAGGCGAAAAATCCGTAGTTAAAATTTTTCCGGAGAGCGCGAGAAAGCTTATCGACAAGCCCGGCGATAAATACGCAGACTCAATGAAGGCGGTTAAAATCAAATACGAGGACCCTGAACCAATTTCTGAGAAATTTATATTGTCATCAAGGCAGGTGTCGGAGAAATCGCAAACAATGAACCTGTATCTTACAGACATTGAAAGCGGCACGGACGTTCTCGTAGGGAAATCCACGGAAGGAATGGGGCTGTTCGACGCAAAGCTTCTCGAAAGGCGCACACCCCCTATGACCGCCGCCCCGCAACGCTCATACGACACATCGGAAAAGGCTCTCGCGTATGTGAGCGACGTTTACGAAGGAACGCACTTAAAGGGCGTAAAAAGGGGAGATATAAAATATCTGCGCATAGTAGAGAATCCTCCAAAACTCTATTGGAGCGGCGGATACTGGGAAAACGAAGGCTCGCAAGCACCTGCGATGAATTACGACGATTACGACGATAAAATAATACTCGGGACAGTCCCGGTCGAGAGCGACGGCTCGGCGTACTTTGAAGTTCCGGCAGAGAAATTCATATATTTGCAGGCGCTCGACGCCAACGGCGACATGCTCCAAACAATGAGAAGCGGAATGTCCATCCTGCCCGGTGAAATTGCGTCTTGCGCAGGTTGCCACGAATCACGCGCCGCCCCTCCGCCGGCGTCACTGAGGCATTCGCTTGCGCTGAAGAGACAGCCGAGCAAAATAAAGCCGGCACCGGCAGGCGCAACTGGCTCGGAATTTTCATACATAAAAAACATACAGCCTATACTCGACAAACATTGCGTGAAATGCCACGACTTTGGCGGAAAAGGCTCGGCGAAAATCGTCCTTTGCGGCGACAGGGGGCTTGTATTCAACCAGTCGTATTTGCAGCTGCACTCTAAGAAGGCAATATCCGCAATCGGCGCGGGGCCCGACGCCGTTGTGGAGGCGAACACATGGGGCGCAAAACACAGCAAAATAGTCCGCATGATAAGAAACGGCCATAGCGGCGTAAAAATGCCCGAAAGCGAATTTGCCATTCTACGCGCATGGATAGATCTCAACGCGCCGTACTATTCCACAGAAGACAGCGCATATCCGCAAAATCCCTCTGGACGCTCTCCGCTCGCATTCTCGGAAATACAGAGGATTTTCGAGCTTGCGGCGCCCGAAGCTGAGAAGATCGGATACTCAAAGAAGGAAATTTTAGAGCAAAAGGCGCCGTTTGGCGTATGGAAAAACAACGTGATAAAAAACAGAATAGCCGCCCGCCTTTACCGCTTTGAAATAGTATCTTTTGACCGCCCGGAAATGTCGCCCATTTTCAAAGCTATTCCTAAGGGAACTCCCGCCTACGGCGAAGCGCTCGAAATTATACGTCAAGGCGCACGGAGGCTCGAAAGCAAAGCTCGCGCAGACATGGAGTGCTTTGCAGCTTCCGAAGACGCGAAAACTAAAAACAAGCGGGCAGCCGCCCTTCGACGCCTTGAAGAATCCGCAAGAAAGGCCATCGAAAACGGCGAAAAATTTTTTGACCCCCAAAGCTTGAAAGACATCTCAAAATATCTTTCCGAAAACTAATCCTCCGCCCTGCCCGCCCCATTTTTAATCAGCCGCACTGCATAAAAAATTTTTAAAGATCTTTTTGCTCTTACGCATAAAGTAGTATTGACTTGTCGTGCGTATTTTTGCGGTCTATATCAAAAATTATATAGTTTTTCATCTGCCATATATGTCCGATTTTTATTGATTTAATAAACTTTTGTGCGATATTTTTTTATAGAAAGAGAATAAAATGAACGAAGAACCGACAGTTTTGATGAATATATTGAATATTATATTGATGATTGTCGTATATTTTGTCGTCATGGGCGGCTTCATATTCTTTTTGTGTATTCTGAATTATATTTTCAAGCATGCTAAATGCACTGTCTTTAATGTTTTTGTTCCTCCATCTGAATAGAAACTTCTCTTTTACTTCTGTGCGTCCCTCAATTCGCGGTTAAGCCGGTTGAGGGATTTTTCGTCTATGAGGGCAGCTTGCGCATCGAAGATAATGATTTTGTTAAGCACACATTTGCGTCGAACCGATATTCCGGAAGAAGAGCCTTACAACCGACTATACGAGCCTCCAGACTTTAAGACGTTACCATACGTAAATATACAAATATACTCCTCCCGCATGGGTATTGCAAGGTTGCGCGCCTTCTTTGGGCGCACCGTTCCGCCGTAGTATTGCAGCGCAACCCCAGGCTTGTTTACCACTACCGAAGCTTTTGTGTCGGTGTTCGACTTGAATATGCTGCTTGCCGCGTCCTGCCAAAAGCTCCTGCCGCCGTTTGACAAAAACTTGTTGCGCAAGTCCACTTCCATACGCTTGGCTATCTTGCCCATCAACACGCCGCGCTTATTCGGGAGCCCGCCAAGGAAGCGGAAATGCGTACGCAAAGTCTTTTCAAGACTTCTCCCGACGGCGGCATTTACCCTCCATTGTCTCCGAAAGCTTTTTCTGTAAAGTTTAAATCTGCTTTACAGAAGCGCCTTTTGGCGATTTGGCTGTAAATTCTAAAAGCATCTTTTCCTCTTGATTTTTAAAATGTTTTGGCCGATAGTATTTGTGTCAGGCGGATTGAGTGCGGCGCGGTCGCGATACTCGTTCGCCCAGTACGGTACGGAGCCGCGAACGTCACCGTACACCATTTTTAGCGTTTTAATATCAGTTCCCCTTTCTGCATTTGTCCAACTCCTCTACCTTGTTGATGTACCATGTACAGAGACTACTGTGCCATTCGATACGGCGACTGCTATTCCATTTGCTTTCCCTCCGAGAGGTTCAAATATATCCCCTACTCCATCTTAATGCAAACTTCGCAAAATTCTAAAACTTCAAATAAAAGCCCCTGCCGGCAACAAATTTTTTGCGCAGTATTCTTATTATTAGCCGACTTGTTTTCACGTTACTCTTAGGTATCATTAGCCGCAGTTTTTGAGCCCGGAAAATTTTTGCATGCGGGAAAACTGTGCGCACAAAAAAAGCGCCCCTTTATATGGGGCGCCAAATTTTGCCCTGCCTATTCGTTGGGCGCGCTTCGCAGTTTTTGTCCGCAAGGCATAACCTGCCCGCCGGTCAAAACTTCAGAGAGATAAAAGCCTATTCTTCGCCGAGCGGCTTTGGCTTGTCTTTCGACAATTCGTACGGATCGAGCAAGTCAGGCCTCAACTCCTCGTCTTGCTTTTGCACGTCGGCGACCCAGCCTCCGCCGAGCGCCGATATAAGGTTTACGTACGCCTTAAACCTGTCGCCCCTAAGCGATATTTGCGCGCGCTCGTTGGACAGCGCGAGCCTCTGGGCGTCGCTTACGGAGAAGTAGTCTATGTAGCCGTGGTCGTACTGCGTCTGCGTCAGATCCTGAACCTTCAACGACGCCTTTACGACATCAGTGCGTTTATCGTATTCGCGCTTCAAATAATTTATCTGCGCAAGCGCGTTTTCAACCTCTCCTATTGCGCTTAAAACAATGCTCTTGTAGTTTTCGACTGCCTCTTTGTGGGCGGCGAGCGCAACTTGCTTTTGCGCGTATATCCTGCCCGCCTGGAAAATAGGTATATATATTTGCGGGCTTATACCCCACGCAAAGCTCGAAGAATTTATGAGCTTGTCAATCTTTTCAGCGGAAAGGCTCGTGTCTGCCGAAAACGATATCGTCGGGAAGTACGCCGCATGAGCTGCGCCGATTCGCGCGTTGGCGGCATAGACTTTGCGTTCGGCCTGGGCGACGTCCGGCCTGCGCTCCAACAGTTCTGACGGTATTGCGGCCGGCAACTGCGGAAGCGTTTCCGGAAGCGGAGACGGCTTAATGTTGAGCTGCGACGGAACGGTCCCCACCAGTATTGCGATATCGTTGCGCGCTATGGCCATCTGCCTTTCGACAGATGCGAGCTGCGCGGAGGCGTCGTACTCTTCCTGCAAGGCTCTTTGCATATCTACATCGTTCGCTTCGCCGTACTTCAAGCGGCGGGCGACGTACTGGGTCTGGTCTTTGCGGACCTTTACTGTGCGTTCAAGCAGCTCTATTTCAGACGAATACTGCCTTATGGTAAAATAGAGCGTGGCAACTTGCGCCTGCATCAAAAGCATCAAGTTTTCGTATTCGTCGAGCGACGCCTGCGCTTCGGCTACGTCGGATTCTATTATGCTGCGGATTCTTCCGAAGAGGTCGAGGTCCCAAGTGATTCCAAAGCCTGCCGCCCAGTTGTCGTAAGTGCCAGAATAGCTCCTGGCATTTCTTGAAGTGCCAGTGCGCGAGTATGAGGCGTTTCCGTTAAGCTGCGGATACAGGTCGCTCTGGTCCATGAGAGCTGTTTCGCGGGCTTGTTCCACGCGCCAGAAGGCAGCCTTCAAGTCGGGGCTGTTCTCGCGGCACTGTTTTAATAGAGAATCGAGAGTCTTGTCGTTGAATACTTTCCACCAGTCGCCCTTGGGCAAAGAATCTGCGGGAAGCGCCGTCTTCCACAGGCCTTCGTCGCGGGAGAAGTGTTCTTTCATCAGCTCTTCTTCCGCAATTTTAAAGCTCGGCTCAACGTAGTCGGGGCCCACCATGCACCCCGCAAGAGCAAGCGCGGACACCGTGAAAACGGCATTTGCGATTTTTCCTTGTTTCATATGTATATTATTGCTGCACTTTGTAATTTTTCCGAATCAGATAAAAGAATACCGGCGTAAAGAGTAGCCCGAGAAGCGTGACACCTATCATTCCGAAGAATACCGACGTTCCCAGTGCCTGGCGCAATTCCGACGCCGAACCCGTTGCAAACGCCAGCGGAACCACGCCCAAGATGAACGCGAAAGACGTCATCAATATCGGACGCAAACGGTTCTTCGCCGCATTGCTTACGCTCGACACGATTTCCTCGCCCTTTTCCTGTCTTTGTTTTGCGAATTCTACTATAAGTATTGCGTTCTTACAGGCAAGCCCAATCAGCACGATAAATCCGATTTGCGTCATAATATTGTTGTCCATGCCCCTCAACAATACGCCGGCAATCGCGAACAGAAGCACCAGAGGCACTACGAGTATGACGGAAAGCGGCAGCCTCCAGCTTTCGTACAGCGCCGCGAGCACGAGGTACACAAAGAGCACGCACATCGCAAAAATTATCGTCGCTGTATTTCCTACGCGCTTTTCTTGGAAAGCCAAGTCGGTCCATTCTATGCCCATGCCGGAAGGCAAAACCTCGGCCGCGATTTTTTCAATCGCCTCCATTGCCTGCCCCGTGCTGTATCCTGGCGCGAGGTTTCCGGTGACTTCGGCCGCCGGATACAGATTGTATCTCGCGACGCTTTCCGGTCCGATCGTGCGGCGGATGTTGGCGACAGATCCGAGCGGAACATTTACCCCGCGCACATTCGGAACTTTTAGGTTGTAAATGTCGGAAACATCGCCGCGCTGCGTGTCCTCAGCCTGGGCGACAACCCTGTAAACGCGGTTTAGAATGTTGAAGTCGTTGACATAGACAGAGCCGAGGTTGTACTGCATTGTCTCGAAAATCGAGCTTATCGGAACGCTCAACTTTTGCGCCCTTTCGCGGTCGATATCCACATACAGCTGCGGAGACGATATGCGGTACGTGGTGAACGCGAGTATGCTCTCCGGAGACTCCGTCGCCTTTGCCGCTATCAACTTTGTGTATTTTTCGACAGCCTTTATGCCGTGTGAGGTTCTATCCTGCACCATCAGCTTGTAGTCGCCGCCCATGCCGATACCGTTTACTGCGGGAGGCGTCATGACAAAGCAAGAGGCTTCGGGAACTTCTTTTTGGAGCATTCCGTAAATCCCGCCTATGATGCTGTCGAGAGTTATGCCCTTCTCTTCGCGCTCGGCCTTGGATTTAAGCTTCATAAAGTTCGCGCCCGCGTTTGAGGTTTTCGCCATAGTCGCGCCGTTTAGCCCGACGATGGACATTACGTCCTCAATGCCGTCCATTTTTGATAAAAGTTTTTGGATTTTCAGCTGCACTGCGTTGGTGTGCGCAAATGTCAAGCCGTCGGGCAGCTGCAGCGTCACGAAAATATAGCCCGTATCCTGTTTTGGAATAAAGCCTTTTGGAGTGATTTCAAACAGGTACACCGTAAGCGCCAGAAGCCCGGCGTACAAAATTAAGACAACCGGCCAAAGCTTCACCGCGATTTTCACAAAGCCGCGGTATTTTTCCGACACCCACGCGAAAGTTGCGTTGAACCCCTTAAAGAACCACCCAAACAGGAAATTCCATATTTTTGTAAAGAAGTCGGGGTTTTCGTGGTGGCGGAGCATAATCGCGCAAAGCGCCGGCGAAAGTGTGAGCGAAACTATGCCGGAGAAAATGGTTGAAACTGCAATGGTAAGCGCGAACTGGCGGTAGAATTGCCCGGATATGCCCTCGATAAACGCAGTCGGAACAAACACGCTAGAAAGCACGAGCACGATTGCAATCAACGCGCCCTGCACCTGCGTCATCGCCTTTTTTGTTGCCTCCTTTGCGTCCAAGCCGTCGCGCATGTTTCGCTCTACGTTTTCGACGACGACAATCGCGTCGTCAACGACAATGCCTATCGCGAGCACCAAGCCGAATAGCGACAAATTGTTGATGGAAAATCCAAAAAACGACATCATCGCAAACGTGCCTATGAGCGACACTGGTATTGCAAACAGCGGTATTACGGCAGCCCGCCAATTTTGCAAAAATACCATCATGACTATGACAACCAGTATGATTGCCTCGTATATCGTATGGTAAACCGCATTGACGGAGTCCCTAATATATGTCGTGTTGTCGAGACCGATGTGGTAGTCGACTCCCGGGGGGAAATTCTTGCGCATTTCTTCGAGAGTTGCGTGTATGCGGTTTGCGGTGTCGAGCGCGTTGGAGCCCGGCAGCTGGTACATTGCAATCGAGACAGAAGACTTGCCGTTTAGGTAGGATTCGTCCGAGTATGTGTATGCCCCAAGCTCGACGCGGGCGACGTCTTTTAACTGCACTATTTTGCCGTCGTCGGTGTATTTTATTATGATGTTTTCAAATTCCTCGGGGCTTTTCAGGCGGCCCTGGGTATTTATCATAAGCTCGTAGGCGGCGTTGGGATTGGTGAAGGGGGGCTGGTTCAGCTTTCCGGCGGCCACCTGCTTGTTTTGCTCGCGCAGAGAGGCTACGACTTGCGAAGCCGTCATATTGAAGTGCGAAAGCCTGTCGGGGTTTAGCCAAACTCTCATGCTGTACTCGCGCGCGCCGAAGATGTTGATGTCGCTAACGCCGAATACGCGCGCGAGCCTGTCTTTCATCTGGGTGATTGCGTAGTTGGTCAGATACAGCTTGTCGCGGCTGCCGTCCGGCGAGTACAAGTTGGCAACCACGAGCATATCGGGCGAGCGCTTTTTGACGGTGACGCCTATGCTGCGGACTTCCTCGGGGAGTCGCGGCTCTGCGATTGCGATTCTATTCTGTACGAGAACCTGCGCCGTGTCGATGTTTGTTCCGACTTCAAATGTCACTGTGATTGTCGCGGAGCCGTCGGCGTTGCACTGGCTGGACATGTACATCATATTTTCGACGCCGTTAATTTCCTGTTCGAGCGGCGCGATGGCTGTGTCCATAAGTATTTCCGGAGACGCCCCCGGATAGTTTACGGTCACGGTAATGGACGGCGGGACGACGTCCGGGTACTGGGTTACGGGCAAACGCACGTAGCCGACTATGCCCACGAGGGTGATTACAATTGAAATCACCGCCGCAAAAATGGGCCTGTCTATAAAAAAGTGCGAAAATTTCATCTTATGCGAAAAGTTTTGCGTTATTTAGATTGCGCCAAGGGCAGCGGAGTGACTTTCGCCCCGGGTGCGGCGCGTTGCAGCCCGACAAATATTACGTCGTCGTTTTCGGTGACGCCCTCCTCTATCGCGCGGTATTTCCCGAAAAGCCTTCCGATTTTTACCGGGCGGTATTCGACAATCCCGTCTTTATTTACAACCAAAACATAGCGGTTTATGAGGTCGGTGCCTATGATTTCTTCGGGAAGGACTAAAAATTCCTGGGCCTTTCCGCCGCGCACTTTTATTTTGCCGAACATGCCTGCCGCGAGGTAGTGGTCGGGATTTTTAATGTCGGCGCGCATTGTGAGGCTCGCGGTCTGTGAGCCGATGCGGTTGTCGAAATAAGTAAGTTCGCCTTTGAAGGGCTTGTGTTCTTCGCCCCAGAGGGTCATCTCTACGGGCGGGCCTTTGCGGTTTATTACGTCTATTTCTTTAAACAATCCGCTGTTTTGATAACGGAGCATGTCGCGCTCGCTAATTTCAAAATATGCCTGCACGATGCTGCTGTTGACTATTGTCGTAAGCACTGTGGTATTGGCGGTGATAAGGTTCCCCGGGTCAACCAAGCGCTGGGAAACTTTGCCCGATATCGGCGCGCGGATATGTGTGTATTCGAGGTTTAGTTCAGCCTCTTTCAAGAGGGCCTGCGCGTTTAAAAGGCTCGCTTCGGTGCTGAGGACGTCCGATTCGCGCGTATCGTATATTTCTTTGGAAATGGCGTTTGATTTCAACAAATCCTTCGCTCTTTCGAGATTGGTCTTGGCCAACAGAAGTCGCGCCTCTACCTCTTTGACGGAGGCTTTTGCGGCGGCGAGCGACGCTTCGTACGGGCGGGGATCGATTACAAACAGAAGGTCGCCTGCCTTTACAATCTGGCCCTCTTTAAAGAATATTTTTTCGAGGTAGCCGCTCACGCGCGAGCGCAATTCAACAAATTCGAGAGGCTCGACCCTCGCGGTATATTCGTCCCAAACCTCAAAGGTCTTTTTAATGGGCTTGGAAACCTGCACTTCCGGGGCGGAATGGGCCATCTGCGGGGCTTTTTTGCCGCAGCCTGAAACCGCGATAAAAGCGGCGCCCGCGAGCGCGAAGGCCGATAATTTTGCCAATACATTCCATGTCTTGATATTTTTCATATATTTTAGCTATAAAGTTGGGTTGCGTTTTATTAGTTCGTCGAATATTTCGCCTATAATCTCTATTACTTCGCCGGTTTTGTCCGGCCCGAGGTGTTCCCAGCCCGCGACTTTTTGGAATCCCGCGCGGGAACAGTTAAATATGTGGACTTGCCCTACGAGCATGTGGGCCGCGATTCTTGCCTTGTCTCCTTTTATCGCCCCGCAAGATGCAATCGACATCAAGTGGGCGAGCATTTCAAGCTCCGCGCGGAATACGTCTATAAATATCTCGAAAACCTGCGTTTGGTACAATTCCTCGCGCGTTATTATGAGAATTATGGAGCGCAAAATGTAGTCCGGAACTTTTTTTGAGGAGAGTTTTGTGCGCAAAAAATCGAGCGTGAGCTTCCGCGCCTCAAACGGGTCCTCCGATTTCAGGACATCGGCAAACCTATTGAAGTACGGCTCGTTCATATATTTTATGAAGTCCCGTATTTGGCGTGCGAGCTCCATATATAGTTCATTTTTCCCGCCGAAATAGTAGCTTATCGCCGCGTGGTTGACATTTGCCTTGGCGGCGATTTCCCGCGTTCTGGCACCGGCAAGAGAGCGCAGACCGAACTCTTCGAGGGCGGCTTTAAATATGCGCGCTTTTGGGTCGTCGCACCTGCCTTCGGAAAGTTCGAGTATGTAATTCTTTTCGGACATCTGAAAAAAAATAATTTTTTAACCAAATGGTTTAATCATTTGGTTTGTCAAGAATTTTCAGTTATTTTTTTATTTTTTTGTGCTTGCGGATTTTTGCCCCCAGGGAAACGCCCAGGGAATACACACATATAACTCGTTTATATTTAATATATTAAAATAAATAGGCAAAAAAAATGGATAATTATTCAAATTAGGGGAAACCCTTTCGGAAACTTAAAATAAAAATTTTGAAAGCTGCATTAGAAAAATACTGCAAAAAAAAATTGCCTTTTAAATGCAATAAATACCTGCGCGGACAGCACAAAATTTTTTCTTCAACACATAGTACATAGAAGAAAGTAGGTAAAATAAAATAGCCCGCGCAGATTTATGGAGGGGGCTTTTTCTTGACTTTTCTTTTCCTCGGCATTTTTTTTAACCTACACACAAACGCATATGAAATTAAGACTTCTACAATTGGCGGCGATTTTTATCGCAACTCCTTTCTTAACACTCGCAAAAGACCCGTTTGCAGGCTTTTACGAAGGAAAAATAACCGGGGCGAAATCCTATCCCCTGCAAGACTCCCCGGAAGTCTACGGCAGGGTTGTTAAAAACGCGGACGGAACGTATAAATTCGACCTTCTCTCGGGCATTTTTGTGCGCTCGGAATCGCATTGCAGCGCCACAAATCTCTCCGCAAAAGACGGGAAAATCGAGCTTAAAAACACGAGCGGCGCAAACTTGACGGGCGAAATAACCCCGCAAACCGTCACGGCAAAGGGCACTATCGGCGGGAATCAAAAAGTCGAGCTGTCTTTGAAGCGCATGAACGTAAAATCCCCGACGCTCGGACTGGAAGCCCCCGAAGGGGCAGTTGTGCTTTTTGACGGCAAAGATATGTCAAAATGGGTGCAGGCACATAACGGCTCCGAATGCGCATGGGAACTAAAAGACGGCGAAATGATTTCAAAGCCGCTAATGGTTGACGGCAAAAGGCGCGACGGCACAATACGCTCGAAAGGCAAGTTCGGGGCGTTCAGAATGCACCTTGAATTTAAAATCCCCCCGACCGGCCCCGGAAATTCGGGCGTGTACGTCGGCCCGTACGAAATTCAGGTACTCAACTCATTCGGGCGCGAGGGCTCTTGGTACGATTGCGGCTCGATTTACCGCCAGCACCCGCCGAAAGTAAACGCCTCCATCGAGCCCGAAGCGTGGCAGACCTACGACATCGAGTTCCACCCCGCAAAATTTGACGGAGACCGCCTCATAAGCCACCCGACCTTTACCGTTTACCACAACGGCGTGAGAATCCACAACGACGACCCCGTATATTACGATACCCGCCTGCACCCGGCCCACGGCGCGAAATACCGCCACAAGCTCGCAAATTGGCCGATAGAGCTGCAAGACCACGGCAATCCCGTTTCGTACAGGAATATATGGATTCAAAATCTGTAAAAATAAAATCTTTTGCGGCGGCAACTTTTGCCGCCGCGCTCATTTCTGCGCAAGGCTCCGATATAGTCGCGCACCGCGGCGAAAATTCACAGGCGCCCGAAAATTCTATTCCCGCATTTGAGGCCGCATTTGCAAACGGCGCAAAATTTATCGAGGGCGACTTCTACCTTCTCGAATGCGGAGAGATGATATGCCTGCACGGCCAGGGAGAACTCGAAAAGCTTGCGGGCATCAAGAAGCCGCTAATGAAGCTTAACAAGGACGATTTGCGTTCGATAGACTTGGCGTCAGTTAAATTTAGGCATCTATCGCCGGTTAGGATACCGACTATAGCTGAAGTTTTCGCGGCAATTCCCGAGGGGAAATCGATTTTTTTTGAAATAAAAAACTATCCGAAAGGTTTTTTTGAGAAGCTCGAAGCTGAAAGGAAGGCTGCGGGCATTAGCGAAGAGCAAATATCGCTTATAGCATTCGATTTCAACGCCCTCAAAGACGCAAAAGCCCGAAACCCGCGCTACAAATGCTACTTTTTGTACAATACAAAAAAGGTCGGAGAAAAAATCCCCCCGTCCGCCGATGAAATCGCGGCCCGCGTTAAATCTGCAAACCTCGACGGAGTCGATGTTGCATGCTGGGGTATCGACAAAGACTATATTAGCGCGCTTAAATCCCGCGGGCTGTACGTCGCTGTCTGGACCGTAAACAACCCGAAGGATATGGAGAAATTCGTGGAATGGGGGGTTGATTCAATAACGACTGACAAGTGCGGCGATTTTATAAAAATTCTATCTTCAAAACACTCCAAACCTTAATCGGCACTGCACTTTTATCGGAGAGAACCCCGTTTTAAGGATTTATTTTTTTGTGGGAAATAGAATCTTTAAAGTCCGCAAAAAGCTTCCCGCCATTTAAATTTTGCCCGAAAGTTTTTATAAAAATTTGCAGACGGCCCGTCTCCCAACTTGCGGGAAATTTTTAAATTATTTAGAATACCGAGCAAAAAAGTTGCGTACAACGCTAATAAACGGGAAACTAAATCACACAATATATTCTACAATAATCACTAAGAGAACTAAACTAAAAACTATCCCCATCACTCCATAAAAAAAAATTTGACAACCCCTCAAATTGAGTCTAACCCACGTAGGGGAAAATCCACCGATTATGAACAATAGCATTGACGAAACATTCTTTCTTAACGCCGACGCGTTTTTCGCCCAAAACGCGGCATTCGGTTTAACTTACGACGACGTGTCGCTCGCGACGCAATACTCCGATATTCTACCGCGCCAGACGCGCCTGGACACTTCTATTTCAGATAAAGTATCGCTGGCGCTTCCCATAATTTCCTCGGACATGGATACCGTCACAGAGTCGCAGATGGCGATAGGAATGGCGCTCAATGGCGGCCTTGGGCTGATACATTGCAATATGTCGCAAAAGGAGCAGCAAGTCGAGGTCGCTCGCGTAAAAAATTACATACACGGGCTGATACAGGAGCCGATAAAAGTATCGCCTGAAATGCATATCGGCGATGTCCTAAAACTTGTAGCAGATAAGAATTTTAGGTTCAGAACCTTCCCCGTTGTTGACTCATCAAACAAGCTCGTGGGACTTCTGCCCGGAAGCATTGTAAAGGACCGCTACGCCGCCCTTCCCGTTTCGCGCGCTATGACCCCCCGCAAAGACGTCTTCACTGTCGACCAGAAGGACCTCGGCTCCGATCCCATAGCAGTAGCCGACGCATTTTTCGACAAGCACTTCGGCGTGCATAAGCTCCTTGTGGTGGATTCCGACGATAAGCTTCGCGGGCTCTTTACTTTAAGCGATATCGAGCGCATCTCCGACGAGCGCTCCTCACCCCAGAAAAACGCCCGCGACTCAAAGTTCCGCCTCTTGTGCGGAGCCTCTATTGCGCTAATGCGCAAGCCCGACGGCTCGCTCGACCTCGAAAGCATAATATCGCACGTCGGCAAGCTCGTGGACGAGGGGCTCGACGTCGCCGCCGTTTCCACAGCCCACGGCTTTACGCTCGGCGTTGGAACAGCCGTAAAGGAAATCCGCAAGGCATTCCCGGAAATTACGATAATCGGAGGGAATGTGACGAACGCCGCAGGGGTAGAATACCTCGCAGAATGCGGCGCGGACGCAATAAAAATCGGACAGGGGCCGGGCTCGATTTGCACAACGCGCATGGTGGCGGGCGTTGGCATTCCGCAGCTTACTGCGCTCTACGTTTGCTCCAAGCAGGCGAGAAAGCTCGGTGTGCGCACGATTGCCGACGGCGGCATAACCAAGAGCGGCGACATGGTAAAGGCGCTCACCCTCGCCGACGCCATGATATGCGGCGGGCTGTTGGCAGGCTGCCCAGAGGCGCCCGGACAGGTCATGGAAATAAACGGCAAGATGTACAAGCAGTACCGCGGCATGGGAAGCCTTTCCGCAATGAAGGCAGGCAGCGCCGCGAGATACGGGCACGATTTCAAGGTAAAAAGCGACAAAATTACCGCCGAAGGCGTCGAGGCACTCAAAGAGGTCTCTATGTCGCTCGACAGTGTTTTGATGCAGTTTGTAGGCGGAATACAAAGCGGCATGGGGTATCTCGGCGCGGCGGATCTGCCGGCATTGAGGGCGAACGCAAGGTACATACGCGTGACAGGCGCGGGCCAGCGCGAATCCGCCCCGCACGACGTTATTGAAATCAAGCAGCCAAAAAAATAAAAGTATTCTGCAAAAAAGCCCGAAGTTTTCAGCTTCGGGCTTTTTTTTGGACTGCGGAAAATCCGTATTGGTTTTGCGCTTTTATTAAGTCTATTACAGGCGAGAGATTGCCACATAAGCGGCGCGCTGAAATGCCGTTTTACGCGGGCGCTGTACAAAGTACAGCGTGCTAAATAAATTTATCCCGATAAAATTTTGCGGGGCCCTGAAATTTTTAACATCCGCACAATTCGGGAATTTTCAAATAAAGCAAGCCGCAAAAAAAACGGAGGCGACCATGCGCCTCCGCTATAAGAAAAAAATTTCAGTTTAAAAATCAGAGCGGCTGAACCCAGATGTTTCTGTAAGCAACCTTGTTGGAGTGGTCTTGCAGGTTGAGCTTTATTCCGTTTCTGGGGTGCTTAAAGTTTGCGAAGCTGCGCGGGCCGATGCTCGTGCAAGAATATACCGGCGTATCCTTTTGAACGAGAACTCCGTTGAGGTAAACCGTGAATTTCGGGTATTCAACAAGATTGTCGCCGTCGAATTTTGCGGGATGGTATTCGATATCGTAGGTCTGCCAAGCTTCGGGTTCGAGAGAGGCGTTTACATACGGAGGATGCATGCGGTATATGGAGCCACATTCGTCCCAATAACCCTCGGCTCCGAAGGAGTCGAGAACTTGCACTTCATAGGGCCCGAAAATTACGCCGGAATTTCCCCTGCCCTGTGTGCGCGCCACACCGTACTCTGCCGGAGTTTTAAATTCGAGATGCAGGCGTATAGCGTCAAACGACTGCTTCGTGCGGATAGTTCCGCCCAAGTGCTTTCCGTTTTTATCCTTTCCGCCGCCCGTGACAATCATTGCGCCGTCCTTTATCTGCCAGTGCGCGGGGCCTTCGCCGGCAGTGCGCTCAAATGCGGACAAGTCTTTTCCGTCAAAGAGAACTATCGCACCCATCGGCGGCTTTTTGCCGAGAGTCGGGGGGACGATATTCATCCTTTTCAGGGAAATTTTTGCGGGCTTGCCGTTGTAAGTCACATCGGCGTCGATTTTCTGGGGGGTTATCTTGCCGTTGAGTTTTAGATTTCCCGCGTCTTTTAAAATTATCTCGTTGTTTTCCGCGGAGAGAGAATCGACAATCGTGTGCGGTTCGGCGCGCGCCATAATCTGCGAAAGCAGTTTCAGCCTATACCCGTTGGGGCCCCTGTAAACTTCAGAGAACAAGTCCGGGAAGTTGCCGAGCGGATAGCCCTTGGCGCCGATAATCTCGCCCTGATAAAACCCTACAAAAGGATCTTTTTGGGCGAATCCGGTTAAAGTTAAAAGTGAAGCAAGCAAGCAAAATAAAAACTTTTTCATAAGCGAAAAAGCTTATGTTAATTCGCGCTTTCGTCAATATTTTCTTTGACGATTTGCTAAAAACGCGCCGGACATTTTAAGCCGATAATCCGCAAAATGAGCGCATTATTCTACTGTTATTGGGAAAATAAAAAACGAATTTTGGACGTTTGATAAACTTTTTCGCGCTTTACAAAGCCTATGGGAAAGTGGAAATTTTAGCCAAAAAGCAGAAAGCCTATTTTTTGGGGATAAATTGCGGGCGCTTAAAATCCGCCAAAAAGCCCACGCAAAAATTAGCCGCGCAATTTCACCTAAAACAATGCAGCTTGCAAATACGCCCCCCCAAAAAAGCATCACAAACTTTTAAAAATTTCCGCGTTCGCAATAAGTATTATAAGAAAAAATCCGTCGGGAAGCACGCGCTTGCGGGCGTCCTCCAATATCAGCGCCTCAGCCCCGTCCGCGCTTTTTGCTCCCTCAAACTCTTTGCGTATTCTGCTTCTCACAGACACCGCTCCCGCCGACTATCCGCGCCGCGAAAGCGCGCATATTTAACACTTGCAATACACTTTTTAAAACGCCCAAGAAAATACAAAAAAATGCCGCAGCCCGAAAAACATTCCAAGCCGCGGCATATTCAATAAAAACAGGGCGCGCAAAACTATTCGCCAAATCCGTCGGGAAGTACGCGCTTGCGGGCGTCCTCCAATATCAGCGCCTCAGCCTCGTCCGCGCTTCTTACTCCCTCGAACTCTTTGCGTATTCTGCTTCTCACAGACACCGCTCCCGCCTCAGCCTCTTTGCGGCCGACCACAAACATATGCGGAACCCTCTCGGTTTCTGCCTTGCGGATTTTTGCGCCGAGTTTTTCGTTGGAAGCGTCTATGCCTACGCGCACTCCGTCGTCGCGCAATTTTGCGTACAGCTTGTCCGCATAATCCATAACGTCCGCGCCGAGCGGAATTATCCTGACCTGCTCCGGAGCCAGCCACGTCGGGAAGTTGCCCGCGAAATGCTCTATCAATACTCCCGTAAAGCGTTCGAGAGAGCCGAACGGCGCGCGGTGTATCATTATCGGGCGGTGCGGCTTGTTGTCCTGCCCGATGTACGACAAGTCAAAGCGCTCCGGAAGGTTGTAGTCAACTTGCACAGTGCCAAGCTGCCACTCGCGGCCGATAACGTCTTTTACGACAAAGTCGATTTTCGGCCCGTAGAAAGCCGCCTCACCTATCTCCTCAGTAAACGGAACACCGAGCCCGCGCGCGGCCTTGCGGATTGCGGCCTCGCTCTTTTCCCAATTCTCCTCGTCGCCGACGTATTTGTCGCTTGCGGGATCGCGCAGGGAAATTCTCACGCGGTATTCGTTCATGCCTATCGTCTTGAACACCGCCTTTACCAAGTCCAGGCAGCCCTGTATCTCGGAGTCGAGCTGTTCGGGGGTGCAGAAGATATGGGCGTCGTCCTGGGTAAAGCCGCGCACGCGCGTCATGCCGTTGAGCTCGCCGGACTGTTCCCATCTGTAAACATTGCCAAATTCTGCGAGCCTTACAGGAAGATCGCGGTATGAATGCGGGTCGCTCTTAAATATCTCCACATGGAACGGGCAGTTCATGGGTTTGAGCAAAAATCCCTCAACGTCGCCCGACTCGATTTTCTTTTCAAATTCCGCAACGTCGAGGTGCTCCTCCGCCATTTTCGCCAAATCCTCCCTCTCTACAATAGGCACGAACTGTGAGTCTTTGTAATACGGGAAGTGGCCGCTCGTGCGGAAGAGACCGAGCTTTCCGATGTGGGGAGTGAAAACCTGCTGGTAACCCTGCTTGCGCAAAAGTTCGAGAATAAAGTCCTGCAAGCTCTGGCGGAGTATCGCGCCCTTCGGTTTCCACAAGATAAGCCCCTGCCCGACTCTGTCAACTATCGTGAAAAGCCCGAGCTCCTTGCCGAGCTTGCGGTGGTCGCGCAGTTTCGCCTCCTCCATTTGCTTTAAGTAGTTTTCGAGCTCCTCTTTGGAGGCGAAAGCCGTTCCGTATATGCGCTGGAGCTGCTTGTTTTTTTCGTCTCCGCGGTGGTATGCCCCCGCAACTGAAAGAAGTTTAAACGCCTTTATGCGGCCGGTGCAGTCGACGTGCGGGCCTGCGCAAAGGTCGCAAAATTCGCCGTTGCGGTACATCGTAATCTTTTCGCCCTCGGGAATGTCCGCGAGCCTTCCGAGTTTAAATTCCTCCTGCCCCGAATCTCTTATGGCTTTTTCGGCGGCGGCGCGGTCGAGCTCTATTCTCTCAAATTTTTGGTTCTCGGAGATGATTTTTTTCATCTCGGCCTCGATTTTTGCGAGGTCTTCGCTTGTGAACTTGTGCTCCAAATCAAAATCGTAGTAGAAGCCGTTTTCGGTCGCAGGACCGATATCGAGCTTTGCGTCGGGGAAAAGGCGCAATACGGCCGTCGCCAAAACGTGCGAGGCGCTGTGTCTTATTTTCAGTAGGTCTTCATTCATGATTGTTTTCCTTTCGGCGGATATTTTATTTTTGTAAGAAAAATCCGCCCTAAAAGTCAGATAATACTGGATTTCGTCCGCTAAATGTAAAGTTTTTTTAAATCAAAATGGGTCCGCAAGGGAAAATTCCCGCTATCCGACAGCTTCAATTACCGTTTCCGCAACCATTGAAAGGCCGACAGCCGCAAACACGAAAACGCGCGCGTATTTCATAAAGACCCAAAATTTCTTCGATCTCAACAGCTCCGCGAACTTTGCTGCGAGTACCGCAACCAACGACAAAAGCGGAAGTGCCGTAAGCATAAAAAGCGCCCCCAACACGGCGGTCTGAATCCACACCGGCAGCCCCCCGGGGGTTATAAACTGCGGAATAAACGAAAGAAAAAATATTATCACTTTTGGATTGGACACATTCATTATGAATCCGCGCGCAAAAATGCGCCTTCCAGCGAGCCCGCTACCGCCGCACTTGAAGTCGGCGTCAATCGTCTCGCTCGATATTTTTTCAAGCCACGCCCCGCGCGCGAGCCAAAGCAAATACGCCGCCCCCGCAAGCCTCACCGCCGAGAACGCCGCTGGGCTCGCCGCAATGGCAATCGCCACTCCGCTTACGCACAGACATGTGTGCACTATGACCCCAGAACATAAACCGCACGCGAGCGTAATGCCGGTGCGCGTTCCTTTTGCAAGGCTTTCGGTTATCACAAAAAGTATGTCCGGGCCCGGCATAAATACGAGAGCCGCGCAGGCTAAGATATATGCAACTATTATTGAAATATCCATATCCTCACGCGAATATGTCGGGTCTTATGGCGCGGATTCTTCCGGCGGATTCGCATAGTCCGCCAACCGCCGCGCGCTCAAGCCATATATTTTCGTACCTCGACACTATTATCTTTAAATCTCTCTGCTGGGAATCCGTCTCGGTAGAAAAGTCTCCGCGGGCTTTGCGCATTGCCCATTTTATCATCTCAACCCCCAACGAAAGCTCGGTTTTGCAAAGCTCGCCGTCGCGGCACGCGGGCGACGAACTCTCGGATAGCGCCAAGGCGAAGTCCGCAGCTCCCTCTATCGCGGAGAAATCGTAGCCGCATTCAGCCGAAAGTTTTTTTGCGTCTTCGGGCGCCGCAAAAAATATTTTGTGGTAAAAGCAAAAAAGCTTCATCACGGGATCCGCCCGCCCGAGCATGCACAGCGCCCTCGAAAAATTGCCTGTGCCGTCGATAAACACAAATCTGTCGAGCGCCTCGCATACAGTCTCCGCCGACGGACAGCTTCCCCAAGATGCCGCGCCTCCGAGCACCAATGCGGGGTACATCGCGCACCACGGCTGGTGGTTTCCGCCGTCGCCCCACTGGGTGAGAATCATTCCCTCGGCGCCGTGCCTCTTGGCGCAATCGCACGCGGTTTTTATGTTTTCATAAGCGCAGTCCCACCGCGAGCCGAAGGAGTTCCATGTGCTCGTTCCGGGGGCGACGAGATATTTTCGCCCCAAGCTCTCCATGTATGAGCACTGCTGCCCGTAAGGGTGGTCGAGGTAATACCCCCATAGGATTGGCGTCATATCCTCGGGAAGCTGTTCTGAATATTTCGGGCTTTGCATGAGCACGTCCGCCCAAAAGCAGACCTTTTTGCCGTACTTTGCAGCCCTCTCCCTGAGCCCGAGAATATGGCGTATGTAAATGCCGTATTTTCCGCCTTCGGCTTCGCACTGCGCCTTGCTGCGCCCCATGCCAAGCTCCCACGGTTCGTCTCCGCCAATATTAAAGTTTTCGCTCTCAAAATTTGGCAAAAACTGGGCGTAGAGAGAATCCATAAAGTCGAGCGCATTTACGTCCGGATAGAGTGTCGTGGGATATTTGCGGACAGTGCCGAGCGGATCCACAAACGGCGCCTTGCTCTCCGCAAGATGCGCGTATTTCGGATACCTAAGCCACCTTTCCATGTGTCCGAGCCCGTTCATGTTCGGGACGAGCTCTATACCCGCGCTTGCGCATATTTCGCCGAGCTTGCGCACAGCCGCCGCCGTCAGCGGGGACGCGTCTGCCCATACGAGCTCGTGCCCCTCAAACGCGAAAGTGTGCTCCGTATAAAGTTCGAGCCTGTTGTATTTAAATAGCGCGAGCATATCCACAAGCTTTGCAAGCTCGCCAAGCTTTGGCACTTTGCACCTACTTATGTCTAGCATAAACCCGCGCACTTCCAAGTCCGGAGCATCGGATATCTCCACAAACCTAAACCCTCTTTTGTCGGACTGCATTCCGATTTGCCTGAGGGTTTGAAGCGCGAGCCTCGCGCCTTTTTCGGAGCCTGCCCTTACGCTTATTCCGCTTTCAGAGACCGATATTTCATAGTTCTGCGCGGGCATTCCGCCGGGGTATTCTATGGTTAGGAAGTCTCCAACAGGCAGTCCCGCGGAGTCTATCCTAAACTCAGCCTTTTCCCACGGCAAAAAGCCGCCGCCCCATTTGACAGACTTTGGGGCAGGCAGCAAAATCGGAACGCTTTCGGAGAAGTCCGGCATCTGAGTTAGAAGGTGTGCACGAACAGCCCAGAGCGCAGTTTCGGCTCAAACCAAGTGCTTTTTGGGGGCATTATTTCGCCCGCATCGGCAATGTCCATGAGCTGCGCAACCGTCGTTGGATACATCGAAAACGCCACGGCGAACTTTCCGGAGTCCACGAGTTTTTCAAGCTCGCCGGTTCCCCTTATGCCGCCGACAAAATCTATCCTTTCGTCCGTGCGCGGATCGCCTATTTTTAGAATCGGCGACAGCACCCTGTCCTGCAAAAGCGACACGTCGAGTCCTTCGACAGCGCCGAGTGACGACGTATTTTCAAATTTCAGCGTGTACCATTTTTTGCCGAGGTACATATCCACAAAATTTGGGGCCGGCGGGGATTTCTCGCTGCTCTGGGTGACGGTGCACACCTTGGAGAGTTTCTCGAGGAACTCGGATTCGTCCATTCCTGCCAAATCGCGCACTACGCGGTTGTAGGGCAGAATTTTCAGCTGGCCGGCGGGGAATACAACGGACAAAAACCAGTTGTAGTCCTCGTCTCCGGTATGGTTTGGGTTTTCGGCCTTTAAATCGCGCGCGCAGCGGGCATTGCTCGCGCTGCGGTGGTGCCCGTCGGCGACGTATGCGCACGGGATTTTATCGAAGATCTCCTTTATTTTTGCGAGCTTTTCGGGGTCGGATATTTTCCAGCCCGTATGGCGGATGCCGTCGCTTGCGACAAAGTCGAATATGGCGTCGGCGTCGTCCTTTTCGGCGATTATCTTGTCGAGGGCAGTGCCGTCCTTAACTGTCAAAAATACAGGGCCCGTATTGGCGCGCAGGGTTTTGGTCAGGCGGTAGCGGTCGTTCTCCTTGGCGGCGCGGGTTTTTTCGTGCTTTTTTATAACGTCGGAATCGTAGTCCTCGGCGGAGAAGGTCGCGACGAGCCCCGTCTGGGAGTGCCCGCCCATTTCCTGCCTGTAAAGATACATGCAGTTTTCCGGTTCGCGGACGAGGTCGCCATTTGCTATCAAGCGCTCGAAGTTTTCTTTTGCATGTGCATAGACGGCGTCGGAGTACGGATCCGTGCCCTCGGGCAGCTCTATTTCAGAGCGAACAACCCTCATAAAGCTGAGCGGCCGTCCCTCGGCCTGCTCGCATGCCTGTTGATAGTTCACCACATCGTAGGGAAGGCTTGCTATGGCTTCCGCTTTGCCTTTGGCCGGGGTGAGTCCCTTGAAACTTCTTATTTTCATACGGAGGATATTAAATTCACATTTGCGGAGCTTTTTCAAGTTTTGCTTTAAAAATCTTGAAAAGATAATCTAAAACCGCGATACTGTATGATTATGAATGGAGAAAAAATTTCTGGAATGTCGGCATGCCGCCGCGGCGGTTGTATATTTTCGCTCGTAAAACTTGCCGTGCTTGCGCTAATCATAGTTGCGGTAATAGGCTATTTCGGCATAAGCTATATTGCCGACTACGCGCTAAAAACAATAACTAACGGAACCGGAATAGACGCCGGCGTAAGCTCCGTATCCATTAGCGTCACAGATCAAAAGTTCGACGTAAAGAACTTCTATATAACCAATCCCCCGGAATATCCGAAGGGAAACGCAATAGAATTTAAGAACGCGTTTGTTGACGCCGACATTGGCTTAGGCGACGTCCTCTCTAAAAAGCTCATAAAAGTGGAGGAAGTAAAAATTGAGGGGCTTAAAATATCATACGATATGAAAACCCAAAGTGGTCTTGCAAAATTTGTATCGTCGCCCGACAACAACCTAAACGACATCGTAAATCTCCTTGTCGGGACCCAGGAAAAGCAGGAGCAGGAAAAACAGCAGGCAGTTGAGGAAACTCCGTCTGAGCCCTATAAAATTATCCTCGGCAAACTCGTGTTTTTGGACGGAGACGTCAAGGTCAGCGTAAACGGCAAAATAATAAACATAAAGCTGCCAAGCTTCACAGTGGAAAACCTCGACAACAACGGCGAGGGCTTGACCCCGACCCAGCTTACGGTTGAAATAATGGGCAAACTCGCAAAGCAAGTGACAGTTGAAGTCGCCGCCGAGCTCGCAAAGGAAGGTTTGCAATTAGGCAAAGACGTTGGCAACGACGCCGCCAACGCCACGGAAGGAGCCGCAAAAGACCTGAAAAAATCAGTCGAAAGCGCCCTCAAAGATCTCTTTAACTAAGAGCATATCCGCGATTTGACGGACCACTTTATGTTAAGGCAAAAAAACTGCCACCTTTGGCGGTTTTTTTTTGATGACAATTAAGGGAATCTTCAAAATAATTTGAAATATGAGCACGAGTATAGCCCGCTTGAGTAAAGCCCGCAAGTCCGCCGCGCACACGCCCAAATACGCGGAGCTGTACAACTGGATAACCGGCCTTATAGAGTCGGGGAAACTGTCGGCGGGCGATAGGATTCCCTCCGAAAACGAGCTCATAGCAAAGTTCGGCGTAAGCAATACGACAGCCCGCCGCACGCTTTTAGAGCTCAAAAACAGCGGCTGGGTCAGGAAAGTTAGGGGTAGCGGAACTTTCGTCTCCGAAACGCCCCCCGGCAAGAGGCTCGTCAGGGAGCTCGGCTCTTTCGAGGCAATCCTCGGGAACTTCTCCGAAAATCTCGAGCGCGACGGGTACCGTCCGAAAATAAAGGTCGTCGAGAAAAAAATCGTCCGCGGCGGAGTGCATGCAAACATAGGCCATAAAACCTACTCAATAGATTCCGACGCCCTAAAAATAAGGTGCCTGCGCTATGCCGACGATATCCTGTTAAAAGACGAGACAAAATATTTTTCCCTGTCTGCATTCCCGGAAGCAGTGGAAATAAAACCCGCTGAGATTTCCGCGCGCCTGTACTCCAAAAAATCAAAAAATAAAATCGCCGAAGTAGTCCGCGACATTTCCGCCGTAGTCTCCGATTCCGCCGACGGCGGGGAACTTTTCGGGCCGGGAGCCATCGCGCTAATCACGCTCGCTGGGGCGGCTCTCTGCAAAAGCGGGGAAGTCGCGGAAATAGAATTCTCAAATTACAGGGCCGACAAATACAGATTCTTTGTCGGCGCACAAAATATTTAATATATAAAATGACTAATAAAATACGCTCAATTATCCTGCTGTCTGCAACCGCAGTCTTGCAATATGCAGCCTCAGCAGACGGGAATTTTTATAAATACACGAACCACTATCCGGACCGTCCGGAATATTCCCCGACGCCGGAGCTTTTTAAGACTCCCCCGCCGTCCGCCCGCCCGCAAATTTGGTGGCACTGGGTTAACGGCAACGTCACGCGAGAGGGAATCGACGCCGACTTGAAGGAAATGGCAGACAAGGGATATGGAGCCGCGATAATATTTTCGCTCGGCGGGGGAAAAGAGGGGCAAATAAAGTTCAATTCCCCCGAATGGTTCGAGACATTCTCGTACGTAGTTTCAAAAGCTAAGGAATATGGAATTGAAATAGGCATACACAACTGCGACGGCTGGTCGGAATGCGGAGGGCCGTGGGTTGGAATCGAGGATTCGATGAAGGCGATGACCTGGGTTCTGAAGCGCTCCGACGGCGGGGAAATCGAGATTGAACAGCCGCCGTCCAAATACAACTTTTACCGCGACATTGCCGTTATCGCCTATCCTGCGCGCCGCCCCGCCAAGCCCGAGGCCGCCGACAAGATTGCAAAGATAACGCCCGCAAACGACAATTCTTCAGTTGCTCCGGAAAGCGAAATCCCCGCAATGTTCGACGCAAACCGCGATACCATTTTTAAGATATCCGCAAAAAAACGCGGCTTGGGGTATGGCGCCGTACTGGAATTTTCCGAGCCTTTCCGCGCCGGAAGCATTTATGTCGAGACAAAAATGGCGTACAGATTCCCGCCCAATATTATAATAGAAACCTCGAACGACGGGAAAAATTTTGAAAAGGCGGGAGAATTGAAATTTGGAATGTCGCCCGTTGGCAGCGCGAAATTTAAAGAGCGCAGCGCAAAATACTGGAGGCTTTCAAGAGACGACAAAAGCTCCAACGCCGAACCGAATATGGGAATCATAGAAATGGAGTTAATTCCCGACGGGTCGGTGCCCGCTAACGCCAGCCAAATTCCGCAGCATGCGGTAAAGGCGGCGCTTATCGAGCATTCAAGAACAGATATACCGCCTACGGGAAAATTTGACGTCAAGAAGGAGTCGATAGTTAAACTCTCGGAAGTAAAAGTAATGGCGACGCCGAAACCCGACGCAAACGGCTCTATAAAAATATCGCTGCCCGTGGGGAAATGGGAAGTCGCGCGGCTTGGATACACGACTACCGGTATGAGAGTCCACCCGTGCACAAAATACGGCGCCGGCTTTGAAATCGACAAGATGAGCAGCCGCGCCGCCGATATGCACTTCGACTCCTACATCAAAAAAATGCTCGAAGCCTCAGGCGCCGAAAAGGGCAAGACTTTCAAGTACGTCGAAACCGACTCTTGGGAATGCAAACAGCAGACGTGGACAGAGGGCTTTGAAAAAATGTTTGAAGATACAACAGGTTACGACATTTTAAAGTGGTCGCCTGTTTTCTTTGGCGTGTGCGTTGAAGGTGCGGAGAGCTCCGACAACTTTTTGTCGGATTTCAGAAGGGCCGTATCCGTAGCCATAATGAAAAACTTTTTCGGCAGGCTCGGCGAGCGCATACGCTCCGAATCCATGTCGTACGAGCTCGAGCCCGTGACAAATACGGCTATATGCGACCCTCTAAACAATTTCAGGCTCGCCGACATTCCCCAGCATGAACAATGGAATCCGATGCGCGACCCCAATGCAGTCGCGCGCGACGGCGCCGGATATGTCGGCTTTAACGGAGTGGGCGACGAAGCGGTCTCTGCCGGGAGATTTTACGGCAAGAGGCTCGTGACGTGCGAATCTCTAACCGCGTACGTTGGCAACTGGTCCGACACCCCGCTTTCGATAAAAGGCACTCTCGAAAGGATACTGCGCGGCGGATACAACACGGTAGTATTCCACTCGTACACCCACCAACCCGACGAAAGCGTGCCCGGCTGGCAGATAAGCCCTTGGGGCACGCCGATAAACCGCAAGATAACATGGTGGCCGCTGTCAAAACCGTTTTTTAAATATATTTCGCGCGTGCAATATATGAACCAAAGCGGGCGAAGCGGAGCCAAAATATTAAATCTATATTCCGACACTATTCCGGCATTTAAAAGGAGCCTATACCTTCCCGAAAATGTGGAGTACGACATTATAAACGGCGACGGCGCGCGCGAATTTTTAAAGGTGGAAAACGGAAAGCTGCTGAGCCCCGGCTCCATGCGCTACGATATGCTCGTGCTGACTCCGGGAAGGTTCATGAAGCTCGAAACCCTCCGCGCAGTAAAGCGACTTGTCGAAGAGGGCGCCTCAGTATGCGGAAGCTCGATAGGTAAGTACGAAACACTCACAGGCGGCGACTCCGCCAAAGCCGAGTGGGAAAAGCTAAACACAGAGCTTTTTGCTGGAGGAGAAAAGAAAATTGTGAAAATCGGCAAGGGCAAAATCTACGCGAACTATTCCGCGTTTGAAGCCTGCAAGGAGGAAGGCATAGAGTCTCCCGCGCTTTTCTACGACGCCGCGGGCTCCGTTAAAAAGATTCTTTCGACAAAAAGGCTCCACGCCGACGGAAGCGTATGGTACTGGGTTTTAAACGCCTCCGGGGAAGACAAAACCTTCGAGTGCTCTTTCGACACCACAGGGAAGTCGGTACGGATATGGAATCCGTACGACGGGACGGAATCTCTCGCGGCGGCGGCCGTTCAAAACGGTTCGCGCACGCTCGTGCCTCTCAGCCTTCCGAAGCATTCTACTGTATTCGTCGTTTTCAGAAATGATCCGGACGCGCCAAAGCCGTTTGCGGAAGTCAAGATAAACGGTGAAAAAGTATTTCCGATTGCCTCCAAGAACGCCGGGACAAGCAATTTTTCAATATTGCTGGAAGCCACACCCTCGCGCAACAGGCCGATAACGGCGCAAAAGCCAGACGGATACCTGCGGACCGACAACGAAAACTTCGCCGTAGCCCCGCGCGGAGAACACCATGCAAGGGGGGCGGAATACGTCGGGACAGGCGTGAGCGTGGGCAAGAACTCGATAGCAGTATTCGAGCACGGCGACCACCTGATAAATTCAGTGCTCGTTTACAACGGCAATGTCCCCGAGAAATCGAAAATATGCGTATCATATAAAGACGGGACTCCCACGTTATATCTCAACGGGCGCAAAGTTGCCGAAGGCAAAAAGTCAAAGAGAATTCCCGTGATGCCGAACAGCGCATCTGAAAAATTCGACGGAACGATAAGTTTTTATAAAACTTGCAATAGGCCTCTGGACGCGGAATCCGCGGAAAAATATTTTATTGAAGGCGAAAGCCAAAAACGCGCGCCAAACATAATGCTGTCGCGCGACGGAAGAGCCTCCGCGGAATTCTTCGGCGCAGGCGAAATAGAGGCGATTGGAGCCGACGGCAAAAAGAGCGTTTTCTCCGCAAACGGAAGCTGGAAATCAATAGACGTAAAGCCGCCGTACAAAGTGAAGTTCCAGAGCGGGCGCGGCGCGCCGGAACAGGCAATTTTCAAAAAGCTTGAATCGTGGACAAAGTCCGGCGACAAGGGGATTGCGAATTTTTCAGGCATCGCCGAATACTCGGCCGAATTTGAAATCCCCGAAAAAACGCCAGGAGAAAAACTCGCGCTAAAATTCGACGACATCAAAGATGTTGCAAGAGTTCTTGTAAACGGAGTTGAAGTCGGCACATTGTGGAAGCCTCCATACGAGCTCGACATAACCTCCGCCGCCAAAGAGGGAAAAAATACACTGGCAGTTCAGGTTGCCAACACATGGGTCAACAGATGCCTGTACGACTCTTCTCTGAAAAAGCAGGAGCGCATAACATCTTCCAACGCGATGCAAACCCACTATCCCGATATTTCAAGCGGCAAGAAAAGCACATGGCCCTACCCCGCGCCCGAATCGGGAATCATCGGGAAGATTAGGATTGAATCGTCAAAAGTAGCCGAGGCGCGGTAATCCGCGCCAAAGCAAGGCGCGCAGAAAGTGTCCGCCACTTGATTTGCCCATTTTTCCTATGCGGAAAACTGGTGCAATATATCGCGCGCGCTTTTTCGCAAAACCGAATATTTATAAAAGCAAGGGCATATCTACAACTGTCAATACGCGAGAAAATAATCGGGGAAACATTCATAAGTTGCGCAAGTGCGTCACTTAAAGATTTAATCCACTTACGAAAAAACTTGCTGTGCTTCTACGAATTACTAAACATAAAAAAATATGATGAAATTTGGCATATCTCAGAATGGCAAAAAATTCAGAAGCATTGCAGTAATTGCAATTGCATTTTCTATATTATCAAACTCCGCAACGGCTCAGGATCTATATTTTAAAGACGTAAATTCGCAATCCGGGAAACTCGATTTAAGCGCAAGCTCAAATTGGTTTACCGACGCATCAAAAACCGAGCAGTTTGTCGGAAACCTAAGCACAAGCAACAACGGCATAGTCGACTGCGACGGGACATCAGCAACAGCATATATCGGATCCGATCTGACATTGGGAAATCTCGAATGGAAAATTTCAGGCATCGATACAAGCGCCGACCTATCCTCTATCGCCGAATCCGCAACAATGAATATTTCCGGCAATCTCAATATGAGCCTACTCGTGTCTCAGGGAAGCGCAGAATTGTTCACCTACATGCGAATGGGAAAGGATTCCGCGATAAACGTCGGAGGAAATGTAGTAATAGACTACACAAAAAACGGGAATTGGCTGTCATTTAATATGGCCTCCGAAAGCGGCGCATCGTTTACGGTTGGCGGAGACTTTACAATAAATTCGCTAAACAGTGGCTATCTAAATTTTTCCACCGGCATGACCGACTTCTCAGTGAAGGGCGTAATGCGCATTGACGGCGCGAGATGGTCGCTCACGGGAGAGAGGGAATCGGGCACATATACAAGGACAATCGGCGGGATAAGCGGAACTGACACCAGGCTTAACATAACAAAAAGCGGGCTTACAGTAAACCTCGTGCTTGCCAATGAGTCAAAGCAGGACGCCCTCGTAATGTATGGGCAGAGCTACGGCGGAAACTCTAAGTTCAATATAATAATGGACGCCGCCACCGACAACGGCGCACAGATAATCAGATTCAGTAAAATCACTCCAACATACAGCCAGAACCACACCGACATTGGAGACTCCGACATAAACGATATAACGGTTTCAAACGGCAGGCTCGACATCGGAATGTACGGCGAAATGAAGGGCGGCAAACTGTCGATTTCCGGAGAAAACGCGGTATTTAGCGCAATTTCCAATGATGCGGGCGGATCAGATGTGGGCAATGTTTTATTCGCAGATGGAGAGTGGAGCAATGGAAAGATTGTCATAGATATCGAAAATGAATCGTCCTACGATAAAATAGCCTTTGACGGGACTCTTTCAAAAACGGGCAAAAATATTTCAATGGAATTTATATTTGACGCAAATTCGATGTCCGAACTAATACAGTCCTCCGAGACCGGCAGTTTTATCCTCAGCGACGCTATTACATACGCGGAGGGAAGCTCCATAGAGGGAACTGTTCTTAACGGAATTTATGATGGGATTAAATGGGAGGCCATGTTCGGGAATACTTCAATGAATGTCTCTTTTGCGAACGTCCCAGAACCGTCGTTAATATCGGCAATATTCGCTTTGGCGGCAATTCCGCTGCTCTTTGCAAAGCGAAGAAGGCTGTTTTGATATTTTTTGAAAACTCCGGGCTACTTCAGCCGGAGTTTTTTTATTGTCCGTCTATGCCGGTCGGGTGCGCGCAAAATAAAAATATGCATTATTGACAAGCAAAATATAAAAAAGATAATAGATTTATGAAAAAGTTTTCCATTTTGTTCTCCATTATTCTAAGTGTTAACGCATTTTGCGACGAAAGTAAAATTCCCCAAAAAATGCGCGATCTTTGGGAAAATCCAATTACAGACGCGCGCATTGAAAACGGCATTCGCGCAAACCGCATGGGCGAGTTCTATCTGGACTTTGATAAGCCCGTCGAAAACCTGAACATAAAACTTTCAAGGCACGAATTTCTTTTCGGCGTGTACGCATCGCGCTCAGTATCAGAAGGCCAGCCTGTAAAATATACGGACGAACAAATAAGCAAATACGCCGATCTTTACACGCGCATATTTAACTACGGAACTGTTGCAGTCGTATGGCGCAGGGTCGAACCGCAGGAAGGCAAGTACCGCTGGGATTACTCAAACGACAAAAATTTAGACCTTTCCTATACGAGCAACCCGACTGTAATGCAGTCCGACACCGCCCTCGCCTTCTGCGAAAAAAATTCGATAATCCCCAAAGGCCACACTTTTTCTTGGCCGATAAGCGTAACCCACTTCATGCCGGCGTGGGCTCTCGACCTTAAAAATCCCGACCTTATAGAAGCCGCCACTAACCGCAATATACGCAACATAGCCGACCGCTACCGCGACAGGATTAAAATATGGGACGTAGTAAACGAAGCCGCGGATTACAGGGATAAAGGCTCAATCCTATACGACGACTATGTTTACAAGGCCTTTAAAGAAGCCGAACGCTGCCTCCCTTCGGACGACAAATTCCTGATAAACGAAACTACCTCCGCATGGTATCAATATATAAAAGACGAGCAAACCGGCCGCTTTTTCCTCCTCGTAAAAAATCTTATAGACCGCGGCGCAAAAGTCGACGGAATCGGACTGCAATTCCACTTCTTCTCCGACAAGGCATTTGGTGACGTTTTGGACGGCAAAACTTTCACTCCGCGCGATATGACAAAGGCGCTCGACGGCTACGCAAAACTTGGCAGGCCGCTGCACATCACGGAGATCACAATCCCCACAAGCCGCGGCGAGGAAGCGCAGGCATATTTTGCTAAGCAAGCGTACAGGCTGTTTTTCAGCCATCCGTCGGTTGAAGCCATCACATGGTGGAATATGCGCGACGGCCAGGCGGCCTCTAACGAGGCCCACCTTAACGGCGGGCTAATACGCGACGACCTCACTCCGAAAGCCTCGTACCGCGCCCTCGAACAGTTGATAGCAAAAGACTGGCAGACAAATGTCACTTTTGACAAACCCGTAAAAAATGCGCATTTCGAAGGTTTTTATGGAATGTACGACGTCTCGTACAAATACAAAGGCAAAGAATATAAACAAAAAGTCTGGTTCGGCAAAAAATCCGACAAATCACAGTCTATAACCGCCGTTCCGACCGATTGGCGCAACCGCTTTAGATAATATTCAATAGATTTTGAAAGCGCAAGCGTACGCACGCAAAGCATAGGTTTGCGCAACTGATTTTAACAATATTCAGCACTCAACGCACTTGGCGGGCAAAATATTTTGCCCGCCTTTTTTTTACCCATGCGGCGTTTTTTCTATCTTATAATCTTATCTAAAAAATCCATTTTTGGAGTGCACGCAGGGAATGAATTTGCCGTTTTCGCCGATAATGTCGAACACCTTGGGCGAAACGCGCGCCAAACATAAAAAACATAAAAATTGCATTGCGTAAAAAAATGGGGGCTGCAAAACGCCCCCAAAATTTTTCATAAAAAGCGTAAAAATAAACGATGAAATAAATCAGATATAGATCTCTCGCTGTGTGCCTGGGCCGTTGTCCGGGCCTATCATTCCGCGGTCTTCCATTTCGTCGATAATCCTCGCGGCGCGGCCGTACCCTATCCCGAGCTTGCGCTGCAATAGAGATGTGCTCGCCTTTTTATTTGCCTTAACAACCGCGACCGCCTTTGAGAACATAGCATCTCCGGAATCGTCGCCCCCTCCGGAATCCTCCTCCTCTTCGCCTGCGCTGTCTATCTCCTGCTGGACTTCTTCGGCGTACTCGGGCTCACCGTTTACTTTCAGCGCATCGACAACCCTCGCTATTTCCTCGTCCGACATAAACGCGCCCTGCGCCCTGACCATATCCGCCGAGCCGTTGTTTATGTAGAGCATGTCTCCATACCCTATCAGCGTTTCAGCCCCCTTGTGGTCGAGAATCGTCCGGCTGTCTATTTGCGAAGTCACCTTAAAGGCAATTCGCGTGGGAAGGTTGTTTTTTATAAGGCCGGTTATGACGTCGCGCGAAGGCCTCTGGGTTGCCACAATCAGATGTATGCCCGCAGCTCGCGCGAGCTGCGTAAGCCGCGCTATCGAGCCTTCTACCTCCTTGCCCGCAACCATCATTAGATCTGCAAGCTCGTCGATTATGCATACGATGTACGGCAATTTTTTCTTGGGAATTTCCACGTCTGAATCTCCGCCGTTCGCGGCTATTTCCTCCTCGGAATCCACAAGAGCCGTGCGCTCCTCGGGTGTCATTGCGGCGTCGGACGCCTCCGCGATTTGCTCAGACTGCGCGTCTTTTAAAACCTTCGCGTTGAACCCCGCTATGTTGCGCACTCCGGATTCCTTGAAAATTCTGTATCTGCGCATCATCTCCGAAGTCAGCCATTTGAGCGCCGCCGGCACTTTCTTAGGATCGGTAACGACGGGAATTAGCATGTGCGGCAGCGAATTGTATATCTGCATTTCTACAACCTTCGGGTCAACCATTATGAACCTGAGGTCGTCGGGCGTCATTTTGTACAGAAGTGAAAGTATTATGGAGTTTATGCATACGCTCTTGCCGCTGCCCGTGGAGCCCGCTATCAGCGCGTGCGGCATTTTTGCGAGGTCGAGCACAATGGGAACTCCCGTTATATCCTTGCCGAGCGCGACAGGTATCTCGGCGCGGCTCTCGTTCCATTCGCGCGATTCAATGATGTCCCTTACGCGCACGATGCTCCGTACTTTGTTTGGAATTTCTATGCCCACAGTGCCGTGGCCTGGTATCGGCGCAATTATTCTGACCTTTTCGGCGCGGATACCCAGTGCGATGTCGTCTTCAAGGCTCGCAATTCTGTTTAGCCGAACCCCCGTGTCGGGGCGCACTTCGTAGCGCGTTATAACCGGCCCGGACGACGCCTTTACGGGGTTTACGGCAATGCCAAAATCCGCAATTTTGGCCACTATTTCGGCCATCCGCTCCTCGTAATTTTCGCGCTCTACATTCTGTTCTTCCTTAGGCTTATCGAGCAAATCCACCGACGGGAATACGTATCCGTCGCGAGTTTTTGTGGGAAGCTTTGCAACATATTTTTCAGCCTTGAACTCCTCTACTTTCAACGACTCGTGCTTCGACGTTTTTTTAGGCTCAAGCGGCTTTACTTTGCTCAGGTCGATATCGCCACTGCGCGGCTCGTCTGCGGCAACGGGCTCTTCAGGTTCGGGCGATTGGGTTTCAGAAGGTTCTTCAAACGAGGGCTCCTCCGCAACGTTGCCGGAATCCTGCTGGCGGCTCGGTATAAAATCCATATCCTCTTCGTCGGAGTCGAAGCGCGATGTAAAATCGCTGATTGGAAAGCTTACCGCCTTTTTGCCGCCTTGGATTTTAGATGTATCGGATTTCTCCGTTTCCAAGCCCGTCCCCTCCAAAACCGCGTCGGCTACGCCTGCGGCCGCGGCGGCTTCTGCCCTTGTAGCTTTCGGAATGTCAGGGCGCGAAAATGCGTTTTTAACCGTCTGAGGGGGAGCTGCAATCTCCTCGGGCTCAACCCTCTGTGCGGGAGCAGGCGCGCGCGAAACTTCCGCAGCGCTTCTGCGCGCAGCCATACTTTGCGATAAAATCTTTTCCTCGGATTCGCCCGAAGACTCTTTCCGGCGCCAAAATAGAACGGACGGCAGAAACGCTGCCGCCTTGAAAATTATCTTTGCCACGCGAAAGAAAACCGACGGCGATTTTTTGGCCGCCCCCGCGAGCTCCTTTGCCGCCTCGACAGGGCTGTCCACAAACACAACTATTACGCAAAATAAAAATAGAATTCCAACGAGCGCAAAGCTCCCGAATATGTCGAGAAAGGGCTTCAACGCATTGTCGAAAACTACCGTCCCGAATTTTCCGCCCCACCCCAAGGGCCAAAAGGCGCTCTGTTCACCGGAAGTTTCAACCCCGCCCTGAAGTATCGCGCACAATATGGAAAATAGCAGTATTCCGCCTACCGCGCAGACAAATTCAAGCTTTGAAATTCCCTTCGCCCTTCTCTGCCATAATAAGACCCCAAGCCAGAAAATGTACACCGGTATTGTGTACGCCGCCGCCCCGAGGGATATTATTGCAAGCAGCGTGAATGTCGCCCCGAATGCCCCGCAAAGATTTTCGCCGTATATTTCAGTTGTGGGCAAAAACGACTCCAAGTAGGCTCTAAAAAAAATGTTTTGGCTCGGCGCGTATGAAAACGCCGATACCATAAGTATAAACGCAACAAAAATAAATACGCTGCCTATTATTGGGCGGCGGCGTCCCACCATCTCACCCAATTTTTCTCCGCGTTTTTTAGGTTCTTTTGCCATTTCTTATAAAATTTTTCTCCGTATGTTTTGGCGCCCGCGCAATGTAGCAAATGAAATGCGGGCGCCGATTGTTAATGTTAAAATTTTCCCGATGGGGGTAAATGTCAAAATTTTTTGTCGAGCAGTTTTTGCGCGTGAGCCACCGCTGACTCCGAGTTTCTGTCGCCGAGCATTCTTGCGAGCTCGCTTACCCTGCGCTTCTTATCGCCGTCGATTCTCGCAATGGAAACGCTCGTGGAAGTTTTTGTCTGAAATTTCTCAACGAGAAAATGCCCGTTTGCACACGCCGCAACTTGAGGCAGGTGCGTCACGCAAAAAACCTGGTGACCTTTCGACAATTCCGCAAGCCTCTTTCCGACCTCCGCGCCTATTTCCCCGCCGACATTGGCGTCCACTTCGTCGAACACCAGAAGCGGAGTTGCGTCGGCGTCGGCAAGCGTCGTTTTTAGCGCAAGCATCACCCGCGCGAGCTCTCCGCTCGAAGCTATTTTTGCAAGCGGCAAAAGCGGCTGCCCGGGGTTTGCCATAAACATAAATTCGCATGAGCTTCCGCAATCGGGCGAGGGCTCTGACTCGGCGGATATAGATATGTCGAATCTAGCGTTTTTAAAGCCGAGCCCCAGAAGTGTCTTGGACGCGCGCTCGGCAAGTTTCTTTGCGGCTTTTTCGCGTGCTTTCAATATTTTTTCCGCGATTGGCACGAGAGACTCGAGAAGTTCGTCGGCGCGCCTGCGCAATTTTTCCATAGTTGCCCTGACGTCGGACTGGTTTTCGATTTTTGCCGCCATTTCGCGCCGGGCAGACAGCACGGACTCGACCGAGTTGCCGAATTTTCTACAAAGGCCAAGCCAGTCGGTCATCTTTCGGCGGACAGTCTCAATCTGAGCCTCATCCATATTCGAGGACCGCGCGAGATTCCCGTATTCGGAGGAAATGTCCGCAAGCTCTAATCCCACCCCCCTTAGACGCTCCGACAGCGACTCCGCCGCCGCCGAAAAGCGCGATATTTCCGACGCAAATTTTGACGCCGCCGCAAGTTTTTCGAGTATTCCGCCGTCGCCGTCTATCGCCTCCGCAACTGCCGAGGATTTTTCTACTATGTCGCTCGCGGCCTCCGCGAGCTTCGATTTTTCCTCAAGCTCCGCAATGCTTTCCTCGGTTGGGTTCACTGCGTCTATCGCAGCTATGCGCGAGCGCAAAAATTCGATTTCGTCCTCCCCGAGGCTCTTTGTTTGCGAGAGCGACTCTATATTTGAAAGCATCTGCCTGCGCTCAGAATAAATGCGCATGTATTCTTCGAGAAGCTGCGAGTCTCCCGCAAAAGTGTCGAGCATTTCGAGTTGGTTTTTGCGCGAAAACAATTTCTGCGGCTCCCCCGGCCCGTGGAAGTCTATCCAATACCCTCCGAGCTTTGAAAGGAACGAGAGCGGCGCGGGAGACGAGTTCACAAAAGCCCTCGACGGCTTCGAGATTCCGACTACCCGCGATATCAGAAGTGTTCCGTCCTCGCACGGCGGCAACCCTGACGATTCCAACAGTCTGTCGATTTTAGAGGTGTCTTTAAAACGCAAGACCGCTTCTACCCTGCAAGTGTCGGAATGGCCGCCCACGGCCTCCTTTCCGCACCTTGCGCCCGAAAGCATAGCGAGCGCCCCAAGCAGCACGCTCTTTCCCGCGCCAGTCTCGCCGGTGACTGCCGTAAAGCCCTCGGTAAAGTCAATTTCGGCGCGCTCCAGTAGCGCGAGATTTTCTATCCTCAAATACTCGATCATTCTCGGTTATTTTTGCCATATCCGGGCGAATTTTCCAAGCCGGTTTTTCACGTTTTTAGTATATTTTAGCAAAACTTTTATTTTGCCGCCTCAAAGAAGGCACTTTTGAGGAAAAATTTTTGCCCCAAAATAAAAGCTTTTTAAAAAAAAGCTCGCGGCGGAAATTTTTATTGCGGGAGAAATCCTATGCGGACGGCATTGCAAAACCGCGATACATTTGCACAAGCACCAAAGACTCAAAAACTTTTTTGAATCTACCCCAGCGTGTAAAAGTTTTAACATTCCTATTGCCTTTTTATCGCAAAAGTATTTTTCTCTAATTTGAGAGATGAGACAAAAAAGCCTTTCCAATTCTCGCGACCGCGTAAGCATGAAAGATATCGCCAACGCCCTTGGGATATCAAAAGTATGCGTTAGCCTCGCCCTAAGGGGCGCAAAAAACATATCGGAAGAGACAAAAAAGCGCGTTTTTGAAACTGCCTATAAAATGGGGTATAAAAAAGACGCGCTTCTTTCCAATGTGATGGCCAACATACGCTCGCGCAAAAAAAAGGACGATTTCTGCGGGACAATCGCGCTTATCAACGCAAATAAAGATAAAGACGCCACAATAAAATACCCAATTTTTGAAAAATATATAAGCGGCATAAGGGCGGAATCAAAAGAGATAGGATACTCACTCTACGAGGTTTGGCTGCACGACAAAACATTAACCCCGCACAAACTAAGCGGCATAATGAAGGCGCGCGGCATTCGCGGCGGAATTATCCTCGGGCACGTATCGGCGGACAGCCTCCCGATTGGCTTTTCGGAAATATGGAGGAATTTTAAATTTGTCTCCGCCGGCATAAAGACAAACAACCCTATGGTTGACTTTGTTTCCGCCGACAAATTCCTGATAGCCCGCCGCGCGGCGGAAAAAGCCATCGAAAAGGGCTGCAAACGGCTTGGGCTAGTCCTCGAAAAGTCGGTGGACGACATTGTTGACGGGCGTTTTAGCGGAGGGTTTTTAAGGGCCCAGCTCGCCCTGCCAGAGAAAGAAAGGATACCTCCGTTTCTCGAAGTTGCCGAAGCTAAGGAAAACCCAAAAATCTTTTACGCATGGATGAAAAAATACAAGCCCGATTCGATTCTTTCGATTTCAAACCAGACGCGCGAATGGCTTGAAAGCGACAGCGTGACTCTTCCGGAAGACATAGGTATTATCTGCATTGACACTCCAAATTACGGGCATGAATGGGTAGGTTTAGACCAAAACTACGAACTCGTAGGCAAAATGGCGGTAAGGCGGCTGTCAGACTTGCTCAACCGTTCGGCTTTGTCGGGGAGTTTCGGGGTCACAACGGCTACCGTCATCGCGCCTAAGTGGACAGACGTAATATCCATACGCCATAAGACTTACAGCAACAAGCCTTCGCATTGATTTTTATATAAGCCACTGCGCTTTACATCATATTTAAATTTGAATCCCACGCTTCGCTTTTGTTGGCAGAAGCAATCCATGCTTTAAAACACGCAAAAATTCATAAAATTTTTACAGGCTTTGTAGTATTTTATGCGAAGAAAATTTTCCTGAATAAAAAATTGCAAATAAGGCGCAAAGACTTGCCAAAATATTTTTACTCGCACGGCAAACACAATAAAACCGCAAGCACAATAGAAAATCTATCCTCTCTTGCGGTTTGGGAATAATCCGTAAATAGCGCAGACAATCTGCGGCAAACAGAATTTAAAAACCGTCGGCGCTACGAATATGCCGGCATTTGGGGCGGCGGCCTGCGCCGCCCCGCCGGTTTTACAAAATCCCGCTACTTGTCAGTAGGCACAATCCTGAAGTTTTCGACGTGGTACGACGGGTCTGCGCGGAATGTGAGCTTTACGTTGTATTGCTTTTCGAGATTCAGCAAGTACACGTAGTCCTCGTTTTGAAGGCGCTGCAAATTCTCTGGGTGCAGCATTATCAGCATTCCGATTTCCTTTTCGGGTCCGACCGTATCGCGCAAATTCCGGCAAGTCGCTACAATCTTGCGCTGAATCTCGCCGCTCATTGTGCGCGCGCTCTTTACAATGCCCTTGCCTCCGCAGTACGGGCAGGCTACATATATGCCGCTTGAATTGCTCTGGGCGTGGCGCTGGCGCGTCATCTGCATTATGCCGAGTTGCGAGATGGGCAGAACTTGGCTCTTAGCCTTGTCTTTTTCCATCTCCTCTTTTAGCCGCTTATAGACAGTCTGCCTGTCCTTACGGCTCTTCATGTCGATTGTGTCTATAATAATTAGACCGCCGAGATTTCTCAGCCTCACTTGGCGCGCGGCCTCCGTGACAGCCTCCAAGTTTGCCTGCAAAATAAAGTCTTTCCCGTCGGCGTCCTTGCCCTTGTGTGAACCCGTATTTACGTCTATTGCAACCAAAGCCTCGGTCTCGTCTATGACGATTTCGCCGCCCGAGGGAAGCGGAACGCGGCGCTGGAAAGTTTGGGCTATTTGGCGCTCTATATTGTAGCGTTCAAATATCGGTATATTTTCCTTAAAAAGCTGGATTTTGCTTCTGGCGCGCCGCGATATTTCGGATACGGAGCCCAATATGCGCTCGTATTCGGGGCGGCTGTCTATCAAAATTCTATCGGTCTGCTCGGTTAGGAAGTCGCGCACAGTGCGCTCGATGAGATCGGGCTCCTTGTATATAAGCGCGGGCGCAGGAGTCGATTCTATACGCTGCTGTATCTGTTTCCAGATGTTCAGCAAAATGTGCAAGTCGCGCACAAAGTATGTCCAGCGCTTGCCCTGCCCGGCCGTGCGGACTATTACACCCATTCCTTCCGGAATCTTCATCGACCTCAAAATTTTCTTTATCCTGTCGCGCTCTTTTCTGTCCTCTATTTTGCGGGATATTCCGCATTGCCCGGCGTAGGGCATCAGAACGAGATAGCGGCCTGGGATTGCTATATTCGTAGTTATCCTCGGGCCTTTCGTGCCGATTTGAGTCTTTGTTATTTGTACGATTATCTCGGTTCCGATTGGGAATTTTTCGGGAATATCCTTGGCGGAAAATTTTTGGGCGTTTTTCTTTTGCTCCTTGCTGCGGTTTTCGCGCACTATTTCGTAGGTCGTGTTGTCGGTGGTGGAGGGGAATATGTCCCAATAATGCAAAAATGCGTTCTTGGGCTGGCCGATATCCACAAACGCCGCCTTTAACCCCGGTTCGAGATTTTGTATTTTGCCCTTAAAAATCGCGCCGACCATGCTTTCGTCGCCGGGGCGCTCTATTTCAAACTTTTGCATGACACCGTCGGCGAGCAGCGCAACGCGCTTCTCAAACGGCTCCACATTTATGACAATTTCGCGGTACGGTTCGTCGTCGCGCTTTAGCAGCTTTATTATTTTTTCGAGAAGCGGGCGCTTTTTAGCGCGCATTTTGGCTTCAAGGTTCAGCTGCTCTTCGGGTATTGGTTCAACAATTTCCTCCGGAGGTTTCTTTGTCAAATCGTCAATTTTATAATCGGTATTTTCTTGTTTCATTGTTTCGCTTTAATTTTTCGGCGAAACTTTCGGAAATTACGAGTACGCCCTTCTGTGCCTGTAAACGCTTTGAACGAGACCGAGAAGTATGCAACACGTCAGTACGAAAGTTCCGCCATAACTCATCATTGGCAGCGGCAGACCGGTTATCGGCATTACGCCGATAGTCATGCCGACATTTATGAAAGCATGCGTCATCAAAATTGCCGCAATTCCGATGCATAGGAATTGCCCGAATTTGTCCCTCGACACCTGCGCCGAAAGCAGGCAACCGAATATGACAATTACGGACATCAAAAGAATTGCGGCCGCGGCTCCGACGAAGCCGGACTCTTCGGCTACAACCGAAAAGATAAAGTCGTTATACGCCACGCTCGAAGGCAGGTATCCAAGCTTTGCCTGTGTGCCTTGCGCGTGCCCCTTGCCGAGGATTCCGCCTGACCCCACTGAGATCAGACTCTGGCGCTGGTTCCAACTCACGCCAAGCCCCCGCGGATCGACTACATCGGGCGCCACAAATGCCAATATTCTGTTGCGCTGGTAGTCTTTCATCGGCAGACAAAACGGCGCGCTCGACCCGTACGCATTGCGAGAAGAAGCCTCGCTCGCCGTCATCTTATTGTCTTTCAAGAAATTGCTATATCCCCATATATCGACGGCAACAAGCCCTACCGTTGCCGCGCACAGCAGCATCAGTATTGCGAAAAACCGCTTTGGCAATGTGGATATATACAGCATCGCAAACAGCATTGGTATAAAGACAAGAGTAGAACCTAAGTCAGGCTGCAAAAAAATCAACAAAATTGGAATAAAAAATACAATGCCAAGCTTTATCCAAAACTTGTAGGTGTCCTTAAATTTTCCGATTTTTGTCTTTGCAAAGAGGGCCGCCGCCATGACGCATGTACCTATCTTGGCTATCTCGGAGGGCTGTACGGAAATTACCCCAAAGTCTATCCACCGCGTTGCGTTGTACCTGCTTTCGACAAACGGCACGGGAATGCCAAGGCACTCTTTCAGCGCGAGCGGTATTAGCAGAATTATCGACAATCCGTACACGGCGGGGGCAAAAGTGTAAAATATCCGGTAATCTATGCGCGAAAGCACAAAATAGACCGGCAGCCCCGCAAACACGAAAAATATTATCTGCTTGAACCAAAACTGTCTTGATAACGGAATTTCATCTATATTATAGCTTTGCGTAGAATATATGAACGCGACTCCCATGGCGAAGAGCAAAAACATTCCCACATAAATTGCGGGATTGCTTCTCGCCTTTTTTATATGGGGAACTTCCCCGTATATTTCCTTTTGGGAGTCCGTCATGCTGGTTTTACAGACAGATATTTTAATATTGAATCCGGCGTTGAACCTTTTCTGCGCGCGTACGCTTCAAGCTGGTCGCGGCCTATCTCGGCTGAAAAGTATTTTGCGTGCGGATTGGGAATCCACACTGCGCAAACGCTCGAAACAGGCGTCATCATAAAGTTCTCGGTAAAATCGACACCTATCGAATTTACGGAATCGAGAAGTTTTTTAAATTTAGCCTTTTCCGAGTGGTCCGGATATGACGGATAGCCGACAGCCGGGCGCACCGCCGAAAGCTTTACATGCCCTTGCGTTTTGCATGCATGGCAGTCGCAATCAGCAGAATGCCTTTTAAACGCAGCCTCCGCCAACGGCGCAAAAATACGGTGTCCTGCGTATTCCGACAGGGCTTCGGCCGCCATATCGCAAATTGTGCGGGCAGTCATATATGAATACTCGTCTCCAGATGCTTTCAGCTTAGAGCAAAATTCTTCGGCTTCGCGCCCGACTGTTGCGATATACATGCCTATGAACGAGCCGGACGGCGATATATAGTCCGAGAAACACAGACATTTGCCGGCGGAATCGGGCCTTTGCGAGCGCAAAAAGCACAGTTTTTCAACAAAGCCCGAGTCGTCGTACAACTCGACGTCGTCTCCTGACGGCCTCGCCCCGTAAACCGCATATCTGATTTTCGGTCGAGCAATCCCCGACAATTTTTCGAGCATTTTGAAAGTGTCTTTAAAAAACCCGTCCAAACCGTTCGACTTTCCAAAATCCTCGGGGATTTTCGCCCCGCCAACTTTCCATGCCCTAAGATACATATACCATGGCATTTCCAGTTTGGAAAAATCCACATCGGCAGTCTTTACCTCGAATTTTGGCATATTTTCCAATTCGGGAAATTCGCACTCGAATTTCTTTGTCACTGCTTCCGAATATGGGATAAGCTTGGCCTTCTTTGAGTCTGCGGACTTTTCCTCGAACTCCGCGCGGATCTTTCCGTACCTTGCCGAAACCTCCGCCTCAAAGAGCTTTTTAGTCGATGCGGACGTAAGGGACGCGCAAACGCCGGCCGACAGCCCGGCGTCCTCGACCCTGACCACAGTCCCCGAGTACAGCGGCGCGAGCTTTACCGCGGCGTGCAGATCGCTCGTTGTAGCCCCGCCAACCATGACCGGAACTTTTAAGCCTTCGCGTTCGAGCATCTGGACAACTCTCGCCATTTCGTCCAAAGACGGCGTTATCAACCCGCTCAGCCCGACGATGTCGGCGCCGCGCGCGGCCTCCACAATCCTCTCAGGCTCAACCATCACACCCAGATCCTCGACCCTAAATCCGTTGCATGAAAGCACGACAGACACTATGTTCTTGCCTATGTCGTGGACGTCGCCCTTTACGGTTGCAACCACCACTTTCGGCCCCGACGCCGCCGCGCCTTTGGGCATGTATGGCTCGAGCACGGCGACAGCGCGCTTCATGACGCGCGCGCTCTTTACGACCTGCGGAAGGAACATTTTGCCTTCGCCGAAAAGTTCCCCCACTTTGCGCATGGCCGACATCAGCGGCTTTTCAATGACTTCGAGCGGATTGCCAAGCTCCCCGTAGAAGTGCATCGCGACTTCCTCCGCTTTGTCCTCCTCGCCCTTAATAAAAATTCGCATGAGCCTTTCGTTCCACGGCAACGAATCCCAATCCGAATGTTCGCGGTGCTTTGTCGAGTCGCCCTTGTACTCGCCCGCTATTTCAAGCAATCTTTCCGACGCCTCCGGGTCCGTATTGAGTACGACGTCCTCCACAGCTTTTCGCAATTTCGGGTCGATTTCATCGTAAGGGGCGAGCATTCCCGCGTTTACTATTCCCATGTCGAGCCCCGCATTGCGCGCGTGGTATAAAAACACGCTGTGCATAGCTTCCCTTACAGGATTGTTTCCCCTGAACGCGAAACTTATATTGCTAACCCCTGCGCTCGTGCGCGCATACGGGCATTTGGCTTTTATTCTGCGCACAGCTTCTATAAAGTCCGCCCCGTATGAGTCGTGCTCAGCCATTCCGGTCGCGACAGTCAAAACATTTGCGTCGAAAATTATGTCCTCGGGGTTAAACCCTGCCTTTTCGACCAAAATCCCGTACGCCCTGACGCATATCTCGACGCGCCTGTCGAGCGTCGTCGCCTGCCCCTGTTCGTCAAACGCCATTACTACTGCGGCGGCCCCAAATTTCTTGATTTCGCCTGCGCATTTCAAAAATTCGCCCTCGCCGTTTTTTAGGCTTATCGAATTTACAATAGGCTTGCCCTGCACGCATTTGAGTCCTGCTACAATAGTATTCCAGTCGGACGAATCTATCATTATCGGAACCCGCGATATTTCAGGCTCCGACCCTACGAGATTCAAAAAGCGCTTCATGCAGGCGGGGGAATCGAACATTCCCTCGTCAAAATTCACGTCGATTATATTTGCCCCGTTTTCTACCTGCCCCCGCGCGACAGACAGCGCGTCGGAAAAGCGCCCCTCCTTTATCATTTTTCGGAATGCTGCCGAGCCCATTACATTGGTGCGCTCTCCGACAAATGCAAACGGGGCGTTTTTCTCGGGGAGAACAAACGGTTCAAGCCCCGAAAGCGCGAGCGCATGCGATCTTTCGCGCGGCTTTCTCGGCGCGAACCCTGAGCATGCGCGCACTATCGCCTCTATGTGCTTTGGGGTTGTTCCGCAGCAGCCGCCGAATATGTTTACGAGCCCCTCGCGGGCGTATTCGGAAAGCTTTGAAGCGGTCATTTCCGGAGTCTCGTCGTATCCGGACTCCGAAAATGGATTGGGCATTCCGGCGTTTGGATAGCAATGCGTGTAGCACTCCGCGATTCTGTCGAACACCTCCACATACGGGCGCATTTTATCCGCCCCAAGCGCGCAGTTTAAGCCCACAAAAAGAGGCTCGGCATGGCGTATCGAAGCGTAAAACGCCTCTATCGTCTGCCCGCTCAAAATTCTTCCGGAAGCGTCCGAAACAGTCATGCTTATGCCAATAGGCGGGCGCTCGCCCCACTTTTGGCACAGGCTGAGATACGCATACAGCGCAGCCTTGACATTGAGCGTGTCGAACGCCGTCTCAACGAGAAATACGTCAACCCCCGCAGAATACAAAGACTCCATTTGCGGAGTGTACGCCGCAACAAGCTCGTCGAAATCGACTGCGCGCGCCGCGGGATCCTCCACATCGGCCGATATGCTCGCCGACTTGTTCATAGGTCCTATCGAGCCCGCAACAAAAAGCTCCTTTCCACCAAGCCGCGCGGACGCCTCCGCCGCCTCCGCTTTCGCAATCTCGACGGCGCGCGCGTTCATGCGGCGCACCAAATCCTCCCCGTTGCCGTATTCGGACTGCACCAGAAGATTCGCCCCGAAAGTTCCGGTCGTCACTATGTCGGAGCCGGCATCGTAATAGGCGCGATTGATTTTCGCGATTATGTCTGGGCGGGTGAGATTTAGTATGTCGTTGTTTCCAAGCTGGGAGATAGCGTTTGATTCGAGCTCCGGCAATCCGCGGCGAAAGTCCGCCTCGGAAAGTTTTTCGCGCTGGACGAGCGTGCCCATGGCACCGTCGAGAAATACGGCGCGCGTTTGAAGAAGTTTTTTTAATTTTCGTCCGCTTTCGGACAACGGAATGTTAGACATTTCAAGAAATTATTTTTCCATTTCTGATTTCATATGCGCAATAAGCCTTTCATTAAAGGCCTTTGCGCCGTCGTGGCCCATGCGGCGCAGAGCCTGCACCATAGCTGCCACCTCAACGAGCCTCGCCATGTCGCGGCCGGGCCGGACAGGTATTATAAAATGCGGTATCTGAACCCCGAGCACGTCGAAATAGTTTTTATCGAGCCCCGTTCTGTCTTCCACAATCCCGGGCTGCCACTCGACAAACGTCACTATCATGTCAATCGACTTTTCAAGCCGCACGCAGCGTATTCCGAACAGCTCGGCTACATTTATAATTCCGATTCCCCTGCACTCCATATACCCGCGGTTTAGCTCGTTTCCCTTGCCCAAAATGGTGTCGTCGCCGATTTTTTGGCAATAGACGAGATCGTCCGCAACAAGGGGGTGCCCGTGGTCTATAAGCGCGAGCGCACATTCGCTCTTGCCGATGCCGCTGTCGCCGCGAATGAGAGTCCCGATGCCTTTTATGTCAAGCAGCGTTCCGTGCAGAGACATTCTGGGGGCAAACATTCTGTCGAGCCTGACGAGAACCTCCGCGGAAAATTCCTTTGATTTCATCCTTGTGCGCATCAGGGGAATGTGATGCTTTTGCACGGCGTCGATCATCGGCTTTGTCGGCGCGAGGTTCCTGGAAATTACTATGCACGGAATTTCATGCGCAATCATTTCCTCCATAACCTCGAACTGCCTTTGGTCGGGGAGGTCGCGCATATACGCCATTTCTCCCGCCCCAAAAAGCTGTATGCGGCTCGACGCAAAATTTTTATAGTAGCCAGTTATTGCGAGCGCCGGGCGGTTTATCGTGGGTTCGAGTATCATCCTGTCGAAGCCGTCCTCGCCGCATATTAGCTGCAAATCTATCGTGTCTTTAAAATAGTCGAAGAATTTTCTTACGGATATCTCTTCGGGAACTTTGATTTTATTGCTTCGCAGGGACATTATTGCCTTCCTTTCGCGCGGATAGATATGCGGGCTACATAGAGAAATTTTCGCCGAGATAGAATTTTCGGCTTTGTTCGTCGTTGACGAGGAATTCGCTCGTACCCTCGCATAAAACGGTTCCGTCGTGTATCAGATATGCGCGGTCAACTATGCTTAGGGTTTCACGCACATTGTGGTCGGTTATCAGCACGCCTATGTTTTTAGCTTTTAACCCCCTGATTATATCCTGAACCTCCGCGACGCTTATGGGGTCAACGCCGCTGAAAGGCTCGTCCATCAGGAGGAATTTTGGGCGCGCAGTCAGCGCGCGCGTTATTTCAAGCCGCCTGCGCTCGCCCCCGGACAGGGTGAACGCCGGCTGGTCCGCAAGGTGCGACAAATTCAATTCTTCAAGCATCGACTGCACAAAATCTTTAAGCTCCCCTTTCGGAATCGGGAGGTTTTCCGCGACCGCCAATATATTTTGCCTTACAGTCAGCTTTCTGAAAACGGAGGGCTCTTGCGGCAAGTACCCGATCCCCATTCTGGCGCGCTTGTACATCGGGACTTCCGTTATGTCCGCGCCGTCGAGAAACACTTCGCCCTCGGTTGCAGGAACAAGCCCGACAATCATATAAAAACTGGTCGTCTTTCCCGCGCCGTTTGGGCCGAGGAGCCCGACTATTTCCCCCGCGCGCAAGTCTATGTTTACGCCTTTTACAACGCGGCGCTTGCCGTATTGCTTTACGAGATTGCGGGTTTTTATGTACGAATTGCCGTCTTGAAATTCCATATAAAAAAACAATATCAATTATGGGCGTCCTGCAACAAAAAAGAAATTCTTAACCTCGCGAAACAGCAAAGCAGGCGGCGCAAAGTCTCAATTATATTTTCCGTTCACAGGACTCTGCGACAAGTCCATTCGCAATGTATAATATATTCCACAAAGCCATAGAACGTATGTGGCAACAGGCATTATCAGAAATGCGAGCACAGTCGAAAAAAAGAATGCGGCAGATTCCCTCCATCTCTTTTGCAGGAACAGTCCAAAGCCGGGAATTATGAACGATGCCAAAACGTCCACTACAATTCCCGCGTTTTTTTCAAATTTTCCCATATGTTTGCATTCCGCGCAATCTATGCCATTTGGCACTCAACCCGCGCATTTAATACCTCACGGCACGTTAAAAAATTTAAAATAGCTTTGCGCATTTAACGGGCGCGCTCCGCCTTTAATTACTTGGAAACACCATTCCGGCAATGCGAAAAGTTTTAAAGTTGGCATTTTTGCGTAAAAATTCGGCATTTAGCCACCCGTTCAATGCGTCCAACGCAAAACCATTTGCCCGCCAGTATCAAAAAAGCCCCGCTTTCAAGCGCCCGCTTGTCTGCATGCAAGCCACCAAAATCAAGCAGGCGATAAAGCTCTAAAAAAATTCTTTCGCGCAAAAGTTGCCGCGCAAAAGAACTTTTTACTGACTCAAAATCTTCACAATCCCCAAAAAAAGGAGATTGCCAAAAACAAATCGCCGCCGCATTTGCGGCGGAGATTCGATGGAGATTATTTTGCGGCAGGCGCGTTGGCGTTGACAGCCTTTATTACGTCTTGCGTAATGTCGGCTTCGGGCTTTGAAAAATGGCAGACAGTCTTTTCAATTATATAGTCCGCATTTTTCTCCTTTGCGACAGTCTTAATTATCTCCGATATTTCCTGCATGTGGATTTTACGGATGCCTGCCGCGTTTTCCTGAAGCTTTTGGGCGGTTGTGCGGCGCATATTTTCCATATTCTGCTCTATCTGGCGGATTTGGACAATTATCGGCTGCGCCTCGGTTTCGAGAATCTTGCGCTTGGCATCCTCTGCGAGCGCCGGATTCTGCGCCTTCGTCTGGATTTCCTGAATTTTCTTCATCAAATCCTGGCGCTGCTTATTCATCTTTTCAAGCTCTGCGTTTGTGGCGTCGACAGAAGTCTTTATCTGGGCCGCGGCTTCCTTGGCCTTGTAATAGTTGGAATATACCTCCGCCATGTTCACAACATATATGTTGGTCGCGGCATGGAGCATTGTCGCGGCGAAAACGCCGGCTAATATAAGCGATATCTTTTTCATAATTTCTTTCTTGTTTAGTCTTAATTTTAAAGAAAATGTTCAGACAAATTTTATTTTTTTAAAATACGGTGCCGAACGAGAAGTTAAACTGCATGCCGTCGTCGTTGTACTCGTCGGATTTCAATGGGAAGCCGAGGTCTATTCTCATTGGGGCGCCCATTAGCAGCACGCGGAACCCGAAGCCGAAGTCTGAGCAATAGTCGGAGGGATTCCAGTCCCACGAGTCGCTGTTTACAAAGCCGATGTCGTAGAATACGGCAAAACGCACGGGATTGAACAACTCTATCGAATATTCAGCCGACACAAACGCAAAAGTGTTTCCGCCCAAAGGCTCTTCGGTAGTCGGGTCGAGCTTGCCAACTTTCCTGTATTTGAAGCCGCGCATATTGTACCCGCCGCCGAGGAAGAACCTTTCAAAGTACGGAACGTCCTTTCCGCCGTAGCCCTGCACTGTGCCCGTTCTGCCGACTATCGAGAACACCTGTTTGCCAAAATCAAACGTCGGGATCCACCAGCCTGCGCGCGCCTCTATGCGGTATAAATTGGTTTGCCCCATGAGGGGGCCGCCGGCCAAGTCCTGTATCAATTCAAGTCTCGTTCCGCGCGTCGGGGTCATATAGCTGTCGCGCGTATCTCTCAAGAAAGACAGGCTTATTTGCGACAGCGAACGGCTACCTATATCCTGTTCTGGTATTACATTTCCCCGAATTTTGTCGTCAACATTGTAAATATCGACGAGCTCAAGCTTGTACGCTAGGCGCGCTTCTATATCCCCGTATATGCGCTTGCGCAGGTAGTTTGTCACGCCAAGGCGCATTTCTGAATAGTAGTCGGAATAGTAGTCGGAGTCTGTGCGATACAAGTCTATGCCGTAGGCGAGTTCGCGGTTAAACACCCACGGTTCTTCAAAGCTTATTATAATTTGGTTAGACTCCAAACCTATAGTGCCGCGAACCCTGAATTTCTGCCCGGCGCCCTGAAAATAATTGTTGTAGTTGGAATAGTCAAAATTGCTCTGTGTCACTTCAACGGTCGCGACAAGGCTTTCAACCGTGCTGAATCCAGCTCCAAAAGTAAGGTTGCCCGTTCTTCCCTCCTTTACCGCTATTCTCAGATTTTTGCGCTGCGGAATATTTGTATCTTCTGGAGAAAGCGTCACTTCGTCAAAGAAGCGCGTTTCCTTTAAGCGGTTTTCGGAAATTTTCATTCTGCGCAAATCGAATATCGCCCCGGGCTCCATCGCAATTTCGCGGATTATTACTTCGCTTTTCGTCTTGTCGTTGCCCTGAATGTTTATGGATTCAAGGTAAAACATCTTGCTCTCGATAATGTCTATTATCAGGTCGATGTTGTCTGTGTTTACATTCGGGCGGCGCAATACCCTTACTATCGTATCTATATATCCGTACTGTCCGTAATATTCGCGTATCTGCTCTATCAGCTTGTCAACCTTCGACGGTGAAAACACATTGCCCTCGGTCAAATCAAAGTAGTCCACAAACTTCATCAGCTCGCTGTCGGAAAAGCCCTCAAGGGTGTTTCCTTTAAACGACACTTTCCCGACTTTGTATTGATGGTTGGGAACTATGTTTATGACAATATCCATATCCCCGGGCGCATCTTCGTCTGGAAATTCAAACTTTATTTTTGAATCGTCGATTTCAACGTCGAGATAGCCGTGGTCGCGGTAAAATTTGCGGAGCTTTTCTATGTCCGCCTGAAAGTCCTCCTCCTTAAACCTACCGTTGTCCGTAAGGTGGGATATTAGCGGAATCCAAGTGTCGGTCTTCATCTCCGAAAGCAAATCGACCGAGTCAAAATCCTTGTCCTTCTCTCCGAACATAAAACGGCCTATTTTGCTCCAAAAGCCGTACTGCTTCTCGACGCGCGGGTCTCCGGTAAAGCGTATGTTTTGAATTTCAATGTCGCCGCCCTCGTCTATGTCAAAGACAACCGCCCCGACGCCCGTGTCGTCGTTACGCTCTATCGAATAATTTACCTTTGCGAGCGAGTATCCCTTCTTTTGGTAATAGGCTTTAATCTTGTCGGCGTCGCGCTTTACCGCGACTTCGCTTAGCGGCGCCCCGGCGTACGTGTCGATTTCCTTCTGCAGCCTCGCCCCCGAAAACGTTTTGTTGCCGCTAAACGCTATTTGCGAAACCCTGTACTTGGGGATAATCGTAAAATCAATGTCGAGATTCCCGTTTGAATCCACGCTTCTTTTGGCATCGACAAAGTCGTAAAATCCGGTGGAGTAAATCGAGCGTATGGACTGGTCGAGGGCGCGCTGGTCGAACTTCATTCCCTTTCTAAGGCGTATGTGCGCGTACACTGCCTCTTTTGAGACATTCTGCTTGCCCTCTATATTTACGTTAACATTGTTTATAGTGCGCTGCTCGTCGGGGATCTGTTTCGCTGTCCCGAAGCCAGGCATTACAGGAACTTGCTGGGCATATATCCCGACGCCGCAAAGCGAAAACGCAACCCCCGCAGCAATTCCCGCCGCGATTCTCCGCAGCTCAAACGCGCGCGGACAAAAAATTCTATGCTTGTTAAATATCGACATCGTCTCTGAGGGAATAATTTTCGTAGCGGGTATAGTTTCTGTTGAAAAGCAAAGTCACAACGCCAGTCGGGCCGTTGCGCTGTTTGGCAAGTTCCGCGCGTATCAGCCACTGCGAATTTGAAGTTGCATCGTCATCAGTGGCAGATTTTCGCTGTCTGCTCAAGAGTAAAATGGCGTCGGCGTCCTGCTCTATTGAACCCGATTCGCGCAAGTCGCTCGCGCGGGGCGGCCGGGTCTCTTTTTCGGACTCGCGGTTTAACTGCGCGAGAACTATAACCGGCGCCCTAAGCTCCTTGGACATCGCCTTCATTCCGCGCGAGATTTCGGCGACTTCCTGCTCTCGCGGAAGGTTCGGGTCGCTGCCGCGCAAAAGCTGAAGATAGTCCACTATCACAAGCCCAAGATTTCCGCCGAGCTGCTGGTTCAGCCGCCGCGCCTTGGCGCGCATCTCGAGTATTGAAATGCCTGCCGTGTCGTCAATCCAGAGCGGGGCGTTTTTCAATTCTTTGGCGGTCGCGGATATGTCGGCAAGCGCCTCCTTCTTTATCATGCCCCTTCCGAGAGCATGCTGGTCGATTCGCGCGCGGGAGGCTATGATTCGCTGGTGCAGCTGCTCCGCGAGCATCTCGAGCGAAAATATCAAAGTAGGTACTGGCTCTTTGCCAAACAGGGCTTTTTCGGCAATGTTTAAAGCGATAGAAGTTTTGCCAGTGCCCGGGCGGCCGGCGATTACAATCATCTCGTTCGGGTGCAGCCCGCCCATGAGCTCGTCGAGGCGCGTAAATCCGGTCGGGACGCCTATCATTTCCCCCTTATTTTTTATTAGGGCCCTTATCCGCTCGACAGCCGCGTCAACCTGGTCGGGAGCGTCGGCTTTTTTGACGGTGTCGCCTACCCTGTCCTGGGAGATTCCGAGAATTTTTTCCTCAACCGACTCTATAAAATAGTCTATGCTACCTGTATTTTTATACGCGCCCTCTATCGCATTGTAGCACGCGTGTATTAGCGTGCGCAAAAAATATTTTTCGCGTATTATTGAAAGCCACTCCTGAAAATGCGCGGGAGTCTCTATTCGGCCTGCTATGCGGTTTATTTCGACAATCCCTCCCGCGTCTTCAAGCAGGTTTCGCGAATTTAGATATTCGGCAAGCACTATTTCGTCTATCTCGCGCTTTTGGTTGTAGAGCGCGAGCATTGCCGAATATATAATTTTGTGCGAAGGCTTAAAAAAGTAATCCTCGCGGATTTTAGAGGAAATGCACGTAGTTATTACGTCGGAGGAAGTGTCGCGCATGATGCTCGCAAGCACACCCTCCTCCGCATCCACATTATGCGGGAGATCTCGATCAAAAATAGATGACGCCCCTTCAGACTTAAAAGCCGCGAAGCCACTTTTTCGTCGCCCCGCGGTTTTTTTTTGTGGAAAACTTTCCTCCATCGGAATTTGACTCCGAAAGGATTATTTCTTGCTTTCTTCGGCGGCAGCCGGTTCTTCTATCGGATTTTCCGAAACTACCTCAAAGCTGAAATCGACCTTTACGTCGTGATGGAGCTTTATCTGGGCGGTATGCTTGCCAAGCTCCTTGACGGGAGCTGCAAGATGTATCGCCTTCTTGGGCAGTTCTACGCCGCCTTCGGCAATCTTGGCGAGCAAATCGGCCGCTGTGACTGAGCCGAACAGCTTGCCGCCCTCGCCGGTCTTTACGGCGAACGCTATCGACATATCGGCCAGCACCTTGGCAAGCGCCTGCGCGTTTTCAAGCTCTTTGGCTTCGCGCAGCTCGCGCGCTTTTATAAGGGCTTCAATCTGCTTTTTATTGGCTTTGTTTACGGGAATCGCAACCTTCTTGGGGAAAAGGAAATTGCGGGCGTATCCCGCTTTTACGGTGACTTGTTCGCCTTCTCCGCCCAGGTTTTCGACGGGCTTTAATATTAATACTTTGGTTGTAGCCATATTTGTTTACTTTTTTTAATTGAAATTAATCGCAATAGACCGGCGCATATCAGAATGGGACATCGTCGTCTTCGAGATCTTCGTTGCGCGGCGCGGGCGCATGCTGGCGCTGTTGGCGCGGAGCCGGGGAGGACGAAGAATAGTCTCCACCGTCATATCCGCCGTTCTGCTGGTCGCGGGAAGATCCCACAAACTCGAATCTTTCGAGAACGACAAGCAGCTTCGTGCGCTTTTGCCCGGTCTGTTTGTCTTCCCATGAATCCTGCCTAAGCCTTCCCTCTATCAGTATCGGACGCCCCTTCGAGAAAAACTTGGCGATGTTTTCCGCAGTTCTGCCGAAGGAATCCACTTCAACAAAACAAGTCTCGTCGCGGGTGGAACCGTCTTGAGAATTGTACGAGCGGTTCACGGCGATGGAAAAACGGCAAACGCTCGTCCCGCTCTGAGTCTGCCTCAACTCGGGGTCGCGCGTGAAATTGCCCATCAAAATTACTTTGTTGAACGAGGACATCGTTTTACGGAGTTTAGAGTTACTTCGAGAGCACGAGTATGCGGTTTACCGTCTTGTCGAGGCGGAATTTTTCCTTTATAAGCGCGTTCGACGACGATTCACCCTCATAGTTTACGTCCACATAAATTCCCACGGGAAAGTTGCGGTCGGTCGTGCGGGCAAAACTCTTCTGTCCGAGATTTTCCACAGACTCTATCTTGCAGCCGCAAGATTCGACTACGGACTTTATCTTCTCTATGAGCGTTTCGACAGGCTCTGTATAACCTCTCGTGTCGAGGATAAACGTTGCTTTATACTTCTTGGTATTCATATGTTGTGTTTGTTTAAATTGTCTTTGTTTTTTATGTTTGTCAAAAATTATATGGCATCTCGGAAATTTAGTGCGTAAAAGCCGTTGCCCCGAGAGTCCCGGCAGAATTTTAATCCGCCAAAGATATGCCCGTTTTAATGCTCTTTGCAAACCTCAACGAAAAGTTCGCAGGTTCGCGGCGTCCGTCCATGGATTCTTTGGGATTTAGCATCGAGCGATATTGATACCTCTACAACTCTTAAATCCGATTCTATTGGGTTTTGTAAGAATTTCACGCAGGTTTCAGAAGCAGATTTTGACGTTTACCCCGAGAGTAAAACATGTTGCATTCTCACCGACTCCCAAGATTGAACACAACTTTGGAGCGCCAGTTTAAAAATTCTGCATTTTCAAGTCCCAAACCAAAGCGCATTCAAAAGCTCGCAGACCCTTAAATCCGACCGCATTAAATTGGAAGTGCCATCGCGCGCAATTAGCTTAAAATGCCTTTTTGAATTTCTCGGTCGTCTTCTTGAGAGCAGGAATACAATCTGAAAACTCTACCATTGCCGATAGACTCAGCTAAAATCTCGGATCTGGAATACAACCTATTACCTCCAATCAAGCGGCCTTTTCTCAACTCTGCGTTTTTTCAAAACAGCCGAATTCTTGTACGCCTCTATCCTTAAAACCAAAAGAAATTTTTCAGCCTCAAAGAAAAGAAACCCGCTTCGCAAAGGAAAAATCCATACACGGAATTTTCAAGCCATAGAAACCGCGCCAGCCAAAAGAGAAATCTCTACGGGACTTGCAAGGATACAATCGAGCAGTACCGCTCGCCTATCAAATCACCCCTCAATGGTTTTGGGCTATTCCTCCGCAAGAAAAAAATTCCCTTCGCAAAATCAAACCGCAAATTATTAAAAATTTCAAGCTCGCATGCGTTGCGTGGAAAATTCGCTTTGGGGATAATCCTAAGAACCTTTGAAGTATCCGGCCGCGGACTCATCTCAAGCGATTCCCAACTTTCCAAGGAAATCAACCGGAGATTTTCTATCGGCTACAAGCCGCTGTTTTTCAAGAAACCAGCCTGCACCCCAAGTGATTTTCGGAGCGTGCCGGCCGCCCAAACCCACAACTTGCGTCTGAGAGCGCGAATATTTCCGAAGAGATCTAAGATTTCCGATTTATCACGTTTTGAAGCGCCATCTGCTCCCACAACTTGCGTCTAGGAGCGCGGAGACTTCCGAGAAGATCTATGATTTCCGATTTATCACGTTTTGGGCAGCCTCAATTCCTTTAGAAACGAGCAGCTCAAAGCATAATTTAACCGGGAGATTCCCGATTGCCGCCAGATCAGGTTCGGAAAGCTTTCCGAGCACATGGTCTGCCAAATCCATTCGCTTATCAGCCTTTGCCCCAACCCCTATGCGGATTCTCGCAAAGGAATTTCCGCAGCACTCCATAATATCAGCTACGCCGTTGTGGCCGCCGGAAGACCCTCCGACAGTAAGCTTCATTCTCCCGACTTCGAGAGTGATGTCGTCGTAGATTACGGCTACTGAGGATATGTCGGCTTTCAGGTATTTTAGAATTTTTGCGAGAGATTTCCCGCTTTCGTTCATATACCCTTCCGCAAACGCGAATGTTAAATCGCAAGATCCAATCGAGCCTTTCGCCAAATAAGCGTTTGCGTATTTGTTGAAGCGCATAAACGGCACTCCGCAAGACTTCGCCAGACCTTCGAGAACGATGGCCCCGGCATTGTGCCTTGTGAGCGCGTAGCGGGCTTCGGAATTTCCGAGGCCGACTGCGATATTGACGGACATATTTGCCTTTTAAAGAACATTGGCGCCGAAGCGCCGAAATTTTTACTTCTTAGCGGGAGCAGCGCCCTTCGCGGGGGCCGCATCCTTAGCGGGCGCCGCGGCGTCCTTAGCCGCGTCGGCAGCCGGAGCTTCGCCCTCGGCGGGGGCAGGCGCAGGTTCCTCAACCTCTTCTTCTACGAGGTTGCAAGTGCAAAGAACGTCTTCGAGGTCGGACTCGAATTCAACGCCTTCCGGAGCCTTGACGTCTTTGAGGTGGATTGCTTCGCCGACTTTCAAGTTGGTGACGTCAATTTCGATCATTTCCGGCAGGTCGCGGGGACGGCATTTTACGCGGACTTCGTGTTCGTGTATTTCTATGACGCCGTTCTCGTTCTTAACGCCGTAAGATTCGCCAAAGAAATGTAGCGGAAGAGTGGCATGCATGGGTTTGCCCCTTACGACTTCAATAAAGTCGACATGCTCAACTGCCGAAGTCAATGGATTGCGCGCCACATCTTTAAGCATTGCATAGCGCGATTCCGTTCCGTCGGAGAACGCCAATTCTATAAGGACAGCCTTACCTGCAACCTGTTTCAAGGCCGCAACGAGGCTCTTTTCATCTATCAGGAGGTTCTTTTCGCCGCTTTCGCCGTATATAACTGCGGGAATTTGGCCGCTCTTGCGATAGCGTTTCGCCGAGTTGCCGCCTATTTGAGTCCTGATGGTAGAGTTTAAGTTTATCTGCTTCATTTTGCTATGGTTATGTAAAATGCCTATATGATGATGCCCCGCCAAACCTAACGATTCGACAAGATATCATTGAATTAAAAGGCTATTACTTTATTTGTGTTCAGATTAAAATCAATAAAATTTTTCAATCCCAATAAAATATTCACTTTGCGCCCCTAAAATTCAGGCTATTGAAGGCATTCTAAGCCGAGCATTGGCTTAGATGTACGGCCTCCTGCGGAAGATTTTTTATTTTACGCCTTATTTCGCATTTGAAAAATTTAAACCGCAACGTTGAAAAATTTTGCGGCGGGCATAAAAAAAGGGCGAAGCCAAAAAGCTTCGCCCAATCGAAAATCGAGCTTAGATCCTCCTTTTGGAGGGGAGGAACTCCTTGTTGTAGGCGTACAGAGACTTTACGTACTTGTCGGCCTCGGGGCAATTTGAAAAGCTGAGTGTCGAGGGTACGTAGTTCAGTTCCCTTTCGGGGAAGATTATGCCTATCATGCCGAGCAGCGCCATTTCCGTAAACGGAGCAGCGTAGTTGAAGTTGCCCATGGGCTGCTTGCCGGCAAGGCACGCCATTGCCCATTCCATATGCGGATTTCCGGGATTGGTAGAGCGCGCAATGGTCTTCTTGGGGAGAGCGCCGCTCTTGGCGATCTCCTTCATTCTCGGGCGCGGATAGATGTAGGTTTCGCTTCCGTATTCGTTTGTATATACGGTTTCCTTCGTGCCGACTATGAAAGTGCAGTTCGCGCGATTCCAAGGATTCTTCGGATCCGGCTTTAAAAATTCGGGATCGACGCGCTTTATTTCTTTCGGCCTGCGCCCTCCGTCGTACCAATGCAGGCGTATGCGGTTGTTGACGCCGCGCTTGTTGAGGAACGTCATTACGCTCGAAGCCTGATTCGGCCAGCTGTAATCGTTGAACGGAGTCGAGTTTGCGACTATGCTCATCGGATAGCCGAGGTCGAACGCCGAATAGGGAACGTCGAGGAAGTGGCAGGCCATGTCGCCGGCAGCACCCGTTCCGTAGTTGCGCAGACCGCGCCAATTAAACGGAAGTATTTCTTTCGAGTAGGGCTGATAGGGCGCGACGCCGAGCCAAAGTTTGTAGTCGAGAGTCGAGGGAACAGGCTGTCCTTTCGGCATTTTTAGCTGTCCCTGGGGCCAAATCGGGCGGTTTGTCCAGATATAAATGTCTTCAATCTGTCCAATAATGCCAGCGTCGTACCATTCCTTGATTACGCGCCAACCCTCGTTTGTGTGTCCCTGGTTGCCCATTTGGGTAATTACGCCAGCCTTGTCGGCGAGCCTTTTGAGTTCGTTGGCCTCCCAAATTGTGCGGGTGAGGGGCTTTTCGCAATAGACGTGCTTGCCCTTGGCTATCGCCCATGCAGCTATTGGATAGTGCATGTGGTCGGGGGTTGCAACAGTCACAGCGTCTATCTGCTTATCCATTTTATCGAGCATTACGCGGAAGTCGCGGAAGCGCGGTACGGTGGGAAATTCTTTGTATGTTTTTGCCGCCATGGTATCGGCAACATCGCAAAATGCTGCGAACTCAACATGCGGGGAATTTCTGAAGGCGGAAATTACCGCGTCGCCTCTGCCGCCGACGCCAACCACCGCAACTCTAAGCTTGGAATTCGGTCCGGGGGTTTTAGCAATGCTCCAAGACGGAAGAACCATAAGACCGCCGGCTACTGCGGCGCCCTTTAAGAAGTTTCTGCGATTTAACATATTTTTTCCTTTTATATATTGTATTGTTTTTGTAAAAATCAAAGCCGGCTTACCTCCCAGGCAAAGGTATAAAAAAAAAGATGCCCCACCCCGAAGCGTAATTTATGAGTACCGTCCCCTTTGGTTTGACATAAATGTTTGAGTTAAAATCCGAAATAGTCAATAAAAAATTAAACAACGCAAATAGGCAATAATATGGAAAATAAAGTAGCTGTAATAGAGACTACCTGCGCCGGTGCGGAGTCCGCAAAGCTGATAGCCGAAACGCTGGTATTTGAAAGGTTTGCGGCATGCGCGCAAATCGGATCTCCGATAACGTCGATATACGAGTGGAAGGGCAAAGCGGAAAATTCCGAAGAATTCCCTATATATATAAAGACGTCGCCCGAAAGGCTCGAAGAAGCAATCGCGAGGCTCGCCGAAATACACCCGTACGAGTGCCCGCAAATATTGTTTCGGGAGGAAAGTTCTTCAAAAAGCTATGCACAATGGTGCGCCCAATCGACAATCCGCAAAGATTAAATGCCGTTTTTAAAGGCTTTAAAGCGGAAAACGGAAATAAAAGAATTGAAATCCGCGCGGAAAAAATTTCTAATAGGCCAAAATGATATATTTGGTTATAATAGTGATTCTGACCCTCGGAGTGTCGGCATTTTGCTCGACGCTCGAAGCGATGGTGCTGAGCACGACCCCCGTAGAAATAGAGGCGCTTAAAAGGAAATACGGCAAAAGGGGCGAGCTGCTCGAAAAGTTTGTGGAAAACATAGACGAAACAACCTCCGCAATACTCACAGCAAACACAATCGCCAACACATTCGGGGCGACGCTCGCCGGGGCGCAATTCGCGATGATAATGGGAACGGGCCCGGCCACAAGATATGTATTTCCGGCGGCAATGACCGTATCAATTCTATTTTTTTCGGAGATACTGCCTAAAAATTTCGGAATATTTTACAGGCCGGCAATACAGCCGTGGCTGGTGTATCCCCTGCACTGGCTCAGAATAATAATGAAGCCCGCCTCAAAGTTTTCGTCCTGGATGATAGGAAAGGTAACTCGTAAGAAGCGCCATATGCGCGACCTAAGCGACGACGAAATAATAATGCTCGCCGAAAAGGGCCAAAAAGACGGGCTCATATCGCCGCAGGAGCGCGACCTCATAGCGAACTCGCTGTCGCTCGACGACGTCACAATATCGGAAATAATGACGCCGCGCACCGTAGTTATGGCACTCGACAAGGATATGACGGTCGAAAAAGTTTTTAAGGAAAACCCGAACCTGAACTTTTCGAGAATACCGGTGTACTCGGACACTATCGACAATATAGTCGGGATAGTGCGCAGGCGCGACATACTAACCGCGGTTGCAAGCGACCGCAACAACGCAAAAATATCCGATTTCATGCAGCCGCCGATATTCGTCCCCGAGAACGGATCCGCGCTGTCTGTGATGAGGCAGCTGATAAAGAAACACCAGCAAATGGGGATAGTTGTGGACGAGTTTGCGTCACTGACAGGGGTTGTGACGCTTGAAGACATATTTGAACACCTGCTCGGCTCCGAGATTTTTGAGGCCGACGACATAGCCGTTGACATGCGCGAGCTTGCCCGCAACCGCAAGTCGAGGAAATAGCAAACAAGCAAAACTCGAAAAAATATGAAAACTGCAATACTTACGCTTGCCTGCGCCGCCATTTTGGCGTTTGCAGCCTGCAACACCGCAGAAAACGTGCGGGAAGACGCCAAGAGAACCCCGATAGGATCAGTGCTAACAGGCGAAACCAGAAGCGCCGATTCCTACCTGAAACGGGTGAGCGACGAGAACAGGTCTCTCGACAGGGACACATGGCGGCCGATTTCCAACGAGAATCTATAATCTGTGCGCGGGCGAGAGTTGGCATGCCGGTTCAGAAGATACCGTTTTACACACTGTCTTTGCGCGAGCTTGCGGAGACATTGGTAAACGACGGCTTTGAGAAATTCAGGGCGCGGCAGATATTCGACGGCGTTTACGCTAAAAAAATCTTCAATCCGCGCGAATTTCCTTCGATACCGTCGAAGCTGGCGGAATATCTGTCCGAGAGATTCGATTTTGAGCCGGCCGAGATAGTGGGCGGCAGAAAGTCCGACGACAGCACGAAAAAATATCTGTTCAAACTCTCCGACGGCAATTTTGTGGAGTGCGTTCTGCTTGAAGCCCCGTCCGCCGACGACGGCAAGATACGCAAGACACTGTGCATAAGCACGCAGGTCGGATGCGCATGCGGGTGCAGATTTTGCGCGTCGGCGATGCGCGGATTTGTGCGCAATCTAAGCGCATGCGAGATAGTTGCGCAAGCCTTGCCGTTCGTAAAAAGGACTGTGGAAAACGGCAAAAAGGAGGCCAAGTTCGAGTTCGAGAACATAGTCGTGATGGGAATGGGAGAGCCGCTTGCAAACTTTGACAATCTGATGGCGGCCCTTGCCGTGTTCAACGCCCCGGACAAATTCGGGTTTGGCGCGCGGCGGATAACGGTTTCGACCTGCGGGATAGCCGACAGGATAGAGAAGCTCGCGGAAATCGGCTTTCCGTACAGGCTGGCGATAAGCCTGCACGGGGCAACGGACGAAGTTAGGTCGCGGATAATGCCGATAAACAAAAAATATCCGCTATCGGCCCTGATAGGGGCGGCAAAAAAATTCTCGGCGGTATGCGGGCGCATGATAACGCTCGAATACATAATGATAGAAAAGGTAAACGACACATTTTTGCAGGCCAGAGAACTTGCAAAAATAGCCCGCGAACTTCATGCGCACGTAAACCTCATACCGTACAACCGCGTCGAGGGGCTCGAATGGAAGAGGAGCCCGGCGGGGAGGCGCGCGGCGTTTGCGAAGGTACTCGACGAAGCGGGGGTGTCGTACACTCTGCGGCGCGAAAAGGGCTCCGGGATAGAGGCGGCGTGCGGGCAGCTTGCCCTGAAGAGGAAGCTGGAAGATGCCGGCGCTGCCGGGGGTTGTGCGAATAAAAATGTTGGGTAAGACATTTTTTAATTGCGAAAAAATCTATTGCGGGCAAAGTTTGATACGGTGAATAATTATAAACACAATTCCAATCCGTTCGACAAAGTATCCATGCAAATGGGCGGGCTTTTTCGGGCGTTTGAAGGTTTTTTGGCGTCGCAGGTAAAAACCTTCGAGAAGGAAGTAAGGGCGGCGGCGAAAGAGTCGATATCGCCAAAAGGTAAATTTATACGGCCAACGCTCGTATTTGCGGCGGCAAACGCCGGCGATGAATGGGACGAATCGCTAATAAGGAGAGCCGCGATAGTCGAGCTTACACATTTGTCAACGCTGATACACGATGACGTAATAGACGGCGCGAATATGAGGCGCAATGCCGAGACTCCCAACAGCAAGTACGGCGCAAAAACGGCGATACTGTTAGGCGACGCGATATTTGCGCACACGATGGGGCTCGCTGTCGAGGAGAATGATTTGGATACGTCGAGGCGTGTTGCGGCGTGCGTAAAGACGATATGCGAAGGGGAGATACGCCAGACGCTTGCGGACAAGACCGTCAGGGTGACGCGCCAAAAGTACTACGACATAGCGTACGGAAAGACAGCGGCGCTGTTTTCGTTGGCATGCGTGCTTGGGGCAAAGAGCGTGAAAGGGGTGCCTGGTTGGACGGACGCCGCCGAGGAAGCCGGCAAACAGCTCGGGATAGCCTACCAGATATACGACGATTTGTGCGACTGGTTCATGAGCGAAAAGGACGCCGGGAAGACGCTTGGGACAGATTTGTTGTCGGGCAAGCAGACATTTCCGCTGATAGCGCTGACAGAGACGATGGGCAACGCCGAGGCGGAGGAATTTACATCAAATTTGAGCATTCGCAAGCCGGACGAGATAATAGAGCGCATGAAAGCCTGCGGGATAGAAGACATCTGCGCGGCTGAGATAGGCAGGCGAATAAAGGGAGCCGAAAAGGCGGTAAAGGGTTATCCTGAATTATCCGGCAAGTTGCTGGACTTTTGCGCCGCGATGAGGGAGCTTGCGCTGGGATAGCTTGAGAGATGTCGGCGGCAGGTAAAATGATATACGCGGCGGGGATATCGCACGAGACCGTTGAGTCGGCGGCATTGGGGAAGTACGGGCTCGCCGGAGACAAGTGCAGCGAAGCTGAGAGCGGCGTATTGTCTGCCGGCATAGCGGATGAAATGCTGTTGCTGAGCACATGCAACAGGGTGGAAATGTATTTGGTGTCGGCGGATGCCGAGGCTGCCGCGAAGGCGGCCAAGGCGGTGTACGGCACATGCGGCGGAGAATTTGTGTCATTGGGGAAGGTAGCGGAAGGGGAAGATGCGATAGAGCATATTTTTTCCGTTGCGTCCGGATTAAAGTCGCAGATGACGGGCGAGACGGAGATACTGGGGCAAGTAAAGGCTGCGTACGAGAGGGCGCGCGGGGCCGGACATTGCGGGCCAGTATTGAATACGGTGTTTCAGAAGGCTATACACTGCGCGAAGTGGGTGAGGACGAACACGGAGATAGGGCGCGGCAAGATAAGCGTCGGGAGCGTGTGCGCCGAGCTTGCGTTGAGGATATTTGAAGACATAGCGAAAGCAAAGATATTGTTGATAGGGTCGGGAGAAGTAGGAAAGCTTGTCTCCGACGCACTGTACGTTAGGGGAGGATTGGACATCTCGGTATGCAGCCGCACGAGGGCGAACGCTGACGCGCTTGCGGCGAAGATAGGCTGCGCGTCTGCAGACATGGAAGAGGCGCTTGGCGGGCTTTGGAGGTACGACATAGTTCTGTGCGCAAGCTTGTCGAAGGAGCCGATAATAAGGCGCGGTATGGTTGAATCGGCGGTTTCGAGAAGGGGAGGAAGGCCGATATTTTTGATAGACCTTGCGGTTCCGCGGAATATAGAGGAAAGTTGCGCCGAGATTGAAGACGCATACATGTACAATTTGAAGGATTTGTCCGACATAGCCAATGAGAATATAGAAGCGAGGCGCGCGCAAATAGAGAGGGCTGGCGATGCGGTGAAGTCGCGCGCCTCGGCGCTATGGGACAGGCTTAGAAACAAGGCATAGGTATTTTATAGAGTCTGCGTGATTATTTTTGGCAAGAGAGCCAAAAAGTTATAATCTGCATACGTAAATCCCATCTAAAAATAGTTCCGCTATTGTAGCTTATGCGGCATAGTTAAGGCGACTTAAAAACAGCAGCCATCTTCCGCAGTGAAGGATTATTCTTAGGTTTTGACGTCCCGCAGGGCGGGCTTCCATTGAGGGGTCCCGCAGGGCGGGCATCCATTGAGGGGCTTCGCCCCTACGGCGGTTTGCTTCGCAAACTCCCGCCTACCCCGCAGTGCGGGTTCCCATTGAGGGGCTTCGCTCCTTCGGCGGTTTGCTTCGCAAATTTCCGCCTACCCCGCAGGGCGAAACTAAAAAAACCTTTTATTGTGGGAACGTGCGGGCGACTTGCGCAATGTCCGCCAATGGAAAAATTTTTGAAGATTTTTTCCAAGCTTTGTATAAAAAATTGCGTATGGAGCGGAAATTTTATCCGCGCTCATAAAGATATTTGTAGAGCAAACTTTTTTATCTTGTAAAAAAACTTTTAAATATTAAAAAAAGAGAATAAACATAAAAAAATATGGACTACGATGATTATCTAAAACAGAATCCGGAATTTGCACGTCGCCTTGCAAAAGGCGATTTTAAAGAATCAATACCTGTTAAATCATATTCGGGGCTAACGATATTGAAGTTTGCGCTGCTTGCTATCTTTGCCGGGCTATTTGCATTGATAATAAATAGCATAATATTTTTTGGGTCAGGGGAATTAAGCTTTGCGACTTTTCTAATTGCAGAATCTGTCGCTTTGATATCATCGGTATTTGCGATAGGGTATATAATTGCACTCGGGGTATATATGGGCGTTAATTCTAAATAATGAAATAATATGAGTAAGTACCATGCTCTACTTACCGAGGCTCACTATGCTTTCATCTAAAAAATAACATATACCTACAATATTAAAAAAGTATTTAATTTTTAATAAAAGATAAACTTTACAACAAATTGTTCTTTCTAAAAATTGTCGTCGTAGAGACGCGTACGCAATTTTTGTTTTGACTTTACAACAAATTGTTCTTTCTAAAAATCCGAACTTTCCATAAGTTCAGAGAGCCTTTGTTTTGACTTTACAACAAATTGTTCTTTCTAAAAATAAAATATTGCGACGACGTTTTGGCGGCAGTGTTTTGACTTTACAACAAATTGTTCTTTCTAAAAATTGGATCCGGACGTTTAAATGCGGACGCTCGGTTTTGACTTTACAACAAATTGTTCTTTCTAAAAATTAAGCGTTATGAGTTCTTTAAAAGCTTAGGGTTTTGACTTTACAACAAATTGTTCTTTCTAAAAATTAGCATGAGTTATCAGAGGAATACATCAAATGTTTTGACTTTACAACAAATTGTTCTTTCTAAAAATCAAGTCCTTTATTGAGTCCTTCGTCGCAAAGTTTTGACTTTACAACAAATTGTTCTTTCTAAAAATTGGCGTCAAAAAAGCTTTGATACAATATAAGTTTTGACTTTACAACAAATTGTTCTTTCTAAAAATACGTTCCCTTACTTCGCGTTTTGACAAGCTGTTTTGACTTTACAACAAATTGTTCTTTCTAAAAATCCGGCAAAATATATATATGGCGGAAAATTTGTTTTGACTTTACAACAAATTGTTCTTTCTAAAAATTCTATGTAGGTGTCGTGTGCAGGAATGACCGGTTTTGACTTTACAACAAATTGTTCTTTCTAAAAATAAAAAATTGGAATTTTAAGCACTTAAAAATGTTTTGACTTTACAACAAATTGTTCTTTCTAAAAATGTAAACGATTTTGTATAGCAGTTATCTGAGTTTTGACTTTACAACAAATTGTTCTTTCTAAAAATAGGTCCTAATCGGCGGAGAATGTTTTGTGAGTTTTGACTTTACAACAAATTGTTCTTTCTAAAAATGCCTTCGAGGTTCTTTAACATAATCCATAAAGTTTTGACTTTACAACAAATTGTTCTTTCTAAAAATGCCTCTTATGGGTACCATTTTTTAGGGGCAGTTTTGACTTTACAACAAATTGTTCTTTCTAAAAATTATCCGTTTAAATTTATCGCAGCGCGCAAAGTTTTGACTTTACAACAAATTGTTCTTTCTAAAAATAACAGGTCTCAACACTGCATTAAAGACAGGGTTTTGACTTTACAACAAATTGTTCTTTCTAAAAATAGTATTGACGTAGGTCTATTTTATACTTTTATTTAAGTAAATTTTTTGTTGTAAAGTCTTAACTGATTTTGCCGAATTTCAAGCTCTGCATTGCACCTTGGCATTCGGCATATTTTTTTTAAAACAATAAAAAATTGCCTTTTTCGTCCACGGACAAAGCCGCGCCGTTGCCTTTCAACTCCTCAAAAAACTCTATCTGCTCCGGTATCTTTTCGAGCTCTTTTGGGCGGCGGCATATCAGTTCGCTCTTCGTCAAACTCAGTGGGATGAGGAAGAAAGAGGGGATAAGAGAAGAAGG